>JAANMT010003775.1_pt1 | contig 10268 bp, 6 predicted proteins | sample 7279711 | NCBI WGS metagenome assembly JAANMT01 (sample SAMN14094538, study PRJNA606508) | bioreactor metagenome | isolation source: A lab-scale SPAN reactor treating ammonium-rich wastewater day 1 | place: Ireland: Galway | collected 2017-01-16 | reverse complement strand
ACTTAAAGAAGCTAAATTGAAAAGAATTGAGGTTAGATATGCAAGCTAATCTACCTTATTTAATTAACACCAATTTCCATTTCCCGCTGAACCAATACAGTTTGGTTCGCTTCCACCTAAAAAAGTAATAAAATTCCAATTAGCTCCGCCATCGCTAGTGTAAACGTGCTTACCTGCAAAACCAAGTGCAACTGCACTTGTTTTGGTAACTGCTTCTATTGTAAATAACCCATAATTATCGCCTGCTTGTTTTACATCCCAGCTTACACCATTATCGGTTGTTCTTAATATTTTTCCTCCATCACAAGATATATAACCGAACAAAGTATCAAGAAATGATACGTCCCAATATGCGTAACCAGGTAAAGGAGTTATTTGATTTTGCCAAGTTAGACCTCCATTAATTGTTTTTAAAGCTGTTGAACCTTCACCAACTATCCAAGCAATTTTATCACTTACAAACTGCAAATTCCATAAATTGTTGCTAACTCCACTAGCAACCGTATTCCAGCTTACACCATAATCAGTAGAAGAAATAATGATTCCGCTATCACCAGCGGCTATGATTAAACTTCCATTATAACTGCCAATTGTTTTTAACGTTTTTGTAGTTCCACTATTTAATGTTGTCCAGCTACTTCCAGCATTAATTGTTTTAATAATTGCTCCGTTAACTCCACAGGCAAATCCTGTATCTATATTAATAAAATATACACCCCAATAATCGACTCTTGGCACATTTGGTCTGATTTCAGTCCAGATTCCGGTTTGTGTGTTAATTGTTCCAAGTGGGTTAAACGAAGCAAGTTGATGAGGATTTGATTCTCGTGTTTTTCCTCTTTCGTAATTATTTTCTTGCGGGTAAACTAAGTAATTAAAGGTAAACAATGCCAGAATCAGCAATGTAAAAGGGTTTAAGACAATCGTGTATTTTGTAATGCTACACGATATATAAAACAAATAATGTTTTTGTTTTTTTGTTTGCATAACATCTAACTCCTATATTTTATTGTATCAAATATTGAGCCTAATTATTAAGTTTAAATTAAATCAAAAAACAAGACCAATCAAAATTTGGTTGTAAAAAAGTATTATGCTTAAGAAAGAATTACTGTGAAAATATTTTACAAGTAAAACTATAATTTATTTCTGTCATTTATAAAAAATATTTACCGCTCATATAAAACCTGCAAAAGTATTTATATGTACAATGTAACTTTCAGCAGTTAAAATCAATCTAAAGCCAAAAAGCACAGATTTTATGAACAAACTTACACCACTTTTCATTTTATCCTTTGCCGCATTTCTTTTTGCAAGTCAGGGAAGTAAAAATCAAAACAAATTTTTAACCCTTATTAAGATCGATAAAGAAATAAACATAGATGGGGTAGTAGATGATGTTTGGAATTATGCCGATTCAACAACAAATTTTTTTCAGCTTGACCCGTACTTTAATCAGCCAACCTCCGTAAAAACTGTAGCAAAAGTTTTAACTTCCGATAATGCTATCTATTGCTTGATGATTTGTTACGATGATAAAAATAATATTCAGGCAAATGCAGGACTACACGATGCCTATACGGGTGATATTGTATCAATGATGCTCGATACTTTTGGCGACAAACAAACAGCTTATAAATTTGCAGTCAATGCTTCCGGAGTTAAGTCCGATTCCCGAATGCTTGATGATGCACGCAACCGCGATTATAGCTGGGATGGAATATGGGATGCCGCTTCACAAATTTATGATTGGGGTTATGTTGTTGAAATGAAGATTCCATATAAGTCAATTAAGTACGATAAAAATCTTACAGAGTGGGGCTTGGATTTTGACCGATGGAGATCTTATAATAAAGAAGATATTTATTGGTGCGAGTATGAGCAAAGTGAAGGACAAAGAATTTCTAAATTTGGTAAACTAATATTTGAAGATTTTAAACCATCGATTACAGGAATTAATTTAGAAATTTATCCGGTTGGGATTGCAAAGACTACTTATCTTGGTGATAACAAATATAAATTTGACCCCAACGCGGGATTAGATGTTTTTTACAATCCATCTGAACGACTGACATTCTTATTAACCGCAAACCCTGACTTTGCTCAGGTAGAAGCTGATCCATTTTCGTTTAATATAAGCCGTTACGAAAGTTACTTTTCTGAAAGACGACCATTTTTTACAGAAGGTAACGAAGTTTTTAATCCATCCGGCAAAGAAAGAAGCTCCGGCTTTTATAGTCCGTTAGAGCTTTTCTATTCAAGAAGAATTGGCAAACTTTTACCGGGAGGAAAAGAAGTTCCGCTGATCTTTGGAACAAAAGCTTTTGGAAGATATAATGAATGGGAGTATGGAGGGTTTGTTGCTTTAACTGGAAAAGAAGATTATATAAAAAATAATTTACAGTTTACCGAAGAACAGGCTTACTTTGGTTCTGCAAGACTTAAAAAGAAGATTTTAGATAATTCATCAATTGGCTTATTGATGGTTGGAAAGCAGACGAAAGATAATACTTATGGCGTAATAGATATTGATGGTGCTTTCCGCGGATCCGATTGGCAGCTGGCTTATCAATTTGCAAGGTCTTTTGAAAACAGCAAAGGCGATTATGCTGCTTCTATTGGATTTAGAAGTTTTAGCAAAACCTGGGCTAACTTATTAAGGTTTAGAGCAATAGGAAATAAATTTAATATAAACGAGGTAGGGTTTGTTCCCTGGAAAGGAACTCTTAATTCTACAATCCTAACAGGACCAATATGGTATCTTGAAAATGGTGCAATAAGAAATGTGTTTTTGTATGCAGGCTCTTCAATTAATTATGAGCACGCTGATCTTTATACTGATTACTCCGGCGTTATAGGTTTTAATATGCAGTTTCGTGATGGCTGGGGATATGAGATTAATACTGATTATGGTAAAAGTAAAGACGAGGGAATTTTTTATGATTCATACAGTATAAATTTTAGTTCATGGTTTGATGTCTCACAAATCTGGAGCGGCAACCTTTGGGGAGGTTATCAGAAAACTTATAACTTTAACAGAAATTATATTGCAGCGTATTCCTGGTTTGGATTTTCAGCTAGCTGGAAAGTTCTGAATATTTTGACCGTAGGAACCTCTTACGATATGTTTATTGAAAATGACCCTGACGGGAATATTGAAGACATAGCTTACAATGCCCGTCCGTTTTTTTCATTGACACCAATTAACAATTTAAACTTCAGGGTTTATGTTGATAATGTTTTTGTTAAATCAACCGATAGGATGGAAAGAATTATCGGAGGATTTTTATTCAGCTGGAACTTTCTGCCAAAGAGTTGGATTTATCTTGCAATAAACGAATTTCGTGATAGAAGCGATGAATACGATGCGAACAGCAATTTGCTTCCAAACAGAATGCACACAACAGATCGTGCCGGAGTTTTAAAGATAAAGTATTTGTATTACTTCTGATCTAGGTTTTACGAAACATTTTTTATGCGTCAGGTTAGTCGTTAAATATTTATAATGTAAACCTATTTTTTTCAGGTTCACGTGTAAATTTTGGCGTCAATAAATGCATCTATCCGTTAAAACATAACTATTTAATAGCCAGCCAGTTGTACAAAATTTGATAAAATATTTTTCTAAATGGAAATTAAATAATTTATCAAATTATAAATCAAGGGAGTCAAATAATGCCTCGGAAAATTTATTTATTAGTCAATGTACTGTTGTTAATAATCGTGTTCGAAACATATCCGCAGAAAGTTCCGCCTTTAGCTGCAAATCCTAAATATTCATTTGGTGTTCTGGCAGGATATACAAGAAATTTTGGTGTTAATGTTTCGGGAACTATTTCTGATTTCACTTATGATTTGCCCTTATCGATAAGATTAAGTGCCGGCTATAATGTTAGAGATGCTGGCAATCCCTGGGACGCAAGAAAAATTTTTATAAATGATAATACAAACGGAGACCCTGATAAGTCCGGACATACAATAGATTTTAGATTAGATTTTGCACTTCCTGTTAATCTGTTTTCAATCAGAAAATCCTTGCTGTATATCGGACCGCGTTATTCAATGCTGACATCAACATTTGAGTTTATCGGAGGCAATGAGTTTTTTGATATAACAGCATCACAGTTTGGATTAGGAACAGGATTAGATTTGTATTTCGGTATAAATCCGACTTTAAGTTTTGTAGTTTCGGGTGGATTTGATTATTACTTTAGCAATAAAGTTGGTGGTCACGATTCGTTTTATATGCCTGATGGAACAGATATTAACGGAAGACAGGGATACAGTTATGATGATGCAGCAAAATCTGTTAATCTTCCCAAGTATGAAGTAAGATTTATGGCAGGATTAAGTTTTGGTCTTTAATATTAAAGATGAGAGCCATCCGGTAATCAGGATGACTCTCATTTAAGTGTTTATTTCATAAGCAGCATTTTGCGGGTTTCAATAAATTTACCTGAGGTTATTTTATAGAAATAGACACCGCTTGATAAACCGGATGCATCAAAGTTAACTTCATAACTACCTGCGGGTTTAAATTCATCAACAAGTTTTGCAACTTCATTTCCAAGTATATCATAAACTTTTAATGTAACAAATTGTTTGCTGGCTATTGTATATTGAATACTGGTTACCGGATTAAACGGGTTAGGGTAATTCTGTTTAACAGAAAACTCAACAGGTAAAACAAAATTAATTTCTGCAATATCGGAATACTTGTAAGTTCCATCAAAATCAATTTGCTTAAGTCTGTACTGATATTTCCCAACTTCAAGGTTTTTGTCATCAAATAAATAAATATGTTTTTCGGTTGAAGTTCCAAAACCAGGAACAAAACCAATAGTATTCCACATACCGGTTACGGATTGATTGCTGCTGGCTCGCTTTTCAATTTCAAATCCGGAATTATTTAATTCCGCAGCAGTAATCCAGTCAAGCCTTACATACTCATTGATAATCCGTGCTGTAAATGATGTTAACTCAACGGGGATAGAATTTGAGAACGGCATAAATTTTACCAAACCAAGCAATGTATCATCTACTATATGGAAAATATGATCTTCAATAGATGCTGAGTCATAAACACCCCAGTCATTGTTTTGTGCATAAATCATATCTGGTGTATTGTTATATAAATCATAAACATTAGAACCCTGTATATTACCATATATAATATTTAGCCCGTCATCAGTTGTATCCGGGTTTTCAATATTACCAAGATTAGGATTAGCCCCTGGCTGTCCGGTTATTCCAACCTGAATAGTAATCCCCCACCAGTTGCCATAAATTCTATTTCTTGTAATTATAGGTGCAACTACAGAAGTTCCGTAGGTATTTATTCCGCTGCCGGCAACCATAACATCAGGATTTATATTGTTATTATATATGATGTTATCATGAACATAACAGGTAATTGGATTACTGCCTGTCATTGTTATACCAAAGCTGTTATTATAAATTTCATTAAATGCAATTTCAGATGACGATGAAGAACCACTAATCAAAGTTGATATACTAATACCGCCTGTTCTGTTAAACATACCGCCGCGGATGATGTTGTGTCTGATTGTTGGTGAATTATTATTTTGAGTTCCAACAGTAATTTGGTTTTTAGGGCTGGTATTCTGAGAGTTATTATTAATAAGTTCATTCCATTCAATTAACGGAGAGCTTCCGGTGGTTACATAAATTCCATACTCAAAAGTTCTTTCTATTCTGTTATGAGAAATTATTGGATTAGAACCGGATTGTAGATAAATACTTCTTCTGCATTTCCACAAATACGAATTTGATAATGTTGGGCTTGCACCTGAGCACCTTAAACCGTAGTAAGCATATTCAATCCTTGCATAACTAATAGCACAAGCAGAATCCACAGAAGGATCCATAAAATAAAAACCGTTGTATGCAGCGCCGGTTGAATCCTGAGTTAATGATGAAAAGATAATTGAATCAGTTGCGGTACCAACTGCCCAGAATTTTCCGTTTATATCAAAACCGGATGAAGAGTCTGAAAAGAGAACAGTTGTACCCGGGTTTATAAAAACTCTGTCATTTGCCGCAATAGTTACTCTGGCATTAATTGTATAATCAGGAAATGTGCCGGTAACTACTCCGCCGGAATTTGCAACAAGATCATCAAGTTCCCAATTCACACTTGTGTTTGGTGTTGTATATTGCGCAAACAGTTGTGAAGAGATTAAAATAAAAAGTAAAAGCAATTTTTGCACAGTTAACTCCTTTTTGTTATTAAATAGTTTATAAAAGATTTTAGTTATTTTTCAGTCAAAAGCAGTTTACATTAATTGTAATATAGGCATTTTTTTTATACTTTAAATTAGAGCTTGAGCAAATTATTAAACTCTTAAATAACTCAAATATACTTAAAAACATTTACTGAGAGGTATCATGAAAAACCTAATTACTATTGTTTCTGTTATTCTCATTTCATTTTTTCTCTTTACTGTTTCTGTTGATGCACAAATAAGAACAAGCTTTATCCCGGATATTGATCAACTTATTACATCTTACGAAATAGTTGCTGAGTCAAATCACTACAGCGATATGTATGATCCCGGTTATTCAGTCTATCCGGGTTTTCCAAAGCAAGGGATGTACAGTATTTTATCTCCTAAGACAGGTGCTATTTATTGTAATCTTGATGCTGATGCTGAAATGGAAATATTATTTGGAGCCGGTGAAACTTTATATGCTGTAAAGCTTGATGGTTCCGCTGTACCGGGCTGGCCTAAAACATTCACTCAATATTATGAAGTTGCCTGGGGCGTATCCTTCGGAGATGTTGATGGTGATGGTCAAGGCGATGTAGTCGTTAGTGCCGGAGGTCCGCTTGGAGGACATATTCACGCTTTCAAAAAAGATGGAACGCTGCTAGCTGGTTTTCCGGTGAATGTTGGTAAATATGCAATGAATCCGACATTAGCAGATTTGGATGGTGATGGTGCAATGGAAATTTTAATTGGTACAAGAACTAAACAGGCATTTGTTTATAAAGGTGATGGAACTGTTTATCCCGGCTGGCCTAAAATGATGGATTGGTATGTTGCAGCAGCCGCAGCTGCTGGTGATGTAAACGATGATGGGGTTATGGATGTTGTAATGGAATCGAGAAATCTTTTATATGTGTGGAATAAAGACGGACAGATACTGCCCGGTTTTCCTTACGCAATTATGGATTCAACTATTGGCTCCAATTCATATTCTGCTCCTGTTCTTGTTGATCTTACAGGAGATGGAAAGCTGGAAATAGTTTTCTGTTCACATTCTGATTCTGCTAATGCTGGCGGAATTGTTTATGCAGTAAAACATGATGGAACGAGTCTGCCTGGTTTTCCCAAAACAGTAAATGACTGGATATACGGGGCTCCGATTACTGCTGATATTGATGGTGATTCTGAACTTGAAATAATTATAGCTGAATATGGGTCTTCTCCAACTCCTCAATTCTATATTTACGCATTCAATTTAGATGGAAGTATGGTAACAAATTTTCCGATGGGACCATATCACGGTACAGCAAATCAAATTCTTGTTGCTGATATAGATAATGACGGACAGTTTGAAATAATTTTTGATGAGAACGTTGTTGAAGGAGTAACGGGCAGATATCGTGCATTAAACATGGATGGTTCTCAGGTTACGGGCTGGCCGCTTGAATTAACTCAAAATACAAGCTTTCAGCAGCCGCTGCTTGGAGACCTGAATAATGACGGCACCCTTGATATGGTAGGAGGCAGTTTTAATTTTGATCCAAGCAACAAACAGGTTTTTCTGTATGTCTGGAATACCGGTCTGCCTTACAACCCGGCAAAAATCGTTAATCCGATGTATCAGTTTAATCCTCAGCATTCCGGTGTTTTTGTTGATCCTTCGCTTATACCTGTTGAGCTGGAATCATTTTGGGTTACAATAAACGGGAGTGAAGCAGCTCTGCAATGGATAACAGCAACAGAATTAAACAACTCAGGATTTGAAGTTGAAAGATCAGCTGATAATATTAACTGGGATAAAATTGGTTTTGTTCAGGGGAACGGATCCACCACAAATAAAACCACATATACTTTTGTAGATGCAAATCCTATTACCGGAAAGTCTTATTATAGATTAAAGCAGATTGATTATGATGGAACACATTCATACTCTAATATTATCACTGCTGAGTTTTATCAGATTATCAATTACTCAATTGAACAAAACTATCCCAATCCTTTTAACCCGGCTACCATTATAAAATATAATCTGCCCGAAGAAAGCAGTGTTCAGATAAAAATATTTAATGCTGTCGGAGAGCTTGTAAGCACACTGGTTGATGAAATACAAACCGAAGGAAAGTATAGTAAATTATTTGATGCTTCGAAACTTTCATCAGGAGTTTATTTTGCAGTGTTAAATGCAGCATCGTTAAGCTCAAACGCAAGTAAAACTGAAATGATAAAAATGCTGTATCTGAAATAATTTTTGTTTAACTATTATTGAAAACCCGGTTCAGACTGAATCGGGTTTTTTATTTTAGTTATTTATGAAAATAATTTTTACAAGATGTACCATTCAGCCATATTTTATAAATTTGTAATGTAATAAATAATATATACGGTCAGGGTTAAAATGAAAACTCATATTAAGAATGTTGTTAAAAGATCCGGTGCTATTGTTCCTTTTAATCAGGAAAGGATTTCAAATGCAATTTATCGTGCTGCTGTTGCTGTTGGCGGAAGAGATAAATCAACTGCACAAAGTTTGTCAGAGCAGGTTGTTGAACTTCTTAATAAACAGTTTCCTGAAGGCAGCCTGCCGCATATAGAAAATATTCAGGATATCGTAGAAAAAGTTCTGATTGAAAACGGGCATGCAAAAGTTGCTAAGGAGTACATCCTGTACCGCGAAGAAGCAGCTAAACGAAGAGAAGCTGAAGGAAGATATGCTTCTAAGATTAATGAGAATATTCCATGGCAGAAAATCTGGCGTAACCTTGATTGGGCTGTTTCACACAATCTTCATACAGTTGATCATCTGAATGAAAGAATTGCTAATAATGAATTTCCACACATCGTTCATGAATCTGAAGCTCTTTATGAAGATGATGTTAATCTTGCCGCAAGTTTAATTATTGAACGACTGGACTCATTAAGAATGGTGATGATAAGCGGTCCTTCATCATCAGGGAAAACAACAACAACGATTAAGCTTGAACAAAAGCTGATTAAGAAGGGATTTAAATTTAAAGCATTAAATGTTGACCACTACTTTTTTGATCTTGAGTTTCATCCGAAGGATGAGTTTGGAGATTACGATTTTGAAACCCCGCAGGCTTTAGATCTGGAACTGATTAATGAGCATCTTGTAAAATTAAGTACCGGTGAAGAAGTGATGATACCACATTACGATTTTAAAACCGGGACAAGAAAATTAAATGTTACACCAATGAAACTTGCGAAAGATGAACTTCTTTTGATTGATAGTTTACATGGACTTTATCCGGCATTTAGTAAAGATATTTCTTCCACCGTTAAATTTAAACTATATCTTGAACCGCTGCTGCAGATGAAAGGGAAGGATGGGAGATATATTCGATGGACCGATTTAAGACTGATAAGAAGAATGCTTCGCGATTCAGTCTTTCGTGCTTATAATCCGCAGCAGACTTTAGAGCATTGGCACTATGTTCGCGGAAGTGAATTGAGAAATATTATTCCGTACTCTAATACAGCGGATTTTGTTATCAGCAGCGGAATGCCTTATGAAGTTCCTGTTTATGCAAACAGAATGCTTAAGCTTTTTGAAGAGTGGAAAGAAAAATATAAAGGCGATCCTCTTAAGGCAGATGCGCTTGAAAGGTCAACCAGAGTTTATGAGGTCTTAAAAACTGTAACACCTGCTGCAGATGAAACCGCAATTCCCGGCGATAGTGTAATACGGGAATTTATTGGCGGAAGTACACTGCAGTATCATTAAAAGAGTATCATTTTAAAATACTGGTCAGGAAATTATCCGGTTTAATACACTAATTTACTGCTGACTTAATATTTATTTGAAATTTACTTAATTTTACATTGGAATAAGTTTTGTTAAAATCTGTTTGCTAAGTTTAAACTATTTCAGTCATTATCAGAAATCAAATTAAAATGAAAGCTCTTAACAGGGTAACTTCCGCGTTGTTAATAGGAATTATCTTATTTGCTTTTACAGATATCAAAGCACAAAGAAGTTATTACGATAAAAGACAAACAAGTTCTTCATTAAAAAGTTCT
>JAANMT010003771.1_pt1 | contig 10275 bp, 8 predicted proteins | sample 7279711 | NCBI WGS metagenome assembly JAANMT01 (sample SAMN14094538, study PRJNA606508) | bioreactor metagenome | isolation source: A lab-scale SPAN reactor treating ammonium-rich wastewater day 1 | place: Ireland: Galway | collected 2017-01-16 | reverse complement strand
ATTCGGTAGAGAGATTCTGGATACCAGATGCTGGATGCCGGATGGAAAAGTGTAGGCGAAGCTGCCGGCGGGGGACGTGACGTTGGTCAGGCGCTTGGCACACAGCCCTGTGGGCGTGTCGGCGCGGTCAATGCGGGGCGAACTGTCGGACATGGCGGAGCAGGAATGGAGCGGTAGGGGCTAGCGGCTGCGGACCGCACATGGTAGCGGTTGGCCCACCGTCCGACGGCGGCAGGAGCCCGGGGACGCCCTTCCCATCGCCAGAGTATCATTAAAAATGTCACATAACTCAATGCTGGTTTGCGCCACAAGCTATCTATTTAATAGCAAAACAGTCGCATGAGACATGCAACCCTTGCCGGCATCGCACAATAGGCGCCAGAGGCCGCACAGACGGCTGCCGATTCCAACCCAGAGACACCATGAGCGATACCACTTTCGACTACATCATCATCGGTGGCGGCACAGCCGGCGCCCTGCTGTGCAACCGCCTGAGCGCCGACAGCAACCGGCGCGTGCTGCTCATCGAAGCGGGTCGCAAGGACGACTACCACTGGATCCACATCCCCGTGGGGTACCTCTACTGCATTGGCAACCCTCGCACCGACTGGCTCTACCAGACCGAGCCCGACGCCGGCCTCAACGGCCGCAGCCTGCGTTATCCGCGTGGCAAGACGCTGGGCGGCTGCAGCAGCATCAACGGCATGATCTACATGCGCGGCCAGGCACGCGACTATGACCAGTGGGCCCAGCTCACGGGCGACGATGAGTGGCGCTGGGACAACGTGCTGCCAGCCTTCCGCCGCCATGAAGACCACTGGCGCCTGGACCAGCCCGACGGGGTCAACGAGAACTTCAGGCGCCTGCATGGCAACCAGGCCACCGGTAGCACGGGCGAGTGGCGCGTGGAGAAGCAACGCCTGCGCTGGGACGTGCTCGACGCGTTCGCCCACGCGGCGCAACAGGCGGGCATTCCGGCCACCGACGACTTCAACAGCGGCAACAACGAGGGCGTGGGCTACTTCGAGGTGAACCAGAAAAAGGGCTGGCGCTGGAACACGGCCAAGGCCTTTCTGCGCCCCACCTGCTACGGGCGCCCCAACTTCGAGATGTGGACCCACGCGCACGCCACCCGGCTCATCATCGAAACCCAGGCCGACGGGAGCCGCCGCTGCACCGGAGTGCAGGTCTGGAATGGCAAGGAGATGGTCACGGCGCACGCGACGCGCGAAGTGGTGCTCAGCGCGGGCGCCGTCAATTCGCCGCAGTTGCTGCAGCTCTCGGGCGTTGGCCCGGCGCAACTGCTGCGCCAGCACGGCATCGACGTGGTGCACGACCTGCCCGGCGTGGGCGCCAATCTGCAGGACCACCTGCAGATCCGCTCGGTCTACAAGGTCAAGGGCGTCAAGACGCTCAACACGCTCGCCAGCTCGCTCGTCGGCAAGGCCAGGATCGGCCTGGAGTACGCCATCAACCGCAGCGGCCCGATGAGCATGGCCCCCTCGCAGCTCGGCGCGTTCACGCGCAGCAGCGCCGACCAGCCCTGGCCGAACATCGAATACCACGTGCAGCCGCTCTCGCTCGATGCCTTCGGCGAGCCGCTGCATGGCTTTCCCGCATTCACCGCCAGCGTGTGCAACCTCAACCCGACGAGCCGGGGCACTGTGCAGATCAAGAGCGGCAACTTCCAGGATGCCCCCGCCATCGCCCCCAATTACCTCAGTACGCCCGAGGACCGCCAGGTGGCGGCCGACAGCCTGCGCGTGACGCGCCGCATCGTGGCCCAGCCAGCGCTGGCGCGCTACCAACCCGAGGAATACAAGCCGGGCGTGCAGTTCCAGACCGACGAGGAACTCACCCGCCTGGCTGGGGACATTGCCACCACCATTTTCCACCCCGTGGGCACCACCCGGATGGGCCGTACCGACGACCCCATGGCCGTGCTCGACGCGCGCCTGCGCGTGCGCGGCATTGCCGGGCTGCGCGTGGTGGACGCGGGGGCCATGCCCCTCATCACCAGTGGCAACACCAACTCCCCCACGCTGATGATGGCCGAGAAAGCAGCAGCCTGGATCGCGGAAGACAACGCCCGCTGAGCAGCGGCCGAAAGGGCGGGAAATCCCCTATCCCACTCCAGGGCTTGCGCCGTTACAGTACGACCACTCGAAAGCGCACCCCGGTGCGCCGAACGGGGGGCCGAGGAGACAACCTACAGCCACAACCACATTCCCAAACACCCGATGAGGTGTCATTTTTTTAAGCGCCGACTCTGTCGGCGTTTTTTTTCGTCTGGCCTTTTCCCCCGCACGCTTGGCGGCACACAGGGCATCGGGTCGTATGTAAGCAAATCATTCGCACACGGGGTGCGACAATCCCGGCATGGAATGGATACTGGTTTCTCTGGCCTCCCTGTTCGCCGGTTTCGTAGATGCGATCGTGGGCGGCGGCGGCCTGATTCTGCTGCCGGCGCTGTTTGCCACCTTCCCCGGTGCCCCCCCGGCCACCTTGCTGGGCACGAACAAAAGCGCATCGGTGTGGGGCACGTCCATGGCCACATGGCAATACAGCCGCCGCGTGCAGATCCGGTGGCAGTCCATGTTGCCGGCGTCGCTGGCCGGATTTGCGGGGGCTTTCGCGGGGGCCTGGGCCGTCACCATCCTGTCGCCCGATTTCCTGCGCCGCCTGCTGCCGCTGGTACTGCTGGTGGTACTCGTCTACACACTGGCCAAGAAGGATCTCGGACGCCACCATGTGCCCCGGCTGGCCGCACGGGCCGAAGGACTGGTCGCCAGCCTGATCGGCCTGACCGTGGGCTTCTATGACGGCTTCTTCGGCCCGGGCACGGGCAGCTTCTTTGTCTTCCTGTTCGTGCGCCTGCTGGGCTACGACTTTCTCAATGCCTCGGCGTCGGCCAAGCTGCTCAACGTCTCCACGAACATCGCAGCCATCATCCTGTTCACCGCCAAGGGCCATGTCTGGTGGCATCTCACCATCCCCCTGGCCGTGGCCAACGTGGTTGGCAGCCTGCTGGGCACGCACATGGCCCTCAAACACGGCGCCCATTTCGTGCGCTGGATTTTCATCTTCGTGGTCAGCGCGCTGATCCTCAAGACCGGTTACGACGCCTTCCTGCGCTGACCATAGGGGTTCTCCGCAATAGGCATAAGCAAATAGCCCCCGCCTATAATTGCGTCAGTTTGATGACATGTCTGCTTGGTAACCCCATGCGGGCGTGCCGATTTTGTGGTTCCGGCTGCGCTACCCGCAGGCCGGATTTTTTTGTACCTGAACCACCCCTGACAGGACACGCAATGAAGTTGCTCAAGGTTGTTGCCTCCGCCGTGGCGCTGTGCGCCGTGTTTGCCACCCAGGCCCGCACGTTCGACGAAATCAAGAAAGACGGCAAGATCCTCATTGCCACCGAAGGGCAGTTTGCCCCCTTCAACTTCTTCAACGGCACCACCCTGACCGGCTTCGAGGTCGAACTGGCTGAACTCGTGGCCAAGAAGATGGGCGTGACCATCCAGTGGAAGACCCTGGGCTTCGACGCCCTGCTCACCGGCCTGCGCCAGGACCGCTGGGACCTCGTGATCGCCTCCCACGGCATCACCGAGGAGCGCGCCAAGGCCGTCACCTTCACGCAGCCACACTACTGCTCGGGCGGCATGATCATCGCGATGGACCCCGCCATCCGCACCGCCAAGGACTTGGCGGGCAAGGTGGTGGCGGTGCAGACCGGCACCAGCTACCTGGAAAACGTGCAGAAGGTCTCCGCCATCAAGGAAATGAAGAATTTCCCCACCGACGTGGATGCGCGCAGCGCCCTCAACTCGCGCCGCGTCGATGCCTGGGTGACCGACCGCTTTGTCGCCAAGGCCGTGGTGGACAAGAACCCCAACGCCGGTTTCAAGCTGGGTGAAATGCTCTTCATCGAACGCATCGCCGCCGCCGTCTCCAAGGGCAACCAGTCGCTTGCACAGGGCTGGTCCAAGGCCCTGGCCGACACCACGGCCGACGGCAGCTATACGCAGCTTTCCAAGAAGTACTTCAACGAAGACGTGCGCTGCAACTGAGCGCGGGCCTGCGCCCCGCCGGACGGATTTTCATGCTTATCGCCCTTTGGCCGCACCACTGGAGCCGCCAGCAGCGCAGCAATGCCACGCTGGTCAGCGCTCTGGTCCTGATGGTGCTCGCCCTGGCCCTGCTGGGTCAGGTGCTGTCGTTCCTGCCCGAGCCGATTGGCCCGAATGCGCAGGCTTTCTCTGCCGGTGCCCGCACCACGCTGTGGCTCACCCTGGTCAGCGGCAGCGTCGGGCTGGCGCTGGGCACGGGCGCCGCCCTGGCGCGCACGGCGCGCTGGACAGCCCTTCGCTGGGTGGCAGGCTTCTACATCTGGGTCATTCGCGGTACGCCGCTGCTGGTGCAGATCCTGTTTGTCTATTTCGCCCTGCCAGTGCTCGTGCCCGGGCTCAACCTGCCGGACTTTGCCGCCGCCGTGGTGGCGCTGTCGCTGAACGTCGGGGCCTACAACGCCGAAGCCATCCGTGCCGGCCTGCTGGCCGTGCCGCGCGGGCAGACCGAGGCGGCACGCGCCCTGGGCCTGGGGCGTTTCCATGTTTTTTTTGATGTGGTTTTCCCGCAGGCCTTCAAGATTTCGCTCCCCCCGCTGGTGAGCAACTTCGTGGCCTTGCTCAAGGACTCCTCGCTGGCCTATGCCATTGGTGTGGTGGAGCTGACCAACGTGGGCAACCGCATCCAGTCGGCCACCTTTCAACCGATTGCCACCCTCACCACCGTGGCCGTCACCTACCTGCTGCTGACCACGCTGGTCACGCAGATTTCCAACGCCATCGAGTACCGCTTCGATGTGGAGGGACGCAGCCGATGAGCCAGCCCACCCCCTACATCGTGGCAGACCGTGTCTGCAAGTCGTTCGGTACGCACCAGGTGCTGCGCGATGTCTCGACCCATTTCAACACCGGCGAGGTGACGGTGATCATCGGCGCCTCGGGTTCGGGCAAGAGCACCCTGCTGCGCGCCATCAACCGTCTCGAGCCCCACGACAGCGGCACCATCACCGTCGGCGGTGTTCCGGTGACGGACGACCCGCACACCCTGCAGCAGCAGCGCTGCGAAGTGGGCATGGTCTTCCAGCAGTTCAACCTGTTCGGACACCTGAGTGTGCTCGACAACATCACGCTGGCACCCCGGCGCATTCGCCGCACGCCCCGTGCGCAGGCCAACGAGCAGGCCATGGTGCTGCTGCGCCGTGTGGGCCTGCACGAACATGCCCACAAATACCCCTGGCAGCTTTCAGGGGGCCAGCAGCAGCGCGTCGCCATTGCCCGGGCTCTCGCGATGGCGCCGCAGGTGATGCTGTTCGACGAGCCCACCTCGGCCCTCGACCCTGAAATGGTGCAGGAAGTGCTCGACGTGATGCGCGAACTGGCGCGCGGCGGCATGACCATGATCGTGGTCACGCACGAAATGGGCTTTGCCCGCGAGGTGGCCGACCGCGTGCTGTTCTTCGACCAGGGCCGCATTGCCCACGATGCCCCACCGGCCGCTTTCTTCAACGACCCGGGCAATGACCGCATCCGGGCCTTCATTGGCCGCATGGGCGCCTGAGATCCAGAGCCCACTGCCTTCGCAACACCCCCAAAAACCCAACGGAGTGACCATGAAACTGACCCCTGCATTCGTGACCCTGCTGGCCGCCGGCCTGTGCAGCCTGCCCCCGGGCGCCCTGGCCCAGTCTGCCAAGGATTTTGAAGAGCTGCGCAACGAGCTCAAAGCCCTGCGCGCCGAGCTGAACCAGCTCAAGACGCAGCAGGCCCAGGCACCTGCCGCCTCGGCATCGGCCTGGAACGACCGCATCGACGCCGTCGAACTCAAGCAGAAAGACGCAGTGGTGCTGGGCGACATTCCGGGGAGCTTTCGCCTACCCGGTAGCGAAACCTCGATCCGCGTGTACGGCCACGCCGAGGCCAACCTGATCAAGGACTTCAAGGGCACGGCGCCCGGCGACAATTTCTCCAACCTGATGGAGCAGCCCCTGGGCAGCAGCGACCATGGCAAGACCGTGCTGACGGGCCAGACTTCGCGCTTCGGCTTCGAGACCTCCACCCCGCTCGCCAACGGCGCGTTCAACACCAAGATCGAAGCCGACTTCTACGGCTACTGCGGCGCCGAGTGCAACCGCAATCGCCTGCGCCTGCGCCACGCCTACGGCGAGTACGCAGGCTGGCTGATCGGCCAGACCTGGTCCACCTTCATGGACATCGACAACCTGCCCGAGACCGTGGACTTCAACGGCCCACCGGGCGCGACCTTCCGCCGCCCCGTGCAGGTGCGCTACACCTACAACAACCCCAGCCTGGCAAAGTTCCAGTTCGCGCTGGAAGACCCCTCCGACGGTGCGCACTCGCCCAACCTCGTCGCCCGCATCGACAAGGCCTACGACTGGGGCAGCATGAGCGCACGCGTCCTGTCGCACGAGCAGCGCATGGGCGGCGTGAGCAAGCGCGGCATGGGCTTCGGCCTGTCGGGCGCCTACAAGATCACCGGCACCACCACCCTGATGGCGCAATACACCCTGATGGATGGCGACAACGACGGCGCCTACCTTGTGGGCGCCAACTACCCCGTGGTGGATGGCACCCGCCTGCGCCTGGACCGCGCCCAGGGCGTGGTGCTGGGCCTGGGCAACGTGTTCAGCGAGAAGCTGCGCGGCACCCTGTCCATGGCCTGGGTGCGCTCGCGCAATGCACTTGGTGACGACTACGTGAATGCCTACGGTGCCAACGGCAACCTGAAGCTGTTCCAGTGGCATGCAGGCCTGTACTACTCGCCCATCAAGAACGTCGAACTCGGCGGCGAACTGCTGGGCGGCCGCCGCATCACCTTTGGCGGCGACAAGGGCAACATGACACGCCTGAACCTGCAAGCACGCTACCTCTTCAACTGACCCCAACATCCGGGTCTTCCACCAAAGCTGACCGGGCAACCGGTCAGCTTTTTTTCATGCGCTCTGAACGTTTCGGCCTGTGGGCCCTGCTGATTGTCACCATGGTCTGGGGCACCACGTTTCCCGCCATGAAGCTGCTGTCCGCGCAACTCGACGCCCTGCAGATCATCTGGCTGCGCTTTGCCATCGCCCTGCTGGTGCTCGGCCCCCTGTGGTGGGGCATGCGCCGCAATGAGCGCCTGTGGGGCTGTGCGCTGGGGCTGCTGCTGTTCCTGGCGTTCTGGCTGCAGATCGAGGGGCTGGCGCGCACCAGCAGCAACCGCAACGCATTCGTGACCGGGCTCAACGTGCTCGTGGTGCCCATCATCGCCATGCTGGTGCTCGGGCGGCGCTATGGCTGGCGATTGTGGGCTGCCTGCGCGATGGCCTGCGCCGGCATGGTGCTGATGTTCCACGAAAACGAACCCTGGAACCTGGGCGATACGCTCACCCTGGCCAGCACCTTCTTCTATGCCATCTACATCCTGGCACTGGAGGAATGCTCACGCCGCAACCGCGATTTTCCGTTGCGGGCCACCCGCATGGCAGCCGCCCAGGCCACCATGATGTGCCTGGCCTCCACGCTGTTGCTGCTGTCGCGCGAGGAAGGCCTGTCGTGGATGCAGGCCCTGGATTCGCTCGGCACTCCTGCCTGGGTGGCGCTGCTCTACCTGGGACTGCTGGCCAGTGTGGTGGTGGTCACCCTGCAAGCCTGGGGCCAGCAGCGTGTAGATGCCATGCGCAGCGCCATCGTCTTCGGGCTGGAGCCGGTGTTCGCAGCGTTCACGGCCTGGTTTCTGCTCGGGGAAAGTCTGGGCTGGGCCGGCCTGGCGGGCGCCAGTCTGGTGGTAGCGGCCCTGGTTTTCAGCCAGGTGGACCCGCCCGCCCGCATCGGCATCCCCGACTGATCAGGGCACCGCGGACAGCGGCACTTCGTCCACCGGACGCGGTTTGCCGATGGGTGCGGCGGCCTGGCCCTTGCGTACGGCTGCGATGTCTTCCTCGCTGGGATACTCACCCAGCAGCCAATAGTCAAAAGCACGCCGCACAATGGGTGCCGCATGGGCGGCACCGAACCCGACGTTCTCGACAATGGCCGCAATGGCGATGCGCGGCTCGTCGGCGGGCGCGAAAGCGATGTAGAGGGCATGGTCACGCTGGCGCTCCTCCATCTTGGCCGCGTTGTACTTCTCCTTCTGCCCGATCGTCACCGCCTGCGCCGTGCCCGTCTTGCCGCCGGAGAGGTAACGCGCCCCGGCAAAGACACGCGTCGAGGTACCGCCCTGGGTCACCGCCACCATGGCGCGCTTGATCACTTCGACATTGGAGGGTTTGTAGCCCAGATTCACGGCCGGGGCCTGCTCGATCGAACGGGGTTCCCGCGTCACGGCATCCATCGTGGCAATCCCCAGGTGGGGGCGGTGCTGCACGCCTCCGTTGACCAGGGTGGCGGTGGCCAGCGCCAGTTGCAGCATGGTGAAATTGTTGTAGCCTTGGCCGATGCCCAGCGAGATGGTTTCTCCGGCGTACCATTTTTTCTGCTCGGGGCGGCGGTAGGCGTCGCGCTTCCAGGCCTGGCTGGGCAAGACCCCGCGCACTTCGCCATTCAGATCGATTCCGGTGATCTGACCAAAGCCCAGCGGCTTCATGAAGTCGTGCATGGCATCCACGCCCATGTCGTTGGCCAGCTGGTAGTAGTACACATTGCTCGACTGCACGATGCTGCGGTGCATGTCGACCGCACCCAGGCCATGGTCGCCATGGCTTCGGAAGGTATGCCCCCCAAAGGTCCAGGAGCCGTTGTCCATGGTGATGGCCCCCGGCGTGCGCTTGCCGGTTTCCAGGGCCGCCATGCCCATGAACGGCTTGTATGTGGAGCCGGGCGGATAGGTCCCGCGCAGGGCGCGGTTGAGCAGGGGCTTGTCCAGCGAATTGTTGAGCGCGTTCCAGTTCTCGACGTCAATGCCTTCGACGAACAGGTTCGGGTCGAACGTGGGCTTGCTGACCAGCGCCAGTATTTCGCCGTTGCGCGGATCGATGGCCACCAGTGCGCCGCGGCGCTCGCCGTAAAGATCCTCGATGAGTTTTTGCAGCTTGATGTCGAGCGACAGCGTCACCGTCTGCCCCGGGGTGGCGGGAAAACTGTCGAGCCTGCGCACGGCGCGCCCCCCGGCCGAGGTCTCCATCTGCTCCACCCCGGTGGTGCCGTGCAACTGCGTCTCGAAACTCTGCTCTATTCCCAGTTTGCCGATGTATTCGGTGCCCCGGTAGTTGGCTTCGTCTTCCGAATCCTGGATGCGCGCTTTTTCCGTCTGGTTGATGCGGCCGATGTAGCCGATGGCATGGCTGCCCACTTCTCCCAGCGGGTAGTTGCGGAACAACCGCGCCTTCACATCCACTCCGGGGAAACGGTAGCGCTGTGCCGTAAAGCGCGCCACCTCCTCATCGGTCAGGCGGGTGCGGATGGGCAGGGATTCGAACCCACGGGATTCATCCATCAGGCGCCGGAAACGGCGCTTGTCACGCAGGTGGATATCGATCACCTGGCCCAGCGCCTCGATGGTCTCGTCCAGGTCTGCCACCCTGGAAGGGGTGATCTCGAGCGTGTAGGCGGCATAGTTGGTGGCCAGAACCACGCCATTGCGATCGAGGATGAGCCCCCGGTTGGGCACGATGGGCACCACGGCGGTACGGTTGCTTTCCGCCTGCTCCGCCAGGTCTTCATGCCGCACGACCTGCAGAAACACCAGCCGTGCGAGAACCAGGCAGAAAGCCGCAAAAACCACCGCAGCCACCACCAGGATCCGCAGACGAAAGCGCTGCGCATCGAGTTCGACATTGCGCAATTCAGTCATGACAACCCAACGGCATCAACGAGGGTCGCCTGCGGGGCGGCGCTGCCCCGCAGGCGTGCCAGAGATCCTTCGAGGCGAGTCATTGCGGACGATTTTCGTTGTGGTCCAGCGAGCGGCGCTGCGGTGCGAGCAGCACCCAGCTGGCCAAAGGCCAGAGCAGCGTTTCGAACAGCGGGGACAGCAGCATCGAAAACCCCGGCCAAGCCCCGCCCGCACCCATGCCAACCAACAGATGCACCGCATGGGCGGCAAAGAACAGTCCGATCATCTGCAGCGATTGCGCCAAAGGCCGAAACCACAGGACACGCCGGTGGATGCGCTCGGTGCCATACAGCAACGCCACGTAGGCCAGCGCATGCTGTCCCAGCAAGGCTGATTGCTGCACATCCATGCACAGCCCCAGCAGAAAGGCGA
>JAANMT010003764.1_pt1 | contig 10290 bp, 6 predicted proteins | sample 7279711 | NCBI WGS metagenome assembly JAANMT01 (sample SAMN14094538, study PRJNA606508) | bioreactor metagenome | isolation source: A lab-scale SPAN reactor treating ammonium-rich wastewater day 1 | place: Ireland: Galway | collected 2017-01-16 | reverse complement strand
GACCGCGATGCCCAAGAGGGCGCTCAGGATGAAGAGGCTTGCGGCTCCGGGAGTCGGGGGCGCCACCAGGTGGATGACGGGAGCCAGCACCAGAAGGGCGGGGATGACTTGCAAGAGAAGCCACTGAAACCTACCGCTCGGCCCTGCTGCTGCTCGGCTTCGTCCTCTTCATCGTCACCTTCGTGGTGCTGGCCATTGCCCGCCTGATGCTGATGCGCCTGTCCCGCAAGGAGGGCAACTGATGTCCAGCACCGCTGATTCGCTGTATCTGCGCCGCCGCATCGGCAATGTCATCGCCATTGCCGCGTCCTGCGCCACCGCCCTGTTCGGCCTGTTCTTCCTGGGCTGGATCCTGTTCACCCTGGCCTCCAAGGGCCTTGCCGGCATCAACCTGGATCTGTTCACCAAGATGACGCCGCCGCCGATGCAGGAAGGCGGCCTTGCCAATGCCTTCTTCGGCAGTGCGGTGATGTGTGCGCTGGCAATCGGCATCGGCACCCCGCTGGGCGTGCTGGCCGGCACCTGGCTGGCCGAGTACGGCAACGCCCGCAAGGCCGGCACCGTGGTCCGCTTCGTCAACGACATCCTGCTGTCGGCGCCGTCCATCGTGCTTGGTCTGTTCGTCTACACCCTGTACGTGATGCAGACCGGCGGCAACTTCTCGGCGTTCGCCGGTGCACTGTCGCTGGCCTTCATCGTGCTGCCGGTGGTGGTGCGCACCACCGACGAGATGCTCCGCCTGGTGCCCTCGCAGATGCGTGAGGCGGCGCTGTCGCTGGGTATCCCGCAGTGGAAAGTGATCGTGCAGGTGCTGTACCGCAGTGCCTCGGCCGGCATCATCACCGGCATCCTGCTGGCGCTGGCCCGCATCTCCGGCGAGACCGCACCGCTGCTGTTCACCGCCTTCGGCAACCAGTACTGGAACAACAACATCTTCCAGCCGATGGCCTCGGTACCGGTGGTGATGAACCAGTTCGCCGGCAGCCCGTATGAATCCTGGCAGGTGCTGGCCTGGGCCGGTGCCCTGGTGCTGACTGTCTTCGTGTTGCTGGTCAGCCTTGCCGCCCGCGGCATCCTGCTGCGCAACCGTATCTCCCATGACTGACCTTTCCGTGGATAACGCCATGAACGACCTTTCCAACGCCGTGCCGATGCAGCGCATCGCCGTGCCGTCCTCGCACGAGAGCCTGCACACGCCGTCGCCGGTGAAGCTGGCTGCGCGTGGACTGGACTTCTACTACGACAAGTTCCATGCCCTGAAGGGCATCAACCTGGAGATTCCGGAAAAGCGCGTGACCGCGCTGATCGGTCCCTCCGGTTGCGGCAAGTCGACCCTGCTGCGCATCTTCAACCGCATCTACGCGCTGTACCCGAAGCTGGAGGCGCGTGGTGAAGTGCTGCTGGACGGCGAAAACATCCTGTCGCCGAAGTACCCGATGAACCGCCTGCGCAGCAAGGTCGGCATGGTGTTCCAGAAGCCGGTGCCGTTCCCGATGACCATCTTCGAGAACGTGGCCTACGGCATCCGCCACCACGAGAAGCTGAGCAAGGCCGACATGGCCGACCGCGTCGAGCAGGCACTGCGCCAGGGCGCGCTGTGGGACGAAGTGAAGGACAAGCTGGGGCAGAGCGCACTGGGCCTGTCCGGTGGCCAGCAGCAGCGCCTGTGCATCGCCCGTGCCGTGGCCCTGCGCCCGTCGGTGCTGCTGCTGGACGAGCCGACCTCGGCGCTGGATCCGATCTCGACCAGCCGCATCGAGCAGCTGGTGGAAGAGCTCAAGCACGAGTACACCATCGTGATCGTGACCCACAACATGCAGCAGGCCGCGCGCGTGTCCGACTACACCGCCTTCATGTACCTGGGCGACCTGATCGAGCACGACCGCACCGAAGTGATCTTCTCGCAGCCGTCGCAGCGGCAGACCGAGGATTACATCACCGGTCGCTTCGGCTGAAACGGCAGTCGACAGACAGACAATGTCAGTCGAGCATGGCTCGACTTTACAAATCACGTCAGTCGAGCGTGGCTCGACTCTACAGAGTGGAATGAACATGAATCTTCCCAACGACCACATCGTCAAGAGCTACGACGAAGAACAGCAGTATTATCACTCTGTATTGGAAAGTGAAAAAGAAAGATTTCTTAGACAGTTAAATTATCTTTCAAGTAAATATTGCTTCGTTTCATTAAATTCTTTTAATTCAATTAATTCAAAGAAAAATCTAATTTCGATTACATTTGATGATGGATTATCCAGCATTTTACTAAACGCATTACCCGAATTAATAAAAAGAAGAATCCCGACAACAATATTTGTTCCTGCTGCCAGGATCGGTGATTACCCAAAGTGGGAACAAAAACGACAGGAAATTTACCATAACGACAGAATCTTAAACTGTGATGAAATAAAGGAGCTTGCAGATCAAGGGATAGAAATTGGGTCACATACTTTACATCATACAGATTTAAGAAATGTAACCTCAGAAGCTGCACGAGAGGAGTTTAATCTATCAAAATCGCTCCTCGAAAAAATCACTGGGAAGGACGTTGTTTCGTTTAGCTTCCCTTATGGTAGTTTTAATGATGAGTTGATAAATCAAGCTTTGGATTGCGGTTATGGTTTTGTTTATACAACGGAACCAGAAATGATTTCTTTGCCCACAAAAAGGAAAGTATTTGGAAGAGTTGGCGTTAACCCGGACGACTCACGTTTGGAATTTAGACTTAAAGCTGCTGGAGCATTTTCCTGGCTGCCAACAGTCAGCAGATGGAAAGCAAAGGTAAAGAAATTTCTATCCTTTCAGTCTTGAATCTTAAAATAAAAACGATTATAACTATAAAACTTTTTCGCATAAAATGATTTTAATAAAAGAAATAAACGACAAAGCATTTTGGCATGCATCTCTGAGGGAATTTGAAGATGCAAACATATATCAAACCTGGAATTTTGCTTCAATAGTTCAAAATGAAAAGAGAGTAAAACATCTTGCTCTTTACTTAAATCAAAATCTGATTAGTTTAGTAACAGTACGCATCAGGACAGTTCCATTCTTAAATCGTGGCATAGCTTACATTTTAAATGGGCCGGTATGGCAGAAAAGAAATCAAGAAATCAACATTCAGATTTTAGCAGATATTTTTGTTGCGTTGAGAGAAGAGTTTGTGGTGAAACAGCAACTTGTATTAAGGATACAACCATTCATTTTTTCTGACATGGTTCCAAATTTAGATTTTGTCGAAAACCTTGGATTTAATCGTTTGAAGAAAATCAGAAGATACCAGACATTAGTTTTATATCTTGACAAAGAATTTGATGAAATAAGAAAAAATCTCAAGCAAAAATGGAGAAACTGTCTGAATCAGTCAGAAAGGAATGATCTGGAAATAGAAGAAGGAAATAACCAGCAGCTATATAATATCTTTCTTGGGATTTACGATCAAATGATAGCACGAAAGAAATTCAAAGAATACATTGATCCTTATAAAATGGGAGAAGCTAATGAGGCATTGGATGATGAATACAAGAAGATAATATTTATCGCATATAAAGATAAATTACCAGTTGCTGGTATAGTAGGCAGCATCATTGGAAATACTGGAATTTATTTACTTGGAGCATCAAATGAAGTTGGTATGAAGACTAAGGCTTCGTATTTACTGCAGTGGGAAATGATAAAATGGTTAAAGCAAAAGGGATGTCAAAGATATGATCTAGGAGGTATTAATAAAGACGATAATCCCGGGGGATATCATTTTAAATCCGGGATTACTGATCAGGAAGTACTAGGTATGGGCACTTTTGAATCATACAATAACAGGTTATCCAAGAATATTACTAGTATCGGAGAGTTTATTAAAAGATAAATTAATTATAGAGTCTTTTAAATATTTTGCGTAACTGAGAATTAGTGTTAAAGGATATTTTTTAATCCCCCATTTAAAAGAATTGATAAATGAGATTATGAGCAATAAGAGCTGTTTCCTCTGTTGGTGCTGAGCGGCTGTTGCCTGTGTTCTTCAGATGGGTGAGTATTTTTCATAACCTGGGTGCTCGGTTAGTTCTGTTACAAGTATCCCTTTAATCGAAGTTCTGATGATCGAAAAGAAGGACCTTCCTGTTCTCATCAAGTCTTGATATGTTTTGGTTTTTTTCCGATCTGCTGTAAGTTGCTCGATCAATACAAGTGTTAGTTCCATATTGTATGTCTCTTTACTGACTACCGAAAGGAAATTTGATTAACGGTTAAGAGTAATTCGTTCTTAAAATAAAAAAGTCTTATAAGATTTTTACCAAGTTAGGGCTGTTCTGCGGAGTTTATCCCGATGACAATCGGGGCTTTACAGCACTTTGCGAATCACTTGCTTTAGCCATTTATACAGAATCATTTACACTCCCGATTGATTTGGAAGAATGGAATTAGTAGGTGTGTTTCATAGTTCAGCTCACACATTCAAAGAAATTTTTAATTGTCTCGTAGTAATTCTCATTTCTCAAAAAATAATTTGATTGATGACAATATTTTAATAATTTGCATATTTTGATGGTATGATTATTGAAAATTTATTTTTATAATTCAAAGAAAAATTTATATAATTGATGAGATTATTTAACCTCTCTATTTCCGAAAACTGGTGATATAATTAAACTCTGTAGAATATACAGGCATTTTAAGGAAGTTAATTTGACAAAATTTTTATTATTAACATTTGTATTTATTCTTTCCTCATTTAGTGGATTTTCACAATGGTATTTGCAGAATCCATATCCTACGGGCAATTCATTTAACGCTGTTAAACTTGTCTCTGCTGATATTGGCTGGGCTGTCGGTAATGCAGGTATGATCCTCAAAACTAGCGATGGCGGTACTACCTGGGAATCGCAAGCAAGCCAAACACAATTTGAGCTTACAGATGTAAGCTTTATTAATGCAAACACTGGATGGATTATCGGTGCAAATGGTTTAATTATGAAGACTACAAACGGTGGAATAAATTGGACTTCACAAGATAGTGAAGTGTCAAATTATCTGCATAGCATATGTTTTGCCGATGCAAATCATGGTACTGTTGTTGGCCGTGAGGGAATAATTCTTAGAACTACTAACGGAGGTAATACCTGGGCTCAAGCATCAAGCCCCACAACTGATGAATTGATTGGAGTTTCTTTTTCAGATACAAGCAACGGTATTGCCGTAGGTAAAGACGGAACTTTAATAAGAACCACAAATGGTGGAACGACCTGGGATTCTGTGTCAAGCGGAACAACACACACATTAACTAGTGTCTTCCTCACAAATAAAGATACAGGCATAGCTGTTGGCTGGGCATCAACTATTCTTCGAACAACTAACGGTGGTACAAGCTGGACTAAGGATTCACTCTCAATCGGTGCATATTTTGAAGATGTTTACTTTACAGATGCGAATCATGGTGTTGCCGTTGGCTGGGGTGGTGTTATAGTTAGAACCACCAATGGTGGCACAAGCTGGGAAGAACCTCCGCATTTAACAAAAACATTAGCCGGTGTCTGCTTTACCAATTCAAATGTTGGAATTGCTGTTGGACTTTACGGTTCAGTTATGAAAACTACAGACGGCGGTGCTACCTGGAACGCAAAATCAAGCGGTGCGCAGGCGAATCTTTATAGTGTATTCTTTACTTCTAAAGATACAGGAACTGCTGTTGGTAATGCTGGAAGAGTTCTTTATACTACAGACGGCGGAACAAGCTGGGAAATACAACTTCCGCCAGTGGAAAATTTACGGGGCGTTTGTTTTTCAAAGCAAAACAAAAGTAACGGTATTATTGTGGGTAACGATGGAAAAATCCTCAAAACTACAAACAGGGGTGCAAGCTGGAATGTACAAACTAACGGAATAGACAATCTGAATTGTGGTTTTTTTGCTGATGCAAATACCGTAATAGTTGTTGGTGAAAGTGGAACAATTCTAAAAACTACTGATACCGGCTCAACCTGGAATTCAATAACAAGCGGAACTACAAAACATTTAATGAGTGTCTTTTTTACAAATGCAAATACTGGCTTTGCAGTTGGCGATACAGGAATAGTTCTAAAAACTACTGATAGCGGAACAACCTGGAATTCAATAACAAGCGGAACAACAAATAATTTAACTAGTATTTTCTTTTCAGATGAAAATAACGGAACTATTGTCGGCTACAGTGGAGTTATCCTTAGAACTACTAATGGCGGAACAAACTGGATTACACAAACAAGCGGAATATCAAAAGAATTGAGTGGCGTTTTCTTTACAGATACAAATAATGGAATTGTTGTCGGTGAATCTGGTACAGTTCTTAGAACGACAGACTCCGGTACAACCTGGGCAATAGAAGAAACTAATACCACTAACTTTTTATTCGGCGTCTTTTTTACTGATGCAAATACCGGAACTATAGTCGGTGAAGGAGGTATAATTTTGAGGACAACAGCTCCGCAGAATTTTATTACAGCTAATTTAAAAGTGTATTTGGAAGGACCTTATACCGGCAGCGCTATGACCACAATACTTAACGCAAATGATCTCATACCGGTAAATTCACAGGCTGCATATGATACGGCAGCTTACGGTTATAGCGCAAGTTTAGTTGATAGCATTCCTAATTCCAATATTGTTGATTGGGTACTTGTTGAATTACGAACTGGAACTGCTTCAAATTCTAAAGTTGGAATGTGTGCAGCTTTCATTAAAAGTGATGGAACAATAGTGGACATTGATGGATCAAGTCCCGTTACATTTTCAGATTTAAGCACTGGAAATTATTATGTTGTTGTTAGACACCGGAACCATTTAGCTATAATGACTGCAGCAGCTATTCCGCTAAGCAGCAGTTCTGTTTTATATGATTTTACAACATCGCAATCACAAGCTTATACGACTGGCGTTAATCCTATGGTTTCATTATCAGGTGGTGGTTTTGGAATGATTGCTGGAGATGCTAATAGAGATGGCAGTAATAATGCTATAGATTTAAATACTTATTGGATACCGCAGAACGGTACTGCTTATGATTATCAGACCAAAACCGCAGATTTTAATCTTGATGCAACAATAAATGCTACAGATCTGAACTTATATTGGATTCCTGAAAACGGAAAGGCGACACAGGTTCCAAATTGATATCATTATTATTGAATGCAAAAGAAAAATTAATCAAATTAGATTAAAGGTAAGAAAAATGAAAAAAATAAACATATTGACGATATTATTTGTCCTGTTACTTACACCCGAAATTTTATTATCACAAACATATGATTTACAATTCATAGAGGAATTAAACAACGGTAGTAATTTTAATGTAAAGGTTCAGATAAGAGCAAGCAGTACTTTTAAATTAGCGGCCTCTAGTATAACATTTAATTTTAATTCTGCTGGATTAAGTACTCCTACACTATTAACAGCGTATAATTTTAGTGGGGTTAATGCAGGTCCGCCACTGACAATTTATAATAATATGACGGTTACCCAACCTTTATCAGGAGTTGCTTCTATAAACATTGTTTACTTACAGCCCAATGATGCATACGCTGCCACAGTAGGGACCGGGTGGATGGATGTAGCTTCAATAGGTTTTACAATAACGAATAGCAATTTGATATCCAACTTGAATTTTAGAAGTGCAAACCCATCGCCTACAGCAGTGTATAGTATAAATGGTACAACAATTACGTTACTCGGCGCTGGAACATGGTCTCCTCTAGACTCTCCCCTTCCCGTCGAACTTTCTACTTTTACAGCAAAATATAAAAACAATTCTGAAGTAGATTTAAATTGGATTACAAAAACTGAAGTTAACAACTACGGCTTCAATATCGAGAGAAAAATTAATGATGGCGAATGGAATACTCTTGGTTTTGTTGAAGGAAACGGAAACTCAAACTCACCAAAGAATTATAGCTTTACAGACAATGAGCTGTTTGCAGGTGGCAGCAAGTTCCAGTACAGATTAAAACAAATTGATACAGATGGTAAATATGAGTACTCAGATATAGTCGAAGTAGAAATACTGCCAGCAAAGTTTGAGCTTTCGCAGAATTACCCGAACCCATTTAACCCGAGCACAACAATAAGATTCTCGCTTCCAAAAGAAACACAGTTAAAAATTAATGTTTATAATATGCTTGGTGAATTGGTGCAAACACTTGCTGAAGGAACTTACGAAGCCGGTTACCATAAAGTAACACTTAATGCTTCCAATATGCCGAGCGGAATTTATTTTTACAGAATTGAAAGCAGTGAATTTTCTCAGGTGAGAAAAATGATCCTTATAAAATAATTTTTTAATGAATATAACTCCAACTGTTAAAGAAGATTCCTATCGCTGATTTTAACAGTGCAGAAGTAAAACCTTTTAAACTATTTTTAATCTGACCCGATTTTAACAAAAGAATTTATGCTTATAGTGTTTTCGGATCACAAGGAGATGGAATGAAGCGTAAAATAGCTTTATTAATAATACTTTTTTTTCTAGGCATCGGTAATTCAAATGCACAGACCGGACCTGTTGTTTCCTTTACCTACGATGATGGATATCCTTCCTGGTGGGATCTTGGATTTCCATTGTTTCAGCAGTACGGATTTCCCGCAGTTGTTTATGTAAATGCAGTACATTGGTGGACTCAAGGAGCAGGATATGATGCTATCAACCACTTATTAGCTTTTCAAAAAGCCGGGTGGGAGATTAGCAGTCATACTTGGGATCATAGCGGAGTTACAGATTCCAGTGTAAGTAAAATGAAATATTGGCTGGACTCTCTGGGATTTCCCAATTCAGGATTTGCAGCACCGGGACACGCCTGGGATCATGCTAAGATTAATATTGTAAAAAAATATCATCCATATTATTGTGGTCATGGATCGCAAGATGGTGGAAATACTTTTCCTGTTGATCTGTACTCTATGAAACGGTTTGGATTGGATAGTGGAGTACCGATACAAGATGTAAGAGATGCTTTGGATGATGCAGTGACGAATAACAAGTGGGTAATATTTTTAGGACATGTAATTGGAAATGATGGTGGCTGGGAACAACCATCAGCACTCTTAGAAGCAACATTTAATGAGGTAATAGCACGTGGGATCCCGGTAAAGACGGTAAGAGAAGTAATAGATGACCTGTTTCCTCCTGGTTGTGTAATTGAGTGCTCGAGAGATTCAATGCAGTTTCCCTTACTTACATCTATTGAACAACAAGTATCGGGCGATACAATGCCGTCTTTAAACACTTCCAACTGGAATGAATACTGGCACAAAACTTCCTGGACAGGACCTCGCTTTATGGGGTCGCCTGTTGTTTACTGCCACACTTCAAATGATACTTTACCTGTTATGAAGTTTTACCGTGATGTTCCAAATGGTGAATACGAGGTTAGAGCTACAATTATTGAGAGAGAGCCTGATAAAACATTTAGGGTGTATTATTCATTTGATTCCTCAAATGTGTCGCAATATAGTGTTGAAGTAACTAAAAATAGTGATGTTTCTTTAGGTACTGTTAATGTTACCAACGGCAAGTTTGCACTATATACTCAAAAAGCCGAAGCGGTTTCAGGTGGTGATGGATATGTAGGATGGGCATTTATAAAGTTGATTACTCAGTCGTATGTTAATGTAAAGGTATTTCTTCAGGGCAGTTATGCTGGAGATGGATCAATGACAACAACATTGAATTCAGCAGGAATGTTACCATTTCATCACCCATACAATGATACTCTGGAAATCTGGAATTACCCCGGCAGCGAAAGAGTATATAATATGCCTGCAGATATAGTTGATTGGGTTCTTGTAGAACTAAGAACTGGTACAGCGGCAAATACAACTGTAGGACGACGAGCAGCTTTACTAAAAAGTAACGGCAGTATTGTTGACCTGGATGGATCAAGCCAGCTAAAATTTAATCGAATAGTTCCAGGAAGTTACTATATAGTTATCAGGCACAGAAATCATCTGCCAATAATGAGCGCTAATCCGGTTAATCTGAGTTTTACAAATAGTACACTCTATGATTTTACAACATCGCAATCACAGGCATATGGAAATGAGCCAATGGCTGATCTTGGCGGAAATGTTTTTGGAATGATTGCCGGTGATGCAAGTGGTGATGGTAGTAATAATGCCACAGATCTAAACACATATTGGATACCACAGAACGGTACTTTATATGATTATCAGACTAAAACAGCAGATTTTATCCTTGATGCAACAGTAAATGCTACTGATTTGAATGCTTACTGGATCCCAGAAAATGGAAAAGCTACACAGGTACCT
>JAANMT010003760.1_pt1 | contig 10295 bp, 7 predicted proteins | sample 7279711 | NCBI WGS metagenome assembly JAANMT01 (sample SAMN14094538, study PRJNA606508) | bioreactor metagenome | isolation source: A lab-scale SPAN reactor treating ammonium-rich wastewater day 1 | place: Ireland: Galway | collected 2017-01-16 | reverse complement strand
TTATATTTTTAGAAATTATACCTTAATCTAAATATTATTATCTTTACAAAGCTAATCAGCAAATACAATCTATCATGAAAAATTACGTATTAATACCTGCCATCATGTTTTCTCTTTTCAGCTGCAACCAGAATTCTGATAAATCTGCAGAAAAAAATCTTACAGGCGATTCTCAGCAGTTAGAAAATTTAGAAACATGTTACGAAGCTGTGCACGGTCAGGATTCTGTAAAACTTTCTGTGATTTATTCCGCTGGAAATATTACCGGCAGTTTGCTTTACAATAATCCACAATCCAGCAATTCCTCAACGGGAACTTTCACAGGAACCAAATCCGGTGACACCTTGAAGTTATTGTCCAGAACTGCAACCGGAGGAAATATCAGTTTCAACGAAATTTACCTTCTGAGCAAATCCGGTAAACTTTACGAAGGCATTGGCGAGGTCGAGAAAATAAATGATTCGACAACTGTTTTTGCAGAACCTTCGAAAGTAGATTTTACCAAAAGTTTTGTCTTCAGTAAAGTTGAATGTAAATTCTAATATCATTTAACATAATATTTCGCCTTTAAAAAAGTATAGAAAATCCTAAATATCATAAAAACTTATATGAAAAACTTAATACTATCAGCATTAATCATACTTACAGCAGCAAGTTGTGAGAAAAAATCAACCGAAACTGTTGATACACAGACTGTAACCCCAGACTCTATTACTGTTCCGGAAAGCAACGAACCTGTAGAATCTTCTACCCTACAGTCCTGTTATATGGAGGTAACCGGAAAGGACACCCTGTTTGTTTCGCTTGACGATAATTTAGGCACTATAACCGGCAAAATGCGTTATAAAAATTTCGAGAAAGACAGTTCTTTCGGAGATGTGATGGGAACACAAAATGGTGATACCATTAAGCTGAATTATACTTTCGAGGCTGAAGGAACAACCTCTGACCGTGAAATCTATTTCCTCAGAAAAAACGGAAATTTAATCGAAGGAATTGGTGAACATAAAACAGAAGGCAGCAGAGATTTTTATGCAAACCCTGCCCATCTTAAATATGAGGGCCACACGCTGAAATCAATAGACTGCACGGATTTTGACAAGAATTTTAAATCGAAATAATTTCTATTAATTGATGAATAAAAAGAGCAACCAATTTTGGTTGCTCTTTCGCTATGAAAAAATACAGAAACTAGTTATATGATGACTGTTTGAATCGAATGCGCCGGAACCGACAATTTTGCAGCCTCCCCTTCAATCCATAAATACGCATCAGTATCTTTATCAGATTCGTTCATAATTACAGTTACCAACTCACCGTTTTCGTTCATGAAAGCGGTAGAAATAAGTGCTGCTCTGTTTGACGAATTACCGATTCTCTGTGAACCTGGCTTGATATATTTAGATACATGACCGATATAGTAATATTCGTAGGTATAGTGCACTTCACCTGTTCGGGTGTCCGCGATAATGGGAGCAAAACAGAAGTTTCCAACATGATTCGGGCCGCCGGTCTCGTCCAGAAGTACATTCCAGTCAGTCCAGAGTGCATTTCCCTTGTTGAAATCAGTAAGCATATTGCGTCCGTAAAGTTCACCCAGGGAAACATCATAAATCTGATCCATTTTGAACTGTTCTTTACAACCTTCTGTAAATGCCAGAAACATATTGGGAAACGCCTTCTGGGTTTCTTCTAAGTTATCGAAAAGCTGGGACTTATTGTTCCATGTTTCGTACCAGTGATAACCGATCCCGTGTGCATATTTTGCCGTTTCGGGATCTTGCAGTGTGGTTGTTGCACGCTGATAAATTAAATCACGGTTATGATCCCAGATGATTACTTTCTTATCCTGATAACCGTTTTTCCATAAAGTCGGTCCCAGATTGTTTCTCAGGAAATCGCCTTCTTCTTCAGCGGTATAAATACACGATTCCCAGGTTTGCGTTGCCATAGGTTCATTTTGTATGGTTAAACCCCAAACCGGCATTCCGCGTTTTTCGTATTCTTTGATGAATTTAATGTAATATTCTGCCCACGGTTGGTAATATTCATCTTTCAGCCTCCCGCCTTTCAGCATACTGTTGTTAGATTTCATCCATGCCGGCGGGCTCCACGGCGAAAAATAAAACGTAAACTGATCACCGATGAGTTTCTGGGCTTCCTTAATCATCGGGATTTTGTATTTCTCGTCTTTCGCAACAGAAAAAGATTTAAGCGACACATCACCATCTTTTACATAGGTATAGGATTCACTGGAGAAATCGCAGGAATTCATATTGGTTCTTACGATGGTGTATCCCAAGCCGTTTTTCCCGTAATATGCCTCCAGAATTTCTTTCTGTTTTGCTTTCGGCATTTTATAAAGCGTTTCGGCTGAAGCATCTGTAATAGCGCCGCCAATGCCGATTAATTTCTGATATTTAAAATCAGGATCCACAAAAATGCAGGCATCGGTTTCTTTTGGCTGGGTCATTTTTTCGAACTTTACCACGCCTTTATCCTGAAGTTTTTCTTTAGTCGCTGCATTGGTAAGGATTACTTTTGCTGTTTTCTTTGTACTGTTTTTCCAGTAATTCTGGCTGAATCCAGTTACGAAAGTTCCAAGCAGGATCGATGTAATCAATGTTTTTCTCATTATCATTATTTTTTTAGTATTTACTATTATCTTTCTGTTAATCAAGATTAACCTTATACTTCGCTTCTTTTGTTGTGAGTGGAAAATGATCAGTTCTAAAAGGCGAAACCGGCAGATTGTTTTCCGTAAACAGATTGTTCTCTGAAGCATTTCCTTTCCACCCGAACCTTACTGCGGCAGGATTTTTAACCTTATCACTATATACTTCTACTCTATTTTTAAAGATTTTTGCCGTTGCCGGATAAAAAATCTGATCTTCGCCGGCAATTTCAAAACCTTTCACGTAAGTAGAATCATCTGATGTTTTAAGTTTTACGACCGGTTTGAATCCTACCGAAACTTTGTTTTTCTGAATTTTAAAATCATTAAAAACCGGACTGATATTTCCGTTATTCAGCGCCAGATCCGCTAACCTTTCCCCTACAGCTTTCTTATTGGACGGATGAATGTCACTGGGATTGCCGATATCGGTGGTTACCACCATTCCTGTGTTTTTCAGCTTCAAAGTATTGGTCTGGGCCTCCCGGAGTTCTGCCCATGAACTTCCCTCGTTGCTGTTTTTTCCGGGAGTTTCAAAAGTTGCAAGCTGCACAAAATAAAAAGGAAGATCTTTCCCGAATTTCTCTCTCCAGCTATTGATCAGCAGGGGAAAACTTTTGTTGTACTCCACCGCTCTGTCCTCATTCGATTCGCCCTGATACCAAAGAAAACCTTTGATTTTCAATGGAACCAACGGAGCGATCATGGCGTTGTAAGCCAAAGACGGAAATTCATTTTCATTGATTCGGTTGAAGATTTTTTCTACGGTTATTTTCCAGTTTCCGGTAAGTGGAATTGAAGATTTTGCGGTAACCAGTTTTAATTTTTCAGGTTCGCCCCAGATTCCACCACCGCTTCCGTTATCTGTAATTTTTACGACAATTATATTTTCACCTGCTTTCAGCAGATTTTGTGGAACTGTGTAAACCCGTTCTGCATCATAGGAATTGTTGGTTCCTATTTGTTTTCCATTGAAATAGGTAATGTCTTCGTCATCGATCTGAGAAAGAAAAAGCTGCGCGTTCCCGCTGAGATCTTCCTGAGTTAAAGTCACTTTTTTTCTAAGCCAAACAATTCCATCTAAACCATCAAAACCCTGATCTTCCCATCTTTTGGGCTGATAGATTTCCGGAAGTTTGGTGTCATCAAAATCACTTTTTAAGTACGAAGTTTCATTGAAATCGTTAATGTTTATCTGATGTTTTTTTTGAAGAGCAGCGATTTTCGAAGCAGTAGAAAATTTCACCAAAGAATCCAGAGAAATTTTTGGCATTTTTGAAATCATTGCTTTAAAGTCTTCGGAATTTTCAAAACCATCTCTGGGGATCCAGGTTTCAACATTAGTTCCGCCCCATGAAGAATTGATGATGCCAACCGGAATTTTGGTTTCCCGATACATTTTTTTAGCAAAAAAATAAGCGACACCCGAAAAATCTCCTATTGTTGAAGCAGTGGCGACTTTCCATGCGGTTACTTGGATATTTTTCTCGGGTAAAGTGTTGATGGCTCTCTCAACTTTAATGTGTCTGACTAAAGGAAAATTCTGCTCAATTAATTCACTTTGATAACCATCAACTCTTGCAAGATTCCACTCCATATTGCTTTGTCCACTACAGAGCCAGACATCGCCGATTAAAATATTTTTAATAATAATCTGATTACTGCCTGAAATTTTCATTTCAAACGGACCACCAAATTTTTCTTTATCCAACAATACGTTCCAGTTACCGGAAGCATCAGCTACAGTTGTTTTAATCTGATTTTTGAATGCAACAGTTACTTTTTCGTTGGGCTCAGCAAATCCCCAAACCGGAATTTTCGCATCACGCTGCAATACCATATTATCAGAGAAAAAATGAGATACAGATACGGCTCCCGTAAATAACTTTACCACGAAAAAGAATAAAAATATGGTGATTTTCTGTTGCATTAAGAGTATTTTTAAAAAATATACGTTGCTGCAGATCTACCCGGAATTGAGACAGAAGCAGAATTTCCTTTAAACTTAATATTAAAGTTCTCTGCACTTTCGTTGTCATTTTGGACGATGAGTACAGTTTTACCCGAAGGAGTTGTAAATGCGGCAGTGGCAATGTTCTGAGTTTGTGTGGAAGCTATTCTAAGAGAGTTCTGCGGAACAAACTTGGACGCATGACCGATAATGTAATACGCAACATTTCTGGTAAAATCCTGTGGCGAATTAATGGTGATGGCGCCCTTACATTCAGTGCATCCGCCGGGAGTGTGTGGCTGAAAAGCAGCATCATTAGCTAGATTCCATTCCAGCGCAATTTTACTCCAGTTTCGCATTGAGCCGATGATTACGTTTTTTGTGTGCCAGTTTATATCATCTTTAAAGTTACCTTTCTCGCCTGTCCATTGTTCCGTAAAATATAAATTTTTGTCCGGATGAGCATTGTGAACGGTACTTAAAGCTGAAATATCTCCTTCGTAAAGGTGAAATGCAGATCCGTCGATATATTTATTGGCTTCCGGATCATCTAAAATATTGATCGCATATTCGGGTTTGTTGCAGTTGTGATCATAGACAACGATTTTCGTGGTAACTCCTGATTTTTTAAATTCGGGACCCAAATGATTTTTAATGAAATCTTTCTGCATTTCGGAAGTCATCAAAAGGCTTGGATTATTTCCCGGATGAAGCGGTTCGTTTTGAGGTGTGATCGCGTCAATGGTGATTCCTTCCTTTTTCATTCCCTGAATATATTTCACGAAATATTTAGCATAAACTCCGTAGAATTCAGGCTTCAAACTTCCGCCAATCGAACTTCCTTTATCTTTCATCCAAACTGGAGGTGACCAGGGCGCAGCGATAATTTTTATTTTTGGATTGATGGCGAGAATTTCCTTCAGCATGGCGATCAAATCCTTATCTCTTGCCAAACTGAATTTCTCTAAATTGAGATCCGTTTGTCCCGTAGAAAGATCATTATAAGAGAAAACTTCACCATCAAGATCTGAAGCGCCCACACTTAACCGCAGGTAACTTACAGAAATGGAATTACCCGTATTTCCGAAAATCTCATTTAAAAGTGCTTTTCTTTTATCGGCTGCAAGCGTGTTGATGACCTGAACGCTTCCACCGGTAAGGGTGTATCCAAAGCCGTCAACGGTTTGGAATTTCTGTGATTCATCAATTTCTATGGTAGGGAAACTGTTCGATCCATTATCAAAATGGAGGGCATTCTGTTGTTGCAGTTTTACAGAACCATCACCTTTTGTAAGCCAAAATTCTATTTTTTTTGCTTGTGAATTTTCGGTTTCTGTCAACACTCTATTCCCGCAGGAAAATAATGAAAAAAGTGCCACACCGCTAAGTGCAGCACTTTTTAATAAAGATTTATTTGATTTTATCATCATCAAAGTTAATATCCAGAGTTTTGGGTAAGGTTCGGGTTGTTGTCCAGTTGCGACTGAGGAATTGGCCACAACAGTCTTTGTTCTGTAAGATTGTTTACATAGCTTAATTGACTTCCCTGTCCATTGGTTCTTGCTTTGATAATCTCTAACGCTTTTCCGGTACGCTTAAGATCGAACCATCGGTGGCCTTCGAATGCAAGCTCCAGCAAACGTTCTTTCAAAACTTTGTTCATGCCGTCTTCTTTGCTTGTAATAGCTGCTACATTGGACAGGGAAACACGGTTTCTTACCTGATTAATTAAAGCTTCTGCATCGGCATATGCTCCCAGATTCACCTTAGCTTCAGCTTTTAACAACAGCATGTCTGCATATCTGATGATGTAGGTATGCTGTGTTCCGTCCTGAATTCTTTGCTTATAGGCAAACGGATAGTGGTTTTTATCTGTCCAGTAGGTGTCACTAACTCCGACATCAAACTTAATGGTGTTTGCTTTTCTGATGTTATCCGCCTGCGCATCAAACGAATTTACCAAATCATGGGTTGGCAAATTGAAACGCTGCCATCCGTCACCGATAAACATTCCTGTACCCCACCACCAGATGTTATTTGCGTCTGCATTAATTTCCAGAATAGACTCTGCATTTGCATTGTGATTACCATCAAACAGATGATTGTAATCCGCTAACAGGCTATAGGATCCTGATAACTGATCCACATACTGAACAACTTTAGCATAATCCGGGTTAGGTTTTGTTGCGTATACTTTAGCTAAGAGGGCCTGTGCAACACCTCTGGTTGCTCTATATTTACTTACTGAAGAACCCGGAGCCGCAAGTATAGCGCCTTCCAGATCCGAGATAATAAATGAATATACCTCGTCTTTAGATTTTCTTGCCGGAAAAACCTGATTATAGATTTCTTCAAAATTTTCAGAAGTCACTCCTATAACTGCTTTCGTTACAATTGGAACATCTCCCCAAAGCTGTACCGCATGAAAATAATACAACGCTCTTACAATAGCGGCTTCGGCTTTCATTTCTGCTTTGCGTTCCGCGGTTAATGCGGGATCCTGTATTCCGTCAACATAGTTAAGCACTTTATTACAGTTGTTAATCAATTCATAAATTGCTTTCCAGTTTCTATCAACGTTGCCGTTTGTAGATAGAATTCTGTATTCTGCCTGCTGTCTGTTATCCTGATTGTCCCCACTTACATAAGCCTCATCTGTCTGCATTCCGCCATTCGCAAAATAATCCAGCTGCCAGTAGTTAGAATGTCCAAACCCCGGACCTACGTACATTGATTTCATTAGGTCTTCGGCCTCGGAAGCTTTGGTATATGGATTTTCGGTGAGATCAAAACCTCTGTCTGTAATTGGTTCTGTATTCAGATAATCTGAACAGGAAACGGTTCCGATACTTAGCGCAGTACCCAAAAATAGGAAGTATATACTTTTAGTTAGTTTCATGATTGTTAAATATTAATGTTTAGAAATTAGCTTTTAAACCGAAAACGAATGTTCTTACCTGTGGATAGGTTCCGTAATCGATACCCGAAACCCCGTTCGTAGTAGCGAATGCGTTAACTTCCGGATCGAATCCTGTGTAATCAGTCCAGGTATATAAATTCTGACCGGTTACATATACATTAAGCTTACTGATTCCTTTGAACGGTGTAGTGAAATTATATCCCAATGTTGCACTTTTCAGCTTGATAAAAGAGCCATCCTCGATAAATCTGTCGGAAACCAATTTCGCATTTGCTGCATTAGCTCTTGGTACATCGGTAATATCACCAGCTTTCATCCATCTGTTCAGTACATTGGTTGACTGATTTTTGTGATCATTCATCATTTCTAACTCGAAACGGGAAGCGTTATAGATGTCATTTCCATAAGATCCTGTTATCAGCAAATCCATATACCAGTTTTTGTACGAAAAGTTATTCGTAAATCCGAATGTGAAATCAGGATTTGGATCTCCTATAAAAGTTCTGTCACCGGCACCCAGCATACCGTTTCCATCAAGATCGTTGTAGATAATTTCTCCCGTAGCAGCGTCTACTCCCCCATACTGATAACCATAGAAAGCACCTGTCGTTTGTCCTGCAGAGAATCTTACTAAGTTTCCTGCGCCAGGGATTCCGGCTTTATCAATATTGGGCATCCATTTAAGTTCTAAGACTTTGCTTTTATTGAATGAAATATTGAAATTGGTGTTCCATGCAAGATTTTCTTTTTTGATATTTACCGTATTTAAGGTAAATTCCATCCCTTTATTTTCCATAGAACCTACGTTGCGGAGAATATTACCTATGGATCCCATTGAAATCGGCATAATCAGATCATCTGTAGTTCGCTTATAGAAATCTGCTGTAAGTTTGATGCGGTTGTTAACAAATCCAAAATCTACCCCAACATTGGTATCAGTCGTAACTTCCCAGCCTATATCACTTCCCCACTGATAAGTAGACCAGCTTCCTCCTTCTTTGTTAAGTCTCTCCAAATTGTAATGTGCGTAAATAGGTATGCCGGAAGCATTTCCTGTTTTTCCCCAGCCTCCTCTTACTTTCAGTTCGGAGATTGTATTATTATCTGCTAAGAAATCTTCGTTTCCAATGTTCCATGAAGCAGATACTCCCGGGAAGAATCCCCATTTTTTACCGTCTGCTAACGCCGAACTACCATTCTCGCGGAACACAGCCATTACTGTATACTTATTCGCTAAAGTGTAAACTGCTCTACCAAAGAATGATGCTTCTCTCAAAACTTCTTTTCGATATATTTCTCCATGTGCAGGATTTGAGGCATCATAGACAAAGTGAGATTGTAAAGGGTCTGCAAACTGGCTTCCCCAATAATATTGACCATCATTCTTACGCTCGTGCATCTGGAAACCTCCCAATAGTCCTAAGTCATGAATTCCTGATTTTAAAGTATAGTTCAGCGTATTTTCAAAATTGAAATCCTGGAAAGTTAGATTCGTTTCAGAACCACTTCCTTTCTGTTGTCTTCCCCATTCGGAACGGTACGGATCCAGAAATCTGTCGTTTGTAGAGCTGATATGATCTAAAGAAACGCTGGATTTCCAAACTAAATCTTTAAAAAGGTTAACCTCAATTCCCAGATTGGATAAAAATCTTTGAGTTTTGGTTCTGTCGGATTCCCTGTTCATAAACGAAACCGGGTTCTCCCAACCTCCTGTGAAAGGGTTTAATGCAAATTGCCCGTCTTTGTAGCCATTCAAATATTCACCTGACGAATCGGTTGGTCTTATTTTTACCTGACTTCCGTAAGCAGGCATAAAAGTAGGCGTCGTTAATGCAGACAAGATTACCCCACCTTGTGCTCCGGCATTATTATCCGATGTATTGTTTAAGCTTGTATTGATGTAATTTATGCTTGAAGTTACTTTCAGCCAATTCGTAACTTTCGCATCAAGATTTATTTTTGCAGAAGTTCTTCCGAAATCTGAAGGAGAAACGATACCCGTAATCCCCTGATATCCTAATGCCGTATAAGCTCTTACATTTTCATTTCCGAATGTGTAGTTTACGTTATAATTCTGATCAAACCCAGTGCGGTATACTTCTTTTCTCCAATCCGTATTAATTCCGGCATACATGGGATCGTTTATCGTATTTAACCAGGCCGGATTTATTTCGGATATGAGAGCTTTGTATTGTTCCGGATTGAGAACATCGACGTTGTCTACCTTGTTAGATATTCCCCAATACGCATTGAAATTCAATTGAGGTTTGTTAGCCTTTCCTCTTTTGGTAGTAATAATAACTACACCTCCTGAACCGCTGATGCCATAAATTGCAGTGGAAGTCGCATCTTTCAGGATCGTCATATCCACAATATCATCGGTGTTGATTCCGCTGATGTCAAATGTCTGGATTCCGTCGACCACATACAAAGGATTTACTCCAGATGAAATAGAGTTGTTACCCCGGATTTTCACGTTCAGCGATTGTCCCGGTTTACCGGAATTCTGGATAACACTTACACCGCGCCGGCCTGGCCTCGCTTCCGGGAGAGCTCGGCGCCGAGCGACGGCTTCCGGAGTTCGCGGAGGCGGAGGCCGCGAAGCGGCGTTTCGACGCGGGGCATCGGGAGGCCGTAGAGTACGAGTTCCATCGCGCCTTTAATGTATTTCACGAACGGAAAGGGCCGGGGCTTTTTTCCGGTAAGAAGGGATTTCTGTCGCTTCCGGGTTTTCGCGAAGTCACGCCCGC
>JAANMT010003759.1_pt1 | contig 10300 bp, 6 predicted proteins | sample 7279711 | NCBI WGS metagenome assembly JAANMT01 (sample SAMN14094538, study PRJNA606508) | bioreactor metagenome | isolation source: A lab-scale SPAN reactor treating ammonium-rich wastewater day 1 | place: Ireland: Galway | collected 2017-01-16 | reverse complement strand
AGGGGAAGGCGACCTGCCTACGGCAGGTCGCACGGGGTGAGGGGTGAAAAGTGCATTACAGCCTCCAGCACCCTGTTATCCTGACAACTTGTTCGTGCACCCGGCGGCTGGAAGCGCGTAGGCAAAGCCCCTGTTCTGCGGTACACTACCGCCCGCACAACAAGTGGCGGGAGAGCCCCGTCCTTCTTTAGTGCCCCACATGCCAGAGAATGACCAGTTGGCAGCGCGCGCTGGCGCAGGCCAACGTTCTACCCGGCTTGAAAGCGAGGTTAAGGCCCCATGAAGAACATCACCGTGATCGGCGTTGGCTATGTCGGGCTGGTGACCGGCACTTGCTTCGCCGACCTGGGCAACAAGGTGATTGCGCTGGACATCAGCGAGGAGAAGATCGAGAGCCTCAGGCAGGGCATTATGCCCATTTACGAGCCCGGCCTGGGCGAGGTTGTCGAGCGCAACATCGAGGCCGGGCGGCTGTGCTTCACCACTTCCTACGCTGAGGCCCTCAAAGAAGCCGAGTTCGTCTTCGTCTGCGTCGGGACACCCTCCGGCGTGGATGGTGAGGCCGACCTCCAATACGTGCGGCAGGCCGCCGAAACTATCGCCGAGGTGATGGATCATGAGTTGATCCTGATCAACAAATCGACCGTCCCGGTTGGCACCGGCGACTGGGTAGCCAGCATTATCGAGGAAGCTCAGCCGAAGCCGATCCCCTTCTCGGTTGTCTCCTGCCCTGAATTCCTCCGTGAAGGATCGGCGCTGCTCGACTTCATGAACCCCGACCGCATCGTGCTGGGCTCGCTCGATCAGGACGCGGCGAACAAAGTAGCGGAGCTTCACCTGCCGCTTCGCGCCCCCATCATTGTGACCGACCTGCGCACCGCAGAGATGATTAAGTACGCCTCTAACGCTTTCCTCGCGACCAAGATATCGTTCATCAACGAGATCGCCAACATTTGCGAGGCGCTGGGCGCAGACATCAAAGAAGTAGCGATTGGCATGGGCGCGGACAAGCGCATCGGGGCCTACTTCCTCGATGCCGGTGTCGGCTTTGGCGGGTCGTGCTTCCCCAAAGACGTGCTCGCCCTGAAACACATGGCAACCGTCCAGGGCAAGCACCCGCAGCTTCTCCAGGCGGTGATGGATATCAACGCGTTCCAGCGCAAGCAGGTGATCATCAAACTGCGCGAGCTGCTGGGGGCCGACTTAAACGGCAAGATTGTCGGCCTGCTGGGGCTTGCCTTCAAGCCGAACACGGATGACATGCGCGACGCGCCGTCGATCACGGTCGCCGAGCACCTGCTTGAAGCCGGGGCGAAGGTCAAGGGCTACGACCCGGTGGCGATGGAGGTGGCCGGGCACGTGATCAAGGGCATCGAGTTCTGCGCCAACCCCTACGACGTGGCGAAGGGCGCGGACGCGCTCGTCGTCGTGACGGAATGGAACGAGTTCAAGCATCTGGATATGATCCGTGTCAGGGAGCTGATGCGCCAGCCCGTGATCGTCGATGGTCGCAACATCTACAACCCTGAGCAGGTGAGCGCGCTCGGCTTCCGCTATCGCGGGTTCGGGCGGGGCTACAACGGCACAGTCGTCGGCGAGGATTAGCGAGCCGGCAGGGTGTGAGGAGAGGTCAGGAGCCTGTGGATCATGATGGAGTCGTGACAGCCCGGCTTGATAACGGGCTGAAGGTAATCGTCAAGGAGACACACAGCGCGCCGGTCGCCACCTTCTGGGTGTGGTATCGCGTGGGCAGCCGCAACGAGCTTCCCGGCCTGACCGGGGCCTCCCACTGGGTCGAGCACATGCAGTTCAAGGGCACCCCCAGGTATCCGGGCGACCTGCTCGACAAGCTGATCTCGCGTGAAGGCGGCCTCTGGAACGCGATGACATTCTACGACTGGACGGCGTATTTCGAGGTGATGCCCGCCGACAGGATCGACCTGGGGATTGACCTCGAAGCCGACCGGATGGCCAACTCCGGATTCGACCCGGCAGAGGTCGAAGCGGAGCGTACGGTCATCCTCTCCGAGCGCAGCGGGTCGGAGAACTCACCCGGCTGGCTGCTCTACGAAGAGATGATGGCAGCGGCCTTCCGCATCCACCCCTACCGCTCCCCAGTCATCGGCGAGCGCATCGACCTGACGACGATGACCCGCGATGACCTGTACAATCACTACCGGCGCTACTATGTGCCCGCCAACGCGACCGCCGTCCTCGTCGGTGACGTCGACGCGGAGCGTGCGCTGGAGGTGATCGGGCAGGCGTTTGGGGGCATCCCGGCAGGCGAGCCATCGCCGGAGGTCAACCGGCCAGAGCCAGCCCAGTACGGCGAGCGCCGCGTGATCCTCAACCGTGAGGGGCACACCGCTTTCGTGAGCGTTGCCTACCGGGCCTACGCGGTCAACCATCCCGACTTCTTCACGCTGACCGTGCTGGACAGCATCCTGGCCGGAGCAAGCAGCCTGAACTTCATGAGCACGGCCAGCACCTCAAACAAGACCTCGCGGCTGCACAAGCAGTTGGTCGAGACCGAACTGGCAGCCGGGATCGGCGGCGGGTTGATCGCCACTATTGACCCCTACCTGTATACCATCACCGCCACCGTGCGCGAGGGCCACACGCCCGCCGAGGTCGAGGCGGCGATCAACGCCGAGATCGAGCGCGTGGCGGCGGGCGAGATCCGCGAAGAAGAATTCGCCAAAGCGCACAAGCAGGCCAAGGCGCTGTTTGCCTACGACAGCGAGAGCGTCTCCAGCCAGGGCTTCTGGCTCGGCTTTGCCCAGACGCTCGTCGGCGATCACGCCTGGTTTGACGATTATCTCGACCGGCTGATGGCCGTCACGCTGGACGACGTCAGGCGCGTCGCCGCCGATGTATTCAACCCGAACCACCGCACGGTCGGCTGGTACATGCCCACCGGCAACGGCTCCAACGGCCAGGACGGCGATCACTCATGACCCACACCGGCCATTCCCACGCCCTGCCCGGCCCGGACGACATCCTGCGCGTCGAGCTGGAAAACGGCATCACCGTCCTCGCCCGCGAGAACTTCAGCAGCCCGTCGATCATCGTGGATGGCTTGCTGCGCGGTGGCGCGCTCCAGGAACCGGAGGCAAAGACCGGGCTGGCGAGCTTCCACAGCATGATGCTCATGCGCGGCACGGCCCGCCACACTTTCGACGAGTTGTACGAGGAGATCGAGAGCAACGGCGCTAGCCTGGATTTCAGCACCAGCGGCCACACCTACCGCTTCGGCAGCAAAAGCCTGGCCGAAGACCTCCCCCGGATGCTCAATCTGGCTGCCGAGGTGCTCCGTGAGCCAGCTTTCCCTGAGGGCGCTATGGAGCTGGTGCGCGGGCAGATCGTCACCAGCCTCCAGTTGCGCGCGCACAACACGCGCAGCATGGCCTCGCTGCGCTTCCTGGAGCTGGCCTACCCGCCTGAGCACCCCTACAGCAGGAGTATCAACGGTTACCTGGAGACGGTCACGGCGATCACCCGCGAGGACATCGCAGCCTTCCACCAGGGCTTAGGGCCACGCGGCGCAATCGTCGTGGTCGTCGGCGCGGTGAAGGCCCAGGACGCCGTTCGCATGGTGCAGGAAGCCCTCGGCGACTGGCAGAACCCGGCCCAACCAGAGCCGCCCGTCGCGCCCCCCGCGCCCCGCCTGACCGAGATGCGTGAAGCGTTCGTGCCGATCCCCGGCAAGTCGCAGTCCGACATTGTGCTGGGCTTCCCCGGCCCCGCGCGCAGCGCGCCCGATTTCCAGGCGGCGCGGCTGGCGAACAACATCCTGGGCGTTTTTGGCATGTATGGTCGCCTGGGCGATACCGTCCGGCAGGAGCAGGGGCTGGCCTACTACTCCTACAGCAGCCTGACCGGGGGTCTCGGCCCCGGCCCCTGGCGGGTAATCGCCGGAGTAGCCCCGGAGAAGGTCGAGCAGGCCGTTCAGAGCATCCGCCAGGAGCTCCGCCGCATGGTCGACGAGCCGGTAGAGACGGAAGAGCTGGCCGACAACAAGGCGTTCTTCAGGGGGCAGCTCCTGCTGGGCCTCGAAACAAACGAGGGCGTGGCAGAGAGCATCATGACGATGGAGGTACATGGCCTGGGGCTGGACTACTTGCAGCGCTACGGCGACATCATGGGCGCGCTGACGGCTGAGGACGTGCAGGCGGCAGCCCGCCACTACCTCGACCCGGATGCCTATGCGCTGGCCGTCGCCGGGCCTGAGCCGCCAGCGTAGGCAGAGCGGAGAGGCGGCGTGCTGCGCACCGGCGTGGATATCATCGAGGTCGAGCGGGTCCGCCAGGCGGTTGAGCGGCACGGCCAACGCTTCACGCAGCGCATCTTCACCGCCGCCGAGTGGGCGCGCTGCGCGGGCAGCTACCCGGCGCTTGCCGCCCGCTTTGCCGCCAAAGAAGCCGCCGCCAAGGCGCTGGGAACCGGCATCCGTGACGTGCGCTGGACTGACTTTGAGGTGGTCAACGGCGAGCTGGACAGGCCGGAACTGGCGCTGCACGGGGCCGCCGCCGAGCTGGCCGCCTCGCTTGGCCTCACCGAATGGGCGATCAGCCTGTCCCACACGCGCGAGCACGCTGTCGCGGTTGTGGTGGCCCAGGGCTGATCGCGTCGAGCGGTAGGGGAACACCATGCGATACCGAAGCGCACCCTGGGTGGTTCTGCTCCTGCTCCTGGCAGGGTGTGCGGGCCCCGCCACGCCCCCCGTCCCGGCAACGCTCGCGCAGCCGGGCGTCCCGCCTACAGAGATGTTGCCCGCCGATGTGCCGCTCCCCCCGACATCTGTTCCGCCTGCGACGCCCGCCGCCACGCCCACGCCCATCCTCGTGCAGAGTCTGACCGCCGCCGAGCTTCACGAGCGGCTCGACCCTTTCGGCAGCGCGGAGGCCGCCTGCCCTCTGCCCTGCTACAGCGGCCTGGTGGTCGGGCAGGCCAGCCTGCCTGATGTGCTGGCCTTCTATGCGCGGCTGGGCATCGGCCCCGACGACCTGATACCGGGTGATTACGAAGCCGCCAGAGACGGCACGGGGCGGTTGGGCGCGTGGCTGAACAAGGCGTCAGACCAGGTGCAGGCCGAGCAGGCGGGTCACCTGCCGCCGCTGGTGGACATCTACCTTGAGGATGACGTGCTCCAGTACGTGTACGTCGGATGGGGCTACAGCCCGGCGTACCTGAGCCCGGCCCGCGTGCTGGCAACGCTCGGCCAGCCCGCGCAAGTCGACCTGGGCCGGGTGCCAGGGGCCGACGCGCCCACCTACCTGCTGCGGATGATCTACCCGGCACAGCAGGCGGGGTTCGCCTTCTATGGCGCGATCCAGAGTGGGGCGGGCGGCGAGCAGGCGTGCTTCTCGGCGGACGATGTGCAGCGGACTTTTCTCGGGGTGTTTGCACCGGGTGTGCCAACGATGGAGGGGCTGACAGGCGCGGAGAGCCTCGCGCCGCTGGAGCAGGCCCTGGGCATCCCGGTTCAGGATTTCGCCGCGCAGGTGGGCGCAGGCGGCTGCCTGCCCGCGCCGCCGGAGTAGCCGCCTGGCATCGCGCCACACAAAAACGGGTTGGCTTCGTCGCCAACCCGTTTTGCCTGGGCCAGTGTGTGCTACAGCTCGTTGACGAACACGAACACCATTGGGCGGCGCTTCGTCTCGGTGTAGAAGTACTTCTCCAGCCTGCGCTCGACATCCTGCCGGATGCTGCGCACCGAGGTGTGCCCGTTCTGCCCCAACCCGTCAGCGATAGCCTTCTGGGCTTTGTTGATCAAATCCTGCGAGTCGCGCAGGAAGACGAACCCGCGCGAGATGATCTCCGGCTGGCCGACAAGCTGGCGCGAGTCGCGGTCAACGTTGAGGTTGGCGATGACGAAGCCATCGCGCCCCAGCGCCTCCCGCTCACGCAGCACCGCCGGGCCGACGTCACCGACAACCGAGCCGTCCACGTAAACGTAGCCACCCGGCACCCGCTCGCCGGTGGTCAGGCTGTCAGGCGTAAGCTCCAGGATGGTGCCGTTCTCGACCACCCTGATATTCTCGCGCGGGATGCCCAGCTCGGACGCGATCTTGGCGTGCTGGTGCAGATGGCGCAGCTCCCCGTGCACCGGAACGAAGAAGCGCGGGCGCACCAGGTTGATCAGCAGCTTCATCTCTTCCTGCGCCGCGTGGCCTGAGACGTGCACCGACGCCACCGGGTCGTAGATGACGTTGGCCCCGCGCTGGAACAGCTTATTGATCGTGCGGTATACCATCTCCTCGTTGCCGGGGATGGGGTGCGAGGACATGAGCACGGTATCACCCGGTTCGACCTCCAGGTTGCGGTGCTGCCCGGTCGAGAGCCGCCCCAGCCCTGCCATCGGCTCGCCCTGCGTGCCGGTGGTCATGACCACGATCTGGTTGGGCGCATAGTGGCCCGCCTCACTGACGTCAATCAGCATCTCGTCGGGAATGTCCAGGTAACCCAGGTTGCGGGCCATCTTGACGTTCTCGACCATGCTGAAGCCTTGCACGATCATCTTGCGGTTGTGCCGCCGGGCGGCGTTAGCCACCTGCTGCACACGCGAGATCAGCGAGGCGAAGGTCGCGACGATGATCCGCCCTGGCGCGTCGCGGAAGATCTCGTCGAAGGCCGGGTCGATGCCCGACTCGGATCGCGTCCAGCCCGGCACGTCGGCGTTGGTGCTGTCGGCAAAGAGCGCGAGCACGCCCCGGCTGGCGAACTCGGCCAGCTTGGCGAAGTCAGGCGGCCAGCCGTCAACCGGCGTGTGGTCGAACTTGTAGTCGCCGGAATGGACGACCAGCCCAACCGGCGTTGTGATGCCCAGCCCCACGCTGTCGGGGATGCTGTGGCAGACGTGGAAGAACTCCACGATGAAGGGGCCCATCTGGATGGTATCCCCCGCCTGGGCGGTTACCAGCGTGACCTGGTCGAGCAGCCCGGCTGATTTCAGCTTGACCTCAAGCAGGCCGCGCGTCAGGCGGGTGGCGTAGACGGGCGCGTTGACGTGCTCCATCACGTGGTGGATCGCGCCGGTGTGGTCTTCATGACCGTGGGTGATGATCACCCCCCGGATCGTGTCCAGGCGATCCATGATGTAGTTGAAATCGGGGATGATGTAGTCAATCCCCAGCATGTCATTCTCAGGGAACATGATCCCGGTGTCGATGATGATGGAGTCATGCGTGCTATCGCTGATGTACTCCATGATCATCATGTTCTTGCCGACCTCCCCCAGACCACCAAGCGGGAGGACACGCAAGACGCCGTCCGGCGCGTGCGGTTGTTCGTTCTGTTTCTTGCTCAAAATACACTTCTCTCCAAATAGATAGCGATTGTTCGGCTATACGTCTTCTCAAATGCAAATGGGGCCGGGCAAACTTCGCCTCAGACCCCACCGTTGTCCAGTATTAGAATTGTCTGGCGCTGAATGCGCCCAGGCAGATCTGTTCCGGGTAGTGCTGCGGTATATACCCCATCAAACGGTTATGGTCGTGGTCTGCTTTACCAGTCATGTTCCTGCTTCAATCGAGGTTAGTGTAACACATAGCAACCGAATCCGACAGGGCAAAAGGCGATATTGGCCAGATTTTAATGAAATTTTAACCTTGTGCGGTGCAAACGCAAGCCCGCCCGGCGTCCGCGTCAGCGCAAACGCTGCGCTGATAGCACAACTTTTTGTGGGATTAGGGATTACGCAGTTGCATCGTTGCGGTCAGATGAATCAGGTGAGGATTCAGTCCGCGAATGGCGCGAATACTCATTCACAATTCGTGTAATTCGCGGACACTCATTCTCGCCCAAGTTCTGCATTGCGTAAGTTCTGCGGATACTGCCTCTGATCACGCTTGAATTGGCTAAGAGTGCAGATTTCCCACAGATTGTCCTGCTGTCCGCCACGCTGTAGTTGTGGCGCATGATGGGATACAATACAGGCTGATCGCTCCCGGAGCCTCTCCGCTGGCAACTCAGGTTAGGATAGCATGACGCAGGTCACGCCCATCCGGCGGCAGTATCTCGACATCAAGAAGCAGTTCCCAAACGCGATTGTGTTCTTCCGGCTTGGCGACTTCTACGAGACGTTCGACGCCGACGCCGAGATCGCCGCGCGCGAGCTGGACATCGTGCTCACCAGCCGCAACATCGCCAAGAACAAGCGTGTGCCGATGGCCGGAGTGCCCTACCACGCTGCCGAGAGCTACATCGCGCGGCTGATTGAGAAGGGTTACCACGTCGCTATCTGCGAGCAGGTCGGCGACGAGCCGGTGAACGGCCTGATGCCGCGCGAAGTGATGCGCGTCGTGACACCCGGAACGGTCACCGAACCGGCCCTGCTGCCTGAGAAACGAAACAACTACCTGGCCGCCGTCGCCCCTTTCTACCAGGGTGAGGCCCTGACCCGTGTCGGGATCGCCTACGCCGACATCTCGACCGGCGAGTTTGCGGCGACCGAGTGGAATCTGTCAGAGCCAGACCGCGCGTCGGCCAGCGATGATCTGGCCCGGTTGGCCCAGCAGGAGCTGGCCCGCCTGGGCCCGCGCGAGTGCCTGCTGCCGGAGGGTATTGCTGAGGCGGGAGAGTTTGCGTCGATCGACGAGGGCGTGCACGTCACCTCGCTGCCGGACTGGCGCTTCGACCCCCAGACGGCGGCGGACGCCCTGCGCCGCCACTTCGCCGTCGAGACGCTGGCCGCCTTCGGGCTGGAAGGGTACGATGCCGCCACCAGCGCCGCCGGAGCGGTGCTCCAGTACCTTCAGGAGACGCAGCGCGGCTCGCTCGACCAGGTCAGGACGCTGGCGCTCTACGCCACCAGCGATTACATGGCGCTCGATGCGGCTACGCGCCGCAACCTGGAGCTGACCGAGACGATCCGGGGGCGGCAGGTGCGCGGCTCGCTGCTGGGCATACTTGACCAGACCGTGACGGCGATGGGCGGGCGGCTGCTCCGCCACTGGCTTTCGCGCCCCCTGCTTGATCTGGAACGGCTGGAGCGGCGGCTCGACGCGGTCGAGGCGCTGTTCGTGGATGGCATGCTGCGCGCGCAGGTGCGCGAGGCGCTGCGCGGCGCAAGCGATCTGGAGCGGCTCGCCAACCGGGCGCTGGCGGGCAGCGCCGGGCCGCGCGAACTGCTGAGCCTCAAAGATACGCTGTTGCGCGTGCCCGCCCTGCGCGGCCTCCTGATCGGGCAGGCGCAGGCGCTCAAAGCCCTGGCTTACGCGCTCGACCCGCTTGAAGACCTGGTAGACCTCGTTGAGCGGGCGCTTGCCGACGAGCCACCCGCCACGCTGAACGCCATCGGTGTGTTCCGCCCCGGCTATTCGCCTGAACTGGATGCCATCGCCCACGCCAACGCCGACGCGCGTGAGTATATCAACAGCCTGGAAGGCGCCGAGCGCAAGCGGACCGGGATCAAGTCGCTGAAGGTCGGGTTCAACAAGGTCTTCGGCTACTACATCGAGGTCACCAAGTCAAACGCTGACATGGTTCCCGGCGACTACATCCGCAAGCAGACACTGGTCAACGCCGAGCGGTACATCACCCCGGAGATGAAGGAAGTCGAGGTGCGGCTGCTCAACGCCGAGGAGGAGATTCACGCGCTGGAGGTGCGGCTGTACCGCGAGCTTCTGGGCGAGATCGCGGCCTACAGCCAGGCGCTGATCCAGACCGCGCAGGCGATAGCCCGGCTCGATGTGTGCGCCGCGCTGGCCGAGGTCGCGGCGCGCCACGCCTACGTTCGCCCGGCGCTGACCAACGACGACACATTGGAGGTGCGAGGCGGGCGGCATCCGGTCGTCGAGCAGTGGCTGCGCGGGGAGCGATTCGTCCCCAACGACACGACCTTTGCCAGCGGCAAGCGTATCCACATCCTCACCGGGCCGAACATGTCCGGCAAGAGCACCTATCTGCGGCAGGTGGCGCTGACCGTGCTGCTCGCCCAGATCGGCAGCTTCGTCCCGGCGGACGAGGCGACGATTGGCCTGGTGGATCGCATCTTCACGCGCATAGGCGCGCAGGACGAGATTCACGCCGGGCAGAGCACCTTCATGGTCGAGATGATCGAGACGGCCCTGATCCTCCAGCAGAGCACGCGGCGCAGCCTGATCGTGCTCGACGAGATCGGGCGGGGAACCAGCACCTATGACGGGCTGGCTATTGCCCGCGCCGTCGTCGAGTACCTGCACAATCACCCGCGCATGGGCGGCAAGACCCTCTTTGCCACCCACTATCATGAGCTAACTGAGATGGAGAACATCCTGCCGGGCGTGGCGAACTACAATGTGGCCGTGGCCGAGCAGGG
>JAANMT010003758.1_pt1 | contig 10305 bp, 9 predicted proteins | sample 7279711 | NCBI WGS metagenome assembly JAANMT01 (sample SAMN14094538, study PRJNA606508) | bioreactor metagenome | isolation source: A lab-scale SPAN reactor treating ammonium-rich wastewater day 1 | place: Ireland: Galway | collected 2017-01-16 | reverse complement strand
GTCAGTCGCTCAACCCCAGCATGTGACGCCGCACAACCACCTGGCCCTCGCTGCTGAGCGTCCAGTCGAGGAATGCGCGCAGCGTGCCTTCCGGTTCGCCAACTGCCACAAACTCGATCATCGTGACCAACGGGTAAGCGTTTGTCCGGGCATTCTGTGGCGTTGGCGCAGTGTCCTCGTAGTCCACGAGCTTAACGTCCTCGGTAAGCGCGCTCCGCACCGTATATCCAACCGCGCCGGGCATCTCGCTCACTAACTGGATCAGATGGGCTTCGTCGGCAGCCAGCCGGGCTGACGCCGCGTGCGGCTGGCCGCCCATCACCAGGGCCTCAAACGCCAACCGTGTTGAGCTGCCTTGCTCCCACGCGATAACCTGCGCCGAAAGTTCTGCGCCTCCTGCAAGCGCAGGCCAGGAAGCAATCTGCCCTGAAAACAGCGCACGCACTTCGCGCTGGGTCAGGACATTCACCGGCACGTCAGGGTGTGCGATGATCACGATCATTTCACGCGCGAGCGGGGTGTGAAACAGAGCGCTGCCCTCCAGCGGGTACAGCAGCAGGGCAGCGTCCACTTCACCCGCCCCCAGCGCGGCCAGCGCGGAGGCGCGGCTGGCCCTCACCAGGGTCAGCAGGACGTGCGCGTTGAGGCTCTCATAACCGTTGAGCAGGTCTTCCGCCAGCGGAGCAGAAGCTGAGTCGGCAGCCAGCCGGATTGACGGCGCAGCCGGGTTGGGGGCAGCGGGGTTCGGCGCCGAGCCTGCCTGCCGGGCGCACGCGGTGAGCAACAACACGGCAATCAGCACACAGGCAGCAGCCAACCCGCGCATCACACACCCCGTACAACAAACACGATAAGCAGAGCCACCGACGCAGCAGCACAGTACAGCGCAAACAGGCGCGTCGAGCGGGTTCGCAGGTAGTTCAAGAGCCAGCGAACGACCAGGTACGCACCGGCAAACGATGCCAGGAGGCCTGCCACCATAACACCAAGCTCCGCGCCGTCCAGGCCACCGCGCACGATTTCAAGCACCTGGAGCAGCCCAACGCCAAGGATCAGGGGCGTGGAGAGCAGGAAGCTGAAACGAGCTGCACCATCGCGCTTCACACCCCGCACCTGCGCAGCGGCAATGGTCACGCCGGAGCGGCTCAGCCCAGGCAGTATCGACAGCGTCTGGGCAAACCCGACGATCAGGCTGTCTCGCCAGTTCATGTCACCCATCTCGCGGCGCTGGCGACCAAACCGCTCACCGAGAAACAGCACGCTGGCGGTCACAGCCAGCATCGCTATCGCCACGATGGGGCGCTCGAAGACCTCCTCGAAGAAATCCTGAAACAGCCCTCCGATGACGGCGGCGGGGATGATACCCAGCAGGATCAGGCCGAGCAACCGGGTATGCCCATCAGCCTGGCGGGAGCGCACCCAGCGCAGGCTGCCTTTGAGCATCAGCAGCCAGTCACGCCAGAAGTAGAGCATGACGCCGAATACGGTGCCCAGGTGCACGACAACCGTAAAGGCCAGACCCGGCGGGTCCCAGCCAAGCAGCCACGGCACGAGCAGGAGATGCCCGGAGCTAGACACGGGAATGAACTCGGTTGCGCTCTGGAGCAAGCCGAGGAAGACTGCCTGAAGGATCGTCACCGCCGCTCCTTTAGATTACGGGCTGGCCGCCATCGATCAGCGCGCCGCCCCTCCATCCAGACGGGCCAAAGCGTCCTCCGCATAACTGGCAAAACAACCCTCCAGGATTGCCGCCCGCATCTCTTGCGCCAGCCGTACCAGCGTGCGGACGTTGTGGATGGAGAGAAGCGTCGCTGCCAGGATTTCGCGGCTCTTGACCAGACGCCGCACGTAGGCGCGGCTGAAGTGCTGGCAAGCATAGCAATCGCAATCCTCGCTGAGAGGCGATGGATCGGAAGCATACCTGGCATTGCGAACGTTGATCTGGCCGTCTCGCGTCAGCGCCGTGCCATGGCGGGCGACTCGCGTCGGCAGCACGCAGTCGAAAATATCCACCCCACGCGCGACGCCGTTGACCAGGTCTTCGACAGTGCCCACGCCCATCAGGTAGCGCGGACGGTCCGCGGGCAGGAGGGGATCCAGTACCTCCAGCGTACGGTACATGTCCGCCTTGCTCTCGCCGACTGACAGCCCGCCGATTGCATAGCCAGGGAAGTCCATGCCAACCAGCGTCTGCGCCGACTCGCGCCGCAGGTCATCGTAGATGCCGCCCTGGACAATACCAAAGAGCGCCTGCCGGTCAGGGGTCGTCCACGCCGCACGGCAGCGCTCCGCCCAGCGGCTGGTACGCCCAACGGCGAGCCGGAGGTAGTCGTACTGGCCGGGGTCGGCCAACTCGTCAAAGCACATGATGATGTCAGCGCCAAGGTTCTGCTGGATGCCAATGGACCGCTCAGGCGTGAAGCGGTGCGGCGAGCCGTCGATGTGCGAACGGAATGTTACGCCGTCATCGTCAATGCGGTTGATCGTGCTCAGGCTCCACACCTGGAACCCGCCGCTGTCAGTCAGAATGGGGCCATGCCATCCCATGAAGGCGTGCAGGCCGCCCAGCTCATCGATCAGCCCGTCGCCGGGTTGCAGGTAGAGATGGTAGGTGTTGGCAAGCACCAGCGTCGCGCCCAGCTCCTGGAGCGCGCGTGGGGTGACCGCCTTGACCGTCCCACGGGTGCCTACAGGCGCAAAAACGGGCGTCGGCAGCGGCCCGTGCGGCGTATGGTACGTCGCGGCCCGCGCCTGCCCGTTGGTCGCCTCAAGCGTGAATGTGAAGCCTGGCGTGGACATAGAGGCGGATTATACCACCAGCCTCCGGCAGCCGCCCAACGCACGCACGTCTCCTGGGGTGGAGCCACCGTCGCCTAGCTGTGAAGATACTCCTGCTCAATCTGCCGCAGCACCTGGAGCAGCGGGGCACGCGCCCAGGAGCGTTTGATTCCGGCCAGCCCGGCAAGCGTCTCGCCGTCCAGGCGGATCTGGCCCGGTTCGATGGCATCGGCCATCGTAAAGAGCGCTGCGGCCTCCTGTTTGGCCTCAACGATCTCGGCGGTATGGGCAAGGTACAGGAACGGATCGTACTCCTGGAAGTCAGCCACGGTGCACTGCGCTACAACACTGCGTGACCACCAAACGATCGCCTCTGGCAGCCGTCCCCGGTCGAGCTCAGCCAGCCCCGCGACCGAGTACAGGCGGTACTTGCGCGGGCAGCGCGGTATCGCATCGACGGCAACCTGCAGCGCCTCATCAGGGAAATGACGCTGGTAGTAGATGTAGGCAATCATGAATGGGATGAGATCGTTGTCGGGGTACATCTTCATCAGCGACCTGGCGTAGTCGATGGCCTCCTGCACGTTGCCTGCATCGCGCATCTCGGCCACTTGTACTAGCTCCGGGATACTCGTCTCGTTGCGGGTGTCCTTCACCTCCTCGTAGGGCAGCGTGGTAGCCATGTGGATGAATTTGTCGTCGCGGCTCATCGTGGCCTGTCCTCTGCATGAACGCCAGCTTCAGTCTGTGATGATGATGGCCTAGCATAGCACAACGCCACGTGTTTTGGAAGCGCGCGTATTCGCTCAATGTAGACGCCAGTAGCTGACCAGAAGTGCAGGAGAGGTCCGCGCAATGAGGATAACGAGTTGGCGCACCGCAAGAGCCTGCTGCGGCTGCTGGGGACAGGTTAGAAACAGCAGCCCCCAGCAAAAAAATCACCCGCCATGCGGTGCGGACTTGCGTCGTAGAGTCCCACATGGTATGTGGGTGTGGTAGTCACCAACGCTGCGATGGCGCGAGCGCCGCGCATTGTTCGGTGAACACCATCTCCCTACTTGGCTGCTGTTGGCTCTAGTCCGAAGTATCCACACTACATGGCAGGTAACATAGTTTTACCACAACGGCCGGGGGCCCGCAACAAGCCGCGCCCGCCAGGCCGCCTCATCTCAGCCAAGCTTGTCCGTCTCGTCAACACAGATGTGCAACTCTTCAAGCTGCGCGGCATCAACCGCGCTTGGCGCTCCGGCCATCAGATCAGCCGCACGTTGCGTCTTGGGGAAGGCTATCACCTCACGGATATTTGGCTCGCCAGCCATCAGCATCACCAGCCGGTCAATTCCGGGTGCGATCCCCCCATGCGGCGGCGCACCAAACTCGAACGCCTCCAGCATATGGCCGAATCGCTGCTTGGCATCGTCTACATCCATCCCGATCAGCGCAAAGACCTTTTCCTGGATAGTCCGGTCGTGGATACGGATGCTCCCGCCCGCCACCTCATAGCCGTTGCATACCAGGTCGTACTGATCGCTGTGCACTGCCCCTGGGTCAGTGTCGAGCAGCGGCACATCCGGTGGCTTGGGCGCAGTGAACATGTGGTGAGACGGGTCCCAGCGGTTCTCGTCCGCGTTCCACTCGAACAATGGGAAGTCAACGATCCAGCAGAAACCCAGCTCATCGGGGTCGGTCAGCGCCAGCCGCCTGCCGAACTCGGTACGCAGCTCTGACAGCGCCTCGTTGACGACCTTCGCCTGGTCTGCAACAATCAGGATCAGGTCACCGGGCTGTGCGCCGGTTGCCGTGACAAGTTCAGCGAGCAGGTCGCCGCTGAAGAACTTGGCGATGCTCGACTTCGGGCTGCTATCCGGCTCGACGCTGACCGTCGCCAGACCCTTCGCCCCTGCCTCCCTGGCGATCTCCTCAAGGTCCCCGACTTCTTTGCGACTATAGCCGCCACAGCCAGGCGCGACGAGCGCGCGCACCCGGCCACCTCCCTCAACTGCGCCGGTAAACACCCGGAACTCGCTGCGGGCGGCGATCTCGCTCACATCCACCAACTCCAGGCCGAAGCGCAGGTCGGGCCGATCGGTGCCAAAGCGGGCCAGGGCCTCGGCATGGCTGAGGCGCGGGAAGGGCGTGTGCCGGATGCGCTTATCCGACGCTGCGCCCACCATGCCCACCACCAACTCCTCGATCAGGCTGAGGATATCCTCACGCTCGACGAAGCTCATCTCCAAGTCAAGCTGGGTGAACTCTGGCTGGCGGTCGCCGCGCTGGTCCTCATCGCGGAAACAGCGTGCGATCTGGAAGTACCGCTCATAACCAGCGACCATCAGGAGTTGCTTGAGCTGCTGCGGGCTTTGCGGCAGGGCAAAGAACTTGCCAGGGTGCACGCGGCTGGGCACGAGGTAATCGCGCGCTCCCTCTGGCGTACTCTTGAACAGGATCGGTGTCTCGATCTCGATAAAATCACGCTGGCTGAGGAAGTTGCGGATGTACAGGATAGTGTTGTGGCGCAGCATGAGGTTGCGCTGCATGCGTGCGCGGCGCAGGTCGAGGTAGCGCCAGCGCATGCGCGTCTCCTCGTTCGGTTCCTGGTCGCCACCGATCTCAAAGGGTGGCGTCTTGGCGGGGTTCAGTACCCTGATCGCCTTCGCCTCAACCTCTATCGCGCCGGTCGCCATCTTGAGGTTGACGGCTTCCGGTGCGCGCGCCATCACCATGCCTTCCACCTGGACGACGTATTCCCCGCGCACCGCGCTTGCGACGCCGTGTGCATCCGGATCGCGGCTGACGTCGGCCACCACCTGGGTGATCCCCCAGCGGTCGCGCAGGTCGACAAAGATCAGCCCGCCGTGCTCGCGCCGCCGGTGCACCCACCCGGCAAGCGAAACGGTCTGCCCGACGTTCTCTTGACGAAGCTCCCCACAGGTATGGGACTTGAGCATGGACGCCTCCCGATGAACGGAGATGGACTGGTTGGTTGGCAAAAAGAACCGCCCTGCGCTTTCGCGCGGGCGGGGGTCTGCTGGCTGGTCGTGTGCTTAGCTCACACGGCGCATCGACAGGCCGCGCCCGCGCTGGCAGGGATTATTGCCGTTATCGCCGTTGTTGATACCCAGCGCAAGCCGGTTGTTTGCCGTGAACATCGCGCACACCTCTGCCAAGATTGCCCGGATTGTAGCACAGGCCCGCAGACCGAGTCAATGTCGCGATGTCCGGCAGGCAGCCCACTCAGAGCAGCATTTCGTACACCCGGTAGCGGCGCAGAACGCTTGCCCCCAACCGCTTGAGGATATTGTTCATCCGCACGTTGTCTTCGAGCACGTGACGGAACAGGCCGGCGCAATCAGACGCCGGCCTGTTTCTATCCGTGCTGGGCCACCCTACGCTTAGTTGAATGACATCTCTATCGTGCCCAGGTCTGAGTCCACGGCGTCAGCAGGGACTTCCAGCCATCCGTTCTCGCAAACGTAATTGTTGTTGTAGATGAAGAACGCCGGGTACGTTGCGCCACGCGGAACGCCATTGAGCTGGAAGTAGCCCGCGTTGTTTGTCTCGCCCGACGCTACCACCAGGCTCATATCCAGCGTACTGCGACTGAAGAACGCCGAGCAGGTAATGTCGGGGCGCAGCGCGCCGAACATCCCACCTGGCAGCGCGCGTCCGGTGTTGCCATCGACAGCCTGCCCGGTAACAATGATCCCGCCGCTCGCCGCCGCGCCCCCGCTTGCGCCGCCGTCATAGGTGACAGCCAGCGTGTAGGGGTAGGTCGTGCTTGACCCACTGTAAGAAACAACCGCGACCCAGTAGCGTCCGGGCGTCGGGGGCACATACTCGATCAGCTCGTCTGAAGTCTCGCTCTCTGACGCAGCCAGAATGTCGCCTTGCCCGTTAAGCAGGTAGAGATCATAGTCGATGTTGAAGGCGTCATCCATCCTCAGCGCCGCGACGATCGGCGCGGTCGTACTGGTGTTGATCCAGTACACGTCGACGTCCTCAGGCCAAGAGATGTACGCGGCGATCGTCTCGCCGGATGGCAGCGGCCCGGTTGCCGTCTCGAGCGTGTTGTTAGGCTCATACGGATCGGGATCGTTCTCAGGTGGCAACGCGGCGCCCTCCAACGGCGGCGGCGACCCCGCCTGCTGGCGTACCATCTCGATCAGGTTGGCGGGACGCAGGATTCCGATACCGCCCAGCGTGACACCCTCACGCACGTCCGAATTGACCGCGGTGGGGATAGCCACCAGCCTGCCCTGCGGATCGACGGCGGTCCCACCACTGTTGCCGCTTGCAATCTCGGCGTCGGTCTTGATGATCACACGCCGCGAAGTGCCCGCCAAGCTGGCGCTCTCGAAGCCGCTGACCGAGCCAGACGTAAACGTGATCGTCTCGCCGCCAACGCCCGGATAGCCGAAAATGTACAGCCGGTCGCCTAGCCGCAGCGAGTCGGAGTTGCCAAGCTCCAGAAATGGCAGGTCAGACGGGGTGACGGGGTTGCCCTGCGCATCGCCCGTGATCCTGAGCAATGCAAGGTCAAGCATGTCGTCGAAATGGGTGATTTCTGCCTGGTAACGCGGCTCAGGCGGCTGGTCGGGGTTGCTGGTCATCAGGATGAGCAGCACCGGTGCGCCACATGCAACGTGACAGTTGGTAACGATTTGCCCGTCCGGCGAAATTATGGTGCCGGAGCCTGTCCACATCGATTCCAACGAGCCGCCGCGGCTCTGGGCAGCCACGATTTGCACGGAGGCCCGTGTGATCTGGTCGATGCGGTCGGGTGAGAGGTCGCTCGACCCGACCCCCGGCTGCACCGGCCCGCTGTCCAGGGTTTGGGGCGGCGGATCCTCCGTCTGCACGACGCCGGGATCGGAGGGTGAGACCCCGGCCACATTACAGGCCAGCGCTGCCACAGCCAGCACGGCCAGCACCACCACAACTCGACGCATGGTTCCAATCTCCTTCACAGCCCCGCGCACGGTTACTGCCCAGCCTCAAAGCGGACCGAACGGAGCAGGCGCTCGTAGTTCGGCAGACCATCGCCGAATACGGCTGGCTCGGCCTCATAGGTGATGATGTATAACCGGTCTCCGACCACCACAAAAGTCTCGACGCCGCTCACGACCGCCGGGCCTGCTGGCGTATCGGTGGCATACTGGTATTCCGAGCGGATGGCGGGCTGCCCGCCGACCGTGTATCCCTCGCTGCGCTGCGTCTCCGTGTACAGCGGCGTGGACAGCTCCTTGCCCGTCAGGTACTGGGCAACCACAAAGTCCAGCGAAGCGTCGGTGCGTTGCTTGCTTGACGTCACTCTGATGGCGGGTTTCCATACGCCCCTGGCCGACAGATCGCGCAGCGTCAGCCCACCGGGTTCGGCGGCCTGCATTGCCCACCCGGCAGGATAGCGCAGTTGGATTGGCGGATCTGCGTTCGAGTAGCGAACCGTCCGCGTGTCGGCCAGCGTACCGGCTCCGAGCGCAACCAGCAGCGACAGCACAAACGCCCCGATAAGCAGCCAATCGTACTTGAGCCGGATATCCCAGGGCATTGCCCTGGAACGCGCGTGGACTTGGAGGGATACCGTTTTCAGGTCACCCGCCGCGCGGCGCAGCGCTCGCCGGAAGAAGGCAAACAGCACCGCCCCAGTAGCGACCGCGAGCACAGCCGCGGCAGCCAGGCTATACCAGGGATTGAAGGCAAGCCTTCGCGCAAGCTCATCACTGACAACCTGGTAGACCCCGTTAAGCACGGCGACAATCGCCAGCCCCTGCGCCAGCCATCCCAACTTCTTGCCATCGATCTTGACACGGCCCAGATAGTACCCGCTCACCGCGCCCAGCGCTCCGTGCACAAGTGCGTTGTCCACAGCACGGATCGCCCCCGCCAGCGGCACAACCCCGCCAGAACTGACCACGAAAGTCACCGTCAGAATGGTGGCAAAGCCCAACCCGGATGCCAGCCCGTACACGATGCCATCGGGGTGGCTGTCGAACTCGTAAGTACCGAGCACGACGTAGCGCACCATCGCCAGCTTGAGCACTTCCTGCATCAGCGCCACGGTGAAGATCACCAGCAGCAGGCGGACAGCGAGACTCGAAAACTGGCTGATTGTCTGCCCGGCGAAACTGCTTGCAAGGGGCACGGCGACGGCGGCTGCGGCCAGCGCCCCAAAAGCGAACACGCGCAGCACCAGCCGCGTCGGCTCCGGCTCGGCCCGATCCTGTTGGCTGAAGAAAGCCAGCCAGATGACAGCCGGGATGACCGCCAGGAAGATGCTGAGCAGAAGTACCCCTGCACCCCTCTCTGGCCGGGGGATCAGCGCCGAAACGCCAATGAACAGCGCCAGCGCAACCAGCGTGATCAGGCTGGAGATCCAGACGCTCTTGCGGTAGGACACCCCATCTTCCACAGACGCCTCCTTGCCCTCTTGCCCACTCTGCCAGGAAAGCACAACCCAGGACTTGGTGACACAGGTTCTGACACCTGAGTTAGATTACACTAAGTAAAAAACTAGAGCAAGCCAGTCGCGAAAGGCGCAAGCAGCCTTTGGTTGCGGGCCGCTCGGTCAGTGTGATATTCTCTCTGCGCCCGGCCGGGCAATAGTTACGCTCTTCTTACGTGTTCAAGTGGGTGTCCCAAGTGCCCAATCGATTGCTGTCCCATGCTGCGTGAGCTAGTCTCGAACAACGTCTTCGTTTTCACCAGCGAGCTTTACGCGCAGGTGACCGCTGGCGCGGTCATTACCCCATCCGGCGCAATCCTGATCGACACGCTGGCCTTCCCTGCAGAGACGCACCAGATAATCAGGTACATCCGGGATCGCCATGGCGTTCCGGTTCGCTACGTGGTCAACACCCACTACCACGCGGACCACACTTTTGGCACCTGCCTGGTGACGGACGCCCGCGTGGTCAGCCACCGCCTCTGCCGGGAACTGCTCGATACAGCCGGGCGGGACGGGCTGGAGAACGCCAAGCGAAGCGCGCCGGAGATGGGCGCGATCCAAATCCGCCTGCCGGACGTGGTGTTTGGCGAGGGCCGGATGTGCCTGCACCTTGGCGGTGTGACGCTGGAGATGTGGCATGCACCCGGCCACAGTCTGGATTCGATTGTCTGCCTGGTGAGAGAAGAGCGCATCCTGTTCGCCGCCGACACGATGATGCCCCTACCCTTCTTTGCCGACGGCAGTTGGGAGCAGTACGTTACCACCTTACAATCGCTCCCTGCTGACCAGTTTGAGAGCATCGTCCAGGGGCATGGTGAGGTGATCTTGCGCGGCGAGATCGAGGATCGAATCGCGGAGGACCTGCACTACCTCCACGCGCTTCGGAAGCAGGTCGAGCGGATCATCGCGCGTAAAAAAGGGCCGGAAGCGCTGGACAGCATCGACATCGAGGCGTGCGGCAAAAGCCCCATCGCGCTCAACGGAGTCGTCCAGCAGTTACACCGCACGAACGCCCAGGCGCTCTATTGGACCCTGCTGGCTGAGGGCGAGGCCAAGTAGCGACGCGGATACGGGGACTGGGT
>JAANMT010003750.1_pt1 | contig 10322 bp, 7 predicted proteins | sample 7279711 | NCBI WGS metagenome assembly JAANMT01 (sample SAMN14094538, study PRJNA606508) | bioreactor metagenome | isolation source: A lab-scale SPAN reactor treating ammonium-rich wastewater day 1 | place: Ireland: Galway | collected 2017-01-16 | reverse complement strand
AATCGTATGCACCCATACCGCCGACCCAGGTGAAGTCGCCATGACCTGCGCCCGATCCCGCCGACGTGTTCATGGCCATCGCAAGGCACAGGCCGGAATGACCTTCGTGGAGGTTTCCGTAGCGCTGGTCGTTGCAGGGTTGATGTCCTGGGCCGCGTTCAGCGGCTACGAAACCGTGTCGGCACAGCAGGAGATCGAACGTGGCCGTGCCGAGGCTCAGCAACTGCAGTCGGTCGTGCGCGCCTTTGCGCTGCGCCATGGCCGCCTTCCCTGCCCCGCTGCCAACACCGACGGGTATGAGTCGCTGACGGCCGGGGTCTGCACCACGGGCAACCAGGTGGGCTGGTTCCCCTATGTGAGCGTGGGCCTGGAACTGCCGACCGACCGGCTGCGCGCGCGGTATTCGGTGCTGCGCGCAGCCCATGCCACGGCTGCGCAGGATGCCGACCTCGCCGTGGCCCGGGAGCGGACGGGCGATGCCGCCGGAGACGCCACCTTTCTCGACGTGACGGACCTCATCGCGGCGCTCAACAACGCCGCCACGCTGGCGTTTGCTGCGACGCGAACCCATCTGACGGGCGATGCCGGCGCGGCCGGGGCGATGGACTGTGCCGCCAACCCGGTGATGGCGGCCGCCTACTGGGTGGTCGTTCCGCTCCAGGACAAAGACAACGACGGCAACCGGCTCGATGCGCCCCACGCCCTGACAAGTCTCTGCGCTGCCAGCCCCTCCGCACCGCTTCGACTGGCGTCCGATGACGTGGTCGAGGCCGAATCGCCCGCCCAGCTGGCGGGGTGGCTGCGCAAAAGCCTGCCCTAGCAAGAGTTCCCATGCCGATAACTTCACTGCCTTCCCCGACGCCCCGGCCCACGGCCCGCCGTGCGCGTGGCTTCGGCTTGCTGCAGGTGCTGCTGCTGATCGCCGTCATGGCCGGTCTGGCGAGCATGGGCTACCTGCAGTGGCGCGCGCGTACGGTGGTCGATTCTTCCCGCCAGGAGCGCCAGGCGCTCAATCAGGCCGACAAGGCCATCATTGCCTTTGCCACCGTGGCGAACCGACTTCCCTGCCCGGACACGAACCGCGATGGCCTGGAAGATTGTGGCGCTGCGGCAGACCAGAAAGGCTGGCTGCCTTCTGCCACATTGCGCCTGGCAGGTGTCGATCCCGGGGTGGATGTGGGCCAGCTGCGCTACCTCGTCCAGCGGGGGGCTGGGGCCAACAGCCTGACCGTGTTGACCGATGCATGGCGGCCATTGGGTTACGACGATGCGGGGCAGACGTTCTTTGCCGTGCGTGGCGGCGCGTACCCCACTGACATCCTGACCCTGACCGATCTGTGCCAGCGCCTGGAGACGGCACGCACCACGCCGCTGGGCCCCGCCATGGCCCAGGTCAATGCGGCCCCGGCGCGCACAGTGGCCTACGCGCTGGCCCACCCTGGCACCAGCGATGCGGATGGCGATGGCGACCTGTTTGATGGTGCCAACTCCAATGCGGCGGCGAATGCCAACCAGATGGAAGACCCCGCCCGCAGGCCTTTGCTGGCGCTCTACAACGACCTCGTGCTGGAGCGCACGTTCACCAGCCTGCAGTCGGACTTGCAGTGCCAGCCACTGATCGACTCCATCAACACCGTGGCCCTGGGCCATGACGTGGCCGACCAGGTTGCGGACATGCGGGCCGACAACATCGAGTCGGCGCGGCGTGCGGTGGCGTTCTCGTCCCTGGCGGCCATCATGACGGCGCTGGAAATCGTGCTGGCGGTGGCCGAGGGCATTTCCGATGCGGGCAATGCGGCGGTCGATTGGGCTGCATGTGCCGCATCGCTGGGGCTGGCAGTCAATTTCTGTGCGGCGGCGCCGCAGCACACGGCGGCCATCGCGCTGGCCGGTGGTGTGGTGTACGCGAACATTGCGGCGGTGGCGCTCAATGCGGTGGCCGCGGGTATTGCCGGAACCGCGTTGACGCTGGCGGACGATACGGCTACGGCGGCGGATGTATGTCCACCGATGGATCAGACACTCCTCAACCAGATGCTGGCCAGCGCGCAGACGGAGCTGACCAATGCCACCAACGCCCGCATTGCCGTCCAGGCAGAGATCACCAACAAGACGATTGAACTGAATGCGGCCATCGCTGCGCGGGATACCGCCATTGCGACATTGAGGAACGTCATCCGGGGTCCCGGAGCCTCTTCGCAGATCGATGGCCTGGTGGATCCGCTGCTTACGGCCACGGGGAGTTGGGGGGAGGCGTCCTATAGCCGCGATGTAGCCCAGTCGCGCGTGACCCAGGCGACGCGAGAGCGAGACCTGTGGTCCGCCGAGGTCACCAAATACAACGGCATGCTGGCCGACCTTCCCGGCACGATTGTGCGATTGACCAATGAAATCGCAGTACTCGATGCGCAGATTGCCACCAATCCCCCCAACAAGACCGACCTGGAGAATCAGCGCGCAGGCAAGGCGGCAGAGCTGAGAATGGCCCAGAACCCTGCTTTGCTCACAAGTGCCCGGGACAAAGCCGTCGCATCGCTGGCCACCGCGCAAGGGGTCCTGGACACCGCCACGGCCACCTACAACGCGGCTGTGCTGAGTCTCAGCACGGCGCAGACCAGCTATCAGACGGCCTATGCCAACCTGGTCAACGGAGCTGGGCGCTATGCCATCTACAACGCCGGTGGATCGGTCATCGGCCACCGCTGCACCACCGGGTGTGTTTCGGGTGACGTCAATATTCTGGGTGCATTCCAGGGTGCGCTGGATGATCTGGTGGGCAGTGCGGCGAGCAGCACCCCCAGCGTCGATGCGAAGTACCTCAAGCCCGTCAAGATTCAGAAGGAACTTGATGCGTTGAATGCCAAACTCGCTGCGGCACAGACGCGGGAAACCAACGCCCAGAACCAGTTGAATCAGATCCAGGAGATGGTGAACAACCCGGCCGCTTGCAATGTCACCGGTTCTGCCGTGATCCCGATGACGCCCGAGCAGGCGGAGGCCATTTTGATCGACGTCGACCGCAAGGGAGGCACGCGATGAGGATGAAGCGCATCACGCATCGCCGCCAGGCCGGTTTTTCCCTGGTGGAGCTGGGGGTGGTGATGGCCATTGTGGGCGTCATCGGCATCCTGACGTGGCGCTGGGTGGCGTCCACGCGGGAGCCGCTGCAGCGGCCCGCCATCGTGGGCCAGCTGGCGGAGGCTCAGGCGGCGGTAGAGGGGTTTGTGCTGGCCCGGCATCGCCTGCCCTGTGCCGCTGCAGACACCAATGGCAACGAGAACTGCGGCAACGCCACGGCCGTGCATTTTCCCTGGCGCACTCTGGGGCTGAGCAGCCGGTTTGGCCAACTGCACTATGGCGTGAACCGGGGTGGGGTGGGGCTGGACCTCGCCGCGCTTCCCCCCGCATCGGTCTCGCCCGACCTGAACATCGACTTCAGCCCCGCCATTCCCGTGCTGGCGCTGTCCACCGACGCTACGGTCAACACCGCAGCCGCCGGGGTCACGGCGGCCATTACGGCGGCCACCAGTCGGCGGGCGCAGGTCAATGGCCTGGACTGGTGCCGCACTCTGCGCCGGTTTGCGGCCCAGCCCACGGCCGCCGGGGTGCTTGAGGCGGGCAATCTCACGGCCAGCATCCCGGTGGCATTTGTGCTGGTGCACCCGGGCATCAACAATATCTTTGAAGGCAGCAACGTAGCAGGAGGTGTGGGCGGCTGGCGGTTCGACTTTCCGGGTCGGCCCCAGGCCTTCGACTATGACGACATTGCGGTGGCGATGGGCCCTGGCGACCTGTCGGCCCGCATCGGCTGTGCAGCCCGCCTGGGGGGCATGCAGGCAGCGGGCCAAGGGGCGTACACCGCCTATGACAGCGCGCGCGTGGTGCAGGAGTACTGGTCCCTGCGGGTGTTTGACATCGAACAGGCAGAGTCGGCGGTGTCCGGCGCCGAGTCTGGCGTTGCACTGGCGGCGGTGAACATGGCGCTGGCCGTGGGCAGTGCTGCACTGGCAGTGGCCTCGGCCTCCAACACCGAAGGCATCACGATCTTCGGCATTGCCCTGGCCGCAGCGAATGTGGTCATTGCGGCGGTCGAGGTTGGTTTGGCGGCCGCAGATCTGGTGTCGGCCCAGGAGGCGCTGCAAGAATCCATCGAGAAGGAGGCTGCGGTCCGCGCCTATGTCGTGCACCTGTATGAAACGTTCACGCGGTCCCTGAACGCGGCGGTGCTGCTGGACCAGAAGGGGCTCAATCCATGAAACACCGCATGAGGGGGTTCACCCTGGTGGAACTGTCCATGGTGCTGCTGGCTTTGGGCCTGATCCTGCCGGGTGCCGTGATCTTCTGGCAACTGTCCGAGCGACACCGCGTGACGGCGGTGCAGACCGATGCACAGCAGCAGTCGCGCGATGCCGTGGTGGGCTTCCTGCACGCCAACTATCGTCTGCCTTGCCCGGCAGCAGACACGCTGGGGGTGGAAGACTGCGCAGCGACGCGCCAGGTGGGCTTTTTGCCCTGGCGGTCCATGGGCCTGCCCAGGCCGGAGGCCGGGGGCTTGCGCTATGGGGTGTACCGGGCGCCGTCGGCGGCGGGGGTCGCCACCGCGCCACTGGATCAGGACCTGGCCGTCGCGCGTGATCGCATGAACCCGCTGCGCGTGCGCACCCCCAACCCGATTCCGCGCAACGGAGATGACCCCAGCCCCCCACCTCCTGCGCACCCGGCCCCCAATCCCCATGCGCCGCCTATCCCGACAACATTTGCCGGTCTGCTGGGCACGACCCAGTCCGGGAACGACGCCGCGCCGCTCAACGCGGCCTGTGATGCAGCGAATGTGCCACCCTGCCCGTTGGGCGTGGACAACGCAGTCAACCTGATCGACGTGTGCCTGGCCCTGAACACCGGCAGCGATGCCTTGCTGGCCCCTGCCGGACGCTTGGCCACCCAGGTGGGGCCGAACCGGCGTACCGCGGCGTTCGTGATTGCTGCGCCCGGCATGCTGGACGCGGATGGCAATGGCCAGGCGTTTGACGGGGCCAATGCCACGGCGACCAACGCCAGCCCTACCTTCGAGGCGCCCGGCCGGGCGGTGACCAATACCTACGACGACATCGTCTTGGCTGCGAGCCATACCGAGCTTTTTGCCGAGCTGCATTGCGGTGCCGCATTGTCCACTGTGTCCCATGCGCATTTCAACGTCGCCACAGGTGCGTTCGTGCTGGAGCGCGCCCTGTACGACTACCGGGATCAGCTCTACATTGCCGTCGTGCTGGCCAGGGCCGATGTGGCCGCTGCCGCCGCAGGCGTGGCCTCGGCCATCGCCGGCTCGCTTGATGCCGCCAAGGAAATGGTGTCGGCGGTGGCGGATACGACCGCCTCCGCAGGAGTGCGTGCCTTCCAGATCGCTCTGGCCGCCGTGGGCATCGGCCTGGCCGTGGCCAGCGATGTGGCTGCCGCGTATGCGGTGGTGGATGCCGCGCTGTCACTGGCGGAAGCCGAGCAGGTGTACAGCGATTTTGCCTATCGCACCACGGCCATGACCAATTTGTCCCGCTCTGTCGCCGTGAATGCGCTGACGGCCGATGCCATTGGCCACTGAACCTTTTCGCTCACCGAATTACGCACCATGATCCCCCTTCATTCCCTGCCCAGCCGCCGTGCGACGCACCGCCAGCGTGGTTTCTCGCTGGTGGAGCTGAGCGTTGTCCTGATCGTGATCGGCCTGGTGCTGGGTGCCGTGGCCGTAGGGCGCGATCTGCAGCGCTCGGCTGCCAACCAGCGCCTGTCCACGGACTTCATCCAGGGCTGGCAACTGGCGTACGAAGCGTATTTCAACGGGGTGGGGCGCCCGCCCGGCGATACCGCAGCGAACCCCACCGGTCGCGTCAACGCCGGCGGAGCCGAGCTGTGTGGCGCCCCCATGATCAACGCCTTTCTTGCTGCAGGCATCCGGGTGCCCACCGGGCGCACCGAAGGCCAGCAGGACCGCTATGTGTACCTGGACAGCAATGGCAATCCCCAGGAAGTGCGCGTGTGCTTCCAAAGCGTCAACTGGTCGGAGCCAGCGGCGACGGTCGGTACCTATGTAGCGTTGCCACGCAACGTCATGGTGATCCGGGGCCTCACATTCTCCCTGGCCGGCGCATTGGACCAGCAGATCGACGGGCGCAGCGATGCCCGCTTCGGCAGCCTGCGGGACATCAGCCTGGCTGCCAACATTGATGCAAACAACCCCGGGGAGATCTGGCCCATTAATGACAGCATGAATTTTGCTCGGGTTGAGAATCGGCTGGACGAATCGCAAGTCGCCATCACCACGGCTTACTTCAAGATGATGCGCTGAAGCCTTCCCATAGGGTGCCGCGCGTTGCCACGGCACGCGGCGCAAAAAAGCCCCAGGCCCATCGCTGGACCTGGGGCTTTTGCATGAGTGGAAAAATCAGACGTCGATATTCCCTGCCCGCAGCGCATTCGTCTCGATGAAATCCCGGCGTGGCTCCACCTCGTCGCCCATCAGCATGGTGAACACGCGGTCGGCCTCGATCGCGTCGTCGATCTGCACGCGCAGCAGGCGGCGCACCTGCGGGTCCATGGTGGTTTCCCAGAGTTGTTCGGGATTCATTTCGCCCAGGCCTTTGTAGCGCTGGCGGCTGGTGGTGCGTTCGGCTTCCGAGATGAGCCATTGCATGGCCTGGCGGAAGTCGCTGGCCTTTTCTTCCTTCTGGCGCTCGCCTTCGCCGCGCTGGACGCGGGCACCTTCGCCGAGCAGGCCACGGAACGTGTTGGCGGCTTCGGCCAGGGCGGCGTAGTCGGCGCCATTGACGAAATCCTGCGTGATGACGCTGCTCTTGACGTTGCCGTGGTGGCGGCGGCTGATGCGCAGCAGGGGCTTGTCGGTGCGCGCGTCGAACTCGGCGGCCACTTCGGCGGGGATGCCGGTGGCGGAGAGTTCGCGCAGCCGGGTCTGCAGCAGTGCGGCACTGGTTTCGGCATCCTGCATGGTTTCGAGGTTCAGCGCCACGCCGTCGGCCACGGCGCGCAGGGCCTCGAAGTCCATGAAGCCCGAGAGGCGCGCAATCACGTGCTCAGCCACCTGGTGCTTGCGCGCCAGCTCGGCCAGGGTGTCGCCGGACAGGGTTTGTGGCTGGGCACCGCCGGTGGTCACGCTGGCGTCCTTGAGGGCGATGCGCAGCAGGAAGCTGTCGAGCGCCGGGGCGTCCTTGAGGTACAGCTCTTCCTTGCCGGCCTTCACCTTGTAAAGCGGGGGCTGGGCAATGTAGATGTGGCCGCGCTCGACCAGCTCGGGCATCTGGCGGTAGAAGAAAGTGAGCAACAGGGTGCGGATGTGCGCGCCGTCCACGTCGGCGTCGGTCATGATGATGATGCGGTGGTAGCGCAGCTTGGCGACGTCGAAGTCGTCGTTGCCGGTGCTGCCGCCGGCCTTGCCGATGCCGGTGCCCAGGGCGGTGATCAGCGTGAGGATTTCATTGCTGGTGAGCAGCTTCTCGTAGCGCGCTTTTTCCACGTTCAGGATCTTGCCGCGCAGCGGCAGGATGGCCTGGAACTTGCGATCGCGCCCCTGCTTGGCGGAGCCGCCGGCGGAGTCACCCTCGACGATGTAGATTTCGCACATCGCCGGGTCTTTTTCCTGGCAGTCGGCCAGTTTGCCGGGCAGGCCCATGCCGTCGAGCACGCCTTTGCGGCGCGTCATTTCGCGCGCCTTGCGGGCGGCCTCGCGGGCGCGGGCGGCTTCCACAATCTTGCCGCAGATGATCTTGGCGTCTGCCGGGCGTTCCTGCAGGTAGTCGGTGAGCAGCTTGCCGACGATGTCTTCCACGGGCGCACGCACTTCGCTCGACACCAGCTTGTCCTTGGTCTGGCTGCTGAACTTGGGCTCGGGCACCTTCACGCTGAGTACGCAGCACAGGCCTTCGCGCATGTCGTCGCCGGTGACTTCGACCTTGGCCTTCTTGGCGAACTCGTTTTCTTCGATGTACTTGTTGATGACGCGGGTCATCGCGGCGCGCAGACCGGTCAGGTGGGTGCCGCCGTCACGCTGCGGGATGTTGTTGGTGAAGCACAGCACCTGTTCGCTGTAGCCGCTGTTCCACTGCATGGCCACTTCCACGCCAATGTGCGTGCCGGGGATACCGCCGTAGGTCTCGGCCGGGCGCTCGCCTGCCGCGTAGAACGAGGTGGGGTGCAGGACGGTCTTGCCCTTGTTGATGAATTCCACGAAGCCGCGCACGCCGCCAGCGCCCGAGAAGTCGTCTTCCTTGCCGCTGCGCTCGTCGAGCAGGCGGATGCGCACGCCGTTGTTCAGGAAGGACAGCTCGCGCAGGCGCTTGGCGAGGATTTCGTAATGGAACTCGTTGTTTTCCTTGAAGATCTCGGTGTCAGGCAGAAAATGCACCTCGGTGCCGCGCCTTTCCGTCTCGCCGGTCACCTTCATGGGCGAGACTTCGATGCCGTCCACCGTTTCAACGATGCGGTTCTGCACAAAGCCGCGGCTGAATTCGAGCACATGCACCTTGCCTTCGCGGCGCACCGTCAGGCGCAGCATCTTGCTGAGCGCGTTCACGCAGCTCACACCCACGCCGTGCAGGCCGCCCGAAACCTTGTAGCTGTTCTGGTTGAACTTGCCGCCGGCGTGCAGTTCGGTCAGCGCGATTTCCGACGCACTGCGCTTGGGCTCGTGCTTGTCATCCATCTTCACGCCGGTGGGAATGCCCCGGCCGTTGTCGGTCACGCTGATGGAGTTGTCGGTGTGGATGGTGACCACGATGTCGTCGCAGTGCCCGGCCAGCGCTTCGTCGATGGAGTTGTCCACCACCTCGAACACCAGGTGGTGCAGGCCGGTGCCGTCGCTCGTGTCGCCGATGTACATGCCGGGGCGCTTGCGCACGGCCTCCAGGCCTTCCAGGATCGTGATGGCGCCTTCGCCGTAGCCTTCGCTCGCGCCGGCCTGGTGGGCGTCAATCTTGGGCACGGCGGGAGCGCCGTTGCCGTTGTCTTCGGGCTCGGGCAGTTGGGTTTCAGCGGTCATGGTCGGCCTTGGCTGTCGGGGGAAACGCGGGCGTTTCCGGAGTCTTCAATAGAAAATGGGCTCTGGCGCAATGTGAGTAAGCGCTAGTAGCTATAAAATAAATAGCAAATGTGTCAGATGCGCATGGGCATCACGACGTATTTGAAGCTGTCGCTGTCGGGCAGCGTCAGCAGGGCCGAGCTGTTGCCATCGGCCAGAGAGATTTTCACCATGTCCTGGCCCATGTTGGCCAGGGCGTCGATGAGGTAGGTGACGTTGAAGCCGATCTCGATGGCGTCGCCGCCGTAATCGATGTCGAGCTCGTCCACCGCCTCTTCCTGCTCGGCATTGTTGCTGGCCACACGCAACTGACCCGGCTCGATGTTCAGGCGCACGCCCTTGAACTTGTCGCTGGTCATGATGGCTGTGCGCTGCAGGCTGGCCAGCAGCGGTGCGCGGCCCAGGGTCACGCTGTTGTGGTGGTTGCGCGGAATGACGCGGTTGTAGTCGGGGAACTTGCCCTCGACCAGCTTGGTGACGAACTCCATGCCGCCGAAGCGAAAGCGCGCCTGGTTGCTGGCGAACTGGATCTCGATGGCGCCCTCGGCGTCCGAGAGCAGGCGCTGCAGCTCGATCACGGTCTTGCGCGGCAGGATCACTTCCTGCTTGGGCACTTCCACATCCAGCGTGGCACTGGCGAAGGCCAGGCGGTGGCCGTCGGTCGCCACCAGGCTGAGCTGCTTGCCTTCGGCGACAAACAGGATGCCGTTGAGGTAGTAGCGAATGTCCTGCACGGCCATGGCAAAGGCCACCTGGCCCAGCAGGTGCTTGAGGGTCTTCTGCGGCACGCTGAAGGCGGGGCCGAAGCTGGCGGCCTCCTGCACGAGCGGGAAGTCTTCGGCCGGCAGGCTGGCCAGCGTGAAGCGGCTCTTGCCGCCCTTGAGCACGAGCTTGTCCTGGCTGGTCTCCAGGCTCACCGTCTGGTCCGACGGCATGGTGCGCAGCACGTCGATGATCTTGCGCGCATTCACGGTGGTGGTGAAGTCGCCGGTGTCGCCGCCCAGTTCGGCCGTGGTGCGGATCTGCACTTCCAGGTCGCTGGTGGTGAGCTGCAGCGCATTGCCGGTCTTGCGGATCAGCACATTGGCCAGGATGGGCAGCGTGTGGCGGCGTTCGACGATGCCGGCGACCGATTGCAGAAACGGTTCCGGCGGCGATGTCATGTCCCTCGACGAAGCCGGTGTAGTTCACAGGCACGGCGTCGGTGCGCAGCACGGCGTGGGCCTCGCGCACCTCTTCG
>JAANMT010003749.1_pt1 | contig 10322 bp, 10 predicted proteins | sample 7279711 | NCBI WGS metagenome assembly JAANMT01 (sample SAMN14094538, study PRJNA606508) | bioreactor metagenome | isolation source: A lab-scale SPAN reactor treating ammonium-rich wastewater day 1 | place: Ireland: Galway | collected 2017-01-16 | reverse complement strand
TTCAGACAAAATACAGAAGGACTGTATGCAGGAATTGAATGGACTAATCCACCAGCAAATGTTCGCAGTGCTTTTGAATCTCATCCCAAATGGAAAGCATTTAAAGATGTTCCGAATGAAGAGCTTGCAATATCAACGAGAATAGTTACCAAACATGCTGCAACAAGAATTATCCGCGCTGCTTTTGAGTATGCAAAGAAATTCGGTTATAAAAATGTAACTGTTTGTGAAAAGCCAAATGTTCTTCGCGAAACTTCAGGAATGATGTTAAAGATTGGAAAAGAATTAGCAAAAGAATATCCCGGAATTGCTTTGTGGGATACAAATATTGATGCACAGATGATGTGGCTTACAAAAAATCCTGAAGATTACGGAGTTGTGGTTGCTGAAAATATGTTCGGTGATATTATCTCGGATGGTTTTGCAGGATTAATTGGCGGACTTGGATTTGCCTGCAGTGCAAATATCGGTGAAGAGGTAGCAGTTTTTGAACCAACTCACGGAAGCGCACCAAAGTATCAGGAATTAAATCCATCAATTGTAAATCCGATTGCAATGATAATGAGTGCTTGTATGATGCTTGATCATATTGGTGAAACTGCAAAGTCAGAAAAAATAAAAAAAGCAATTGCAAAAGTTGTTGAAGAAGGAAAAGTTAAAACTTACGATATGATGAAACTTCGCGGTGGTCCTGATGTATTTAGCAAAGGTGCCTGCACAACTCAGCAAATGACTGACGAGATAATTGCTAAATTGTGAGACGAAAGAAGTAAGACGAAAGACGGCTATAAGTTAAATGTCAGAACTTAGCTATAAAAATTTTGACGTTTGGAAAAGGAAAATTGAACTTGTTTCCGAAGTTTACAAGTTGACTTCAAAGTTCCCAATTCAAGAACAATTTGGTCTTACTTCTCATCCTTGGCGAGCTGCAATTTCGATCCCTTCAAATATTTCCGAAGGAGCGGCAAGATCAACAAAATCAGAAACAGTCCGATTTCTTGATATTGCTCGAGCTTCATTAGTTGAATTAGATACTCAGATTGAAGTTGCAGTTAAGTTAAATCATTCAAGCATTACGGGTTTTAATCGACTCATAGAAAAGATTAATCATTCGTTTGCAATGTTATCAAAATTCATTAAGAGTATAAAAAATAATAAAAGAAGTGATTGACTTTTTTTGTCTTACTTCTAGCATCTAACGGAGAAAAAATGAAAGAAAAAGTATTAAAAATTTGGCCGGAAATAAACTGGATTGAAAATAAAGAGCTAAGAGAAAAAGTTTTAAACTGCTGGGTCTATGCAATTGAAAACTCAGTTCTTACCCCTGAAGATCTTGAAGTCATTCCATTTTCACTTTTAATTAAAGACTGCAAGATCACATTTATGAATCACAAACGTACTGCTGTTCAGCTTTCAGTAGATATAGCAAAAAGAATGAAAGAGAATTTCGGTAATGAAATAAAAATAGATATGGATTTGCTAATCGCCGGTGCGATCTTAATTGATATCGGAAAGCTTATTGAGTATGATAAAGTCGATGGAAAACTTGTAACAAGCAAAGCAGGACATTTACTTCGTCATCCGTTCAGCGGAGTTTCAATTGCTGATAGATTTGGTTTGCCGTATGAAGTTCAGCATATAATTGCTTATCATGCAAAAGAAGGTGATTTAGCAAAACGTAATGTTGAAGCAATAATAGTTCATCATGCAGATTTTGTTTCGTTCGATCCGTTTAAAGTATAAAACAATGGAACACGGATCTGACGGATTAACGGATTATCGCGGATTTTATAATCTGCGTAAATCCGCTAAATCAGCGTCATCCGCGTTCTATTTTTCAATAATATTTAATTGATAGAGGACTAGATATGTCACAGACACTAATAGAAAAAATAGCACAAAAATTCGCTGTTGGATTAGATCCAAAACACGAGGTTAGAGCAGGCGACTATTTATCAATTAAACCTGCTTATGTAATGACGCACGATAACACCGGTGCGGTAATTCCAAAATTTAAATCAATTGGTGCAAAAAAACTTTTTAATCCCCGGCAGGTCGTAAATACACTTGATCATAATGTTCAGGATACTTCTGAAAAAAATCTTGAGAAGTATAGAAAGATTGAAGAGTTTGCTAAGTCAATGGGAGCAGATTTCTATCCCGCTGGCAGAGGAATCGGACATCAGATTATGTGTGAAGAAGGATATGCCTGGCCCGGAACAATGGTTGTTGCCTCAGATTCACATTCAAATATGTATGGCGGACTTGGCTGTCTCGGAACTCCAATTGTACGTACTGATGCTGCCGCAATCTGGGCTACCGGAAGAACCTGGTGGCAGGTTCCACCAATTGCAAGAGTAGAATTAAAAGGCAGTTTAAGACAAGGTGTAACCGGCAAAGATGTTATCATCGCACTTTGCGGATATTTCAATCAGGATGAGGTGTTGAACCATGCAATTGAATTTGTCGGAGATGGTGTCAGATATTTAACTATCGATGAAAGACTGGCAATTGCAAATATGACAACTGAATGGGGCGCGCTGGCTGGAGTTTTTCCAATTGATCTTGCAGCTATTCTTTGGCTGAAGAAACGTGAAAGATTTATTGAACACCGGGGACTTCAAGGAGTTTTTTCAGATGCAGATGGAAACGGACAGCATCCAAGAATTAATAATAAAAGAATTGAGGAATTAGAGCATAATATTACAAAGGCTGATGTCGATGCTTTTTATGCAAAAGAATTAACAATAGACCTGACAACTATCGAACCTTATGTTTCAGGACCAAATACTGTTAAAACATACGCCTCTGTTTCTGAACTTAAAGGAAAGGAAATTAAGATCAATAAAGCTTATCTAGTTTCTTGTGTCAATAGCAGACTTGATGATATTGCTGAAGCTGCAGCAGTTGTTAAAGGTAAGAAAGTTAATCCCAATGTTAAATTTTATATCGCTGCAGCATCAAGCGAAGTACAGAAAGAAGCAGAAAGATACGGCTACTGGCAGTCACTTCTTGAAGCTGGTGCGATACCACTTCCTTCCGGATGCGGACCGTGTATCGGTCTTGGAACAGGTTTGCTTGAAGATGGTGAAGTCGGAATTTCCGCGACAAACAGAAACTTCAAAGGAAGAATGGGCTCGCCAAATGCACAGGCATATCTTGCTTCACCAGCAGTTGTTGCTTCATCTGCTGTTTCCGGTAAGATTGATTTTGACTGGAACAACAAAGAGCTTCGTGAAATTAAAGGCTCGGTAAAGATTAATCCGAAAAAGTCAGATGTAAAAGTATCAGTTAAAATTATTAAGGGATTCAAACCAGTAATTGAAGGTGAATTACTTTTCTGTCATCAGGATAATATGAATACAGACGGAATTTATCCCGGCAAATACACTTACATTGATGATTTTACTCCGCAGCAGCAAGCTGAAGTTGTTATGGAAAATTACGATCCTGAGTTTGTTAAGATTGCAAATTCAGGAGATATTTTGGTCGGTGGTTTTAACTTTGGAACAGGTTCTTCACGCGAACAGGCAGCAACTGCACTAAAGTATAAAGGGATTCAGTTGGTGGTTGCAGGAACATTTAATGAAACTTATAAACGTAACGCACTGAACAATGGATACTTGTTGATTGAATGTCCTCAGCTTGTTAATGATTTGAAGGCAAAGTATGGTAAAGATAAATTGACCGTTAAATCCGGAATGAATCTTAGAATTGATTTTGAAAATTCATCGTTAGCATTTAATAATAAAACCTACTCAATTGACCCCGTTGGAGAAGCTGCACAAGAGCTAATCGTTAACGGCGGATTGGAAGAATGGGTAAAGAGAAAACTGAAATAGTAATTGATTATTTTTGTAAATTATTTTGCAAAAAAGAGGTTTAAAAATAGACTTAATGCAGCGAATAACAATAAATAGAGATATTCTTGTTGGTAAACCAACTATCCGTGGTCTAAGGATAAGTGTTGACCAAATTATTAAAGCGTTAGCAGCAGGATTAACACAGGAAGAAATTCTTGAAGATTACCCTGAATTAGAAAAGGACGATATTAAAGCTGCACTGCTTTATGCTTCCAAAGTTTTAGAATCAGAAAGAATATTTACGATTAATGCCTGATTATAAAACCAGCCTGAAACTATTGTTTGATGCCGGAGTTAGTAAAAAAGCTGAATTTTATTTTTAGGAAATCGGTTTTGATGTACTATCTGTCCGAGACATTAATGCTTCAATGAAAGATGCTGATATACTTGAACTCGCCGTTAAAGAAGCAAGAGTAATTATAACAATGGATAAAGATTTTGGCGAGTTGGTATTCAACTCTAAGAGACCTCACGCAGGAATACTTCTATTAAGAATGGAAAATGCAGGCTGGCAACAAAAAATTGATGTTCTTTTAGAAATTTTTAATACACACTCAAAAGATATTGCAGGAAATTTTTCGGTTTACCATGATAAGAAATTAAGAATCAGAAAATAATCTGTTACAATCTTTTGGAGAAGCTGCACAAGAGCTAATCGTTACCGGCGGATTGGAAGAATGGGTGAAAAAGAATTTGTAAACACAAATAGCACGCACAGACCTGCCTTTGCCTGCAGGCAGGCTGAACTTAATAAAAACAGATTTTTGTGTCTTACCTGTCATTTCTGTTTAATTAAAAAGGGAAGCTGTTTACACTTCCCTTTTACTATTTTTTCTAAAAGAAGTTTTATTTTAGTAGAATTATTTTTTTTGTTATGATGTGTGAAGAAGTTCGCAAAGTATAAAAGTAAACACCGCTACTAAGAAGAAAGTTTTCAAACGAAAGTATTACTTCATGCTCTCCCTTTTCTTTATATCCTTTATCAACTTCACCAACTAATTCTCCAAGAGATGTATAAATCTCAAATGAAACATAATCATTTATGGGCAAGGCAAACTTAATTGTAGTTACAGGATTGAAAGGATTAGGAAAATTCTGATACAAAACAACATTCTCAGGAACAGAAATACTATTTGCAGTATCGGAATTAATTTCTTCAATATAGTTCTGAAATATTTCCACTAATTCAGGTGAATTAAATTCATTAAATCCATAACCATCAGTGTTCATAACATTAGGATGAAGATATTACCAGACAATTGCTGATTTCGTGGATGATTTTTTTATATCTTCAAGCCATTGTTTATAAACAGATAATTTATTTTCCTTTATTCCGAATTCACCCAACAAGCAAGGTTTGTTAAAACCTTCTACAATTCTGTAATGATCTTTTATCCAAGTTTTACCAGCTTTTGCAGATAATCCCCATCCGTTTGGATAGCTATGAAAAGAAATATAATCAATGTTTTCCAGTTGAGAGTTTTCACAAAAACTTGTTCCTTTATATCCATTAACAAGAAAGTAAGAGCTGTTGTACATCAAATCAACATCTGAATAAAAATTGGGATAAACATCGTAGCCATTTTCACCCGTTGTAACTAAATGATTTTGATCAATTGATTTTATGAATAAGGATATGTCCTCGTACCAATTATTAATTATACCAAAATCTTTGTGAGGGTTCTCAGCTTCATTCATTATTTCCCAAGAGAAAATAGCTGGATCGTCTTTATACTTAATTCCGGTAAAGGTATTTGTTCTGTTTAGTAATAATTCTATATAGAATTTAAACCATTGTTTAAGCGAATCGTTTACAAAGAAATCATTGTGAGAGTAATTATCAGAGCCATTCAGTTTAATATGATTTGCCCACTTGATGTATTGTGGTATTCCACCAAAAGCTGAGTAATTATTTGAGAGAGTAAGTATTATGTAGATTCCGTTTTCTTTTGCTTTTTGCAGAACGTAATCGAGTGCAATCAAACCCGATTCCTGCACTTCATAAGGATACTTTCTTATTACAGAAGGATTAGAAAAAGAAGACCCTTCATTAAAAGCCCAAGTGCGAATTACATTCACACCAATATTTTTTGCCGATTGATATATATCATCAACTATATATCTTCTTTCTATTTTGCCAGCTTCGCTTTGAAGATAATATGCATTAAAACCAAAGAATTTGAACTCATCATTATTTAGAATGAAATTATCGCCTGACGCTTTAATGAAATTATTTTGCGAATAAATACTTGATGATAAGATTAGTATTAAAAAAGTTAATTTCAATTTTCAATCCAGTGTTTAAAGAGTGATAAGGCAGAGGGATTACGCTCTGCCTTATCAATTCACCTACTTTAAAACTATCATTTTCTGATTTGAAATAAATTCGTTTACACGAAGGGAGTATATGTAAACACCGCTTGGTAGGTTCGCTGCATTGAATTCTGTCTCAAAAATTCCTGGAGATTTGACTTCGTTTACTATTGTCATTAGTTCATTTCCTAGAATATCATATACTTTTAAGGAAACAAATCCTTTTTCTTTTGAGGAATATCTAATTCTGGTTGAGGGATTAAAGGGATTAGGAAAATTTTGTTCAAGTAAATACTCAGCAGGAATAACTTCCTGTTTATTTTCTAATGCAATTTTATCAGGCGCACCGCCTAAAACATGAGTAACTATTGTTTCAGAGGGAATAGATTCCAGAGATTGATTGTCTATAGCTGTAACTCTATAGGAAACATTATGACCAGACTGACAATATTGTCCTTGAGGGCAATAACTTTCTGTAACATCTTCGTACGATGTTCCGCTTACTGTGGCTAAGTATTGAAAGCCTCCTTCATAAGTATTTTTTTTATATACTTTATAATTAACTACAGGATCAATATTAGCTGACCATGTCAATAGTGGGTGATGATTGACACTATGAGCGACATTTAAATTTTGTGGAATAGTAGGAGGACTTGATAATGGAGCACCTAAAATAGAATATGCAAAAACGGCATTTGATACATTAGCAGGATACCAACCAACTGATTGACCTAATCCATTAAAAAGTTGATATACAAAAGTTTGTAATTGCGCCTGCATCGAATTAGACCATACAACATTACAATACCCTGTTTGATAATTTGGCATAGCTGCGGACCATCCTGTTGAAGCATTTACTCCTCTTCCCCATACATAAGGAGTGATAGAATATTGAGTTGCAAATGTAACAGTTTTGCGTACATCATATCTTTTAGCAATATAGTTACCTGTCGCAAGAGGACCACCACCAGGATTTCTTACCTGAAAAGTAAAATAGTCACTAGCTGACACTTGTGAACCTCCCGATGTAGTATAATAACTTAAAGTCCAGGGAGATTGCATATATTCTAATGCTCTCCCTGAATTAATTCTGCCGGCACCGTAATAAATATCATAACCAGCATCCCCTTTGTCATCTGCAGAAGCTCTGATTATTCCTTGAACATCTTGTGGATGAAGATTTGGATTTTGAGATATTAAAAGTGTTGCTAAACCTGCTACATGCGGTGCTGCCATAGAGGTACCACTTAAGTTATCAAAGTTCGTCTTAAGCCCATACAAATTAATTTCATAAGTTGAATAAGTAGGCATAGTAGATAGAATCATTGTTCCTGGTGCAACAACATCAATACCATTTCCATAATTACTACCTTTTCCTGAACTCCATCCAGGATCTGGATATACTGCTCTATTTCCTGTGCGGTTTGTTGCTCCAACCGAAATGACCCAACTTCCATCATAATCAGAAGGGTAATGGTACTGTGAAGTATTACTATTCCCCTTTGCAGCAACAAAAACCCGTCCCATCATTGCAACATAGTTCATAGCATTTCTATAAAGCTCATCATAAGTAGTGCTTCCAGCACTTAGATTTAACACTTGTATACCATATCCCCATCCACCTGCTGATGGGTCTGCAACTTCAATCATAGCATCTGTAATATGGGCAGTATTCCCTGCACCTTCATAGTTAAAAACTTTGAAAGAAAATACTTGTGCACCTTTATTACCACTATTTGTACTTCGCTCATAGCCCCATCCACCAGAAATACCTGAAACTCCGACAGTTGAACCGGAATTAGTATTGTTTGTTAAAGCACTTGCAATTCCAGCTACATGCGTTCCGTGAAAATTATCATCTATTGGATTAGAATCATTATTAACCCAATCTCAACCACCAACAACTTTATAACCTCCTCCAAAAGCATTGCCTAAATCAGAATGTCCATAATCAATTCCTATATCAAAAACACCTAATTTCGCATTATAATTGCCTTTCTGAAATTCCCAAGCTCTAGTTACGCTAATATCTTCAATTGTTGATTGCTTCAGTCTCCATTGTAAATTAAACTTTGGATCAAATGGTGTATCTTCAGTATGATAAATAAAGTTAGGTTGGGCTGAAATTACTTCGGAAGAATTTTTAAACGCATTTATCTTTTCTTCTATATTAATAGCTTTATCAAATGATAACAAAAAATACTGAGTAAGGTCCTGTACCTTAACTTGCATGCCATTCACTAAAGTTTTTAAAGTATCACCCTCAGTCGCTTTACGAAAAACTTTTTCTACAGTTGTTACTTGCTCTCTATTTAAAAGATCTCTAACTACTTGAGAAGCTGTTATTAACGTAGTAGACGATTTGTATTGACCTGCCGGTAACGAAATAGATGAAGGTTTGAACTGAACAATAATTTGATTGTTCAAATATTCCGGATTTTCATTTATCGGTATTGGATTACCTTGCTCATCCAACGGTTGTTGGGCAACTATTAGAGAAATACTACAGAGACTAAACAAAAAAAGAATTGTATATAGACATTTCAAGGTGTTCTTCTTTAAATTGTTAAAAAATATTGTTTAGAGTTACTCAAATTATTTTGGGTAAGTAAAAAGTTGTTTTTTAGTCCCATTCAATACATCCAAAATCCAAATAGTACCAATGTTCAATATAGAATCTATATCATAATATACTATCTCTTTCCCATCTGGTGACCATGAAGGGTGACTTGCACCTTTCAATAGTAGTTTAGGGTTACTTCCGTCTGAATTCATAATCCAAATTCCCCAGTTATTATTACCAATAGAATACCAAGCAATTTTTTTCCCATCTCTAGACCAGTCAGTATGCCAATCTTCATTATTATTATAAGTTAAACGAAATTGATTGTGACCCGAAGTATCCATTAGAAATAATTCTGGTGTACCAATACCTATAAAACGAGAATATAAAATTTTATCTCCGCCTGGCGACCAATTAGGTTCTCTCCATTCGCCTGTGCTATGTTCGCTAATATCTATTTTGTTTGAGCCATCTGAATTCATTACCCAAATTACATTGGCACCATTTGGGTCATATTCATTAGTATCAAATACTATCTTTTCTCCATCAGGCGACCACGAAGGGAAAAAACAATTTCCCCAATCTGTTAATTGATAAATATCTTTTGTTTCGACATTGATTTTATAAATATTACCATTCATTTCATAAACAATAAACTTATCATCGAGTGACCATCTTGGCGTATATCCATTCGTTAAGAAGATTGATTGTAAACTATCAACATTTAAGATTCTTATTTGAACTACCCCATATTCTTTTTCAATACTATCTTGAGCAAAATGAACATAAGCAATATATTTTCCTTCGTGCGACCAATCAGGTTCAGCATCAATAGTCTTAGCATTCTCAACGGGGATAAAGTTATTAGTATCTACGCTATTTTCGCAACTTGTAATGATAACTATTAACAGAAATTGAATGTATGTTTTTTTCATATCTTTTTATAGTAAATAACTCGAATAAAAGTAATTTCAATTAAAAACAAACTTATTTCGTACCGTCCATTGAGGGAAAAAAACACAATCATTAAGTCGAAATACGGGCTGTATATCCTTATTATCAACTACATCACAGGAAGCAAAGGATAGAAATAATACTATGAGTGGAATAACTTCTGAGAAGAGTTTTTTACCTGAGAAAGACTGACCAAACAAGCACCGTTTTTGCTTCTTCATTTTTCTCGCCCTGAAAATATATATATTTTATTTAATTTTAACACCAATTAAAACCATTGTCAAGTAATGGCAGTAAAATAAAAGAAGAACCGTTTAGAATTTATAATTTTAATCTTAAAATTAGTTTAACAATTGATTAACTTTAAAATCAAAAATATTATTATTTAGCGGCGCAATAAAATATTATGAACAAATCTATTTCAAGAACAATATCAGCCCGACAAGTCGGGATTGCAGTTAATAACATTAAAGGAGTTCTAAAATGAATAAATCTATTTCAAGAATAATTTCTGAATACTCTGTAGGCTTACAATACAAAGACTTACCGAAAGAAGTTATCCACGAAGTGAAAAGGTATCTTTACGATTCTTTCGGTTGTGCATTCGGAGGATATCATACAAAAGATGT
>JAANMT010003745.1_pt1 | contig 10326 bp, 7 predicted proteins | sample 7279711 | NCBI WGS metagenome assembly JAANMT01 (sample SAMN14094538, study PRJNA606508) | bioreactor metagenome | isolation source: A lab-scale SPAN reactor treating ammonium-rich wastewater day 1 | place: Ireland: Galway | collected 2017-01-16 | reverse complement strand
CGTAAGTTACGTTAGCAACAACTCTGTGTGGAACTGCGTAATTAGAGATACTCAAGAAATCCTGGTTCGGAGAATCCACTGTTGGAGAACCTAACCAAGATGAAGATGCGTTTGATCCTGAGTTAGATGAAACTTCCTCAGCTTTGGAATAGGTGTAGAACGCAGATCCTGAAAGCCCTTTCCAAGGTCTCATCTGAGCTCCGAAAGTTGCAGAAAACGCATATCCTTTGGTATCTGTATTCGTAAGAATCGTTGCACTGTTTGCTCCGATCGCAGAGTTGTACGTGTAAGATGCAGCATTTGGATAGTAAACACGGTCTGCATAAGTCATTTTTTCCGTTGATGCTTTTCTGTTCGCTCCAAACTGGAATACCGCGTTGATATCTTTAGTATAAAGAATATCCGTAGTAAGTGTTAAAGGCGAGTTTGGCACTTTATAATCAATGCCTAAACTTGATCTCCATACAGACGGCATTTTGAAATCCTGATCAACAAGAGAGAAAGAAGATGGTGCACCAGCTTTTGGACTCGTGATGAAAACATTCTCAGCTCCTGCAGGAACATTGTTCAGGTGATAATAAATATCCTGTGGCTGGAAGGTAACATTGTTAATCCATCCTGCAACCTGTGCGTAAGATCCCGGTTCAATCGTATTCTGAAGTACACCTGCGTTGGTTGGCATGTTAGTTAACCAAACAAAAGGTACACGTCCCGAAAATACACCGCTTCCTCCACGGATCGTTAATGAACGGTCTCCCATTACATCATAATTGAATCCTAAACGTGGTGAAATCATTACGCGGGATTTTGGCCAGCTTCCTGATGAATATTTCGTCACGTTACCGTTTTTGTCAAGCAAATCCAGTGCGTCGATAGATGGGTTTGCAGTAAGGTCGTTAAGATAGAACGGAAGCTCTGCTCTTACCCCTACTGTAAAGTTGAATTTATCGTTAACTGCTACTCTGTCCTGTACATAAGCAGATCCTAAACCGAAGTTTACTCTTGCGTAAGTGTCCTGATTAGCATACGGATAAGTAAGACCAAACATGATTGGTGCAACTTCGTTTGCAGTACCTGTTGTAAGGAAGTCTGCTACCGAAGCGTATCGGTAGTAACCGGTTCCCATACGGGTGTATGAGTTACCAAACTTCTGCATTTCGTACGCAACACCACCTGTTAAAGTGTGTTTCCCTGCATTGTAAGTCAGGTTATTTGTGATTGAGAAGTTGTCGTTAACTACATCGTTCAGGTAAGAGAAAAGTTCAGTACCGAAACTGATATAGTTACCACCATTTGCAGATCCATCCCAGATATCAACAAAAGGGAAAAGAGTATCTGATGGGGTAGATCTTAAATCCTGAATTTTCGAGTAAGTAAATAATAATTTATTCGAAAGGTTAGAATTAAAAGTAGAGTTTAATTCAGCAGTTAGTGAAGATACTTTGTTTTCGAAACCATAGTTTCCGTTTTCGAAAGTCATTGCTCTGTCACTTACACGGTTCCATGTTGAACGTGGTGAAGGTCCAGAATTTCCGTTTGCAACCTGCATCGATGTTCCGTTAAGAATGTTGTAACGGATCGCAAATTTATGCTGATCACTGATATTCCAGTCTAAACGCGCAAGAAATTTATCGCCCTGCTGTTCAGCTTCGTTTGCATATCCCTGATATCTTCCCGGATCGTAACCCCATCTGTTGATAAGGTGATTTCTTACCGCGATAAGATCAGATTCCTTAACTCTTGAAATATTGTTTGCAGGATCAGAAACTCCATTCTGAGAAGCCTTCCAAAGGTTAGCTCCAGATGCGTTCGCACCGGTTGATGTTTCTCTTTCAGCACTGATAAAGAAGAACAATTTATTTTGAACGATAGGTCCACCTACTGTGAAACCATTGGTAACCTGTGCTCCCGAAACTTTTTCAATGTCATTCCCGTTAATTTTCCATCCGTTAAGTTCTTTACCATTATAGTAACCGTAAAGTGATCCGTGGAATTTGTTGGTTCCTGATTTGGTAACCGCGTTAATTCCAGCTCCGGTAAAACCAGACTGTGTAACATCAAAAGGAGCGATATTTACGCTGATTTCCTGAATTGCATCCAAAGAAATTGGCTGTGAATTACCTCCCGGGATAGGGCTTGAACTTAATCCGAAACCATTGTTGAAGTTTGCACCATCAATTTGAAGGTTGTTGTAACGTGCGTCACGGCCTGCAAATGAGTTGCCGTTTGCCTGAGGAGTAAGTCTTGTAAACTCAGTGATACTTCTGTTTGCTTGCGGCAAATCCTGAATTTGCTTCTGGCCTACGTTTGTCGCAGCTCCAGTTTTGTTCACGTTGGCTCTTCCCGCACCAGTGATCAATACTTCTGCAATGTCAGTTGTTTTGGTTTCACCTACAATAGGGTTCAGCACGAAAGGCTGGCCCAATTCCAGATACAGATCCTCATACACTTGCGGAGCTTGGCCTGCATAAGTAATTTCTACTCTGTAAGGACCACCAACACGCATGTTTGGTAAGTTAAAGTTGCCTGCAGCATTTGCGTTGGCTGAGTACACAGTACCCGACGGCATGTGCGTTGCTTTAATAGTTGCGCCCGAGCTTGCCTTACCATCAGCGGTAGTTACAACTCCGGTCATGTTACTTGTGGTAACCTGTGCATGCACAGTTCCGTAGCCGCAAAATGCGATAGCAGCGATTAACACGGTCTTCTTTAAAGTGTTACTTCTCATAGATAAAATTTATACTTTTTTTAAATTTAGATGGCGCAAAAATCGTTAAAAAAATTGGAACTTTTATTACGGATGTGTTAAATTTTAAAATTTTGTTAAAAAACGCTGTATCCAACAGGGATACAGCGTCTTAAATTTTTTAAGCGGTATGTTTTTAAAATATTATTCTTTGCGTACTATGTGTAATAATTCCTATAAAACCATTAATTTGACAATTATTTTACCGCCTTCAGGCTCAGGTCGATATTTGCTGCAGAGTGAGTTAAAGCGCCAGCAGATATAAAATCTACACCTGTAGCAGCAACTTCTTTCAACATGTCGCGCGTGATTCCGCCTGAAGCTTCACTCTCGCATTTACTGCCAATCAGCTTTACTGCTTTTTTCATGGTCTGGCTATCCATATTATCCAGCATAATACGATCAGCACCTGATTCCAGAGCTTCCTCCACTTCCTGCAGGTTTCGTGTTTCAACTTCTATTTTCAGCTTCTTTTTGTTGGCTTTAATGTACTCTTTGGCCATTTTCACCGCATTCGTAATGCTGCCGTTATAATCAATGTGATTATCTTTCAACATTATCATATCGTACAAACCATATCTGTGATTGGTTCCGCCGCCAATAGCCACAGCCCATTTCTCACAAATCCGGAAGTTGGGAGTTGTTTTTCGGGTATCTAGCAGTTTGGTTTTGGTTCCCAATAATCTGGAGTCCCAATCGTGAGTAAGAGTCGCAATCCCGCTCATCCGCTGCATACAGTTCAAAACTAATCTTTCCGTTGAAAGAATTGAGCGTGCACTTCCTGTTACATAAAAAGCGATGTCGCCGGCTTTTGCGGATTCTCCGTCTTTGATTAGTACCTCGATTTTTAGATTTTTATCAAACTGCTTGAAGATGATTTCTGCCAGTTCCACTCCCGCAAGAATACAGTTTTCTTTAACTAATAGTTTGGCTTTCTGCTCCAGATTTCCGGGAATTGTAGAAAGAGTGGAGTGGTCTCCGTCGTGAATATCTTCCTCCAGGGCAGATTTTATGAATTGTTTTAGCACTTTATCAGTTACGTATGCAGGTCTTTTCATGGGTTATTTTTTAAGGCTAATGCGCCAAATTTTAATTTGTTTTATACCAGGTCTTTGTTGAAAAATGCGCCTTTATTCTCCTTCATAGCAATGGAATGCTTGATGATGAGGTAAGAAATATTCACGAGATTACGAAGTTCTGAAAGTTGCGGCGACATGATAGAATAGTTGTAAAGTTCAGTTACCGCTTCATAAATTTCGCGCTGTTTCCTTTTGGCAAGTTGCAGCCTTTCGTTGCTGCGGACAATACTTACCAAATCGCTCATCATTTCCTGAAGCTGGCGGCGCAGATAAGAAACCAGCACCATTTCGTCCATCATTTTCATACCTTCCTCGTTCCATTCAGGAACCGCTTTTAAATCATCAAAGTTAAAATCGTTGATATTTAAAAGTTCTACCGTTTGCAGCGCAGCATTGTGACCAAAAACCATTCCTTCCAGTAGAGAATTTGATGCTAGACGGTTTGCGCCGTGAAGACCGGAATTGGTACATTCGCCTACGGCAAAAAGATTTTTAATAGAACTTTGGCCGTTCATGTCTGTTTCTATTCCGCCCATCAGATAGTGGCAGGCCGGAACAACCGGAATCAATTGCCTGAACGGATCAATACCTTCGTTGAGGCATTTCTGATAAATATTGGGGAAATGTTCTTTGAATTTTTCCTGATCCATTTCGCGGCAATCTAAACCGACATAATCGTCTCCAGAGATTTTTAACTCATTGTCAATGGCTCTGGCAACAATGTCACGGGAGGCCAATTCTTCGCGCTCATCATATTTCTGCATGAATTTTTCGCCGTTTTTAGTCCGGAGTTTCGCACCGTCGCCGCGCACAGCTTCCGAAATCAGAAACAGCATTCCGTCTCGCTTTGAATATAGAGCAGTGGGATGGAACTGGTAATACTGCATGTTTGAAACTTTACCGCGGGCCCGGTGTACAAAGGCAATTCCGTCGCCTGTAGCAATTCCGGGATTGGTGGTGTTTTTATAAACATGACCTGCTCCTCCGGTGGCCACAAGTGTTATTTTTGCGGTAATTTTCTTGATTTTCTTTTCTTTCTCATCCAAAATATAAGCGCCGTAACAGGAAATATTTTCTGTGTTGAGTTTTTTTCCCGGAACGTGATGCTGCGTGATTAAATCTACCACATAATGGTGCGCCAGCAATTCGATGTTAGATGATTTTTTAATGGTTTCCAGAAGTGCGCGTTCTATTTCGGCGCCGGTGATGTCTTTGTGATGTACAATTCGGTTTTCGGTATGTCCGCCTTCACGGCCGAGTTTGAAGTCGCCGCCTGTTTCCATATCGAAGTTCGTACCCCAATTCACCAGTTCCTGGAATCTCGCGGGACCTTCTTTGATGACCATTTCAACCACATCTCTTTTATTTTCACCGTCGCCGGCTCGCATGGTATCGTCAATATGTTTCTGGAAATTGTCGTTGTCAAAATCGGTTACCACGGCAAGCCCACCCTGTGCGTACTTGGTATTGCTTTCGTCTTCATCGGCTTTGGTGACGATGATGATTTTGGCTTCGGGCATTTTTTCAGAGACTTTTATCGCGTAGGAAAGCCCCGAAATTCCGGAGCCAATGACCAGTACATCTGCTTTAATCATAGATTTTTAAATGAATTTAAATAATTTCTCGTCCGGTTTCCTTACTTTTTTCATCTTCTGAAAATCATCATCCGGCGAACGGTAACCTAATGCCAACGTAACGGCGACACTTTCTTTTTGAATGTCGATACTCAGCGTTTTTTCGATCTTTTCTTTAATGAAACCTTCCATGGGACAAGAATCGACCTGCTCCAGTGCTGCCGCAAACATAAGGTTTCCTAAAACGATGTACGTCTGCTTTTCTGCCCAAAGATGAACGTTTTCATTAGTTTCGGTATAATTATCAATGTTTTTTCGGAACATTCCGAGATTTTCCACAGGAATTTCCCGTATTTCCGAGATGTGTTTGAAATAGCCGTCAACGTAACTTGCCTCAATATTTTTTTTAGAAACAATTACGATTAAATGCGAGCAGGTAGAAATCTGGGAGGGATTATGAAATGAAGGAACAAGATTTTTAAGCATTTCATCAGATTCAACTACAAAAATTTTATACGGCTGAAGGCCCAGTGAGCTTGCAGAAAGTTTTCCGGCTTCCAGAATATTCCGAAGAACTTCAGGAGAAACCTTTTTCGCAGGGTCAAATTTCTTTACCGAATATCTTTTTTGAAGCGCCTGTAAGTAATCCATTTAACAAAGATAGGAAAAGTCGGAAAACAGAGGACTGAAGTGACGGTAAAGTTCAGCTGTAAAGAACAATAATTGGTGAAATCAGAAAAGACCGCCGTCCTTTTGATTTTCGAAATACGTATCTATTTCCGGGTGATCAGATTGAGCAGCTTTTACTGCGAGCTGGTCGCAGATTTCGTTTTCGGGATGGCCTGCGTGGCCTTTAATCCAGTGAAAAGTGGTTTTGTGCGTTTTGAGTAGCGGAACCATACGCTTCCATAAATCAGGATTTTTCACATTTTTAAACCCTTTTTTAATCCATCCGAAAATCCATTTCTGATTAATGGCATCAGAAACATACTTGCTGTCGGTATAAATATGGATGTCGTTTTCGGTAGATTTCAATTTTTCCAGCGCTACAATCACCGCGAGAAGTTCCATACGATTGTTTGTAGTAAGACGGAATCCTTTGGAAAACTGTTTCTGGTAGTTTTTTTCCGGTACTTTCATCACAATTCCGTAGCCGCCTTTTCCCGGATTTCCGCTACAGGCTCCGTCGGTGAAGATTTCAATTCTAAGACCCATATTTAATATTCGAAATCGTCATCATCATCCAAATCATTCATCGAAGAGCCGGAAAGATTCTGGCTGCTCGGCAAATCGAAAGCTGCACCCGGATCGATGGTGGCTTTTATTTTTTCGAAACCGCTGGGCTCATCCTGCTGACCGAAATTGGAGGGCTGATAACCGTAACCGCTTCCGAACAGATCGAGGTCGGCAAATTTTGCAATATTTTTATGGAAAGACATTCTTACATCTGCAGTTGCACCGTTACGGTGTTTTGCGATGATGAGCTCTGCCTGATTTTCTGTAGAAGATTCTGCGCCGTCTTCATCGTTATCCCACGTCGTAATTTTATAATATTCCGGACGGAAAATGAATGAGACAATATCTGCATCCTGCTCAATCGCTCCGGATTCCCTAAGGTCGGAAAGCATCGGCCTTTTACCCGGACGCGTTTCCACACTTCTGGAAAGCTGCGAAAGTGCAATTACAGGAACATTCAGTTCTTTTGCAATGGCTTTTAATGATCTCGAAATGGTTGCGATTTCCTGTTCGCGGTTTCCTGCGCCGCCTTTTCCGGAGTTAGCCGTCATCAGCTGAAGATAATCGACCATGATGATTCTTACCCCGTGCTGCATAACGAGTCTACGGCATTTCGCTCTGAAATCGAAGACGGAAAGCGAAGGTGTTTCGTCAATAAACAAAGGTGCATTTTCAAGTTCTGATACGTTGGAAAACAGCCTTTGCCATTCTTCATCACTCATCTGTCCTTTACGGAGTTTTTCTGAGGAAATTCCGGTTTCGGAAGCAATCATTCTGGTGATCAACTGTACCGAGGCCATTTCCAGGGAAAATAAGGCCAAAGGAATTTTGTGTTCAACGGCGATATTTCTCGCCATCGAAAGCAGGAACGCGGTTTTACCCATTGCCGGACGTGCAGCAATAATAATTAAATCGGAATTCTGCCAGCCGCCGGTTTCTTTATCAATATCTCTGAATCCTGACGGAATTCCGGAGATTCCTTCTTTATCTTTTAAGGCTTTTATGGTGTCAATGGCCTGTTTTACCAAAGTATTTGCAGTGTCGAAACCTTTTTTGATGGTTCCGTTGGTGATTTCAAAAAATGACTGTTCTGCTTTGTCGAGCAATTCGAAAACATCGGTCGATTCCTTATAAGAACTGTCGATGACGTTCGCGGAAACATTGATAAGGCTTCTTAAAATAAATTTCTCAAGAATGACACGGACATGATATTCAATATGCGCGCTGGATGAAACCCCCATTGTTAGATCAATGATATAATGATCTCCACCTGCAAAACCGAGTTTTTCAGTTTTTTTAAGCTCCTGAATTACCGTCATTAAATCGACAGGATGGTTTCCTTCAAACAGTTTCAGGATCGCACGGAAGATTTCCTGATGTCTTGGATCGTAAAAAACTTCCGGGGTCAGTAAATCGATGGAATAATCGAGACCTTTTTTATCGATAAGAAAAGTACCAATAACAAGTTTCTCGAAATCTACTGCATTGGGCGGCATTTTGCCATCGGAAATTGAGAGTTCTTTTGCGAAATTACCGTGAATGAGGGACGATAATGTTTCCTTCTGTGTCATGGGACAAAGATAGAATATTAATCTTTTCGGGACCGTGATTGTGCAGAAGAAAAGCTAAAAATTCAGAAAACTTTGCACTCATCACCTTTAGGCAATGGTTTAAATCTGTTGATAAATCTGGATAACTTTTTAACAAAATTTTAATAATTCATTTTCCTGAGTTTGGGAACGGTTGTGCCTACCAATAAGGCGATTAATACCGTCATGCTTCCGCCAAAAACTACAGAGCGCACCACACCCAGCAACTTTGCTGCTACACCACTTTCGAACTGTCCCATTTCATTACTCGACATGATGAAAATTGAATTCACGCTTAAAACCCGCCCCCGTAAATGATCCGGAGTTTTCAGCTGAACTATAGTACCGCGGATGACGACAGAAATCCCATCCAGCATTCCGCTGCAGACCAGAAGGAAAAACGAAAGCCAGTACAATTCCGAAAGCCCAAATTCGATAATGCATACTCCGAAGCCTGCAACAGCAACCAGCAGTATTTTGCCCTGGTTTTTCTTTAAAGGAACAAATGCAAGGAAAGCTATAATACACATGGAACCGATATCTGAGGCAGCATTCAGCAGCCCGAAACCTTCAGAGCCGACCTTAAGAATATCGGTTGCAAATACTGGAATCATCGCGACCGCACCCCCAAAAAGTACCGCAAACATGTCGAGGCAGAGCGCTCCCAAAATTTCTTTTGTTTTGTAGATGTAGGAAATTCCTTCGCGCATACTTTGTACTACGCCGATTTCTCTTGCGGAATTTTGCGAAGGATGCCGATTGAGGGTCCAAAAGAATATCGAAGCAAAAATCATTAATCCCACAACAACCAAAATGGTCCCGGAAATATCGATCCAGTGAATCATAAACCCGCCGAGCGCGTGACCTACTACGGAAGCCGTAAGAAATGTTCCCTGATTAAGGGTAATTGCATTGGGTAAAGTTTCTTTTGAAACGATTTTCGGAATCATTGAAGGGATGATGGGTCCCAAAAATGCGCGGCAGAATCCGGTGAAGAATATCACCATATAAATAAAATACGAAATTTCCTTATCGCTGAAATGCAGAAGTTGATGTCCGAAAAATGCGGGAATCAACAGTAAACTGATGAGCATTACATAAGCGTAGTTACAGATGAGAAGTAGTTTTTTCTTTTCGGAATTATCGATAACGTGTCCGGCGTAAAGCGCTGTAGAAACTGCAGGAATTACTTCTGAAAGTCCAATTAACCCAATAGCGAAGGGATCCTTTGTTAATTGGTAAATCCACCAGCCCATTACCGTGGCTAACATTCTGAAAGACAAAACAAGAAAAAACCGGCCAGTCATTAAATTCCGGAATTCCGGGATTTTCAGGGTTTGAATAGGCGTGAGTGAAATCATGCTGCAAATGTAATTTTTAGCAGCAATATCTCATGGAAAATAAAGCGACTTTTTTCAGAAACAAAAATTAAAATTACCTTTGAAAAATGAACTGGATTATCCTTATTATCGGCGGTTTATTTGAAACCGGATTTGCAATGTGTCTCGGGAAAGCTCAGGAAACAACCGGAAAAGAAAGCTATTTCTGGTGGGCAGGCTTTGCGGTTTCTCTTTTTCTGAGTATGTTTTTGCTCTATAAAGCCATTTCGCTGGGCGCGCAACCCATTCCTGTAGGAACTGCGTACGCTGTATGGACCGGAATTGGAGCAGTAGGAGCGGTTTTTATGGGAATCTTTGTTTTCAATGAGCCTGTAACCTTGTGGCGGATGTTTTTTGTATTTACTTTAATCGCTTCAGTAATCGGTCTAAAGGTGGTTAGCAATTAACCCATTGCAGGCCCGATCATAAATAGGGAAGCTTTCAAAAAAATAATCCGGACAAAACTGCCCGGATCATTTATTAGTGAGGTTAAAATCTATTTCTTAATAAATTTAGTACTCAGTGTTTTACCGTTAAGAGTTGTTACATTTACGATGTAAATCCCTTTGGCCAGAGTGGAGATATTAATTTTATCACTGTTTCCTTTCAACACAATTTTTCCGTCGGCTGAGTAAATTACTGCTGATTTCAGCTTTTCGTTTTTGGTGAAAATATAAAGTTCGTCCGCAGCCTGGGTTACGGTAACATCTTTAATCGTACTGT
>JAANMT010003742.1_pt1 | contig 10335 bp, 8 predicted proteins | sample 7279711 | NCBI WGS metagenome assembly JAANMT01 (sample SAMN14094538, study PRJNA606508) | bioreactor metagenome | isolation source: A lab-scale SPAN reactor treating ammonium-rich wastewater day 1 | place: Ireland: Galway | collected 2017-01-16 | reverse complement strand
CGTTGTGAAAGATCCGAATTACCGTCGGCAATCTCTTTCGATGCGGTGGAAATCAGTCCGGTTGCATCCTTGATCTGTCTGACGATACTGGCAAGCTGTCCCACGGTGATATTGGCATCATCCTTCATCGTGGCAAACATTCCCTGGTACTCTCGTGTGATCTTCTGCGTCAGATCCCCCTCCGCCAGCGCATCCATGATGCGGATGACATCCTCCAGGCTGGTTTCGCAGGTTTGCATCAACTGATTGAGGCTGCTCACCATGGCATGGAATTCGTGCTGATATTTATCGGCATGGCCACGGCGAGAGAAATCGCCCGCCGTAGCGCCTTCCACCAGATATTTGATTTCGCCGTTGATCGCCTGCAAGCAAGCCTTGACCTTATCCATCGCCTCAGTAATTTTTGCCTTCTCACCGGGCAATCGATCCATATCCACTGACAAATCGCCCTGTGCATAGTGGGTAACGACTTCTACCACGCGCTGTTTGACGGCGATATGGGATGCCACCAGTTCATTGACAGAATTGGCGATTTCACCGTAACTGCCGGGAAACTGGTTTGCCGGAATACGGTAACTGATCGCCCCGGCGTCATGCTGCTGACTCATTTTTTGCTGGGCAGACATGAAACCGTTCAGCACTTCCACCATCTTCGTCATCGACTGCAGCAACCTGGAAATTTCATCACGGCCAGTCACTTCGATGCGCTGATCCAGCCGGCCGTTGGCAATACCATCCGCTACCTCCATCGCCTGATTGATCGAACGGCTGACGCCACGGATCAGCACGAATCCCACCCCGCCCGCCAGCAGAATTCCCAGCACGGTCAGGGTAATCGTGGTGGCAAAAATAATAGAAGTCATTGCCTGTAACTGTTCATATTCCTGTGCCGTCACGCTTTCCTGCAGACCGATCAGTTGCATCAATGAGCCATGTACTGCCTCATATTTGGGGCCAGCGTCCTGCAGGGTGACTTCTACCGCTGCATCGAAATTGCCATTGATCGCATGATTGAGCGTCTGGTTGCGCGCTGCCTGGTAAACCTTCCATTGTTCAGTAAAACGTCCGGCCAGTGACTGTTCTTCCGGGGTCATGTAGGTCTGGGTGAATTTTCGCCACAATTCGTTGATTTTGGCATCCTCGTCGACTACCTGCGCGGCACGCTGCCTGGCAACGCCGGTATCGCGCAAATTGGTTACCAGTAACGCATACATGCGCACTTGCAGCAGGCTGTCCAGTATTTGCGAGAAATGACCAAGCACCACCACCCTATCCTGATAAATCGTTTCCAGCTTTGTCTTGGATTGATACAGGCCGTACAACCCGACGGATCCCACACTGATCAGTGCCAAAGACAGCAGGCCGACTATAAAAATCAGCCGTGATTTGATCGTCATGTTCTGCAACATTTCTGCTCCCGATAAAGTAACTTGTTTCCCAAAATAAATACTGTGCACCCGTCACAGCCACTGATTTCTGCAACTATTTGCCTGTCTGTTCCAGCAGACCCATTTCCGAACTGCTCATGAGTTTCTCGATATCCACCAGAATCAGCATGCGTTCTTCCATGGTGCCAAGTCCGATGATGTATTCGGTATCGATCACCCCGCCAAACTCCGGGGCGGGGCGCAAATGTTCGGTATCCAGATTGATCACATCGGATACACCATCCACCACGATGCCGATGACACGCCCGGACAGATTCAGAATGATGACCACGGTGAACTGATCGTAGAGGGCCTCACCCAGATTGAATTTGATACGCATATCGACGATCGGGACGATGACACCGCGCAGATTGATGACCCCTTTGATGAATTCGGGGGCGTTGGCAATACGGGTGATGGCGTCGTATCCGCGTATTTCCTGGACTTTGAGTATCTCGATACCGTATTCCTCTTTCCCCAGGCGAAAAATCAGGAATTCACTGCTGGCAAGATTTCCAACCGGGTTAAGCGATTCACCGGCGGCTGCGGCTTGTGTCAACAACATGGTTTGCTCCTCAGTAATGTGCACAATCGGGTAGCAGTTTTAACGGCCTTCCCCACAGAAATTTGATCAATTTATTACGCTGCATGGATCATTCTCTGTTTTGTGACATTGACCAGTCCCACAGCGTCGAGGATCAGAGCAACACTGCCATCGCCCATGATAGTGGCACCCGAAACTCCCGCTACGCGGCGATAGTTGCTTTCCAGACTCTTGATCACCACCTGATGCTGGCCGACCAGCGTATCGACAAACATGGCAGCCTTGCTGCCTTCGGCATCGAGGATCACCAGAATGCCCTCGTGGATATTTTTGACAGTCGGTTCCAGATTGAAAATTTCATGCAGGGCAATCACCGGCAAGTATTCTCCGCGCACCTGTACCACGCGCCCCTGACCTTGTATGGTGCGGATATCCTCTGCGGCAGGTTTGAGTGATTCGGTAATATAGGTCAGCGGGATGATGAACATCTGATCACCCACAGCAACCGACAATCCATCCAATATGGCGAGCGTCAGCGGCAGACGGATCGAGATCCGGGTGCCCTGTCCGGTAATCGAATCGATTTCCACCCGTCCGCCAAGCCCTTCGATATTGCGTTTGACCACATCCATGCCCACACCACGACCGGAGACATCCGTCACGACATCGGCAGTGGAGAAGCCAGCTTCGAAAATCAGCATCCACACTTCCTGATCGGTCATGTTTTCGTTGACAGGCAGGCTACGGCTTTGTGCCTTGGCCAGGATTTTCTCCCGGTTCAGTCCGCCGCCGTCATCCGCCACCTCGATGATGACGCTTCCCCCCTGGTGAGAAGCACGCAGGGTAATCGTGCCGCGCGCCGGTTTACCCAGCTCCCTTCTTTTTTCCGGTGTTTCGATACCGTGATCGAGACTGTTGCGGATGAGATGCGTCAGCGGATCGGTAATTTTTTCAATCAGCCCTTTATCCAGTTCGGTACCTTCACCTACGGTTTTGAGATCGACCTGCTTGCCGAGCTTGGAAGCGACATCTCTCACTACACGCGGGAATCGGCTGAAGACGAAACTGATCGGCATCATACGGATCGACATGACAGCTTCCTGCAGGTCGCGCGTATTACGTTCGAGCTGGTTGAGGCCGTTGAGCAGTTTTTCGAAAATGACCGGATCGATCTGACTGGCAGTTTGCGCCAGCATGGCCTGGGTAATGACCAGCTCACCTACCAGATTGATCATCTGATCCACTTTCTCGACACTGACACGAATGGAAGAAGATTCGCTGTTTGCTGAGGACTGCTCTGCCGATGATTTCGAGCGCGGTGCGCCGGCAGTTGCTCCTGCGGGTTGCTTCGCCCCGGAACTCACGAGACTGACAGGAACAGGACTGGCAGCATTGGACAGGACGGGTGTTATGGTTTCTTCTTTCTCCTCCTGCACCTCAACAACTGTTGCAGCTGTCTGATCGATGGCAGGAGGGTGTTTCTGTTCACATTCGATCACCGGTTCGGGAACCACTGCAGCCAATGGCGAATCATCCGCAATTTTTCCAGCGATCTCGATGGACAAGCTGGTCGGATCCACTAAAAATGCCAGCGATTCCCAGACATCTTCCTCACTGATCTGCGTGGAAAGCTGCAATGTACAGACCGTTTCATTGCCCGGTTCGGTCAGGTTTTTCAGTTGCCCCTGCCGTGAGAGATCGGCCAGCAGTTTTTCCATGACCGGCCGGGCAAGGTTCGTGCAATCAAATTCGATCCGGTAGGTGGCTGCATTTTCCGGAACGGAAACCGGTTGAGCTACTGCCACGGACAGTTCTGCAACAGCGACCGGTACAGCAGCACCGACAGCGCTGGCAGATTCTTCCACCGATGCAGATTCGATGGTTTCAGACAGACATTCAGACGGCGTATGACTGCTGCCGGTATCCCTCTCCAGCTCTTTCAGTTTGCGATTGACCGCTTCCACTTCCGCCGGATCAGCTGAACCGTTGCCCTTGTGGCCGTCGAGCTGGTGTTTCAGCACGTCCCGGGCATGCAGGAAAGCATCCACCATTTCAGCGCGCAGTTCGAGCTCATTCCTGCGCAATCTGTCCAGCAGGGATTCCAGCACGTGGGTGAGTTCTGCCATATCGGTAAAACCGAAGGTTCCCGCTCCACCTTTGATGGAATGGGCCACACGAAATATCGCATTCAGATCTTCCGGATCAGGCGACAGAATATCCAGCCTCAGCAGGCGTGTTTCCATTTCTGCCAGCAATTCACCTGCTTCCTCAAAAAATATCTCGTAAAATTGCTCGAGGTCAGTGCTCATAAGGGCTCCTGTCTTAAATTTGCAACAGATTACTGCAGCAAAACAAGTATGTAATTTCAAACAGATTGATAAACCGGCTTCATTTCTGCTGATTCCAAAGCCGGGTACAATACGCAATGACAGCCATTTCCATCCTCCCCGCTCTGAAAACCGGAAAAATGGCAGCACATAACGGCGAAAAAAGAAATCAGGCAGGCGTCTGAACGACAGGAATTCACGTTGCAACCAAGGTACGTTCCCTTGTAATATCCTCACTCGTAAGACGTTATTTATATTTCGGAAATTCGAGCAACAAGTTGAGCAAAAATAAAAATGACAAACCACACTTACGTCATCCGGCAACAGGACAGAAATGCAGCTATCAGCTTCATCGATAATCAGCTGAATCAAAACCACGCGTGGCTCAATGAAACCGAATCTCAGCGGGCGATCGCCGGGCAGGAATATCTGCAGGCCAGGACCGACCCGGCCAGTTTCAATGCGTGGTGCCAGAAGTGGCTGAATGAAAGCCAATGGGCAGAAATCAAACAGGCTATCTGTATAGCCAAAGACCGGCAGGAAACAAGATTGCGATACGCTGCTGAGCCGCATAAAACCATCAGCGTGACCCATCGCGCGTGGAAAATTCTTTCCGAAATCGCGCTGCAGGAGCAGCTCACCCTGTCTGAAGTCATCGTCAACCGGTTGAGCGGCAATGATGCAACCGCCTGTCCACCCGCCAAATCGCGCTATAATCTGACCAGCTGATCTGCCACCGGATGTACTCTCAACCATCCGGCGGCAGGCATACCCGCCCTGCACTGATAGCAGGCCATGTTGACAATCCGTTTCTGTAATGATCACTCAGTCTTCACTATTGACTTACCCCCTGGCTGGCTGTCTGAATCGTCTGGCCAATAAATCAAGCCAGGTGAAACAGCGGTTACAGACTCATGCGAATGAAACCGTATGTTTCCGTATCGACCCTCTGGCCAGCCTGTCTGTCACGATTACGCAGGACGGCCATTTCACGACAGCCGCCAAAGATACGCAAGCTGCGGTCATTCTCGACATAGCGGCCGAGCTCATCCCCCGCATTGCTTCCGGCGAGATGGCCGCGTTCGATAAAATCATCATCTGCGGTGATCCGGAACTGGCAGATACTCTGCTTTACATGGGCAAGATCTTTCAGGCGGGAATCGAAGAAAATCTGAGCTCGGTCATGGGAGATGTGCTTGCCCGGCGGGCAACCTTGACCGGACAGGAGCTGGTACGCTGGCATCTGGGAAGCATCCGCAATCTGTCGCGAGCACTGGGTGAATTCCTGAGCGAGGAGCAGCCGGTAACCGCGAGCAGAAATCGGTTCCATCAGCTTGCTTCCGAGGTTGAATCACTGCAGCGGCGGATTTTACGACTCGAGAAGCGGATTACCGCACTCGTTCCATCGTTTTCTTCGATTGCGGGCAATCTGCCCCGGACTGGCCGATGACCGAGAATCGTATGACGCAGTGCTGTGCTGCGTGCCACACTGACACCGGCCTCGTTTGCCGGTAATTTCACTGACCGGTCAACTGCCTCATGCGTTTCTTCCGCCTGCTCAAAATCATCCTGATCGCTTTTCGTTTCGGTCTGGATGAAATCCTGTTCACTCAAGTTCGCCTGCGCATACTCAAGGTATTCTCGGCTTTGCTGCCATTCCGCTCACGGCTCCAGCTGCCGCGCGCGGTCAGGTTGCGTCTGGCGCTGGAAACACTAGGGCCTATTTTCATCAAGTTTGGACAGATGCTGTCCACTCGCCGGGATTTACTTGCCCAGGATTTTGCCGAGGAACTGGCACTGCTGCAGGATCGGGTACCCCCCTTCCCTTCGGAACAGGCAGTCCAAATTCTGGAAACCGTCTACGGCAGACCGGTTCATGAGGTTTTTCTCGAATTCGATATCAAACCGGTCGCCAGTGCATCGGTTGCCCAGGTGCACTATGCGGTACTGCATGATGGCACACGCGCTGCTGTCAAGATCCTGCGGCCGACCATCGCGCCGGTCATCGCACATGATGTGGCACTGATGGAAACCGGCGCCTGGTTGCTCGAATCCATCTGGCCGGATGGTAAACGGCTGAAACTGCGTGAGGTGGTGGCAGAATTCGCACGGCATCTGGGAGATGAGCTCGACCTGATCCGGGAAGCAGCCAACTGCAGCCAGTTACGGCGTAATTTTCTGGATTCTCCTCTACTGCTGGTACCGGAAGTGTACTGGGATTACTGCCACACGGAAGTCATGGTGATGGAACGCGTCGTTGGCACTCCCATCAGCCATGTCGCCTCGTTGCGCACACAGGGAATCGATATTCCTCAACTTGCCCGCATGGGAGTGGAGATCTTCTTCACTCAGGTATTCAGGGATGGCTATTTCCATGCCGACATGCATCCTGGCAATATCTTCGTTGGCAGTGATGGACGCTACATCGCCGTCGATTTCGGCATTATGGGTTCGCTGAGTGATCAGGATAAAAACTACCTGGCGCAGAATTTCCTGGCTTTTTTCCGCCGCGATTACCGTCGCGTAGCACAAACACATATCGAAGCAGGTTGGGCACCGAGAAATACGCGCGTGGATGACTTCGAATCTGCTATTCGTGCCGTCTGTGAACCGATTTTCGACCGGCCGCTGAAAGAAATCTATTTTGGCCGTGTGCTGCTGCGTCTGTTTCAGGCTTCGCGCCAGTTCAACGTGGAAATCCAGCCCCAGCTCGTTCTGCTGCAGAAAACCTTACTCAATATCGAAGGACTGGGTCGTGATCTGGACCCGGATCTCGATCTCTGGAAAACCGCCAAACCCTTTCTGGAAAACTGGATGGCTGAGCAGGTCGGCCTGCGCGGGCTGGTTACCCATCTCCAGAAGGAAGCAACCAACTGGGCAGTCATTCTGCCGCAGTTTCCCCGCCTGCTGCACTACAACCTGAGCCAGGAACGCGCCCAGAATCTGGAAGACAGACTGGCCCAACTGGTCGCACAGGAGAAACGGCAAAGCAGATTGCTGATGTTGCTTGCACTGTTACTGGCAGGACTACTACTTGCCCAGATATACCTCTGAACGAGGCTGAGAAACTCCGAATCCCAGTCTTCGCCGTCATTCATATAAAGGCATTCAGAGTTTCCCAACCCGGCAGAATCAAATTTGTTAAAATCCGGCTTTTTGGAATAAAGTCATGGCGTTACTCGAGTTGCGCGACGTTACCCGGCGTTTTGGCGACTTCACCGCAGTAGACTGCGTCAATCTGTCGATCGAGGCAGGCGAGCTCTTCACCTTACTGGGTCCGTCCGGCTGCGGAAAAACGACACTCCTGCGCATGATTGCCGGGTTCGATGTACCTGATTCCGGCCAGATATTGCTGGATGGACAGGATATCGCCAACACTCCACCCGAGAAACGTCCTATTCATACGGTCTTTCAGAGTTACGCCCTGTTTCCGCACATGACAGTAGCGGACAATGTTGCTTTCCCGTTGAAGATGTCGGGAAAGACACCTGCCGAAATCAAAAAACGAGTAGAAAAAGCACTGGAAGAAGTACAACTGTCCAGATTCACACACCGTTTTCCGCATGAACTGTCCGGCGGACAAAAGCAGCGGGTGGCATTTGCCCGCGGGTTGATCAACCGGCCACGCCTGCTGCTGATGGATGAGCCGCTCGGCGCCTTGGATGCAAAGCTGCGAGAAGATATGCAACGGGAGCTGATCAGCCTGCAAAAAGAGGTCGGCATCACTTTCGTTTTTGTCACTCATTCGCAGGATGAAGCGCTGGCACTCTCGCAGCGGATTGCTGTCATGAATCAGGGGCAAGTCGAGCAGATCGGTGAGCCTTCCGTAATTTACAGCCACCCGGCCAATCGCTTCATTGCCGACTTCATCGGTAAGATCAATCTGATGGCAGCACGGGTAACACAGGTTTCCGACAACGACATGACGCTGGAAATCGACCAGCTCGGCACCACCACACTCCCACTCAAACAAGGTATCAAAACCGGAGATCAGGGCGTGATGGCGATCCGCCCGGAACAAGTGAGCGTACATGCACTGGCCAGGCATGCGGAACTGCCCCATGCCCATACCGGCAAAGTGCTCGATTTTCTCTATGTTGGCGATGTCACCACCTATATCGTCGAACTGGATTGCGGTATCCGCGTGGAAGCCCTGCTGGCGAACTCCTCACCCGGACGCGCGCGTTTCTTTGAAGTGGGTGATCCGGTCATCGTCAGCTGGACACGGGAAGCCGCCCAATTTCTGATGAACTGAACATGAACAGACTTCGCCTGACACGCTGGCTGGTAAGCCTGCCACCGACACTGTTCCTGCTGCTGTTCTTTGTGGCACCCAGCCTGCTCATGATCGTGACCTCTTTCCGCTATCCGGGTGAATTTGGCGGGCTGGCACCTCTATCGGCGCCGGCAACGGGTCCCGCAGAAGAGGGTTCCGGCTTGTACGGTCTGACACTCGAAACCTACCGTTTCTTTTTCAGCGATATCCTGTACGCGGAAATTTTCCTGAAATCATTCGCGGTTGCAACGGCCACCACCCTGATCTGCCTGGTCATGGCTTACCCGGTCGCCATGCTGATCGCCCGGAGTGCAAAAAAATACCGCAATCTGATGGTACTGCTGGTGGTATTGCCATTTGCCAGCAACTTTCTGATCCGCATCTATGCCTGGATGATCATTCTCGGGCCGGAATCGACATTCAGCCACCTGATCAACAGCGTACTCGATGTGCTGGGTTTAGAACCGGTCATGCTGCTGTTTTCTCCCTTTGCTGTGCTGGTAGGCACGGTGTATGTGCATCTGCCGTTCATGATCCTGCCGCTCTACACCAATCTGGAAAAACATGATCCGGTATTGCTCGATGCAGCCCAGGATCTCGGTGCGAACCGCTGGCAGCGATTCTGGCGGGTGACCTGGCCACAATCCCTGCCGGGTGTGTTTTCCGGTTCGGCACTGGTATTCATCCCGGTACTCGGCATGTTTGCCATACCGGATATCCTGGGTGGCACCGGTGACATCCTGATCGGCAACCTGATCAAGGATCAGTTCCTCGGTACGCGCGACTGGCCGTTTGGCTCTACCCTGTCCATCATGCTCACGCTGGCGGTGCTGAGTGTGGCAGGACTGGCCACCTGGTTCGCCCGTTCTCGCACTGTTTCCGGCAATTAATTCACTGACATGAAACGTAATAATCTGACATTGTGGCTTGCAGCCATTCCGGTTTATGCATTTCTTTATATTCCGCTGATTGTCGTCGTGGTGTATTCGTTCAACGATTCCCGCCTGAATGCGGAATGGGTGGGTTTTACGCTGGACTGGTACTACAAATTGTTCAGCAATGGCGAAATGCTGCTGGCCGCCCGCAATTCGCTGATCATTGCAGTAACCGCAAGCCTGCTCGCCACTGTACTGGGAACCATGGCCGGACTGGCAATTCACCGCTACCGGCTCAAGGTACTGCCGATACTCGCCTTTACACCCATCGCCATGCCGGAAATCCTGCTGGGCGTTTCGCTACTGCTGTTTTTTCTGCAAGTGCTGAACCTGACACTGGGCATGGTTTCAATCATCATTGCCCACACGACCTTCTGTATCGGCTTTGTCGCCATCATCGTGCGCGCCCGCCTGCAAGGTATGGATGACAGCATTTTCGAAGCAGCGCGCGATCTGGGCGCAACTCCCTGGCAGACCTTCAGACTGATCACTCTGCCGCTGATCATGCCTGCCGTAGCCGCCGGTGCACTGATGTCGTTTACGCTGTCGATCGACGATTTCGTCATCACCTTCTTTACCAAGGGCGTTGGTGAGCCGATTCTGCCAATCCAGATCTACACCATGATCAAAATTTCAGTGACGCCCGAAGTCAATGCGATTTCCACGCTGCTGATGCTGCTGACGCTTGCCCTGATCATTCTCGCCAACCGGCTCGATGCCGGCGCGCTGCGCGGAGAATAACAGTGAAAGCGGGCATCATTCGATCGTATTTCGTCTGTCTGCTGATCAGCATACTTGCTGGATGTACTTCCGGGAGCGGATCCGG
>JAANMT010003738.1_pt1 | contig 10350 bp, 14 predicted proteins | sample 7279711 | NCBI WGS metagenome assembly JAANMT01 (sample SAMN14094538, study PRJNA606508) | bioreactor metagenome | isolation source: A lab-scale SPAN reactor treating ammonium-rich wastewater day 1 | place: Ireland: Galway | collected 2017-01-16 | reverse complement strand
GCGCGGCGGGCTTCGGTGTGCCCACCAGCTTGCGTGCCCAGCGTTCTTTTGCGGCGATGTATTGTTCTTTCATGTGTGCGACAGGCGGCGCGCCGGTGTCTCAAACCTGCAGCAGATTAGCCGCTGCCACACCCGCTTCACAGAAAGAAAAATGGAGACAGGCGCGACGCCTGTCCTACACTTTGCGCCATGTTCAAACCCGCTGATCTGTTCGACCTGAAGCAAACGGAACACGCCGCGCTGTTCGATGGTGTCGAATTCGCCTGGGACGCCATCAAACGGATCCAGGAATACGTCGCCGCCCACCTCCGACCGGCTCTCCACAACCGATGCGAAGGGGTTGCGTTCATTGGGAAGGAAGTGTTCATCGGCGAGGGGACGATGGTCGAGGACGGAGTGATGATCAAAGGACCGGCCATTATCGGAAGGAACTGCCAGATTCGACATAACGCCTACCTCCGCGAGCACGTCATCGTGGGGGATGGTTGTCTGGTGGGTAACGCGTGTGAGTTGAAGAACGCGGTGTTGTTCAACGGCTGCCAGGTGCCGCATTTTAATTATGTGGGTGATTCCATTCTCGGCCACCAGGCTCATCTCGGCGCGGGCGTGGTGTTGTCGAACTACAAGGCATTTCCTGGCAATGTCACGGTGGAAGTGGACGGCGTGCCCTTCGACACCGGTCTGCGCAAGTTCGGCGCGTTGCTGGGCGACGGCTGCGACATCGGCTGCAACGCGGTGCTGAATCCCGGCAGTATCATTGGTCGCGGCGCCGTGATCTACCCGAACGCGAACTGGCGCGGGCACCTGCCGGCGAACATGATTGCGAAGAACAAGGCGGAGATTGAAGTGGTCGTGCGCAGGCCGCGGGAGACAAAATGAAAACCAGAGGTTTGATCATTCTTGGACTCTCACTCCAGGTGTGCTTCCTGTTGTTCATTATGGTTCAGGCTCCAGAACCACTCGCGGCGATCCGGGCAGGAATCAAGCAAATGGAGGATGGTGAAACAGCGCAAGCTCCCACGATTGACCAGGCGCAAAAAGAAACATGGACCATAAGAACGGCGGGAGACTGGTTTCTGGTGGCTGAAAACGGGTTTCGGTTCATCAGCAGAGCGACCATGAGTTTTGCCCTTGCAAGCTTGGTTTTCTCTGTTCTGCTTCTGTTCTCTGCTCGAAACCAAGAGGGGGCCACCAATGGAAAAACAAAATGAAAGGCAGGTCGTGTTTCAGGGTTGATCTTATAGGAAGGAATTTCCCGTCGTGATTTCCGTCGTCGAACCCCAACCTGCTGGCGTGGACTTGGTCGCGCAGGTGGAAGAGATCTTTTCAGCAACGGGCATCCTGTCGCGGGCGAAAAACTTCGAGTTCCGTCCGCAGCAACAGGAAATGGCCGTAGCCGTGGCGAAGGCGCTGCAAAACCAGGAGCATCTTGCGGTCGAAGCGGGCACGGGCGTCGGCAAGTCGCTCGCGTATCTGGTGCCGGCGATCTTGTTCGCCGTAACGCACAAAAAGAAGGCGGTGGTTTCCACCCACACGATCAACCTGCAAGAACAACTCACGGAGAAGGACCTGCCGATGCTCGCGGGCGTTTTGGGCGCGCTCCCGGAGCCGGTGAGGTTCAACTTCACCATGCTCAAGGGCCGCGCAAATTATCTCTGCACGCGCCGGCTGCAAAAAGCCATGCAGCAAAGCGGCAACCTCTTCACGTCGTCCGAGGCGCAGGAATTGCAGCGCATCTACGAGTGGTCCAAGGAAACCAAGGATGGGAGCTTGTCGGATTTTGAGATCGAACCCGATCCCAAAGTGTGGGGGCAGGTTTGCTCCGAGCGCGGATTGTGTTCTCCGAAGCTCTGCGGGTTTCAGTCGGAGTTTAGCAAGGATCACGAGGTGTGTTTCTTTCAACGCGCCCGCAACCGGATTCTCTCCGCCGACGTGCTGGTGTTGAACCATACGCTGTTTTTCACGTTGCTGGGTGGCCTTCAGGAAGAGCCGGCGGGCGGCATCTTGTTCAAGAACGACTTCGTCATTTTCGACGAGGCGCACACAATGGAGAGCGTGGCGTCGCGGCACATTGGTTTGAGTGTGTCGAGCGGGCAGGTGCGCTACGCGTTGAACCGCTTGTGGAATCCGCGCACGGAAAAGGGCCTGCTCGCCACGCTTCGCCAGGGCGGCGCCGTAAAACTGGTGGCGCAATTGCTGGAGGAATCCGACAGGTTCTTTGAAGCAGTCGAGGCGGCATGTGACGAGTTGAATCAAGAGCAAGACCGAGTTGCGTCTGCCGCGAATCGCAGCCGCGGATCGGGCCCAAAGCAGCGTGCGTGGTCCGAATTACGCATCCGCCGCGCCGAGTTGGTCAAAGACAACCTCACCCTCCCCATCCAGCGACTTCGGGAAGCCGTGAGCGATCTGGTCAAATTGAGCGATGACAAGGATATGGGGCAGGAGCTGATCGAGTGCAACCGGCGCCTGGGGGAACTGAAGATCGAAGTTGCGGAATTCCTCAGCCAGGCGGCGCAGGATCATGTGTACTGGGTGGAGCGTGCCGGCAAGGCTCAACGGAGTCTGGCACTCAACGCGGCGCCGATTGATGTCGCGGATTTCTTGCGGCGGCGACTGTTCGGGAGCGAAACGAGCGTCATCATGACCAGCGCCACGCTGGCGACCGTAGGACCGGCGTCGCGCCCGACTCCATTTCCAAAAGATGAGGCAAATAAGTCGAAGGCCGGTGCAACGCCGGTCCTACGGAAAGACGCGCTCGCCTACTTTGCCCGCCGCGTTGGCGCGGAATCCGCCACCCAACTTCAAGTCGGCACGCCGTTCGATTACGAGCGCCAGATGAAGCTGTTTGTGGTGAGCAAGATGCCCGATCCCCGCGAGCGCGGTTACGCCGACGCCCTCGAGCACTGGATCGAGCATTTCGTCCGGCAGACGCACGGCAAGGCGTTTGTGTTGTTCACGAACTACAAACTCATGCAGGAATTGGGTGAGCGCATGCAACCGTTTTTCGACCAGCTTGGCGTTGCGCTCTTTGTGCAGGGCACGGGCACGCCGCGCTCGACGATGTTGGAGAAGTTCAAGGACGACGTGGATTCGGTGTTGTTCGGCACGGACAGTTTCTGGCAGGGCGTGGATGTGCCGGGCGAGGCGTTGAGCAACGTCATCATCACGCGCCTGCCGTTCGCCGTTCCTGATCATCCGCTGATCGAGGCGCGCATCGAGGCGATTGAAGCGCGCGGCGGCAATTCGTTCAGCGAGTTCTCGCTGCCGGAGGCGATCTTGAAGTTTCGCCAGGGAGTGGGCCGTTTGATTCGCACGCGAGCCGACACCGGCATCGTGGTGGTGTTGGACAACCGGATCCTCGCCAAGAAATATGGGCAGAGTTTTATAGACGCCCTGCCGCCGTGTCCGTTGGAGGTGATATGATTCGGCGACTAGGCCGGGCCATTCGTGCGCCGATCTGCCCGTCCTTAAACACTCTCAACGTAATCCTGGAACAGCAGGGTGAAGAGCCAGGTGCGGGTGTTGGCGGGGAGCGGCCGTCCGCGGTTCTGGCGCAACGCCCGCTGAAACGTGCGTTGGGTCAAAACCATTGCCTGACCGGGATTCCCGCAAAGCTGCGCGGCAAACCTAAACACGGGTTTGTAGTAGCGTTCCACAAGCTTGTTAATTCGGGTGGGATTGGCTGATTTCATTGCCGCAGAAAAAGCTAACCGCGTGCCAGTCAAGTTCACGCCTGCAAGTTATTCCTCAGAGCACGGTGGCGTTTACCATGGGGAGACTCCAGGGAGGCTGTGTTTATCTGCAACTCGCTCAAATCCCTGCACTCCGGCGAGATCCCCGCAAGGCTTCTCCCTCTGTCGGCCAATGTTTCTGCTGCTCTGTCCATGCTGAATCAGCGCGCGGCTGCGTACAGGTTCAAGACATTGTCCATCACCGGCAGGCCACACGCGCCGGACTTTCTGGCAACCGATCAGTTGGGGACAACCATTTCCCCGACGCGCTGGCGCAGAGCGGCCAGCTGCATGGATCGGGTCGCCGTTTGGTTTCACAGATATTTGGCGGTTATCCGATTTGGACACCGCCCCGCAGGACTGGAAACGCAACTTGAATTTCAGCCAAGTGTTCTTATTCTCTGCATCGGGGCGGCGGCGCAGGCGCGGCCGAGTCCACAGAATTTCACCGCCAGCGAATCGCATGAGCAATAATCGCCGGACATGGCAGTCGTTTGAAGAAATGCACAAGGCCGCGGTGGCGGGCGACCCGCAGGCGCAATCGTACCTTGGCGCCTGCTACCAGACCGGCCAGGGCACCAAACAGGACTATCAGGAGGCTGTGAAGTGGTTTCGCCGCGCCGCTGACCAGAATGATCCGGTGGCCCAGTGCTATCTGGGCTTCTGCTTTCTGGCCGGCCAGGGGGTGCCGCAGGAACATGGCGAAGCCGCCAAGTGGTTTCGTGAGGCCGCCGAACAGGGCGATCCCGCGGCGCAATTCAATCTCGGCATGCTTTACGAAACCGGTCAGGGGGTGCCGCAGAACTACGCCGAGGCGGTGAAATGGTATCACTCGGCCGCGGAAGCCGGCGAACCGCAGGCGCAATTCAACCTCGGAGTATTCTACGAACAGGGCCAGGTCGTCCCGCAGAACTTCACCGAAGCCGCCAACTGGTATCGCCGGGCCGCCGAACAAGAAGTCGCCCCCGCTCAGTGCAACCTCGGCCTGTGCTACCAGACCGGTCGCGGCGTGCCGCAGGACACGCAACAGGCGGTGCGCTGGTTTATCCGCGCCGCGCGCCAGGGCGACAAGACGGCGCAGCACAATCTTGGGGTTCACTATGCTTCTGTCGAAGCCATGCAAGAAACGCTCAACCAGTCGGCTACGGATGCGACCACGGAGAAGGAGCCGGAGATTTGAAATTCCGCGGGATTTGAGACGGGGGCTTGCGCGCAGGGCGAATGTGGCAAAATGATGTAACCGCATAATGTCTTGCAGGAATGGCGGTCTTGGTGTCAAATGTCGGCCAGCCACTCAGCACCATTATGAAAACCAAGTCATTGACCTTTGCTGTGCTCACTTCACTGTGCCTGGTTCTAAGCCAGTCCGCCTATGCTGCCGTGTTCATCAAGTTCGATGGCGTGGACGGCGAAGCGAAGGATGCCGACCACCGCGGCTGGAGCGACGCCGACTCGGTTGACATGAGCGTTTCAAAGGAGATTGATCCGGCCACGGGCGAACCCACTGGCAAAGTGAAGGTGGATAAGTTTTGCCTCACCAAGCCCATTGACAAATCCTCGCCCTTGCTGATGAAAGCAGCCGTTGGCGCGGACGAAACCTACCCGGCTGTTACCATCGAGTTCACGCGTGATGTCGGCCCCGATGGGCCAGAGTGCAAGGTGTACATGAAATACGAGATGAAGGAAGTAACCGTGATCAGCTACAAGTCCAACGTGGACCGGGTCAATCCGCCAGGCACCGAGGAAATCTGCCTTTCGTTCCGTTCGCTGACCGTGACCTACATTCCTTGCTCGGAGGACGGCACTCCGGGCGATCCCGTGGTGACCACTTACACTCGCGACTGAATTGAGGGGCTGGTGATGACTCACCTTTACTTGCGTGCTTGGGTGCTGGCCGGAGCTTGGGCGCTCGCCGCGATACCGCTGGCCGGGTTGGCGGCGGGATACATCAAATTCGACGGCATTGACGGGGAATCTCGTGACGCAGCGCACCGCAGTTGGATTGACCTGCAATCCTTTGAGACGGCACTCCTCACCGGCGCGGCCACTCCGCCGACGGGTTCGCCCGCTGCGCGGCTGGTATTGCACAAGCGCATTGACAAAGCCTCCCCGGCGCTGCTCGAAGCGGCCACGCAGATCCGGATTATTCCCCGAATGGAAATGGAGTTTGTGCGGCCCGCTCCCGGCGGACAGCGTTTTTATCATTTCGTAATGGATTCTGTGCGGGTGCTCGACTTCCGGCATCACATTGCCAGTGCGGCCACCCTGCCCGCGGAAGAGACCTTGACCTTGGATTTCCAAAGCTTCGAGTGGACCTACGTGGAATTTGACGCAGAGCAGCTTCCCGCGCTGAACCACATCCTGTTGTGGAACGTGGCTCGAGGGACAACAGAAGTTACCCGTGAACTTGCCGGACAATTGAAGGTGCGCCATTTTCGCCGCACCGGCCCCGGTCAATTTCGACTCGAGTGGCTTGCCGATGCCGGCAAACGCTACGTGATCCACCGGTCGGCGAGCGTGAACGGCCCGTTTCTTCGCTGGCAGGAGGTCAACGTCGCGGCCAACGGCCTCCAGATACTGCCCATCCCCCAAGACGAAGCCCGTCGGTTCTTCCTCCTCGCCATTGAGGAAACGCCGATCAGTAATTGAACCGGCCGCGCGGTGGCCGCAGTTCGTTGCCGCCGGTGACCGTTTCCACCAAAACCGCCGCCATGCCGACGCCGCCACCGTTGATTCCTTCGCGACAGAACCAAACCGGCGCACGGACTCGTTGTGCGCCGGCCGACAGTGCCTTCTCTGACGAAGCCCCGCAGGCGTTCTTGGAGGAACGCCAGGTGTCGTAGGCGACCATGGCGAGCTTGGCACAGCGGCCGAAGCAGCGGGCTGGCTTTAGTTAAGCTCCTTCACGCGCACGTTGCGGAACTCCACCTTCATTTTCAGCCCGCCGTGAATCTGCAATCCAATGGGGGCGGGATCGGGATATTTCGGATTCACATACTGCACCGCCTGCTGGCCGTTGATCCACACCGTGAACGTGTCGCCTTTGGCCTCCAATCGGAATTTGTTCCAGTCATCAGGCTTGAGCAGCTTCTCAAGGTTTTTCGCCTGACCGGCTTCGGGGTAGCGTTCCGCGCCGCCGGTGTAAAACGAACCGGTCAGATCACGCTTGAGGCTGCGCGACACGCCAAACTGCAACTGCAATTGCGGTTTCCGCAGCATGATGCCGCTGTCAATTTCCCCGATCCAGCGGGATTCACATTCGATGACGAAATCGCCGTAGGACTTCTCGCTCCAAAGCATGCTGCCCTTGAGTTGCTCGTCGTTTTCGCCCACCAGTACGCCGTCCACAACTTTCCAGAACGGATTCGGCTCCGGCACCTTCCAGCCGGTGAGATCCTTGCCGTTGAAAATCGGGGTCAACCCGTCGGCTTCAGCGCCCGCCTGGGCGGTGAAGAGCAGGCATAACGCGGCGAGGGCGGCGAGCCAGCGCGACGCGACTCGTGCCGGAGAAGGTTGGGGATGCTTGGTTGTCATTGGCAGTGAACGTTCAAGTTTCGTTGTCGGTGCAGTCCGTGCCTCCATTCGAGCGGGAGTCCCGCAGAAATGCAATCAAAACGTCGCTCTTTGGCCCCGTGCTTGGTGAGTCCCTTCGCGCTATAAACCCCTGAACGGGCAATGGGGAAGGAGCGCCGGTCTCTGATCCGGCCCGTGTCTCCATCCCAACGCGCCGGATTGGAGATCGGCGCTCCGATTCAGGGTGCGGCGAGCCCTGGGTTTTCAACAATACGTTCCGTTGCAACGGCGAAGTCCCTACTATCGTGACACCTGAAATCCGCAACAAGGTAGGGCGTGCCACTCCGTGCGCTCCGTTTGGAGGACCCGTTGCAGACTGCGGCGCGCACGGAGTGGCGCGCCCTACCTCTCGCGGTGGCGACGTATCGAAGTCTATTTTGTGCGGCGCCAGCACCAACAGAAAAACACTTGTCGCCCGCGTGCGGAGGCATAACCTCGTCACTGATGAACGCGCTGCCAAAGCCCTGCCCCCCGAATCGCGGCACGTCATCGCAACCAATTCCCATTAACTCAAGCCATGCCCAAAAAGATTCTCATCATCACTGACGACTCCGGCGAATCGCTGGAGATTTACTATGCGCAACACCGTTTCCGTGAGGCGGGTTATGCCGCGCCGATTGCGGCCACGAAAAAGAAGCTGCTGCACGGGGTCATTCACGACTTCGAACCGGATTGGAACACCTACGTCGAGCGGCCCGGTTACCGGATTCCCAGCGACCTGACCTTCGCGAAGGTGAAGGTGCGCGAGTACGTGGCGGTGCTGTTGATTGGCGGGCGCGCGCCGGAGTTCCTGCGGCACGACCCCAAGGTGATCCGGCTGGTGAAGGAATTTCATCGGCAGGGCAAATGGATATTCTCCATCTGTCACGGCGTGCAAATCCTGGTGGCGGCGGGCCTGGTGCGCGGGCGGACGCTGACGTGCTATCGCAATGTGCGGTTGGAAGTGGAACAAGCCGGCGGCAAGTGGGTGGACAAGGAAAGCGTGGTGGATGGCCGCTTGATCACGTCGCAAACCTGGGAAAGCCATCCCGAGTTTTATCGCGACATTTTTGCCCACCTGACGAAATCGTGACTCCGGCAGCCACGTCCTGCTTAAACGATAGATGGTTATGAAGTTGAAGACCTGACGGATTCTTTGACTGTTTGATCATGAACCCCAATGGGCATACAAGGATCCCCTGGCGGTTAATCCTCCCCGGATTGGTTCTGGCGATTGGCGTGTTGGCAATTTGTTTGAATTACTGGTTACCTTCTGCTGCCGGACAAGGTTTGATCCGCGCAAAGTCAATGGTTCTGGCCTATTCCCTTAACTTTTTCCTGCCCGGAGTGGCCGGAATCCTCGGATTGATTTTTGCGAGCTTGCTGCGCCTCAGTGGGCGCGCCTGTCAACCGGCAGTAATCGTATCTGCATTGCTGGGACTGGCCGGCATCTGGCTGCTCTCCTCCGGGGAGAAGCGGGACGCGATCTTCCTCCGCGCGGCGGCCGATCACATTGATAGGCGCATTGGTGTGACCGAAATCCGCAAGTTCGCCGAGCGGTTGAAGGCCGATGTTGACGCAGGCACAATTTCGAGAAATCGCCTAACGGCATCGCATTTTCCGCCTGTTTGGACAGGCCTGTTTGCCGGTGATGATGTGCAAGCGATATTTTACTTTGGCCCAGATGATCGTTGCCAGAGAGTCGAAATGTATTGGGGCGGCAATTTCTACAAATGGGGAGTGACCGTTGACTTCAGTGACGGTGTTGATGATTTCAAGACACGCAAATCAATTCGAGTCAGTGAACAAATGCTCTTTTTCCTCGAGCAATCATGAGGACTACTAGAGAGGAGCGGCACGTGTTCCGAAGGCTTGTCAATCGAGACGAAAGGCCGCTTGATCACGTCGTAAACCTGGGAAAGCCATCCCGAGTTTTACCGCGACATCTTCGCGCAGTTGGGGAAATCGTGAATCAGGTTATCGTGTTCGGGCAAAAGATGACGGCGCGATTGCGAAGCGAGACGGTGATGACGTTGGATTGGATTGCGGAACGATTGTGCATGGGGTGTAGGCATACGCTGGCTAATTGTTTGAAGCGGCAATCATTTTCTACAATGGCCGGACTGACACCTTTCCGATTAGGGGTTTATCTTAAAGGTCGCTGGAAACTCTGTTATCCATGACAAGTATCTTCGGAAAAAGGCACACGGTTACGGGCTTAGTCGTGGAGGTGTGCATATCATTTGCACTGTTGGGCATTCTGCTGGGTTGCTGCAGGCCTGTTAAGACCGGGCCGGACTTGCTGAAAGTTGCAGACTGCACCAACATGTTTCTGCATTTTAAGTTGAGCATCACAAACAACCCACGCTACGATTTTCTGATAGCTATGCCCCCGGGTGTTCGTGAACGTCTTGAGTTTCGCGGGGAGATCAGACTCACTCAGAACAATGAACACGTGGCGAGCATTCCAATAAGCTCGCGCGATGTCATCAACTGCAATTGGCTCACAGGTTTCGACAGCTATGTTTTGACATGGTCGCGAACAAATCGTGGAGAGAGCTTGGCAGAGTTTATGATCAAAGACCAAACGTACGATGTAACAGTCGAGTTTTCGGAGAAACCTCCTCTCGTCAGTTCTCTTTGGTTTGTATCCATGAAACGCATTCGCACGCTTTCCCCTTGAGAATACGTGTTAAAAATGTCTCCTCTGCTCTACAAGGTGGACGCCAACACGGTGAACGCGCAGTTAGTCGGATTTCCGGCCATTACGGTGAAACCAATGTCCAGCGGACAGGTCATCAACGCGGAGTAGCCGGGCGTTTGCGGAGTCGTTGATTTACTTAAGGTTATGAACGACCTGCCGGTCTATCCCGGCGACAAGATTGTCATCCTTCGCAAGTTGTGCGTTGAACTTCAGACTCAGCGATTACCCGCACACAGCACGAACATCAGAATCGCCGAGGCCGTCCCGTCCATGGTGGGTTCGTTGGTGGAGTAGTCCTGCACGTCGTCGTGGTACACGGCCAGTTCGCCTTGAAACGCCGCCAGCGGGTCGGGTTCCGTGATG
>JAANMT010003736.1_pt1 | contig 10356 bp, 7 predicted proteins | sample 7279711 | NCBI WGS metagenome assembly JAANMT01 (sample SAMN14094538, study PRJNA606508) | bioreactor metagenome | isolation source: A lab-scale SPAN reactor treating ammonium-rich wastewater day 1 | place: Ireland: Galway | collected 2017-01-16 | reverse complement strand
AGGACCAGAAGGCCAAGGATGCCCTCGGCCTGGAGGCGCTCCGGCGGGGCGACGACCACTACACCCAGGAATTCTCGTGCACCGACCGAAACGGCCAGGAGCACCGGCTCTACGAGCAGATCTCCCTGACGCCGGTCGCGCCCGGCCGATGGAAGGCGTTCGGCGTCTACGTCGATGTTACCGAGCGGCGGCGGGCCGAAGAGGCGCGGCAGGCCAGCGAGGAGTATTTCCGGCGGCTGACCGAAGCCCTGCCGCAGCTCGTCTGGACCTGCACGCCGGACGGCTCGTGCGATTACGTCAGCCAGCAGTGGCTGCGCTACACCGGCCGGGCTCAGTCCGAGCAGCTCGGGTTCGGCTGGCTCGAGCAGCTCCATGCCGACGATCGCTCCACCTTCACCGCGGCTTGGAACGCCGCCGTCGCGGCCGGCACGTCGTTCGAGCTCGAGTTCCGCCTCCGCCGCCACGACGGCGCCTACGGCTGGTTCGACACCCGCGCGGTGCCGCTCCGCGACGCCGCCGGCATGGCCGTCCGGTGGCTCGCCTCCGGCACCGACGTCACCGAGCGGAAGGCTGTCCAGGAGCGAGTCCGGACCAGCGAGGAGTGGCATCGCGTGTTGTTCGAGAGCTCGCGCGAAGCTATCTTGACCGCGGCCCCACCGTCCTGGCGCTTCTCCTCGGGCAATCCGGCGGCCATCGCCATGTTCGGCGCTGCGGACGAGGCGGAACTGACGACCCGCGCGCCGTGGGAGTTCTCGCCGCTGGAGCAGCCGGACGGACGGCCGTCGGAGCAAGGGGCTCGGGAGAACATCGTCACGGCCTTGCGCGAGGGCTCGCATGCCTTCGAGTGGCAGCACCAACGCCTCGACGGCAAGATGTTCCCGACCACCGTACTGCTCACCCGGTTCGAGCTCGACGGGCAGCCTATGCTGCAAGCCGTCATCCGGGACATCACCGCGCAGAAGCAAGCCGAGGAGGAGCGGCAACGGCTGGTCACCGCCATCGAGCAGTCGGACGAAGTCATCTTGATCACCGACGACCGCGGCGTCATCGTCTTCGCCAACCCCGCCTTTGAGCGGGTCACGGGGTACACCCGGGCCGAGGCGCTCGGGCAGACCCCCGCGCTGCTCCGCAGCGGCCGCCACGACTTGGCGTTCTACCGCCAATTGTGGGAGACCATCACCAGCGGCGAAACCTGGCAAGGGCAGATCATCAACAAGCGCAAGGACGGCAGTCTGTTCGAGACGCAGGTGACCATCTCGCCGGTGCGGGACCAGGCGGGCAGGATCGTCAACTACATCGCCTCGGAGCTGGACGTGACTCACGCCGTGGAGCTGGAGGCTCGGCTCAATCAAGCGCAGAAGCTGGAGGCGGTGGCCCGTCTGGCCGGCGGCGTGGCGCACGACTTCAACAACATGTTGGGAGTGATCCTCGGCTACGCGGAGATGGCTCAGGGCGAAGTCGAGCCGGACACGCAACTGCACCAGGACCTGGCGGACATCATCCAGGCCGCCGAGCGCTCGGCCGACATCACCCGCCAACTGCTGATCTTCGCCCGACAGGAGGTCACCACGCCCAAGGTGGTGGACCTCAACGACGCGGTCGAGGGCATGTTGAAGATGCTCCGGCGCCTGATCGGCGAGAACGTGGAACTGGCTTGGCGGCCGGCCGCCGGCCTGTGGCCGATCCGCATCGACCCGGCCCAACTCGACCAGGTCCTGGCCAACCTGTGCGTCAACGCCCGGGATGCCATCGAGGACGTGGGGACCATCACCATCGAGACCGATAACGTCGTCTTGGACGAGCATCCCGGCGCCGAGGGTTCCGGCAGCGTCTCGGGCGAGTACGTCCTCCTGGCGGTCAGCGACGACGGCTGCGGGATGGACCAGGAAACCCTCCGCAAAGTCTTCGAGCCGTTCTTCACCACCAAGGGAGTGGGCAAGGGGACGGGTCTCGGGCTGGCCACGCTGTACGGCATCGTCCGCCAGCACGAAGGTTTCATCAACGTCTACAGCGAGGTGGGCCACGGCACGACGTTCAAGATCTACCTGCCCCGGCACACCGGTTGCGTCGAGGACGCGGAAGTGGTGGCGGACGACGAGGTCCCGGCCGGCCGCGGCGAGACCGTGCTGGTGGCCGAGGACGAGGAGTCCATTCTAAGACTGGTCGAGAAGGTGCTCGAAGGACTGGGCTACCGGGTGCTCTCGGCGGGCAGTCCCAGCGAAGCGCTCGCCCTGGCCGAGCAACACGAGGGCGAGATCGACCTGCTGCTGACGGATGTGATCATGCCGGAGATGAACGGCAAGGAACTGGCCGACCGGCTGGCTACGCGGCACCCGGGGCTGAGGCGGCTGTACATGTCGGGGTACACCGCCGACGTCATCGCCCACCGCGGCGTGCTCAGCGACGCCACGTTGTTCCTCCAGAAGCCCTTCTCGCGCCGCGACATCGCGACCAAGATCCGCGCGGCGCTGGACTGACCCACCCGGACCCGGCCAGCGGCCGGGCAAATCGGGACCCGAGAGTCGTCATCCACCTCGGCGGCAGGTATAATTGCTGGCGCGGGGAGGGCCGGCGGCCATGAATCAGTACCTGCTGTTCCACACCGTCGCGGAGCTGTTCTCCATCGTCATCGCCTGGAGCATGTTGGCCGTCGCCTGGAACTCCCGCCGCTACCTCAGCCACAGTTTCTTTCTCTTCCTCGGCTTCGCCTACCCCGCGGTGGGGACCATCGATCTGCTCCACACCCTGGCCTACAAGGGCATGGGCGTGTTCGGAGGGGCGACCGCCAATCTGCCCACGCAGTTGTGGGTGGCGGCCCGGCTGGTCAACGCGGTCGCCCTGCTGCTGGCGCCGTACTTCCTCACCCGCCGGGTGCGCGCCATTTGGCTGGCGCTGCCCTGGGTGGCGGTCACCGCCGCCCTGGTCGCGGCGATCTTCGGTGGCCACTTCCCCGACTGCTTCGTCGAGGGATCCGGCCTGACCGCCTTCAAGATCTTCAGCGAGTACCTGGTCTGCGCGCTGATCGCCGCCGGCATGTGGCTGCTGTGGGGCCGGCGCGAGCGACTCGACGGGCAGGTGCTGCGGATGCTGTTGGCGTCGATGGCGCTGACCATCCTGGCCGAGCTCTCGTTCACGCTCTACACCGATGTCTACGGCTTCTTCAACCTGCTCGGCCATCTGCTCAAGATCGCCGCCTTCTGGGTGCTCTACCAGGCCATCGTCGTGACCGGCCTGCAGCAGCCGTTACGCTCATTGTTCCGCGAGTTGGGCGAAAGCGAGGAGCAGTATCGCCTGCTGTTCGAGGCGGCCAACGACGCCGTCCTGCTCCATCCCCTGGCCACCGACCGGGAGGCCGCTCGCTTCACCCGGTTCAACCAGGTGGCCTGCCGGATGCTCGGCTACGCGCCCGAGGAGCTGAGCCGGCTGGGGCCCCTCGACATTGAGGACGCCGCCGACCCGCTGGTGCTCGCCGACGAGGCCGAGCGGCTGGCGGCCGAGGGAGTGCTGCTGACCGAGAAGACGCTGGTTGGCCAGGACGGCCAGACCTTCCCGGCCGAAATCTCCTCGACCCTGTTCGAGCTGCAGGGCCGGCCGATGGTCCTGTCCATCGTCCGCAACATCGCCGAGCGTTGCCGCGCCGAGCGGATCATGCAGGCGCGCAGCCGGCTGCTGCAGTACGCCGCCACCAACCCGCTCCACGATCTGCTGGAGGAGGCCCTCAACGAGGTCGAGACGCTGACCGACAGCCGGATCTCCTTCTACCATTTCGTCGAGGCCGACCGCTACGCGCTGACTCTGGAAAGCTGGTCGACCCGGACCAAGGGCTCGTTCTGCCAAGCCGAGGGCAAGGGGCTCCACTATCCCGTCGAGCAGGCCGGGGTGTGGGCCGAGTGCATCGACCTCCGCGCGCCGGTGATCCACAACGACTACGCCTCGCTGCCGCACAAGAAGGGTCTGCCGCCCGGTCACGCCGAGGTGGTCCGCGAGTTGGTGGTGCCGGTCATCCGCCGCGACGAGGTGGTCGCCGTGCTGGGGGTTGGCAACAAGCCGACCGACTACGACGACCGCGACGTCGAGGTGGTCACCCTGTTCGCCGAGATCTCCTGGGACATCGCCGAACGGATGAGGGCCGAGGACGAGTTGCGGCGGGCGACCGAAGCCTGGGAACGGACCTTCGACGCGGTGCCTGACCTGATCGCCATCCTGGACGACCAGCACCGCATCGTCCGGGCCAACCGGGCCATGGCCGAGCGGCTCGGCACAACCCCGCAGAACTGCGTCGGCCTGTCGTGCTTCTCGTGCGTCCACGGCGCCGACGCGCCGCCGTCTTTCTGCCCGCATGCGCTGACCATCGCCGACGGGCAGGAGCACCGGGCCGAGCTTCACGAGCCGCGGCTGGGCGGAGACTTTCTGGTCACCACCACGCCGCTGACCGACGGCCAGGGCAAGCTGCTCGGCTCGGTCCACGTCGCCCGGGACATCACCGAGCGCAAGCAGGCCGAGGACGCGCTGCGTGCCGGCGAGGAGCGGTTCCACGCCCTGTTCGAGTCGATGACCGAAGGCTTCGCGCTGCACGAGATCGTGCTCGATGAGGCTGGCCGGCCGTGTGACTATCGCTTCCTGGAGATCAACCCGGCGTTCGAGCAGCAGACCGGATTGCGACGCGACGCCTTGCTCGGCAAACGAGTGACTGAAGTCCTGCCGGGCGTCGAGCGGTACTGGATCGAGAGTTACGGCAAGGTGGCGCTGACCGGCGAGCCGGCCCACTTGGAGAACTACTCGGCCGAGCTGGACCGCTGGTTCGAGGCTTATGCCTACCGTACCGGGCCGGGCCAGTTCGCCGTGGTCTTCTCGGACACCACCGAGCGCAAGCGGGCGGAGGAGGCGCTACAGGAGACCGCCGCCGCCCTGCGCGAGTCGCACGCCGAACTGGAGCGCCGGGTGGCCGAGCGCACGGCCGAGCTGGCCCGGGCCAACGACTCGCTCGAAGCGGAGGTGGCCGAGCGGCGCAAGGCCGAATCGCTCGTGCTCGCCGAGCGGCAACGGCTCAAGGAAGTGCTCGACATGCTGCCGGCCTACGTGATCCTGCTCGACTCCAGCTACCACGTGCCGTTGGCCAACCGCTTCTTCGAGGGCCGCTTCGGTCAGGCCGAGGGCCGCCGCTGCTTCGAGTATCTGTTCGGCCGCGACGAGCCGTGCGAGCTGTGCGAGACCTACACCGTGCTCAAGACCAACGCGCCGCACCGGTGGGAGTGGCTCGGCCCGGACGGGCGCAACTACGACATCTACGACTTCCCCTTCACCGACGCCGACGGCTCGCCGCTGATCATGGAGGTGGGGCTGGACATCACCGAGCAGAAGCAGGCCCAGGAGGTCATCCGCCGGCTCAACGCCGAGCTGGAGGAGCGCGTCAGCGAGCGCACCGCGCAGTTGGAGGAGGCCAACCGCGAGCTGGAGGCCTTCGCCTACTCCGTCTCGCACGATCTCCGCGCGCCGCTGCGACATGTCGAGGGCTATGTCGACCTGCTGACCCGCGAGGCCGGCGAGGACCTCTCCGAGAAGGGCCGGCGCTACGCCGCGACCATCGCCGAGGCCAGCCGCGAGATGGGCGAGCTGATCGACGACCTGCTGACCTTCTCACGCATGGGCCGGACCGGGATGGTCGAGACCTCGGTCGACCTCGACGCCCTGACCGGGCTGGTGCGGCGCGAGTTGGAGGCATCGGCTGCCGGGCGCAAGATTGTCTGGACCATCGCCCCGCTGCCCCGGGTCCAAGGCGACCCGTCCATGCTCAAACTGGTGCTGACCAACTTGATGGGCAACGCGGTCAAGTTCACCGGCCCGCGCGATCCGGCGGAGATCGAGCTCGGTTGCGCCGGCGAGGAGGACGGGCGGCTGGTGTTCTACGTCCGCGACAACGGCGTGGGGTTCGACCCGCAGTACGCGCACAAGCTGTTCGGCGTATTCCAGCGCCTGCACCGGGCCGAGGAGTTCGAAGGGACCGGGATCGGCTTGGCCAACGTCCGCCGCATCATCGCCCGCCACGGCGGCCGGACCTGGGCCGAAGGTCGGCTCGACGACGGGGCCACGTTCTACTTCACCTTGCGGCCGAGCCCGACCGGGGGCGGGGCCTGAGCGCCACGCGAGGCGGCGTGATCCGGGGAGTCCTGGCATGACCATCAACGTCAAGCGCATCCTGCTGGTGGAAGACAGCGACCGCGATGCCGAACTGACTTTGGAGGCACTGGGCGAGTACCACCTGGTCAACGAAGTCATGCACGTGCGCGACGGCGCCGAGGCGCTCGACTACCTGTTCCGGCGCGGCGCGTTCGCCGACCGGCCGAACGGCAATCCGGCGGTGGTCCTGCTGGACCTCAAGATGCCCAAGGTCGACGGTCTGGAAGTGCTCCGGCAGATCCGCGCCGACGCTCGGCTGAAGCTCATTCCGGTGGTGGTCATGACCTCGTCACGGAGCGACCAGGACCTGGTCACCAGCTACCAGCTCGGGGTCAACTCGTACGTCGTCAAACCGGTCCGGTTCAGCGAGTTCGTCAACGCGGTCCGGCAGGTGGGCGCCTACTGGGCCTTGCTCAACGAGCCGCTGACCCTGGCGCCGGACGACGCGGGCCCGACACTCGGCGAGGTGTTACCATGACCGGCCCGGTGCGCATCTGCTACCTGGAAGACGACCCGCGCGACGTCGAGCTGGTCCGCGCTCGATTGGAGCAGGCCGAGATCGCCTGCGACCTGCACCTGGCGCGCAGCCGCCCCGAGTACGAGGCCGCGCTGGCCGGCGACGGGTTCGACTTGATCTTGTCCGACTACAGCCTGCCCGACTACGACGGCCTGTCCGCGTTGGCCCTGGCCCGCGAGCGGCACCCGGAGACGCCGTTCATCCTGGTCTCCGGCGCCGTCGGCGAGGAGCGGGCGGTGGACTGCGTGCTCCGGGGCGCCACCGACTACGTGCTCAAACAGCGCCTCGAGCGCCTGGCTCCGGCCGTCCGGCGGGCGGTGAAGGAGGCCGAAGAGCATCGCCAGCGCCGCGCGGCGGAAGAGGCGCTGCGCGCCAGCGAGGAGCGTTACCGCGATCTGGTCGAGAACCTCGACGAGATCGTCTTCGCGGTCGGCCGGCAGGGCCTGATCGCCTATGTCAGCCCGGCCGTCGAGCGCGTCCTGGGATACCGGCCCCAAGAGTTGGTCGGCCAGCCCTGTCTGCCGCTCCTGCACCTGGAGGACCGCCTCGCCGCCCAGGCGGTGGTCGACCAGGTGCTGGCCGGCCGGCCCAGCGCCCACGAACACCGGCTGCGACACCGGGACGGCACTTACCGGTGGGTCTCGACCGTGGCCCGGCTGGCGCCCAGCGGCAGCGAGGCCGACCAGCGGACCGAAGTGGTGGGCACGGTTACGGACATCACCGAGCACAAGCAGGCGCAGCAGCAGCGGTGGAAGCTCGAGGCGCAGCTTAACCAGGCGCAGAAGCTGGAGGCGGTGGCCCGGCTCGCCGGCGGCGTCTCGCACGACTTCAACAACATGCTCTCGGTGATTCTGGTCCACGCCGAGCTGGCCCTGGCCAAGCTCTCCCCAGACGACCCGCTGCGCGAGCATCTGGAAGACATCGTCATCGCCACCGACCGCTCGGCGGACATCGCCCGGCAGTTGCTGGCCTTCGCCCGGCAAGGCGTGTTCAGCCCCCGGGCGCTGGACCTCAACGAAGCCGTCGAGGGGATGCTGAAGATGCTCCGGCGGCTGGTCGGCGAGGACGTCAAGCTGGCCTGGCGCCCAGGCCAGGAGCTGTGGCCGATGTGGATCGATCCGTCGCAGCTCAACCAGATCCTGGCCAACCTGTGCGTCAACGCGCGCGACGCGATCACCGACGTGGGGAACGTCACCATCGAGACTCGGAACATGGTCCTGGACCAGGGCGACGCCGAGGGCCAGGAGCCGGGCGAGTACGTCATGCTGGCGGTCAGCGACGACGGCTGCGGGATGGACCAGAACGTCATCGAGCGGATCTTCGAGCCGTTCTTCACCACCAAGGAGGTGGGCAAGGGGACCGGCCTGGGCCTGGCCACGGTGTACGGCATCGTCCACCAAAGCGGCGGCCGGATCGACGTCTACAGCGTGCCCAGCGAGGGCAGCACCTTCAAGATCTACCTCCCCCGCCACTACGGCGAGGTGCTCGCCAGATCGTCCGAGCCGCCGGCGGACATCCCCCAGGGCCGCGGTGAAACGATCCTGGTGGCCGAGGACGAGCCGCGCATCCTCTCCCTGGCCGAGAAGATACTGGCGGATCTGGGCTATGTGGTCCTGATCGCCTCCTGCCCCAGCGAAGCGCTCCAATTGGCCGAGGCCCACGCCGGTCAGATCGACCTCCTCCTCAGCGACGTGGTCATGCCGGAGATGAACGGCAAGGAGCTGGCCGACCGGCTCCAGGCCAGGCATCCGGGCTTGCGGCGGCTGTTCATGTCCGGTTACACGGCCGACGTGATCTCTGGCCGCGGCGTGCTGGAAGACGGTGGCGCGTTCGTCCAGAAGCCCTTCTCGACCGCCGAGCTGGCGGTGAAGGTGAGAAAGGCGTTGGACTAGCCCACGGCAACGATTGTCACCGCCCAACGCAGACCCCACCCCGGCCCTCCCCGCAAGCAGGGAGGGAGCCCGTCCCCCCGCTCGCGGGGGGACTACAGGGGGGGTCGCCGTATGCGCTCAGGTCCGTGTGGCCGACCACCAGGCCACCATCCCGCGCGCCTCGCTCTGCGCCGAGCGAGGCATCGACTGGCAAGCCCTCGACGACGACGGCCGCCAGGCCGTGATCGACGAGTTGCTGCAAGGGGGTTGAGCGGGTCGTCATCCCGGCCACCTGACCTCGGGGAGCATGAGGGAATCGAGACCGTTCCTCCGGCCGGCCTGTTGCGCATGCTACGCGACTCATACGGCGCCGGATGGGCCGCACGGCCCTTTCGCGGGTATAATGGTGGTGTTCGCCGATGCGGCGTGGAAGCCAGCCATGAGTATCACCCTGAACCTGGACGAGGAGACCGCCCAGCAGGTCTTGGCCCTGGCCAAGGAGCGCGACCTGACCGTCGAGCAATTGGTCGCCCAGTTGGTCGCCGAGGCCCGCCAGGAACGGCCGGGCGATGCCTTCGTCCGGCTGGCTAACGCCTTTCCGGGCAAGTCCGATCCCGGCTGGAAGTTCAACCGAGAGGAGTGCTGGGAACGCGTCCATCGGTGGCGGTAGGCCATGCCGCGCTGTTTCATCGACACCAGCATCGCCGTCTACGCCATCGATCGTCACGATCCGGACAAGCGGACGCGGGCCAAGGACCTGATCACCGGCCTGCTCAACCGTGGCGAGGCGGTCGGTACCACGCAGGTCACCCCCCTACGTTTTCGCACGTCGTGAAGACCGCACCCGGCGAAATCCCTAGAATCCCCGATTCAGTGTCCTCATGCGCTACGTAGGCCAACTCCGAGTCGCGTGCCGCAACACCAGTGGGTCCACGCCACCCATCTTTGTGTCTCCTCGGCGACTCCCATTGGGAAAGGAACACACCAGTGGCACTGAATCGCTGGATCCGGCTGTTGTAGAAGTCAGCTACCCACACATTGCCATGATTGTCAACGGAAATCCCATGGGGGCGGTTGAACTCCCCTTCGCCGTTGCCGAGACCGCCCCATCCCGTCAACAGCCTACCCGCAGCATCAAACTTCTGGATTCGGCAGTCGTCGGAAACGTAGACACACTGTTGGCCGTCTACCGCGATGGCCCTGGGTTCATCGAACTCTCCATTTCCATGCCCAGGCGAGCCCCACTTGGTCACGAACGCACCTGTGCTGTCGAGCTTCTGGACCCGGCGGTTGCCTGCTTCGGCCACGTACACGTTGCCCTGACTATCCACGGCCACACCCACCGGGCCGCAGAACTCTCCGTTCCCCGACCCGAGTCGACCCCACTTAGCAATAAACGCACCTGTAGTGCTGAACTTCCAGATGCAACTCCCACCCCTGTCCGCAATGTACAGGATGCCATCAGCTGCTTCGTCGCCGTTGGTCGCGGCAGGTCTGGCAGGCGGCGGCGCATAGACAGCGATGCCGCAGGGGCGCTGGAACTCGCCAGCGGCAGTGCCGGAGCCGCGCAGCTCGCCTATAAACGTGCCCAACAAGTACCTGCAGACGCGGTGCTCTCTCATCTCAGCTGAGTAGATCACGCCGTCCGCGTCGATCGCCAAACCTTCGGGCCGCGGCCACGCCCTGTTGCCATCCAGACTTCCGCGCCGGAGTTGATGGATTTGAAGAGGGAGAGCAAAGACACGCTGGAGATGTATGGCTGCGATCCCGACAAGCCGAGCTTCGCGCGCG
>JAANMT010003732.1_pt1 | contig 10367 bp, 8 predicted proteins | sample 7279711 | NCBI WGS metagenome assembly JAANMT01 (sample SAMN14094538, study PRJNA606508) | bioreactor metagenome | isolation source: A lab-scale SPAN reactor treating ammonium-rich wastewater day 1 | place: Ireland: Galway | collected 2017-01-16 | reverse complement strand
TAAAATTGAAAAGTTGGTCAGCAATCATTAAAAATCATCAACCTGACTCTTTTCAAACTGTAGAGTCAGGTTTTTCTTTTTTGAAAATTAAGAATAAAACGGCCTGAAAATTGCAGATTTTGTAATCTGTTAAAAATATTTTGTATATTTGCCACTGTATATCAGTGTTTTAAAAAATCAACGATGACCAATCCTTTATTTTACGCAAAAATCCTGCTGTTCGGCGAGTACGGAATCATTGAAGATTCCAGAGGACTCACGCTGCCTTTCAGTTTTTATAAAGGAACGCTTAAATTTTCAGAACTTCAGTCAGATTTCGAGAAAAAATCTAACGAACATCTCAGGAATTATGCTGAATATCTGAAGGTTCTGACTTTGCCTGCCGGTTTTGAAGTGGATACTGAAAGTTTCATCAAAGACATCAATTCCGGATTGTTTTTTGACAGCAATATTCCACAGGGATACGGTATCGGAAGTTCCGGTGCTTTGGTGGCCGCAGTTTTTGAGAAATATTCCTTGAAAAAATACGATGCTGAAACCATTTCCAAAGACGATCTGAAAGCTCTGAAAAAAGTGTTTGGTTTGCTGGAAAGTTATTTTCACGGCACCAGTTCGGGAATTGATCCACTCATCTGTTACATGAATCTTCCGATTCTGATTGAAAATAAAGAGAATGTTGACAAAGTAGCGATTCCTCAAAGTGAAGAAGGAAAAAAAGGTGCCATCTTTCTGATCGATAGTGGTACTGCCGGAGAAACCGGACCTATGGTACAAATCTTTTTTGAAAAAATGAAAACCGAAGGTTTCCGCAAGACTCTGAAGGAAGAATTTATCCGCTACAACAACGCCTGCATCGAATATTTTCTCAGTAAAGAAATGAATCCTTTTTTCAGGAATCTTAAAAATCTGTCGGTCTGGGCTTTTGAACATTTCAAACCCATGATTCCGGAAAGCCTCTATAAAGCCTGGAAAAAAGGTATTGATACCAACGCTTATTATCTGAAGCTCTGCGGAAGCGGTGGCGGAGGATACATTCTTGGTTTTACCCGCGATTACGAGAAAGCGGAGGAAATGCTTGAAGGTTTTAATAAGGAAGTAATCTACCGTTTCTAAGAAAAAAATGGGCACAGAAAACAGAACCTCAGCGGCTCCTGCTTCTGCTCCCAGAACGTTTTCATACCGAATTTCCCAGTTGATTGGATTTCTGGTTGGAGCTCGTTTTTTCATGGCTTTACTCCTCACTTTTGCACTTTATGTTTCCACTTTTTTTCTGTTCAATCAGGAAGAAAATCTGCGTCAATTTGTATTTGATTTCAGGGTTCACGGGATTATTTTCTGTGCTGTACTCAGTATTCTTGCGGGAGGAATTATCAATCAGTTTTATGATGTGGAAAAAGACCATCTCATCAAACCCTTCCGGACAAGGCTTCAAAGTTTCCTGAAACAAAAATATTTTCTATACGCTTATATTATTCTGAATACCGTTTCCCTGGGCGTTGCATTTTTTATTTCCTATCGGGTTTTTCTTTTTTATCTGCTGTACCAGTTCCTGATGTGGTTTTACAGCCATAAACTCAGTAGATTGCTGATTCTCAATAATCTGACTTTCGTAGCACTTACCTTATATCCTTTTTTCGGAATGCTGGTGTATTACAGAACCTTTTCGGGTAAAGTTATGATGATGGCGGCGTTCCTTTTTCTGATGCTTCTTATGATAGATATCATAAAAGATACCCTTACTGCGACGGCAGACAGAATCTTCGGATATACCACCATTCCCATCTATTTCGGAAAAAAAACCGCAAGTGTGATTGCTGTTTTTCTATTGATTTCCACACTTCTGGTATCGGCCGTTATTCTTTACGGAATCGGCTTTTACAGAATAATGGGTTGGTATTTTGTAGCCGGATTTGCTGTAATTTTAACAGCAGTTTTCCAGATGTTTCGCAACACCAGAAACGCCAGATTTATTACTTTGAACCTTCTCAGATTGTGGATTTTCATCGGAATATTAGCCATGCTTGCTGACGGCATCGTTCAGAAATATTAATTTCCTTTTTTTATCCTGCAAACTATTATTAAATTTGACATTAATTTTTTGAATCTTTATGTCAATCTTCAACGATACTCAAATCGCTTTTCAGCATAAGTCTACAGATCAGCTCAGAAAAGCGTACTGGATGTTCAAAGCCATCGAAAATCCGGCAGTCACCAATATTGGAATTGCGGCGTTAAATTTTACCATAAAAAATAACTTTCCTTTTGTGGAAACCGTGGTTCGCAAAACTTTATTCGATCAGTTTGTGGGCGGCGAAACCAGGGAAAAAAGCATGGAAGTGGTGAAGAAACTTTTTAAAAGCCATGTTGGGAGTATTTTTGATTATGCTATTGAAGGCAAGGAAGAAGAATCCGCATTTGATCATACCTGCGAAGAAATAAAACAAAACATCAAATTTGCCGAGGGAAATCCAGCCATTCCTTTTGTGGTATTCAAACCGTCCGGTTTTGGGCGGCTGAATCTTTATGCAGAAGTGCAAGCCGGAAAAACACTTACCAGTAGTGAGAAAGAAGAATGGGAAAAGGTAAAAAAACGGTATGAAGACGTAGGGCAAATGGCTTATGACAGAAATGTTGTCCTCATGATCGATGCCGAAGAAACCTGGGCACAGGATGCTGTAGATGAGCTGGTGAATGGTCTGATGGAAAAATTTAATAAAGAAAAAGCAATCATCTGGAATACGGTTCAAATGTACAGAACCGGCCGCATTGAGTATCTGGAGCAGGATTTAAAACGCGCTTCTGAAAAAGGCTATTTTCTGGGATATAAATTCGTGCGGGGTGCCTATATGGAAAAAGAAAGAGAGCGGGCCGCAGAACTGAAATATCCCGATCCGATACAGCCTACAAAAGAGGCCACCGATGATAATTATAATGCCGCCATCAACTTTGTTATCCGTCATTTGGGAAAAGTTTCAGGGTATTTCGGGACTCATAATGAGAAATCCACGGAACTCGTGATGGACAGAATGAGGGAAAAAGGTTTAGCGAACGATCATCCTAATATTTATTTCGGCCAATTGTACGGAATGAGCGATAATATTACGTATTATCTAGGTGAAAAAAAATACAACGCTTCCAAATATCTTCCTTACGGTCCTGTGAAAGATGTGGTGCCGTATCTTACCAGAAGAGCACAGGAAAACACTTCTGTTGCCGGGCAAACCGGCCGTGAACTGATATTAATTGATAGAGAAATCAAACGCCGGAAAAACGGAATCTAAAAGTTTGTGCGATAAGTTTGCAATTTGATAATCGCTGCTGTTACTCTTGGCATTACCATAATTCCCCGCGAAATTAAGCAGCGTAGCTGCGACCTGTTAATAGCAGGATCATGTTCCGCATTTATTTTGCTATTTTTGTAAGTACGATTAATTGCCGCCCGATTTTGAATTTTGCCCAAATCATTTTGCCGCTCAACCTGAAAGGAACCTTCACGTATTCGGTACCGGAGGAGCTCGTTTCTGTAATCCAAATCGGGATGAGGGTATTGGTGCCTTTTCGCGGTAAGAAAATCTATACCGGAATCGTAGAAGAACTTCATTCCAATATTCCCGAAGCTTTTATTCCAAAACCCATCATCAATATTCTGGATGATGCGCCTATTCTGCCGCCACAACAATTGAAATTCTGGAAGTGGCTCTCGGAATATTATCTCTGCAATAAAGGTGAAATTTACCGCTTTTCTTTTCCGGGTTCGCTGAAACTGGAAAGTGAAACGTACTTGAAATTGAAACCCGGCGCGCTCATCGATCTTCAGTATTTGGATGTGAATGAATTGTATCTTATTCAGGCTTTGGAAGTCCGGCAGCTCATCAGTCTTTCCGAAATTGAAGCTTTTATACCCAAAAAGGAAATCGTAAAAACCATTCATTCGTTAATCGATCTTCAGTATATTGAAATCGATGAAAAAGTTTCCGAAAAATACAGGGCGAAAGAAATTGCTTATCTGCGGCTGAAAAATCGGGAAACATTGGTTAGTCAACTGCCGGAAGTTTTACTCCAGTTGAAACGTTCGCCGAAACAGAAAGAACTTTTGCTCCTTATTTTGGAACATGATACCGCCAATTCTGAAAAACCGCTCCGGAAATCGGAAGTTTTTGAATCAGGAAATTTTGCAAACGCACCACTGAAGTCATTGATCGAGAAAGGTTTCGTGGAAGAATTTTATCTTCAGAAAGACCGGCTGGAAACGTATGAAGGAGAAAAGGAAGCAGTGGAACAACTCACAGAAGTTCAGCAACAGGCAAAATTGCAGATGGATTTGGCTTTTAATGTCGGGAAAAATGTGCTTCTGCATGGAGTGACTTCCTCAGGGAAGACACATCTTTATTTGGATAAAATTGAAGAAACGATTTCGGAGGGTAAAAATGCTTTGTTGTTGTTGCCGGAAATTTCTTTAACAAAACAAATGATCCAAAGATTAGAGAAAAAGTATGGAAAAAGACTTGGATTTTACCATCAGAAACTCACCGATTTTGAAAAAGTGGAAGTCTGGAGGAAAGTCCGGAATAACGACCTCAGCATTCTTATCGGAACCCGGAATGCACTTTTTCTCCCTTTTCAGAATCTTGGCCTTGTCATTGTGGACGAGGAGCACGATGCGGCGTATAAACCAAAGGAAGTCAGTCCTTATTTTAATGCAAAAGATGCGAGCCTGATTCTGGCGGAATTTTATCAGGCAAGAGTCATTCTCGGATCTGCAACACCTTCTGTGGAAAGCTATTGGCTGGCGGCGAGAGATAAATTGAAGTATATTTTTCTGGCAAAACGTTTCGGTAATGTGGCACTTCCGAAATTCAAGTTATTAAATTTTAAAGAAGACCGGGATACTAAGCATGTGAAAGGGAATTTTTCTCTGAGAAGTATTGAAGCCATTCGGGAAACTCTGGAAGAAAAAAAACAGATCATGATTCTTCACAACCGAAGAGGGTATGCAAATGTAGTGGAATGCAGCAGTTGTGGATATGCAGCGTATTGCTCCAATTGTGATGTGGTGATGACATATCACAAGTTTTCGAACGAGCTGAAGTGCCATTATTGCGGTCATAAAGCATCAAAACCTTCCACGTGTCCAAAGTGTTTTTCGGAACATATTACAGCTCGTGGAGTGGGAGTGGAACAGATTTACGAAGAAGCAGCCCGGCTTTTTCCCGATGCCTCGGTGGAAAGAATGGATGTCGATTCGATGCGCAGAAAGTTTGCGTATGAGCAACTGTACGAAAAAATAGAAGAAGGAGAAACTGATATTATTGTCGGAACACAAATGATTTCCAAAGGATTGGATTTCGATCATATCGAACTCGTGGTCATTCCCAGAGCGGATCAGTTGCTGTATATTCAGGATTTTCGTGCTGAAGAAAAAGCATATCAGCTGATTCATCAGGTTTCCGGAAGATCAGGCAGAGTGTCGGGTGCGGGTGAAGTGCTGATTCAGACTTATCATCCGGAACATCCTGTGTTTAAGCTTATTCAGGAAGATGATCCGGGAAATATTTACCGTTATTTTCTGGAAGAGCGCAGGAAATTTAATTATCCGCCATTCACAAAAACCATTCTCATAGAACTGAAGCACCGAAAAGAGGATAAAGCAGATCGCGCCTCGCAGTTTTTAGGCTCGGTTCTGAAAAAATATTTACCTCAGGAATGTATTTTTGGCCCTGAAAAATCACCTGTTGGGAAAATCAACCTGCTGTATCAGTATCAGATTTTACTCAAGCTTCCCCGTGGAAAAAAATATAGAGATTTCAAGAATTTTGTAATGCGCAGTCTGGAAGAATTTGACGAAATCACAGGTTATCACAGCGTGAAAAAGAATATTTTTGTCGATTTTTAACAAACTTTAACAGTATTTTGCGTCTTTTAAGCATGTTAAAATGCTGGTTTTCAATTATAATTTTTACATTTGAACCGCAGAGTTCTGTTTTGCATTTAATGATGCTCTGTTTAACATAATGCTTTCTGAATCATCCAAAAGATTCAAATGAAGAAAAAGATAATGATGAATACACTGAAAAATTATATCACAGGAGCCGCCCTGATGGTTTCTGCATGGGGTATGGCACAACTGCACACAATAGCAGAGAAACAATATCCGGCCATGTATGAAAATCAGACCAGACAATTGCCTTCTCCTTCTGCTACCCCTGAAAAAATTACGCTTTCTGCAAAAGAACTGGTAGATATCAATATCAATACCATGATGAGCGATCCCGTATTGCGAAATGCCGATTGGGGATTTGTAGTTTATGATCCGAAAACAAAGAAAATAGTTTCTTCTTACAACGAAAATTCAGCTTTTATTCCCGCTTCTACCACCAAACTTTTGACTACAGAAACAGCATTGAGCATGTTGGGCGAGAAATTTCGATGGACTACCCAACTTGAGTTTTCGGGTGAAGTGGATGATGCAGGAAATCTGAATGGGAACCTTTATATAATTGGCAGCGGCGATCCTTTTATTGGAACAGGAAAAGCCGGATCGAGCACATATAGTACTATTTCAAAAGATTTTATGTACGCTCTGCAGGAAAGAGGGATCAAAAAAATCAATGGAAATATTATTGTTCAAACAGCAATTTTTAAAGAAAATAAACTGGCGGTGCTCCCTGCCAATGTGGTTTGGATGGAACATCATAATTATTACCTTCCCGTAGGAACTACTTTGAGCATTAATCCAGCCAACGAGCGGGTTATTGCTAAGAAATTCAATCCATTTGAAGAAAAGACCAAAAGATACTTTTATATTTCTCCCTATATCAACAAAATGGTATACGCCGAGCAGTTCGACGGCGGTTCGTTAACTACCAAAATTGCAGATGCTCCCTATTCATTGGCGAACAATTTGAGAACAACATTGGTGAAAAACGGAATTCCGGTTTCTGGAAAAGTGGAATCCAGAATCACCGATAAAGAACCTGAACTACGGCATTATATCACCACTTACAAATCTCCTGCACTTGCAGATTTGGTGTACGATATCAATCACCGCAGCGATAATGCGCTTTCAGAAGCACTTTTAAGAACATCAGGATTCTATAAAAATGGGGATCAGACTTTGGAATCCGGTAAAAACACAGTGACTTCTCACCTTGCGGAAGTAGGTTTTGATATGAATGGACTCAGTTATTCAGATGGCAGCGGATTGTCCAGAAATAATATGGTGACTCCCATTTCTCAGGTGAAATATCTGACCTCTATTATGGATCAAAAATATTACCAAACCTATTTCGATTCTTTGCCAATTGCAGGACAAACCGGAACGCTGAAAAGATCCTTTTTAACCATCGGGAACGGACAGGTATTTGCCAAAACAGGAACGCTCAACAAAGTGAAAACGCTTGCCGGATACATAAAGACCAATACCGGCCGAACCCTTGCTTTCTCTCTGTTGATCAACAATTATGCGGGTTCTGTGGATCAGGTTAAAAACAGAATGGAAAGGATTCTGGAGCCGGCATTGGAACTTTAAGTACACGAAATTTTCTTAACTTTTAATGAGTTTTGCCAATTCTGAGAGTGAATCGGGAATTGTTACGTCTATATTCTTTGTGACATGACTCTTTTGATAATTGTTAAAAGGCATTATTCTCTTTTTCTAAAATACCGTTTCATTAAATTTTCAGGAGTTCAGGATACAAAACAAAATTCTTTACTTTTGCCTTCATGAAATTCCCATATAACATTCATATTGCGATTATTTTATCAGCCATACTGTTCAGTTCGTGTGCTGCTCAGGAAACTGTTCGTGAAAGAAAAATTATTGCACAACCGGCTCAGCAAACAAAAATACCTCAGGATAACACTTTGTCTAAGGTTCAGTTACCAAAGGCAGAGCGTGAATTCCGTGCAGCCTGGATTGCCACAGTTGCCAATATCAACTGGCCTTCGCGCAATAATTTGACCACGGCGCAGCAAAAACAGGAAGCAATTACTATTCTGGATATGTTGCAGGAAGCCCATTTCAATGCGGTTATTTTTCAGGCCCGGCCGTCTGCTGATGCATTCTATAAAAGCGAACTGGAACCTTGGTCGTATTTTCTGACGGGAAATATCGGAAAAGCTCCGAATCATTTTTATGATCCGTTGGAATTCTGGATTTCCGAAGCACATAAACGCGGAATGCAACTGCATGTGTGGCTAAATCCTTATCGGGCACATCACACTACAGGTGGTGCCGTAACGGGAGAAAGTATGGCCAAAAAGATGTCTGAAGCTACTTATAAACTTCGCAACGGAATGTATTGGATGGATCCTTCCGATGATAAGGTACAGGATCATGTTTCCAGCGTCATCAAGGATATTGTGAAGCGGTATGATATCGATGCCATTCATATTGACGATTATTTTTATCCGTATAAAGAGTACAACGGTGGGCGCGATTTTCCGGACCAGCGCACCTGGAATGCTTATCTGAAAGTAGGTGGGACACTTTCCAAGGCCGACTGGCGCAGAGCTAATGTGAATAAGTTCATTAAGAGAATTCATGAAGAAATAAAAGCAGAAAAGCCACAGGTGAAATTTGGGATTTCTCCTTTTGGAATCTGGAAGCCCGGATTTCCTGCCGGTATTACAGGGAGTTCCCAATATGACGAACTGTACGCCGATGCAAAATTATGGCTGAATGAAGGCTGGTGCGATTATTATGCGCCGCAACTCTACTGGAAGGAAGATGGGCCGCAAAGTTTCAGTGCATTACTGAAATGGTGGGAATCTGAAAATGTAAAAAATATTCATCTCTGGCCCGGACTCAACACCGTTGGAATTAAAAATGTTCCTGACAGGCCAGCTGAAATTATAAAGCAAATAAAAATTACCCGAAATGTGCTTCCTGAAAGTAAAGGTGTCATTCATTACAGCATGGACGGCATCTCCAAAAGCCCGGCAATGCTGAAAGCCCTGAAAGAAATTTATAAGGAAAAAGCGCTGGTTCCGGCAAGTCCGTGGATCAAAACAAAACCTTTGACAAAACCCCAACTGACACTTCAGCAAGCAGGAAATGAAGTTCATCTTCGATGGAGTTCTTCGGAAACACCGGAGGTTTTTAAGTGGATTTTATATTCAAAATATGGAAACGACTGGCAGTATGAAATTCTGGAACGTTCCGAAGTTTCAAAAAACCTTGAGTTTTCACAATCAGGAAAGAAACTGAATGCGGTAGCCGTGAAAGCGGTGGACCGTTTGGGAAATGAATCGGAGTATGATGCAAAAGCTATTCGTTAAGAGCATGTTTCCAATGAAGTTTGAGGAATTAAAAACCTTTCTGGACGAAAAAGCCGATCAATACAATCATTCTGGTTTTATTGAAAAAGATCCCATCAGCATTCCACATCGTTTCATGCTGAAACAGGATATTGAAATCAGTGGTTTTCTGACCGCTACGATTTCCTGGGGAAACCGGAAATCGATATTAAATTCTGCAGAAAAAATGCTCGGCTTTATGAATCATTCTCCTTATGATTTTGTTTTAAATGTTTCCGAAAAATATTTAAAAAGCCTTGAGGGAATGCCTGTGCACCGCACGTTCAACGGTGAGGATTTTGCAGAATTTATCAGAAACCTGAAAAGAATTTATGCAGAATATGGCAGCATGGAACCTTTGTTCTTTCCTCAGGAAAATGAATCCAGTTATTATCATGCTTTGAACCGATTCAGGAATGTGTTTTTGGGAAATGCAGATCACCGCAGCCGAAAACATGTGAGTTCTACCTATAAAAATTCTTCCGCAAAACGGCTGATGATGTTTCTGCGATGGATGGTACGCCAGGACAACAAAAAAGTGGATTTTGGAATCTGGAAGCTGCACAGTCCGGCGCATCTTTCTGTGCCGCTGGACGTTCATACGGGAAATGTTTCCAGATCTTTGGGTTTGGTGATTCGGAAGCAAAACGATTGGAAAACCGTGGAAGAACTAGATGTAATCCTCCGAAAAATGGATGCTGCCGATCCTGCAAAGTATGATTTTGCCTTGTTTGGGCTTGGCGTTTCAGGAGCATTGTAGGTAAAAAAAGCAACTGAAAAGGTCAGCCACTTATCTTTTGTTTCTGCTGTAAGCATCCCCACTTTTAAGCAAACTCACACAAAAAAATCCCGGAACATTTTATCCCCGCACTAAAAGGAGCTGTTCCGGGATTTTTTCGTCTATTGAAGAAGCAGTTACGAAAGAACAAACCCTCTGTCAGGCTCAGCCCGTCGAAGCCTTCCTTTTGCATGTGTACTGCGTGTGGCCGGCGCGTGCAGCGCGCCCGAGCGCCGCGACCACCGGTGCGGGGGCAGTGAAGTCGGGCTCGCCGATGTTCAGGTGGATGACC
>JAANMT010003719.1_pt1 | contig 10406 bp, 10 predicted proteins | sample 7279711 | NCBI WGS metagenome assembly JAANMT01 (sample SAMN14094538, study PRJNA606508) | bioreactor metagenome | isolation source: A lab-scale SPAN reactor treating ammonium-rich wastewater day 1 | place: Ireland: Galway | collected 2017-01-16 | reverse complement strand
ATAAAACCAGAACGGCACCCGCAGGATAAAAATTTCCTCGGCAATCTGACGAGCCCGGTCGAGACCGAAGCCCTGCTCCACGAGTCTCAAGACCTCTGCCCCCGATCACCGCCTTGCAGGGCGATGCCCGCGCTGTAGAGCAGCTCGGCCCCGACGATCAGCATGGCGACGACGAAGACCCCGGTGACGACATAGGCCACCCGGTTGTCCAGCCGCATGACCGCCATCCAGCCCGGCCCCTTCCAGCCCTTGGCGTTCAGCCAATAGCCATAGGCCGCCATGGTGATGGTGCCCCCCACCCCGCCGATCAGGCCCAGGGTGTAGAAGGCCGACCCTTCCGGCAGACTCGGCCACAGACCGGTCAGCAGCTCCGGCAGATTGGGCGTGACGATCACGGCCAGGCCGACGACGGTGACGAACATCACCCCGACGCAGGCCGTCATCACCTTCTCGAACAGGCCGTAGCCGCCGAACCAGACGAAGATCAGCCCGGCGACCCCGCTCAGCATTCCCCAGGCCTTGAGATCCAGCACGGGGAACAGCGCCGCCAGCGGCAGAGCCGTCGAGGTCATGGCCGCCGCGCCATAGACGAAGCCCCAGACCACCACATAGACGCCGAAATAGAGCCCGGCCCAGTTCAGCCGCCCGTCCAGCCAGCCGCCGCCCAGACTGGACCAGCCCTCGAACATCGTCCGCTCGCTGGACAGGGTCCACCGGCCCACGGCCTCGGCCAGGGCGATCTTCAGCACGGTCCCGACGACGGCGGCCCACAGCAGGGCGTAGCCGAAGCGCGATCCGGCGATCAGGGTGGCGACCAGATCGCCGGCCCCCACCCCGGTCGCCGCCACCACGATTCCCGGCCCGATCAGCGACCAGCGGTTCCTCGGCGTCGGCGTTTGCGTCATCCTGAAGGCTCCGGTTGCGTGAACCGTAACCGTGCCGCGCTTCGGCGCCCATGCCAATCGCCGGCGCAAGGGCCGCCGCGCCTTGCCCTGTCGGGGTTTTTCCCGTATAGGCGCGCCCTTTCCAGGGCTTCGGTCCTGCTGCGGAACGTCAAAGGGTCGGGAAACTCCCGTCCGCCGCGTCAGGAGCCATCGTGGACGAACTACCCGGTTCGCCCGCGCCGATGTCCGCCAAGGGAGAATGCCGCATGGCTCTTTACGAGCACACGGTCATGACGCGCCAGGATATCTCGGCGCAACAGGCCGAAGCGCTGAACGACACCATCAAGGCTCTGATCGAAGAAAACGGCGGCTCCGTCGCCAAGATCGAGTACTGGGGTCTGCGCAACCTGACCTACCGGGTCAAGAAGAACCGCAAGGCTCACTATTCGCTGATGGCCGTCGACTGCCCGCCGGCCGCCATGGCCGAAGTCGAGCGCCAGCTGTCGATCAACGAAGACGTGCTGCGCTGGCTGACCATCCGCGTCGAGGAACTCGACCTGGAGCTGTCGCCCCTGCTGGCCCGCCGTGAACGCGAGCGTGACCGCAGCGCCCCGCGCGGCGACGACGCCGCGGCTTCGGAATAAGGAACCGGATCATGACCGATACGACTGCCCCCATCCCGGGCGCTCCGGCCGGCTCCGGCCCGGCCCGTCGCCCCTTCTATCGTCGTCGCAAGGTGTGCCCGTTCTCGGGCGCCAACGCGCCGAAGATCGACTACAAGGACGTGAAGCTGCTGCAGCGTTACGTCTCCGAACGCGGCAAGATCGTGCCCTCGCGCATCACCGCCGTTTCCGCCAAGAAGCAACGCGAGCTGGCCAAGGCCATCAAGCGCGCCCGCTACCTGGCCCTGCTGCCGTACGTGGTGAAGTAAGATGAAGGTCGTTCTGCTGGAACGCGTCGAGAACCTCGGCGCCATCGGCGACGTCGTCACTGTCAAGGACGGCTTCGCCCGCAACTTCCTCCTGCCGCGCGACAAGGCGCGTCGGGCCACGGAAGCCAACCTGAAGGCCTTCGAAATCGAGCGCGCCGCCATTGAGGCCCGCAACGACAAGAACAAGGCCGAAGCTCAGAAGATCGCCGACAAGATCGACGGTCAGAGCTACGTCATGATCCGTCAGGCCGGCGAAACCGGCCAGCTGTACGGCTCGGTCGCCGGCCGCGACGTCGCTGAGGTCGTTCGCGCCGAAGGCGGCAAGGTCGAGCGCTCGCAGGTCGTCCTGAACACGGCGATCAAGACGCTGGGCGTCCACGAAGTGCTGGTTCGCCTGCACCCCGAGGTCTCGGCCACCGTCAAGATCAACATCGCCCGTTCGGCCGACGAAGCCGAGCGTCAAGCGAAGGGCGAGGACGTGATCCGCGCTCAGTTCGACGACGAGCGTAACGCCGCCGACCAGGCCGCTCAGGAGCTGCTGGAAGGCGGCGCCGGCCAACAGGAAGGCTTCGGCGACGAAGCCTGATCCTGTCGCTTCGGCGAGATGATCGAGGGGCGTTTCCGCAAGGAAGCGCCCCTTTTTCTTGGGCTGAACGCCCCCTGTTCCGCTCGCTCGGCGGACGCCGGGGCGAGCGGGTATTGAGCATATCGCTCACACTTTAGTTTCCCTAAACATCCCCGCACATAATCTCGATAGGCGTCGCCGTTTTCGCACCGCAATATCGCCATGGCTCGTCGCCGTTGACGGGCAGGAGATGACGATGCGCCCCGGCCTTTACGCCCGACTGCATCGCCCGGCAGTCCGACCGGCGCGATGTCTGTGCCCGCGACACTGAAACCGTCCCCCACGACCGGCCCGCCGCCGGTCTGCGGTTTCCGTCCGCTTTAAGAATTTCGCTTCCCGACGCGCCTGACGTCCGCCCTTCCGCGGCGGCGATCCCGGACGTGCGTCCAATCAGAAAAGACGACCTCTCGAGATGACCTCCCGCTTTCCCCGCCGCCCCGCCCTTCTGGCCGCCGTATCCGGCGTCGCCCTGCTGATCGCAGGCGCCGCCAGCGCCCAAACTGTTCCTGACGACGCGACCTCGGTCGACGACATCGTGGTGACGGGCACTCGCGCCCCGGCCCGCTCGCGCCTGGACACCCTGGCCCCCGTCGACGTGGTGACGGCCGAGACCCTGCAGAACCGCGGCACGACCGAGTTCGCCGCCGCCCTGGCCCAGACGGTGCCGTCCCTGACCTTCCAGCGGCCCTCGGCCAACGACGGCACGGACTCGATCCGCCCCGCCACCCTGCGCGGCCTGTCGCCGGATCAGACCCTGGTGCTGGTCAACGGCACGCGCCGCCACGCCTCGGCCCTGGTCAACGTCAACGGCACGGTCGGCCGCGGCTCGGCCGCCGTCGACCTGAACGCCATCCCCAGCGGCGCCCTGGACCGGGTCGAGGTGCTGCGCGACGGCGCCTCGGCGCAATACGGCTCGGACGCCATCGCCGGCGTGGTCAACCTGCGCCTCAAGGAAGCCCGCGAGGGCGGCGGCGCCAGCGTCACCTACGGCCAGTACTTCACCAATGTGGAGACCGCGCGCGGCAAGCGCGACGAGCAGGACGGCCGCGCCGTCACCGTCTCGGCCTGGCAGGGCTTCGGCCTGGGCTCGGACGGCTTCCTGACCCTGTCGGCGGAGTATTCCGACCGCGACCCGACCAACCGTTCGGACTACGATCCGCGCCCCGCCGCCAACGGCGCGATCACCGCCCGCTTCGGCGACCCCAAGGTCGAGCAGTGGAGCGTCTTCGCCAATGCAGGCAAGCCGCTGAACGCCGACTGGGAAGCCTATGGCTGGGCCGGCTATCAGGAACGCGACAGCTCATCCGCCGCCTTCCCGCGCCTGTCGAACAACCCCAACAACGTGCCGTCCATCTATCCGAACGGCTTCCTGCCCAAGATCGCCATCAATTCCCAGGACGTTTCCGCCGCCGGCGGCGTGCGCGGGACGCTGGCCGGATGGGACGCGGACTTCAGCCTGGTCTACGGCCGCAACGCCCTGGACTTCCGCACCGAGGATTCGCTGAACGCCACCTATGGCGCCGCCTCCCCGACCAGCTTCGATTCCGGCGGCCTGACCTATGACCAACTGGTCTTCGGCGCGGACTTCACGCGTCAGTTCGAGATCGGCCTGGACGGCGGTCCGCTGAACTTCGCCTGGGGCCTGGAGGCCCGCAAGGAGAACTACAAGATCGACGCCGGTCAGCCGGAATCGTGGAACCGCGGCCCGCTGGGGTCGAACACCGCCCTGGCCGGCGGCGCCCAGGGCTTCCCCGGCTTCCAGCCCTCGAATGCGGTCGATGAGGACCGCGACGCCGTGGCCCTGTACGCCGACGTCGAAATCCCGCTGACCGAAAAACTGACGGTCGAGGGCGCGCTGCGCGTCGAGGACTATTCCGACTTCGGCGACGCCCAGACGGGCAAGTTCGCCGCCCGCTACGACTTCACCCCGAACTTCGCCCTGCGCGGCTCGGCGTCGACCGGCTTCCGCGCCCCGTCGTTGCAGCAGAGCTTCTTCACCTCGACCTCCTCGGTCGTGCAGAACGGCGGCTTCGTCGAAACCGGCACCTTCCCCGCCACCAGCGAGGTCGCCTCGGTTCTGGGCGCCCGTCCGCTGAAGGCCGAGACCTCGACCAACTACACCCTGGGCGCCGTGATCCGGCTGGGTAATTTCGACCTGACCGTCGACGCCTATCGCATCGAGATCGAGAACCAGATCGTCCTGTCGGAGCTGATCAACCGCAGCTTCTCGTCTCAGGTCGCCGGTCTGCTGGACCCGTTGGGCGTCCAGGCCGCGCGCTTCTTCCTCAACGGGGTGTCGACCGAAACCGAAGGCGTCGACATCGTCGGCCGCTATCGCCTGCGCACCGAGACGGCGGGCGACTGGGACTTCACCGTCGCCGCCAACGTCAACGACGTCAGCGTGACCAAGACCCCGACCTCTTCCTCGGTGCTGAACCCGGTCCCGACCCTGTTCGCGCGCCAGCGCATCCTGACCATCGAGGAGGGCACGCCGGACACGAAGGTCTCCGCCTCGGCCGACTGGAGCCAGGGCCGCTGGGGCGCCACGGCGCGAGCGACCTATTACGCCAGCGTGCTGCAACCCGGCTCGACGTCCGCCAACGACTATTCGACCGGCGACAAGACCACCATCGACCTGGAAGGCCGCTTCCAGATCACCGACCGGGTCGGCCTGGCGATCGGCGTGGACAACGTCTTCGACGAATACCCGGACTTCGTGCCCGCCAACCTGAACAACAACGGCGTGCTGGGCTTCCCCTACTACTCGCCGTTCGGGTTCAACGGCCGCTACGGCTACGCCCGGTTGAACGTGAAGTGGTGATGGACTTGGAGCGCGCGCATCGGGGCTTCCTCCCTGTCCTTTGAGCGCGCCTCCCTCGTCAGACGCGGCGGCCCGCGGGGAGCCGCCGCGTCTGACGAAAACTTAATGTGGGCCAACGTTCATCGGTCATGGTTCGGTCGCGAACCGCGCGCTAGGCTTCACCGTCTCGCGGGAGGGAAGCCCATGAAAGCCGCCACATTCGCCGCCGTCGCCGCCCTGGCGCTGTCCGCCCTGCCCAGCGCGGCCGCCGCCATGACCGTGCAGGAGTTCCTCACCTCCGCCAACCGCATCCCTCGCAATCCCACGGCGCTGCTGCGGTCGGACACGCGGCGGCTGATGAATGAGATGAACGGAGCCTTCAAGGCAGTGCGCGACGATCAGGTCGCCGCCAAGGCTGCAGGACGGCGCTCCGCCACCTGCATTCCCGAAGGCGCCAAGATCAGCCTGTCGCCCGACATGATCCTGAACCGTTTCAACGCCATCCCGGCCCAGCGGCGCAGCATCAGCGTCAATCAGGCCGTGCGCGAGTGGATGGCCGAGGAATACCCCTGCCCCGCCTGACCGGCTCCTGAACCCTTGCACAGCGGCGCAGGCGAGCGCATCTAGCCCTCCATGCCGCGTTCCGTTCCCGTCCTCTTCGCCGCGTCCCTAGGCGCCCTGACTCTGCTCGCCTCCGCGCCCCTGGCCCAGGCCCAGTCGTCTGACATGACCGTCCAGCAGTTCCTGACGATCGGTCATGACATCCCGCGCAACCGCGCCGTGGCCATAATGCGCCCGGACACCCGCCGCCTGATCCGCGTCGTCACCGGCGCCGTCAGCACGGTCAAGGCCGAGCAGGCCTCGGCCGTCTCGGCGGGCCGCACGCCGGCGCACTGCATCCCCGCCTCCGGCACCGGCATCACGCCCGAGGCTCTGGTCGCACGCTTCGAGACCATGCCGGAATCGCGCCGTCGCATCACCGTGACCCAGGCCGTGCGCGATTGGATGGCCGAGCGCTACCCCTGCCGCGCCTGACGACCTCCTACTGATCCGACAGCGGATTTCCGCGCCCGTCCACAGGCGTCGGCGACTGTCCACGACCACGACCCCGCCCGCGTCTGACGCAGGGCGCGCCTATGCGTATTGATGATGCCGATGAACGCCGCCTTCGCTCCGATGCCCTATGACGCCCCCGACGCCGTGCAGGTGTCGTCCATGCCCCACAACCTGGAGGCGGAGCAGGCCCTTCTGGGCTCGCTGATGTTCGACAACGCCGTGTTCGAGCGCCTGTCGGACCGTCTGCGCGGCAGCCATTTCTACGAGCCCTTCCACCAGCGCCTGTTCGATGCGGTCGAGGACCACATCCGTCAGGGCCTGCTGGCCGAGCCGACCATTCTGATGGAGCGGTTCAAACAGGATCCGGCGTTCCAGGAGTTCGGCGGCCTGCGCTACCTCGCCGATCTGGTGGACCGGGCGCCGCCCGCCGCCAACGCCCCCGACTACGCCCGCGTCGTCTATGACCTGGCCCTGCGCCGCGACCTGATCCGCATCGGCGGCGAGATCATCAAGGAGGCGCCCAACCCCGAGACGCCCGCCGACGAACAGATCGAACAGGCCGAACAGACCCTGTATTCACTGGCCGAGACGGGCAAGCCTTCGTCGGGCTTCGTCAGCTTCTCCCACGCCCTGTCCGGCGCCGTGGAGATGGCGGGCGAGGCCTATCAGCGCGAGGGCAAGCTGGCCGGTCTGGCCACCCGCCTGGACGACCTGGACCAGAAGCTGGGCGGCCTGCACCCGTCCGACCTTCTGATCCTCGCGGGCCGTCCCTCGATGGGCAAGACGGCGCTGGCGACCAACATCGCCTTCAACGTCGCGCGGAACTATCGCTGGGAGCCGACGCCGGACGGCGGACGCAAGACCGTCGACGGCGGCGTCGTCGCCTTCTACTCGCTGGAAATGAGCGCCGAACAGCTGGCCATGCGTATCCTGGCCGACGCCTCGGGCGTGTCCTCGGACAAGCTGCGCAAGGGCGAGATCGACGCCTCGGACTTCGGCAAGATCCGCGACGCCGCCATCGAGATCGGCGAAAGCCCCCTCTACATCGACGCCACCGGCGGCCTGTCCATCTCCAAGCTGGCGGCGCGCGCGCGACGGCTGAAGCGGATGGAGCACGGCCTTGATCTGATCGTGGTCGACTACCTGCAGCTCGTCACGACCGGCGAGAACAGCCAGAAGAACCGGGTGCAGGAAGTGTCGGAAATCACCGGCGGCCTGAAGGCGCTGGCCAAGGAGCTGAACGTCCCCATCATCGCCCTGTCGCAGCTGTCGCGTCAGGTCGAGCAGCGCGAGGACAAGCGGCCGCAACTGTCCGACCTGCGGGAATCCGGCTCGATCGAACAGGACGCCGACTGCGTCATGTTCGTCTATCGCGAAAGCTACTACCTGGGCCGCGCCGAGCCGCGCGAAGGCACCGAAGAACACCTGAAGTGGCAGGAAGACATGGACCGCCTGCAGCATCAGGCCGAGGTGGTCATCGGCAAGCAGCGTCACGGCCCCATCGGCATCGTCAAGCTGGCGTTCGATTCCAACACCACCCGCTTCGGCAACCTGGCCCACGACGGCCGCTACGGCGGCGCCTATGCGGATATTCCGGAGTAGGCCGCGCAAAGGCTGGCGCCGCCCGAACAGCGGCCTATAACCGTCGCCATGACCTCCCCCGTCCTCGCTCCCGCCGTCCTCAACGTCGATCTGGACGCGCTCGCCCGCAACTACCGCACCCTGGGCGCCGTCAGCGGCGCGCCGGTCAATCCAGTCGTGAAGGCCGACGGCTACGGCCTCGGCGCCGCCGCCGTGACCCAGCGCCTGATGGCCGAGGGCGCGCGCACCTTCTTCGTCGCCCGCGCGGCCGAGGGCGTGCGCCTGCGCGAGGCGATCGGGCCTGAGCCGGTCATCTATATTCTGGACGGCTGCCACGGCGACGGGGCCGCCATGCTCAAGGCCTCCAACCTGCGGCCCGTCATCAACCACCCGACCCAGCTTCAGACCTGGCAAGCGGCGGGCGGCGGGGCCTGCGGGCTTCAGATCGACACCGGCATGAACCGGCTGGGCTTCCGCGTCGAGGACGCGCCCGAACCGTTCGAGGGTCTCGAACTGGTGATGACCCACCTGGCCTGCGCGGACGAACCGTCGAACCCGCTGAACCGCGCCCAGCGCGAAGCCTATGCGGCGGCGGCGGCCCGCTATCCGGGCGTGACGCGCTCCTTCGCCAATTCGGGCGGCTGCTTCCTGGGGCCGGACTTCGCCTTCGACGTGGTGCGGCCGGGCATCTGCCTCTACGGCGGCGGGCCGGAAGGCCGCCCGCACGAGAAGATCGCTCCGGTCGCCAGCCTGATCGCCCAGGCGGTGCAGGTACGCGACGTGCCCGCAGGCGAAACCGTCGGCTATTCGCAAGGGTATAGGGCGGAGCGGCCGATGCGCGTGGCCACCGTTGGCGCGGGCTACGCCGACGGCGTGCTGCGCTCCTACAGCCCCAAGGGGCAGGTCTTCATCGCGGGCGAGATGCGGCCCATCATCGGCCGGGTGTCGATGGACGTGCTGGCGGTCGACGTGACCGGCCTCGACGTCAAGGCGGGCGATCCGGTGGAGATCTTCGGCGCCAATCGCCTGATCGACGACGCGGCCGCCGCAGCGGGCACCATCAGCTATGAACTGCTGACCTCGATCACGCCGCGCGTGCCGCGCGTCTATCAGGGCTGAACAGCAAAGGGCTGAGGCGCAAGGCCCCAGCCCTTCTTCAGACTTAGCTCAGGGCGAACGCCGTGGCGCCCGCGCCGACGATGACGAAGCTGGCGATCACCGCGCCGACGATGGCGAAGACGATGACGTTCAGGATGATGGCCGCGACCACCACCACGATGGTGTAGCCCAGCGCCTTGTCGGCGGCGGTCTTCATCAGCGTCGGCAGGCCCAGATACATCAGGTAGAAGCCGTATAGGCCCAACAGACCCGCCAGCCAGCCCAGCATCGGCAGGACATTCAGCACGCCCGCCACCCAGGCGGCGGTCATGGAATAGACGGCGACCTGCATCGCCTTCACCGGATTCTTGGTCCCGCCGAAGGTCGGCGCCAGGGCGTCGATGATCAGGCCCAGAATATAGACGCTGATCAGGCTCAGCACATAGCTGAGCGCGCCCGCCAGCACCGGACCGAACAGGCCGCGATGACCGAAGGCGATCTGGCCCACGATGGTCGCCACCGCCGGAATGGCCGCCAGGATGACGGCGTAGCTGGTGAACAGCCCCTTGATGCTGGCGCTCTCGGCGTCGATGACCGGCCATTCGAACTTGGGCCGTGTCAGGATGTATTTGACCCGCGAGACGAGCGAGGGATCGACGGCGGGGGGATTTTCCAGGGTCATTCGTTAGCCTTCTGGGCGGTTGAGTCGGATCACGGCCTTATCATGTCAGAATGACGGCTGTGTGGATGCCGACGCAACCCCGCACTCTCCCTATGACAGTTTCGGACGTAAGCCATTCCGACCCGCCTGTCCTGGCCCGTCTGATCTGCTAGGTCTGATCACATGGCGCGCGACTCTCTTCTCTTCGTCTGCAAATCCTGCGGGGCGGTTCATTCCAAATGGGCCGGGCAATGCTCGTCCTGCGGCGAGTGGAACGCCCTGGTCGAGGAATCCAAGGCGGCCCCGCCCGGCGCCATGAAGCCCGCCTCGACCGCGCGCGGGCGCGGGGTGCAGTTCGAGACTTTGCAGTCCGACACGCCTGAGCCGCCGCGCATCGTCACCGGCGTGACCGAGTTCGACCGCGTCTGCGGCGGCGGCGTGGTGCCCGGCTCGGCCATCCTGCTGGGCGGCGACCCCGGCGTCGGCAAGTCGACCCTGCTGCTGGAGGTCACGGCCAAGGCCGCCCGCAACGGCGCCAAGGTCGCCTATATCTCGGGCGAAGAGGCGATCGAGCAGATCCGCGCCCGCGCCAAACGCATGGGCGTGGCCGACGCGGACGTGGCGCTGGCCTCCGCCACCGCCCTGCGCGACATCCTGACGACGCTGAAGCGCGATCCGTTCGACATCGTCATCATCGACTCCATCCAGACCCTATGGAGCGACGCGCACGACGCCGGTCCCGGCTCCATCACCCAGGTACGCGCCTGCGC
>JAANMT010003716.1_pt1 | contig 10411 bp, 5 predicted proteins | sample 7279711 | NCBI WGS metagenome assembly JAANMT01 (sample SAMN14094538, study PRJNA606508) | bioreactor metagenome | isolation source: A lab-scale SPAN reactor treating ammonium-rich wastewater day 1 | place: Ireland: Galway | collected 2017-01-16 | reverse complement strand
GTGGCAGCCGAGGGCGACCGCCTGATCCTCGAGGATGGTCCCCGACGCCTGATCGGGCCAGGCGAGTCGGTCAACCTCGTGGCCTGCGACCTGACCGTGGAGGGAACCCTGACCGATAACGACCGCGCTTATCTGGAGGCCATGGGTGAGCTGGGGATGCGTCAGATCATGCTGAGCTTCACTGAGCGACCCGAGGACGTGGCCGAAGTACGCCGTTACCTGCCGGGGGCCGAAGTGGTGTGCAAGATCGAGTCCCAGCGTGGGCTCGAGTTCACCCGTCGTCACGGTTCTCGACACGGACGATTGATGGCCGCCAGGGGCGATCTGTACGTGGAGGTGGTTCGTCCCCATCGGGTGTTGGGCGCTCTTCGCCAGGTGCTGCAGGCTGACCCGCAGGCCATTGTGGCCAGCCGGTTGTTCGGTTCTCTGGCTCGTTGCGAGGTGCCCGAAGCGGCCGACCTGGGCGATGCGGCACATCTCTTGCTGCTGGGTTATCGCACCTTTATGCTGGGGGATGAGGTGTGCCTGAGGGGCCACACCGTCCTCTCGGCCCTCAACCTCTTGCAAGCTGTGGGCGGGGAGGTACTGGCGGCATGAAGATCTGTCTGGCCCAAATTGATAGTCGTATCGGCGACCTGGACGGTAACCTGGAGCGAATACTGGCTGCGCACCGCCGAGCCGAGTATCTCCAGGCGGACCTGGTCGTCTACCCGGAGCTTGCTTTGAGTGGATACCCTCCGCGCGACCTGCTCTTCGAGCCCGACTTTCTACCCGGCATCGAGCGCGCCCTGGAACTGCTCAAGAACGCAACCGCACCTGGCCCGCCCCTGGTGGTGGGGGCCCCGCTCCGCTCCGAGCCCGGTCTCCATAACGCAGCCGTAGTAATGCACGAAGGTCGTCGGGTAGCGGTGCAGGCCAAGCGCATCCTGCCCGGGCAGGATGTCTTCCACGAAAGCCGCTGGTTCGTTCCTGGCCAGCAGACTCAAGTGCTGCGTCTGCCCCAGCTTCCCCCCATCGAGCTGCGCATTTGCGAGGACCTGTGGGGCACCCTGCCGGCCAGCGACTCGCGGCTGATCATCAGCCTCAACGCCTCCCCCTATCGAGCGGACATCCTTTCCCGGCGGCTCGAGGTCGCTCGACAGGCGGGCAAGCCGGTCTACTACTGCAACGCCGTGGGAGCCCAGGACGAGCTGATTTTCGACGGCGGCAGCTTTGCCCTGGATCGAGACGGAAGGCTACTCGGCGCGTTGACGCGCTTCGAGGAGGTGGTCGACTTCCCCATCCGTGCTTTCGAGGAGCTGAGTCCGGCACAAGAGCTGAGGCGCGCTCTGGTGCTGGGAATCCGAGGATTTTTTGCCAAGAACGGAGTGCGCTACGCAATTCTGGGCCTCTCCGGAGGCATCGATTCGGCGCTGGTGGCCTGTCTGGCCGCAGAAGCTCTGGGCCCGAGCCGCGTCCGAGCTCTGGCCCTCCCGTCGCGGCACACCGACCCGCGCTCGACCGAAAGCGCAGCCGAGTTGGCCGCACGGCTGAACATCGAGCTCGAGGTGTTGCCTCTAGAGCCTCTCTACGAGCCAGCCCGCCGGTTGTTGGGCGTGGCCGGCACCTCGGCCGAGAACCTGCAGGCCCGACTGCGCATGGTGGCCCTGATGGCCCGGGTCAATCAATGCTCAGGGCTGCTGCTTAATACCAGCAACAAAACCGAGCTGACTCTGGGTTACGGGACCCTCTACGGGGACCTGTGCGGCACTCTGGGCCCGCTCAACGACCTGACCAAGCCCCAGGTGTATGAGTTGGCCCGACTCTACCCGGAGATTCCGGACTTCATTCACTCCCGACCTCCCAGCGCTGAATTGAGCGAAGGTCAGATCGATCCCTTTGATTACCCCAGCCTGGCTCCGCAACTGGAGGCGTTGGTGCAAAGCCAGGCCTGGTCAGCAGAGATGGCCCGTTCAGAGCATAAACGACGCCAGGGGCCCATCGGGCTGAAGGTCAGCGAAAAGGCCTTCGGAACCGGTAGATTCGTACCTGTCACCGCAAAAGTGATTTACCCGCCTGCGGAACTTTGGTATCATAGGGGGCGTACGGGGGCTGCTTCGGAAGGGAGCCAGGATGGACAACCAGGCCGCCACGCCGTGCATCTTGCTGGTGGAAGATCAGCCGATGAACCGACGGATGCTGCAGAGCGCATTGACTGCCCTGGGCTATGCCGTGGTGACGGCCTGCAACGGTCGCGAAGCCGTGGAAGCGTTCCAAGTATCCCGCTATGACGCCGTCTTGATGGATTGCCAGATGCCCATCATGGACGGCCTGGAGGCTACCCTGCTGATTCGTGCTTACGAGAACGGCTCGCGGCGAACTCCGATCATCGGCTATACCTGTTTGTGCAATCGGGAGGAGTGCCTGGCTGCAGGCATGGATGCCCACGTTCAAAAGTCGGCCTCGCTCGACCCCGTCAAGGACGAGTTACTACGGTGGGTGCCCCTGGCGATCTGAGAGGCCCGGGTCCGCTTGCTCTCGAATCAAACTTGCTATGCATTCCGCTGCCGGGGTGACAGTGGCGCTTTCTAACGACGTATGATGAACCAAGCACCTCACCGAGCCAGACTGCTCGTGGCCAGCATGTTGTCAACCTTTGTGTTCATCCGCGTCTTGATGTGGATCTCTCCCGATGCCGACTTCAATGTGGCTGGATATAACATTCACCACCTCTACACCGGGCTGTTGCTGGCCGTGGCCGGGGGGATACCCCTGATCCTATGGAGCCAGCGCTCCCGTGCCACCGACCTGGCCTGCCTGACCTTTGGCTGCGGCCTGTCGCTGGCGCTGGACGAATGGGTGTATCTGATTGTTACCGACGGCTCCAACGCCGCCTACCTGCTGCCTGTCTCCTTCTGGGGCGGAGCCATCCTGGTGGCCCTGGCCTGCCTCTATGCCGCTCTGCTGTCGCTCCCCGCCCGAGAAGGTCCGTCCCGCCCCGCAGAGAGCGGCTCCGATGGAATCGAGAACTGACGCGAAATCACGCCGGACCTCTACCGGATCAGCCTGTCTCCACACCCGCTCGCTTCTCGACGGTCTGGCCGAGCTAGAGCCGCGCACCCTGGCGGCCATGCACGGCTCCACCTCCGTGGGAGATGGCGCGAAGGCTCTGCGCAAGCTGGCTGGAAGAGACTCTCCGCTAAGGACCAGGGGAGCCCCCCCGGGCTGCGAATGCAGCCCCATGCGCAAGCTCGTTCTCTCTCTGGCCCTGACCCTCGCCCTGGTAGCACCCGCGTGGGCCCAGACCACCTGGGAGGAAGTCGAGGACAAGCACTCCCCCCTGGAAGTGAGCGAGATGCTCACTTCCCTGGCTTTCATCAGTCTGAGGTTGGGCAGCTTTCAGGCTGCCGAGCATCTGATCGCCGTCAATGAGCCACGCCTGGCCCGCACCGGCGTGCCGGAAGGATGGGATTTGCTGCGGGGCGAGCTGGCTCTCGCCCCGCTGATCGAGGCCCTGGGGCGGGGGCGATTCGACACGGTCCTGACCCAGGCGCCCAGGGCCATTCAGAGAGCTCGCAAAGCCGGCCGGGCCGACCGGGAGCTGAGCCTGACCCTGATTTTGCTGCAAGCAGCGCGGACTTCGGGCCGACCGAAGGTCGTGCAAGAGCACCTGCCTCGGGCCCTGGAGCTGGCCCGGGCCAACACCACCTCCACAGGTCGGGTGGCCTGCTTTCTGCTCGAGACCATGGACGCCGAGCGACGCTTCCGGCTCAGGCAACCTTCCAGCGTCGAGCTGAGCGAGGCCCACGAGCTGGCCTGGAGCAGCATGCGAGGGCTCGTCGTCGACCAGGACTTCCTTCGCAACTCCCTGATCGAAGCGCGCCTGTTGCCCGACGCAGTCTTGTTCTGGTGGCAGTATGCCCTGGCCGTCGACGGACTGGAAAGCGCTGTGGCCTGGTTCGAGCCCGACCTGAGCCAGTTGCAGAAGACGTTCCTCTGCGAGCAGCCAGACAAGTCGGCGGTAGAGTACCTGCGTGAGATCAACCTGCAGGGCGCGGTGGCGGTCATGGAGTCGGGCCTGAACGGTCTGGAGCTACTGGGCCGAGCCACGCCCGAAGCTGGACCCGAGGTCAGCAAGCAGTATTACCTTTTGGCCCGGCAGATCGACGGAATGTACGACGAGCTCAGCGCCCTGGAGAGCGGCCTGAAGAAGAACCTGCCCCTGCTCTCGGAATTCACGTTCCTCAAGGGCGACCTGGCGTTCTTGAAAGGTCGCGTTCACCAGTTGATCGTCCGCCAACTGGTGCATGAGCTCGAAAAAGACCAGGCCAGCCCCGAGCAGTTGTCGGAGATCGAGCGCCAGATGGAGATGGCCTCGCAGGCCATGGAGCACTCCGAGAACCGGGCTCTCAAACTCGATCTCGACTTCGACCGCCTGGCCACTTTGATCGCCACCCATCCCGAAGGCTGGCTGGGCCGGGCCCAAAGCCTTCTGCAGGTCATGCTGCCCACGCTGGAGAGCATCGGGTATCGGCCGGGGCAGATCCGCGCTCTGACCCTGAAAGGCAAGCTGCTGGCCGAGCAGAATCAAAACTCCGAAGCCATTACCACCCTCGAGAAAGCTGTGGGCCTGGTAGAGTCTTACATCGCAGAAGTGGGCGGGGGGCCCGAGACCGCCCAGCGCGTGCGCGGCGACGCCCGCGAGCTCTACCAGTTACTGACCAGGCTTCAGCTCGAGTCAGGTCAGGCTGAGGAAGCGGCCGATACCTATGATCGCTATCGCCAGCTCAACTCCGCCTCCCAATTTGGACTTCAAGACCTGACCCCTCGCTCGCAGGATACCCAGGTCCTGGTGCTGCGGGCAACCGAAGCCCAGACCCAGTTTCAGGCTGCCGAGGCCGCCCGCCTGAACTACTCCAGTGCCGGGATCTCCCGTCTTGCCGACACCAAGCAAGACTATTATCGAGTGCTGCAGGAGATCCAGGACCAGGATCAGGCCTACGGACGCCTCCAGGTAAGGCCCAAAACCTTCTCCAAGGTCCAAAAGTCGCTCCCTGAGGGGACCGTGCTGGTGCAGTTGTTCCCTTCCGAGAGCCACCTCTATCTGTTTGTGGCGACCCGCGACGCCCTCAAAGTGCGCAGGGTCGATGTTCGGGGCGACGAGCTGACCGACCTGATCCACCAATTTCGTCAGCAGGTGAGCGCCTTCTCGCGCACTGCCGATGGCAAGACGCCTTTTAAGCTGGAGGACGACCCCGCCCTGGCGACCTGTCTCAAGACCCTCTCGGCCTACTTCATCGCGCCTCTGGCCGAGGACCTGAAAGGCAAGAAGGTGGTGGCCTTCGTGCCCACCGGAGTGCTCAGCTACTTTCCCTTCCAGGCTCTCCAGTACGGCCAGGGATATCTGGTGCAGAGCATGGAGGTGGTGACCCTGGTCAAGGCCAGCGACCTGGACCAGCTGCACCAGGCTCCCGGTGAGAGCGGGGGCTCGCTGCTGGCCCTGGGGGACCCTGACGGCACCCTGAAGGCCGCTCGCCAGGAAGTGGTCAGTCTGCACGAGCTGTTCCCGGAAGGCAACGCCTGGGTAGGCCAGGAGGCCACCACCGAGCGACTCAAGAGCCTCGGGCCCGGCATCAGCTACGTGCACCTTGCCACCCACGGCATCCTGAACACCCGTGACCCGCTCCAGAGCTATCTGCTGGTGGCGGCCACGGGCAGTCATTCCAACCGGCTCACCGTCAACGAGATCGCTGGACTCGACCTGGAAGGCGTGCAGGTGGTCACTCTCTCGGCCTGCTCCACGGCCCTGGCTGAAAGATCCCCCGGCGTGGGTACGGAGTTGACCAGCCTGGCCGACGCCTTCAGCTACGCCGGTAGCCCCACCCTGGTCGCCAGTCTGTGGAAAGTAGCCGACCAGCCGACTCGGGAACTGATGGTGGCCTTCTACCAGGGCCTCAAGACCGGTCTGGGGCGCGGGCAGGCCCTGCGCCAGGCCCAGGTGAGCCTGCTCGAGCAGCCCCGCTACGCCCATCCCTTCTACTGGGCTCCGTTCACCCTCATGGGAGACTGGCGCTGACCTTGCCGTGCGCTTCGAGATTCCTCTATACATTCAGGGGCAGGGCGGCAAGCAGCCCGAGTATCGGGTTCGTCCGCTCTTTTTTGCACGTCCTGAAGAGCACTCCAAGCTCTTGAAGCAAGCCCGCTCACGTCTCATTCAGAGCCTGCGCAGCCACCTCGATGCCCTCAGCCGCCAGGATCGCAACGAAGAGTTGGCCCGCTACAGCTATTGCCCCGAGCTCGAGCAGAATTTGCTCGACCTTCGGTTCGAGCATAAGAAGAGGACGGCCAGGGTGCGCTTGCTGGTGGTCACTTTCCACGGGCTGGGCCGACGCCTGGCTTTCAGCCCCTCCTTACCGGACGAGTGGTTTGAGGTCGACCGTGGCCAGGACCTGGGTGTGCGCGCCACCGAGGTGCTGCGCCAGTTCCTGCGGCGCAAGCCCAACCAGGATATTCAGCCGGAGGCTCTCTCCGCGCTGGAGCGCGCCTGGATCGATGTCCTGCCGCTTCAGCTCGAGCCACCGCGTGCCTCCCCCCGCCCCAAGCAACCAGGTCTGATGGCTCTGCTGGGTGGGCGCGACCTGGCCAGCGGGCGCGAGGAGCTGGGCAAGGTCGGCCGTTGCCTCACCTGGGGCCGCGAAGATCTGGAGCGCTGCCTGGAGCGAGCCCCCGAGCTCGAGCGCCTGGAAACACTCATGAGACGGCCTCAGCGTGCGGCCGTGGTGGTAGTCGGCCCACGCCTGGTGGGCAAGACCACCCTGATCCACGAGCAGGTTCGCCGTGACAATCGGCGACGAGGCTACTGGCAGCTTTCTCCCCAACGCTTGATCTCGGGGATGAGCTACCTGGGTCAGTGGGAAAGCCGGCTGGTCAAGATTCTGCGCTACGTGCGCGAGAAAAATCTCGTGCTGGTGCTCGACGATCTGCTCGGCTGGCTGTCAGCCGGCCTCTCGCGCGATGCCCAGATGCCCGCCTCGGACGTTCTCAAGCCTTTTCTCGAGCGCCAGGAGCTCAGGCTGCTGGCCGAGCTGACCCCCGAGGCTCTGGCCGTGCTGCAGGAGAAAGACCGGGCCCTGGCTGACCGTTTCGAGGTCGTTCGGCTGGAGGAGATGGCCCCCGGCACCTCCATGCGAGTGTTGCTGGAGACGGTGCGCAGGACCGAAGAGACCCAGCGATGCACCTTCACCTCCCGGGCCATCTTGGAGATCGAAGAGCTGAGCAGCCGCTATCTGACCGACGCGGCTCGTCCAGGGAAGGCAGCCCGGATGGCACGCCAACTGGGAGCCCGCTACCGAGGCCAACTCGTAGACCGCCAACAGGTGCTGGAGCAGTTCTCGCAGCGCAGCGGACTTTCGCTCACCCTGCTGGACACCGACACACGACTGACCCGGGCCCAGTCCAGGGCCTGGCTGAGCGAGCGAGTCGTTGGCCAACCCCGGGCTCTGGACGCCCTGGCTGACACCATCTCGATCTTCAAAGCTCGTCTGTCCGACCCCCGCCGCCCGGTAGCCGGCCTGCTCTTCGTGGGGCCGACCGGGGTGGGTAAGACCGAATGTGCCCGAGCTCTGGCCGGCACTCTCTACGGGAACGAAGACCGTCTGGTCCGCCTGGACATGAACGAGTTCGTGGGCCACGACGCGGTCTCCCGTCTGGTGGGCAGCTCAGGTCATCCGGACGGTCTTTTGACCGCCGCCCTGCGTCGACAGCCTTTCTCGGTCGTTCTCCTGGACGAAGTCGAGAAAGCACACCCCGACGCCCTCAACCTTCTGCTCCAGGTCCTGGGAGACGGCCGGCTCACCGACGCTCTCGGGCGCACTGCCGACCTTACCCAGGCCATCCTGATCATGACCTCCAATCTGGGAGCTCGCGAAGTATCTCGCAGCCTGGGGCTGCGCAGTCAGGCCGAGCAGGATGAGTTGACCTACCTCAAAGCGGTGCGGGAATACTTTCCAGCCGAGCTGTTCAACCGAATCGATCAGGTCATCCCCTTCGACCGGCTCGATCGAACCGAGTTGGCCTGGCTGGCCGACCGTTTACTACAGAAACTGCTCAACCGCGACGGACTGGTGCGCCGCCAGTGTCTGCTCGAGATCCATCCACTGGCCCGCGAGCGCATCGTCGACATGGGTTTTGACCCCCGCCTGGGGGCGCGTGCCCTAAAGCGCAGCCTGGAACGCGAAGTTGCCGCTCAGGTGGCCCGCCGGCTGGCGGCGATGCCACCCGACCTCCCGACCTCGGTACGGCTCGGCCCGCAGCTGGAGATCGAGGTGGCGGCCCTCACCCTGGTGACACCGCGGCGCCAGCCCCGGGGCTCGCTGGACCCCCTGCTGGAGGCCACCCGGGCCCGCCTGACCAGCCTGGGTCCGACCGGCCGGATCTCGCAGGAGGATCTGGATGATCAGGCCCTGATATACTTTGAGCTGCAGGATCTCCTGCGGGCGCTGGAGGCCAAGCTCCGCCACCCGGGCAAGCGCAAGCTTCCCCCGCTGGCCGAGCTGAGCATCGAGGAGGTGGAGGCCCTCTGGCGCCGCAACGACCTGCTGACAGCCCTGGAAGAGCTGGGTCAGAGCTTGAGCCCGCTTAAGGAGCGCGAGCAGCAGGCGCTGGAGCGTGACCGGCTGGCCACGGCCGCCCTCATCGCCCAGGTTGGCCGAATTCGCAAGACCACCATCCTCGAGTTAAGCGGGCCCCAAACTGAAATGCTGGAGAAGGCCTACCTCCAGCTTGAGGAAGTGCTTCGGCTGGGCCCCGGTCGGCTGGAAGTGGGCAACACCCCCCTTCTCGACGGAGAGCAGGGCCTGCACCTGATGGTCGGACCGGAGGGGATCGCTCCCACACGCGTCGGCTCCTCGGCCAGAGTGGTGCGCCTTTATTCTCCCTCGGGGGTACTGGACCTGGCAACCGGCCTGTTCCACCCTGGCCCTCTGGGGCCGGAGGCTCTGAAGCATATCTGGCTGGCTGGCCTGCCGCTGGAGCTAGCCTGATGGCCCGCATCTACCACTATCCGGCGGCCACCTGGAGCCACTCCAGCGGGTTGGTGACGGCGGTGCTGGCCGAAGAGCCCGGGGTGGTCGCCGTGCGCGCTACCCAGTCCGAGGCCCTTGGGGAGTTGCAAGACTACCTGACCTTTCTGCACCGCAGCCAGCCCTGGCTGCCCGGCCCGGAGCTGGACCAGGTCAGCTTGACCAGCGTGGCCGTCAAGCTGCGGGCAGAGTATCAACTGGATGGCCGGGTCTTCCCGGTCGATCCCCCGGTGGAGATGCGCTTTGGTTGTCTTTACGGTCCCCACGAAAGCGGCCTGTGGATGGCCACGCTGCCCACGCTGGAGCTCCAGTTTCTCTATCAGGAAGGCCGCGACCTGAAAGAGCTGGTGCAACACTATGTGCAGGACAGGCTCGCCGGCCAGACACCCGGCCAGTTGCTGCGCCACCTCCTGCCGCCCCGATTAGAGCTCGCCCGAATCGCGGTGCGGGTGCGCCGGGTCGAGGAGAGAGCGCCTGATCCGAGTTACCAGGCTCTGGAGGCGGTGGCCGACCGACTCGGTCCCTCCAGCTTCAAGAATCGCCTTTCGCGTGCGTATGGCCGAGAAACCGTCGTTGGCGAGCTAGAGCAGCGAGTGAGTGACCAGCAGGCCAGCGTGCTGCTGGTGGGCCCATCGGGGGCGGGCAAGACGGCTGTGGTGCTGGAAGCCGCCCGCCGCCATCGCAAACTCTCGCTCTGGCTGACCTCGGCCGGGCGACTGGTGGCGGGCATGAGCTACCTGGGCCAATGGGAAGAGCGCTGCGAGGCGTTGATCGCAGACCTGGCCCGCTGCCACGGAATTCTGTGCGTGGAAAACCTTCTCGATCTGGTGCGCATCGGCGGGGCGCAGCCCTCGAGCAGTGTGGCCGCCTTTCTGGCTCCTTACCTCGAACGCGGAGAATTGCAGCTGGTGGCCGAAGCCAGCCCGGACGAGTTGGAGGCCTGTCGGCGGTTGCTACCAGGCCTGGTTGACCTGTTTCAAGTGCTGCCAGTGCCGACTCTCGGCCCCTCGGAGACCATCGAAGTGTTGCAGCAGGTTACCGCTTTGCTCGAGCAACAGACTCGGGTTGCTTTCGACCCGGGCGTGGAGCGAGATGTCTATCGGGTCTTTGCCCGCTTTGCTCCCTATCGCGCCTTCCCGGGCGCCGGAGCAAGCTTCATGCGCGAGCTGGCCGAGAACTATCCCCGAGTGGATCGCGGCTCAGTGCTGCGCCACTTCGGCCAGCGTACCGGGCTGCCTGAGGTCTTCCTGCGCGACGACCTGCCTCTGGAGGCCGAAGCCGTGCTGGCCGAATTGGAGTCCCAGGTGGTCGGACAGCCGGCCGCCTGCCAGGTGGCGGCCGACCTTGTCACC
>JAANMT010003714.1_pt1 | contig 10418 bp, 6 predicted proteins | sample 7279711 | NCBI WGS metagenome assembly JAANMT01 (sample SAMN14094538, study PRJNA606508) | bioreactor metagenome | isolation source: A lab-scale SPAN reactor treating ammonium-rich wastewater day 1 | place: Ireland: Galway | collected 2017-01-16 | reverse complement strand
GCGACATCACTGTCGCGCCTTTATCTTTGGGTGAATTATACGCAATTCATCAATTTTCCGCAAACTCAAATTTACCGATATCAATAACTTCGCGAGTTTTGTTCAGACGCATGGTTATTTCTTTTTTTTCTTCACGCCCTGTAGCATAGCGCGTAAAAAGCACAACTTGAACAGTAGTCGGCCCTACTGTTTTTTGGCTCGTTGTTCCGTAGTAATTAACCTGAACCGTATATGTTCCTGGAATTGCTTTTTTCATAATAAATTCTTCTGGGCCGTAGCCGCCCACAAGGTCGCGCGAGATATGCCCGCCCCACCTTGTGTCGCGGTTTCCATAGAAACATTTTTCACCTTTCGGGTCTGTAACCCATAAGTCCATATCACAATTATCCGCATCCCAAGTAAGAACCACGCGAATATCTGCCGGCATATTTGTCAACAGTCTTTTATCGAATTTTCCGGTTTTAACGGTATTTCTGCTTTTCGCCGTCAAACGATTCAACTCGCCGGCTACAATCAGTTCAATTTCGGGAAATCGTGCGTCCCACTTATTCACAATGATATGATAAAGCAAGTCGGCGGCTTCCTGCGGCTTATTATCGGCGGCCAAGGCCAGAGCCAAATCACGATAGGATTGCGGCTCTTCCCCGCGCATTTCAAGAACATCTCTAAAAATTCCAACCGCATATTCGGTATAACCTAATTGCATTAGTCTATGGCCTAAAACTCGAAATATCTGCGGATTTTCAAGTTCCATTTCGGCTATATTCGACAGGACTCTGAGCGCAACGTCTTTTTGTCCGTCATTATAAAAAAAATCCGCAACATCTAAAAAGAAGCCTGCCGCGCCGCCGTATTCCGATTTCAATGCCAAATATGTTTTATATTGCTCTTGCTTTGGCGATGATTTTAACTTTTCAATATATGGCGTTTCCGGATTCCACGCTTCAAGTGAAATAGAAGATGTTGTTTGTATTTCGTCGTCGCTCTCATTCGATTCGGCGGTATTATACTGCACGGCGCCTCTGCCGTTCATCGCACTCATTCCGCCACGCCCCATTCTGCTCTCCATCATAGGTGACGCAGACGCTCTCATGCTTCTGCTCGTCGGCATCAGAGCATCACTTTGCTCCGACATTGTTTCATCATTCATTGTTTCATCACCGGATATGCGCAGAATTTGCTCGGATTTATCAATAAGCATAGGTTTGGGAAATTTTTCATTCCACCATTTTTGTCTATCGGCAAATAAACGCAACACATCGGCAAAACGAGTCGAATCATCGAGTATTTTTTGTTGCTTTTTCGTTGTCATTATACGATTATAGGCTGCAAGTAATTCTTCCGGCGGCGTAATTTCATGCTGCGCATAATCCTCGACACGGTCGAGAACGATTAGCGACGTATTTCGCGTAACTATTGAAAATTCCTTGCCCAAACGGGTTATTTCCGCTTTATTTTCAGAATATTTCATATCTAATTCTGCGATTTTTTTTGCCGCGTGCAACGAGCCGATAAAATCGGCATCGGTTTTATTTTCTTTAGTGGAAATTCTGACTGTTTCGGTAAATTCTTCGCGGCCGCCATAGCCGTAATGCAGTGTAATCACGGCTGTTCCACCATTCATTTTTCCGCAGATGCCTATACCGCCCGCCGGAACAGGCGTAGGAACAGAAGGAACAATATCGGTGGCTCCCGTACTTGTTGCCGATATTAAAGTCAATTGTCGCGAGGTAAGTAGTTCGAGCGCGTCTTCATTTTCAGATGAAAGCAGATTGATAAACGCACCGCCCGTTTTCTGTGAAACATACCGCAAATACGAATACTCGGCATCCGGCGAAGAATTTACGGCATAAACAGGAGCATTGCCAAGCATAATTTCCTTGCCGCCGAAATTGCCTGTTCCGTCGGAAAACAGCAGGATTTCGTCGCCGCGATAATGCCGCAAGTCTAATGAGCCGAGATTTGTAGCACCGTCGAAAGGCTGATTTTGCAGATATTCGCGCAATACGGAACTGTTACCGCCCACAACGGAAAATTTACGCCCTGATTCGATATTGTCACGCAATATTAAAGTTTGTACTTCACAAGAAGTTATTTTTTGAAAATATAAGTCAAGAAGTGCCAATTCTTTAATTATTTGACGTTTTGAACCGGAGCCGGAAGCGTCCCATACCAATACTAAAGAACGCGGGGACAGTTTTTTTTCAAATTGTCCTTGTGTCGTCGAAAAAATATAGAAATATGAAGTTCCGGCTTGATCCGCAGTAAAAGCACGGCTTTCGCCGGCCGGCAATGAGAACGAAAAAGGCCGCTCGGAAACGTAATTTGTTCGGCGGACCGTAAGTGCAAATCCATCGTTTTCAGGAATGAATTCGGCACCGGTAGCGGCTTCTTCGACTTTTGGTTCGGCATCACTTCCCGCCGATTCCGCACGAATAGTAAAGCCCGCAACAGGCTTTTTGAATACAAACGGCAGAACGTACTGCAATCGGTCGTTAAATGCCGGCAATTCTTGGTCATAGCCTACTACTACGGTTTTAACGCCTTTGGCCGGGATCGGATAAACCCTTGTTCTGAAAGAATTTCCTCGCGTAAGTTCTATTAGTCCGGGGTCTGTTTTTCTCCTTACAACGCTCTCAAATGCTACACGTGCTTGTTGTTTTTCAACCGGCACGCCTTCGCGCAAGTTACCGTTTACGTCCATAGCAAAACGCCTAATCGTCTGTCCTTCGTCCAGCGGCACATTCAGTTCGCCTTCGAGTACCGTATTATTATCATTGCGAAAAATCATCGTAAGCGTAGTGCGGGCTATATTTCCGACTACGGAAATTTGCACGTCCAACGAATCTAAAATTATTGGTTTTGTGCGGCTGTTATCTGTTCTTGCAATGATTTCCGGCGGCGGTAAAGTGTGGCGGAATAATGTATCCGCAATTATCGGTTTGCATATAGGTTTTTGCATGACGGGCTGAATATACATTCCCGTTATCAGGGCGGCCAGCACCGCGACAAATGATGTTAGAATATTCATGATTATTTGCAATTATTGCCGGAATTTCACAATGGTTAATTATTTAATTTGTTACCATCAATCTTTCGAATTCAGCCGTACCCTCGGCAGAGTTCACTCCCACAACGTACATTCCGGGCGGTAAATCGCCTAAATTCAGCAGTATTTCACGCTCTCCCTGCGAAAATTCGAAATTCCCGAAATCGAGCAGTTTTCGTCCGGAAATATCGAACAATGCAATTGTCAGCGTTATATTATTGTGCGCGGCAATTTTAGCGGAAGTTTGTCCTCCGGCCGCCGGATTGGGTGCAAGCCCTTTTATTCCGAAATTTATTCGCTCGGAAGTCGTGATTTGAACGTTGGTTACTGTGTTATTATCCGATTTTGGACGATAACGTGCGGGCAATGCATTAAGAAATTCCGGCGTGGGAATATACCATAAGGTAACATTTGCCGGCGGCTTTTCTCCGTCGTCAAGTTTAAAACGTATTGCCAGCAAATTATTCGGCTCATTGTAAAATCTTACGGCTTCCGATGCGTATTCGACTTTATTTTTTGTTGCATTCATAAAATGCGGCAACGAACGAAAATATGCGGTGGATCCGCCGGAATATTTCGTAACGGAAAATACGGGAATAAATTTGGACGGTATTTCTTTTTTATGCCGCCCTATACCGGAAAACTGTATCATTTGCGGCGAAATAAGCGTCTTTTTTAACGATGCATTTTTTGAGTTGATTCGTTCAATAAAATAAGCACGATTAACCTGCAGAACAACACCTATTGAACGGAGTTCTTCCGCATTAAGCTCGTATACTTCTGTTGCCGGCGGACTAAAATTTTGCGCCGTACACGCAGCAGCGGCAAAAATCAATGCCGCGATTAAAGTTTTCATATTTACATTCCGAAATAGTTGTGCAAATTGCCGTTGCTTGGACAAAAGAGATGCACTCTGCGATAAAAGTTACTTCGACTTCACGCCATAATTGCCGGAAAAATCAAAATAGCGAACATTGATTCTTTAAAGAGTTTCCGTGCATTTGCCGATAATATGATTACAAATATTTTTTTTGAATTTTTTCGGAATAATCAAAATGCCGACTATATCATCGGTTGGTGTCAGTATTTCAAGTGCGAAACTATCCTCCGAAAATCGCTTGCTGATATATGATTTGGTGCGCGACGATTTGCGTCGCGAAGGATATACGGTAACAAGTTCGTCAAAGGCTTTCAGGAAATTAGACGAGTTTTTGAACCTCGGCGACTCGAGCAAGGTAAATATTGACGATCTTACGCCGAAAGAAAGCGAAATTTTCCTGAAAATGCTTTCTTCGTTGCTAAAACACGGCGTTGTGGGTTACAACGTCTACGAGGTAAATGGTCGCCCCGAGAAACATTACCTTGTTAATACTATCGGTAACTCGCGGCTTTACGGCAAGAAAATATTGGGAAAAGGCAGTTAGTGTCCGAGCATTGCGGCCTATTAAAAGCGTATGACAAAATCAGCATTGTATTTACTCCTGTTTTCGATTTGTTTTTCAGGCGGTTACATTGCTTCGGCCAATCGTTGCAGCGAGCAAACGCTCCTTTCGGGCGATGCGCCGATAGTAAGTTACGGAATTGACACTACGCGGCATTGGTGGGCGATTACACAGCCCTTTTCATCGGGTTTCCGGCTGATTGTCGACGGCAAAGAAAGCGATGTGTTCCAGAAGATATTATACCCCGTATTTTCACCGAACGGCGACGGCTGGGCGGCATTTGCACTTGGGAATACAGGGCAGTGGTTTTTATTGCAAAAAGATACGATACTTGCACTTAATTGCTCCGCAGTCGGCGATATTTATTTTGGCCAATCCGGCGCATTCGCCTATACATACGAGCAAGGTGCAAATGAATTGTTTGTGTTCAACGGAACAGAACGGCGTACCATCGGGCGAACAAGTGAAATTATTATTGATTGCGACGGTTACAAATTCGCCTATTCTGCAAGGCGCGGCGACGGCGAAGTTATCGTAGGAAATGACGGTGAATCGGAATTATTCGACCGCGTTCGTCCTATCGGAATATGGTACGGCGGAAAAACTATGTTTATTGCCGAATATGGCGGACAATCGCGCCTGTACAAAGGAACTGAGCCGATTTCGCGTACATTCGACAATATAGCCGATGCTGTAATGAATAACGAATGTACAGCAGTTGCTATTGCCGGTTACACAAAAAGCGGCGCAGTAGTGCAATTATATTCCGACGAATATTACGAGCCGCTTGAAAGCCGAATGTATGAGGCTGTTTCGAGTTTGGTAATTCACCCTAACAAACCTATGTATGCCTGCATTGCACAGTACAATAGCGCACTTACCGTCGTGTTTAACGGTACGGAGTATGATGCCGGACGCGAATGCGGGAAACCTTTTTTTACGCATAACGGCGCAGAATTAATATTTGCCGGCGCAGACCAACAGTATTTTTTTACCGTTAACGGCAAACGGTACATACAACCGGCAGCTATTGATATTAATCGAGAGTACGCAGTTAAACCGGGCGGCGGCACTTTTGCTTACGGCTCGAGCAACGGTTTGGTAGAACGTGATATGCAAAAAAATATGGCATATTCGGGCTTGATGGTAGACGAGGCTACGTCGCCGCGATATAATTGGCGCAACGGACATTACGAAGCACTCGGCCGAATAAATCAACGATTATATTTACTTGCCTGCGAATAAAAACAATAAATTTTACATGGCTGTTTTCGACATTATTATCCCCACATACAATAATTGCGCCGAATTAAGGAAATGTTTGCTAACTCTTGAACACCAAATATTTACGGATTTTCGCGTTCTTATTTGCATAGATGGCTCGACAGATGATACATTGTATTTTTTGAAGGATTATCATCCTATTTTTCAAATAAAAATTTTGCAACACGACGACGGAAAAAATCACGGCAGAAACCCTGCGCGTAATCTTGCTTTGCCGCATATAGCATCGGAATTTATTCTATTTATAGATTCCGACATTGAATTGCGTTCGGATTGTTTGCAACGGCATTACGAGTTGTTGAGCAAGCGCGACTGCATTTCCGTTGGCGATGTGCGTTACATCAACACGGACACAAATATTTGGGCGGAATATCTGCAAACACGCGGCAAAAACAAATACCGCGACGGCGACGAAATTCCGCCGCAATATTTAATTACTCAGAATGCGGCCCATCGTGCGAGATATTTTATCGAAGCGGGCGGTCAAGACGCTTCGATGACGCTATATGGGGGCGGCGATACCGAATATGCTCTAAGATTGTTCAGGCATTACCACTTGCCTACTATTTTCAATGAGTGTGCCGCAGGCGATTCGGCAATGAACAAAACTTTGAGCGAAGCATTGTCGCAAATGGAAAGATTCGGTGCCTCAAATCTAAAATATCTTACGAAAAAATATCCGGAGAATAAAGATATATTCGGCTTGATATATTTACAAAAAACTACTTTTATCGGTAAAGCCGCAAGTTTGCTTTTCAATAAAAAATTATCACTGTCTATTGAAAAATATATTCGCTTATTTCCACGCAAACTGCAAAAATACGCCGTGCATTATTGCGTTGCGGCACGAATACATTACGGTTACAATCACACCGATATTTAAGAATAATGCCAATCGGCTTTTTGTACTTTCCCTGCCTTATTCAAAATAAAAAAGCGTCGTCCGAATTGCAAGTAATCCGGACGACGCTCGGTTATCTATAGGTTAGAATCAAGCAAGTGCTGTTACGAACATCCGCTTGTGGCTCCGCAGTCGTCGCAAACCGTGCAACTTCCGTTGCGTTTTACGCGCATAGAGGCGCAGTTACCGCATTGCTCGCCGGTATAGCCGCGCGCTTTTGCCTCATAGATGCGCCCGGCCGCGCCTGATGCCGTAGGGGCCGATACAGCGGCGGCCGGCTCTTCCACGGGAATATGAGATCTGTCGGCAGAATTGGCAAGTTCGGGCTTGGCGGCTGTACCTGCCGGAATTTCATCTACTGCCTTGACATGTACAAAATCCGTGCGCTTCAGGTAATCGTAGCCTATGGAGCGGAAAACATAATCAAGTATCGAAGTTGAATTTTTAATTGCTTCGTGCCCTTGAACCGGTCCGGCCGGGTCGAACCGCGTGAAAACAAACGAATCAACAAGTTCTTCGAGCGGCATACCGTATTGCAATGCTTTCGATGCCAACACTGCAAAGCAGTTCATCAATCCTTTGAACGATGCACCTTCTTTGTACATATCAATAAAAATTTCACCCAACGAGCCGTCTTCGTATTCTCCGGTTCTAAGGAATACTTTGTGCCCGCCGACTGTTGCCTCGCGTATATGTCCGCGGCGTTTTTTTGGCAGACGATGGCGTTCTGCACGATGATAAACGCGCTCTACTATACGCTCCTGCACCTCGCGCGGGCCTTTGGTTTCGTCAAGCGAATCCTCATCGCCAAGCATAACGACTTCATCTGCCAAATCGTCGGACGAAGAATTTAGCGGTTGTGAGAGTTTAGAGCCGTCGCGATACAGAGCGATGGCCTTCAAGCATGATTTCCACGACTCGATATGCACTGAATTGACATCGTCTACCGTCGCTTCATTGGGCATATTAATAGTTTTGCTTATAGCACCGGAAATAAACGGTTGAGCCGCTGCCATCATGCGAACATGCGCCATATATGGAATGTATCGCTGCCCGCGTTTTCCGCATTTATTTGCACAGTCGAATATAGGCAAATGCTCGTCAAGCAGATGGGGCGCACCTTCGATTGTCATAGAGCCGCACACGTAATCGTTAGCGGTTTCAATGTCGCTTTTCGAAAATCCGAGCGCACGCAACATATCGAAATTGCAATCATCTAATTGCTCGTCGCTGAACTTAAGCACAGATTTGCAGAAATCTTCGCCGAGTGTCCATTTATTAAAAGCAAATTTTACATCAAACACCGCGTCCAACTGCTTTTCGACGGAAGCTATAGCATCATCACTAAAACCCTTTTCTTTAAGATTTTGGCGATTTATCGTCGAGCATCCGACAAGCGTTCCGTGGCCTTTGCAATATTTTTCGATGTCCTCAATTTGCTTATCCGAGTAGCCGAGTTTGTGCAATGCTTTGCGCACTGATTGATTAACTATTTTGAAATATCCGCCGCCGGCAAGTTTTTTGAATTTGACAATGGCAAAATCCGGCTCGATTCCGGTAGTGTCGCAATCCATAACCAAACCGATTGTTCCGGTTGGCGCTATAACCGTAACCTGCGCATTACGATAGCCGAATTCCCCGCCGAGTGCCAAGGCTCTGTCCCAAGCGTTTCGCGCTGCTTCAAGAAGGCGATAGTCGGAAATATAGTCCGATTCTACACCGGTAGGAACTGTGGTTAAGCCCTCATACTCATAGTCAGGCTCATTGTAAATTGCGCGACGATGATTGCGCATAACGCGGATCATTGCATCTTTGTTCGCCGAAAATCTTGAAAATGTGCCAATATCGCGCGCCATTTCGGCAGATGTAGCATAGGCCTCGCCCGTCATCAATGCGGTAATAGAACCGGCTAGTGCCAAGGCTTGCGGCGAATCGTAAGGAATTCCCGCCGTCATAAGTATTGTACCCAGATTTGCATAACCCAAGCCGAGCGTACGGAAATCGTAGCTTAATTGTGCGATTTTCTTTGACGGGAACTGCGCCATCAATACGCTTATTTCCAGAACAATAGTCCAAAGACGTACCGCATGACGGAAATCGTCAACCTTAAAGTTGCCGGTTTCTTCTTCAACAAAATACGCTAAGTTTATGCTTGCCAAATTACAAGCCGTGTCATCTAAGAACATATACTCACTGCATGGATTCGAAGCATTGATACGACCATCGGCCGGGCAAGTATGCCATTCGTTGATAGTTGTATCAAATTGAAGTCCCGGATCGGCAGATTTCCATGCACTTATGTTTATTTTCTCCCATAAGTCGCGTGCTTTAACTACTCGCGAAACTTCGCCGTCCGTTCTCCACCTAAGTTCCCAAGGCTCGTCGTTCAGCACTGCTTTCATGAACTCATTGGAAACGCGGACTGTATTATTGGAATTTTGTCCGGCTACCGTAACATAAGCATCCGATTCGTAATGCGTATCGTAGACATCTATATCTAGCGATGTAAATCCTTGTGCGGCAAGGGCGAGTGCGCGTTGAATATAGCTTGGCGGCACGCCCCGGTGCAAAGCGCGTTTAATCAATATGTCGAGCCGTTCGTTCTCCTTTCTGTCGGCACCGTGCAATGTTGCTTCATCTACAATGGCTTGCAAGAATTTAGCGTTAATTTTAGAGCCCGCAACCAATGCGGCCACTTTATCTTCTTCTTTTGCTTTCCATTCGATAAAATCTTCGATATCTGGATGGTCTATATTTACAATAACCATTTTTGCAGCACGGCGCGTCGTTCCGCCGGATTTAATGGCACCTGCCGCTCGGTCGAATATTTTCAGGAAACTCATCAGGCCGGACGATACACCGCCCCCCGAAAGTTTCTCGCCGCAACCGCGTAAGTTCGAGAAATTAGAGCCTGTCCCGCTACCGAATTTAAAAATTCGCGCTTCCCGTGTAGCAAGGTCGAATATTCCGCCTTCATTCACCAAATCATCTTCTATGCTTTGAATAAAGCAAGCATGAGGTTGCGGACGTGTGTAAGAGTCGGCAGATTTATTTAAACGCTTTGTTTCCGGATCAACATAATAATGCCCTTGCGGATTCCCCGTTATGCCGTATGTATATTGCAATCCGGTATTGAACCATTGCGGCGAATTGGGAGCCGCTATTTGGCGCAACAGCATATATGCGATTTCATCATAGAAAGCGTCAGCATCTGCTTCCGTATCGAAATAGCCGAAACGCTTTCCCCAATCCGTCCAGCAACCCGCAAGCCGATGCACTACTTGCTTTACGGAGGTTTCGCGTCCCAGATTTCGCGTACCGTCTTCGTTGAAAACGGGTTGTCCTTCGGCATCGCTTTGCGGCACTCCGGCGCGGCGGAAGTATTTCTGTGCCAATATATCGGCAGCTACCTGCGACCAATGTGCAGGCGCCTCGATATCATCCATCTGAAACACTACCGAACCGTTAGTGTTCCGCAACATTGAGCTGCGCTTTGTATACTCAAACTGCGTGTAGGGGCTTATGCCCTGCCGCGTAAAGCGACGCGCTATATTCATGCCTAACCTCTATAAGAAAAACGTATAAACCCGCGTCCACAAGATTTATTTTGCAGACACAGTAATTTTTAATAAAGCTGAATACCGTGTGAAATGAAGAATTTCGCCGCCGTTAATACGAAACTATGTGCCCGCGGTGCTGCATTTCCGCAGGACGAACGGTCGGTAACGACAAAATTACAATC
>JAANMT010003713.1_pt1 | contig 10419 bp, 10 predicted proteins | sample 7279711 | NCBI WGS metagenome assembly JAANMT01 (sample SAMN14094538, study PRJNA606508) | bioreactor metagenome | isolation source: A lab-scale SPAN reactor treating ammonium-rich wastewater day 1 | place: Ireland: Galway | collected 2017-01-16 | reverse complement strand
AACACTTTCAATCGCACCAGATTGGAACTGAAATTTCACGCACTTCCCGCTCTATGCGGAACATAGAGTGCTTTCAATCGCACCAGATTGGAATTGAAATGATCTCCTTTGAAAAATGAAATAAGTTGAAAATTTACTTTCAATCGCACCAGATTGGAATTGAAATTTGTATATCAACCACTTAACAAGTTTTGTCGTATTTGTCCTTTCAATCGCACCAGATTGGAATTGAAATCAGGTACTTCAAATCAATAAAAATCCTTCTATATTCCTCCGATAGTTCGTATGTAAAAATCGGTGGAAAATAATTCAAGAAAAAAAAGTTATGCCGTAGGTGCAACATATCGAGTTCGCTTTACCTTTCGAGCCTGCCATATTCCTGCTTAGCACTGTTTATTCTTTACGTAACTTTGCATAAAGTTTCGCATATTTCCTTTGCCAAAAAATAAAAATGCAGAGTTCGCCGAGTTATCGGACATCATTTATTGTTTAGCGCAAACTCTTGCAATAAAAAAGCGGAATAAATGCGAAATTATCGTAACTTATAGTATATAATAAGTTTATGTCTATTGCTGTTTTGAAATTCGGTGGCACTTCGCTGAAAGATGCCGTTGCTGTGAAAAGCGCGGTTAATATTGCGTTGCGTTATACCGGAAAAAAAATCATTGTTTTATCGGCGGCGGCAGGTGTTACAAACGATTTACTGAAAGCGGCAAGGCTTGCGGCAGATGGTGAAATTGAGGAATATAATGCATTGCTAAATGCAATCAAGCAACGCCATTCGGATATTTGCGATAAAATGCCCGTTACTCAAACTGCTCGGGAAAAGGTAGACGAGTTATGTTCTCGGCTGCGCCTGTATTGCGACGGAATGGCAATGTTGCGCGAATGTACTCCGCGTTCACTCGATGCTGTCGCGGCCTTCGGCGAATTATTGACAACTACAATATTTGCTGATTATTTGAACTCGGTCGGCCAAAGTACCGAGCTGTGCGATGCGCGTACATTTATGCGTGCCGACGGCGAATTTACAAAAGCAAAACCTGATTTAACAGCGACGGAGAAGGCTGTTAAAGAGCATTTAGCCGTACCGCTCGAATCGGGTAAAATAGTTGTAACACAGGGATTTATAGCCGCAAATACCGATGGTGCCACAATTACTTTGGGGCGCGGCGGCTCCGATTATTCGGCTGCAATTATAGGAGCAGCCGTAGAAGCGGCGGAAATACATATTTGGACGGACGTAAGCGGTGTTTATTCGGCGGATCCGAATCGCATTGCCGATGCCAAGTCGTTGAATGAAATTACTTTCGAGGAAGCACGCCAATTGTCGTTTTACGGTGCAAAAGTTCTGCATCCCGAAACTATTTTGCCCGCTATCAAGAAAAATATTCCCGTGCGCGTTCTGAACACATTTGCACCGGATGAACCCGGAACGCTTATTGTTCCAACGGCTTTTACGGAACAGCCGCATATTCGAGCGGTAACTGTAAAAAATAATTGTTTTGTTGTATCGGCACATTCGGCGAATAACGGCGAAACTTTGGCGGGTTTTCACTCGGATTTTCTATGCAAATTAGCGGCTGTGGGGATGCCGTTATTACTGTTTTCGGGCGGCGAAAGTTATGTTTTTGCTTTAATCGAGGCGGATTCTTTTGCCGATGCGGAATCGCGACTGACATTGCATTTGCCTGATGCGGCAATAGAGGAATGTGCGGTATTATGCGCTTGCGGGCCGGGAATTGCCGCACCCGGTGCAATTCAAGCCGATTTAGCCTCCGAATTTACCGGAATAGCCATAAATTGCGGCGCAAAATCAGTGATGACAGCAACGTCGGGATTATGCGCATATCTTGCAGTTTTACCGCGCAAGCAAGGTTTCGCCGCACTTGCAGCCGTTCATGGATCGGCAAATAAAAAATAGTGGCTATATGCTTGCAACAAAACGATTTAAGCATAAAAAAACCTCGACGGCAATTTATGTCATCGAGGCTTTGTAAGTATAATTTCAGATAGAATTTCAGTATTCCATCGCGGCAAGTTTGGCAATATTTGCTTTTACGTCGTCGGCCGATTTATGGAAAGCGGCAGCTTCATCATTATTGAGCGCGACTTCAATTACTTGCTCCACTCCGTTTTTGCCGAGTTTTACGGGAACGCCCGTAACCACACCCGAAAGGCCGTATTCACCTTCGAGCGCTACTGAGCAAGGAAGAATGCGGCGTTTATCTTTAATTATGGACTCTGCCATTTGCACGGCTGATGCGCTGGGTGCATAATACGCACTCCCGGTTTTGAGGAAATTCACAATTTCAATACCGCCATTGGCCGCACGTTTTACTATTGCGTCAATTTTATCCTGCGGCATTAAATCTGCAAGCGGAATACCGGCTACTGTGGTGTAGCGGGGCAGAGGCACCATGCTGTCGCCGTGTCCGCCAAGAATTAACGCCTGAACGTCTTCTACCGAAACATTCAGTTCCATCGAAATAAAAGTACGATAGCGGGCAGTGTCGAGAACGCCGGCCATACCGATAACTTTATTGCGCGGCAAGCCTGTTTTCTGCAACGTAACATAAGTCATTACATCGAGCGGATTCGACACTACGATGTAGAATGCATTAGGCGAATAGGCTACGGCTTGAGCGGCACAAGAACCCACGATTTTGGCATTTGCGGCCAGCAAATCATCGCGGCTCATTCCGGGTTTGCGAGCAAGGCCGGCGGTTATAATCACAAAATTTGAACCGGCAGTGTCCTGATAATTATTTGTGCCCGTAACTCGCGTATCGGAGGCTACTACGGGCATTGCCTCGTACATATCGAGTCCTTTGCCTTGCGGTATTCCTTCTGCTATATCGAGTAAAACGACTTCGTGCGCCAACTCGCTGTATGCGATGCGTTCGGCGGTGGTCGCGCCTACGTTTCCGGCACCGATAACCGTAATTTTCATAATAAATCCTTTGAGAGAAAAGTTAGAAAAAAAGTCTAAGGCCGTTGCTTTAAGTTCAATGAGAAAACGCCTCAATGCACCGTGAGGGCAAGAGGCGTCTGCCTGAAAGAAACGTTATGTAACCGCGCTGTTACGCTTCGGCCGGATAGACGGATACTTTGAGGCGCGTTTTGTCTTTGCGCTCGAATTTGACTACGCCTTCAATCAGAGAAAACAAGGTGTAGTCCTTGCCCAGTCCGACATTATTGCCGACATGATAGCGGGTGCCGCATTGACGAATTATGATATTTCCGGCTTTTACGAATTGTCCGCCGAACTTCTTAACGCCGCGCCGTTGCGCATTGGAATCGCGGCCGTTTTTTGTAGAGCCGGCCCCTTTTTTATGTGCCATGACAAATACTCCTGAAAAAATTATATGTTCGGTCAGAGTTCTATAGAATTGATTTGAACGCGGGTGTAGCGTTGGCGATGACCGTTTAATTTCTCATAGCCTTTACGACGCTTTTTGTGAAATACAAGCACTTTCGCGTCTTTGATATGGTCAATTACGGTAGCCTTGACGCAACCTGAAAGATATGGTGCGCCGATTTTTGGCGAAGACTCGTCGCCGCCGGCTAAAATATTCTTAAATTCGACAGTTGTGCCCGGTTCGGCATCCAACAAGGGAACGATTAACACTTCAGGCTTCTGAGCATTTGCCCGGACCTTGAATTGCTGGGCGGCGATTTCTACGATTGCAAACATTGCGTTAAAACCAAAAAAATGAAGACAGTAAAAATCAGAGAACACAAATATACGGCTTTTTTATAAGGCGGCCATCGAATTATCGCTGTAATTTGCGAAAATACGCGGATTTTTGCTCCGTTTGCCGCTGTTTGCAAGGCTGTTTTATAGTTTTGCCGAGATTTATGCACATACTTCTATTACCGAGATATTTGTACCAATCACGAATGAAAAACTTTTTAATTGCGGCTGCATCGGCCGCTGCATTGTTTTTCTGTTCATCGGAAGCTGTGTCGCAAGTGCAGTTTTTGAATAACTCGTCCGATATGCTTTTTGCCGAAATTACGGTGAAACATAACGGTAAAATTCTGGTGAAGGGGTTGAAATATCGCCGCGCAACGCCATTTATGGCTTCAGATATTGACGGTTTCGATACTCTGACGATTATTTCCGAAGCAGATACGAATATCAAACGCACTTTGCCTGTTGCGGTGGACGGCTCTGCACCTATGTGCATAATAATTCAAGGCGTGGGCGAGCCTTTCGCTTTTGCGGCAAATCCGGATGGGCGCGACATTTCGCTGTCGGCATATTGTCAAAATGTGAATATAAAATCGGAAGAACCAACCGAAACGGAAATTTTGTTTCAATTCGGCAGTACGGACGCACCGATTTGTTCGCTAAATGCCGTTGATATAGCTCCGCTTATTCGCAAAGGCTCGTTCGGCGATGCCACTCCTTTTCCAATTCCGATGCCGGCAATGCGATATGAATTTGCAATTATCGAAGAATCCGGTATACCTTCCATTCATTCTGTTTTCAAAGTTGATTTAAGCGATTGGGGCGGCAAAACGGGAATATGCGCTTTATCGGGTTTTTGGAATCCCAAGTATAATAACAGCGACAAATCATTGGTGCTTTTACTTGTAAATTCCAATGGGGAAGCCAAGGAATATCTATCTGAACCTGTTGGTATTTACAGCGAAATAAATTCTGACGTCGAACGCCCGAAATTCAATTTTTATGCTGCAATTGAACGTGTAGTGTGGGATTCGCCGGAAATTGTTTCCGCGAAAATATTTTCCGAGTCGGGCGTAATTGCGGCACATGCGGCGGATAACTCGGTTACAACCGTAAATTTACCGAACGGTGTATATTTCTGTACGGCGGAGAATCGGGCAGGCAATATTTTCATTGAGCGTGTTTTGATATGCCGCTGACAGTTGGATATTGGTTAAGCGATGACGGACGGCAACTTTTGCTCGCCGCAAGTGAATTTCTTGAAAACAGAAATGAAGTTTCGGCAGGCGAGTTAAAACGTTTTCGCTTAATGTTTCCGTCGGTTGAATCTGCACGAATAACCGAAGCGGTTAACTTTGCCTCGTTGATGATTAAAGCGCGAGAAACAGGCAAATTACCGTCCGAAACATGGCTTTTTACGCGGGAAACTTACGAACAAGCAACGGCGGCCTCTATTGCAATTCATCATGCGGCAAGATTTGCCGACTGCGCCAAAACAGCGGAAATTTGTACCGGTGCCGGTTGCGATACGTTTGCACTTTCGCGCATTACATCGAGAATTGATACTTTCGAGGCAAACGAATACATTGCATCGCTTGCACGGACTAATTTTTCGTTAAATCACGTGAAAAATGTGCAAGTAATCACCGAAAAAGCGGAAAAGTCTTTAGCCGAAAACAAGTTGAAATATGACGGAATTTGGGCTGACCCCGCACGAAGAAACGAGTCAAGGCGCGTAGGCGGCTCGCCAAATGAATACAGCCCCTCACTTGATTGGCTGATGACGATGAAAAACGCATCGGTTATAGGAATAAAAATTTCGCCCGTCGTTAATCTGCAACTGCCGTCCGGTTGGGTGCGTGAATGGATAGGAATGCGCAAAGAATGTCGAGAACAAGTTTTGTGGTATGGCACTGACGTGAAAGACGGAACTGTATGGCTTGCCGATGAGCAGTCCGTGTGGTCGCCTTATGAAAAGATACCTGCGGAAATTTCGATTGCGGATCGCATTGTTGCGGGCGGCTATATTATCGAGCCTTGCGCCGCGCTTATTCGATCCGGTTTCATATCTTCGTGGTTTGCGGAACGGTCAATAGAATTACTTGATACTTCAATTGCTTACGGATTTTCGCTTGAAAAGCAGGAAAAAATGCCGTTTGCTTCGGTTTTTGAGGTAATTTCTGCGGTGGAATTTTCATATAAGAATCTACAAAGCAACGTAAATGCACTTAAATTCACCGCCGAAACGGAAATAAAAAAACGTGGATTTCCCGAAGAGCCTGACGCAGTACGCCGAAAATTGGATTTTCCATTTTCCGGCGAAGCCGGCGTAATTATTCTAACTCGCCACCGCGGAAAGAGAATAGCCGCTTTTTGCCGTCGAGTAAGGTAGATGTTTGCGTGTATAAAAAGAATTCTCACATCAAGCCGCCAAGAATGCGAATATTGGGAATTTTTCCCCTGTGTCCTATGACATCATTTCAAATATCTTCGGCTGTTCCGTAAAAAGTTGCGGCATTAGTTTTTAGTATATTTCCTTACACTATTTCTATCGAAATAGTATTCTTTCTTTAATAAGAATCAATCCTCATCTTCGCCGGCCGCACCGCTTGTCGAAAAACGATATACAAAGCCGATATTTGCAAGATATTGCGAGGCAATTTGCGTTTTTTCTACGTATTGATACAAAGGCAATTCGAAAAGGCAGAACGCTGTAAGCTTATTCCAAAGCGTATAGTTAAACTGTGGTGCAAGAATCAGCTTTTTACTTCCTGTGGCTTTGTGGTCATAATTCGGATAGGCATAAAACAATACTGTTTTGTTAATATCGGTTTTGCCCATTACTTCACCGCGAATTTGCACGGTCGCGCCCAGATCGTCTGTAAGCATTGAGCTTGCAAACAAAGCAACACTCATAAAATCGCCGGTTTTTTCGCCTCGCGGATTCCAGCCTTTGCGAATATATAATGCACTTGTTGCGAAATTGAGATTATCATCGGGATAGCCGTGGCGATAAAAGCCATAGAACATAAAATCTTGCGCACCGGTGGTAGGTTGCACCGCCGGCGGTTTTTTAATATAATATTCTGTATTTGAGAAAGGCTCGATTTTCAGCAAAGAATCATTATATTGACCAAGCGGAATTTTCATGCCGAGGCCTACAGCTATTTCATCGCGAGTATTATTTTCGGATGTATTTCTATACACCAAATAGCGCGGAAAAATAATCAGGTCGCCTATGCCGTAAGACGAAATTATTTCATTGCTTCCGAGGGCAACTTCCGCTTTATCGAACCAATATCCGGTTTCTACCGACAACGTAAGGCGCGGCGTTACGCCGTAGCCGAATCTGTTGTAGAGATATGAGCTGTGATAATTATTCAGAAAATCGTCGGCGGGGCTGTCGCCGCTCAAGAATTTGGCAGTATGAATATATTGCAACGAACTTCCTATTTCTATTTGTCCTTCCATTAAAACGCCTTGCGCCGCCGCACTTCCGGCGATAGGGCTTCCGCTGCCGCCCGAACAGCATTGAGCGTATGAATCAGCAGCTGGAAGTAATCCGAAAACGAAAAAAGACAAGCAGGCGATAATTACGAGTTTCATGGTATTTCCCGTACAAAATTAGTCTTATCGAATAATGGCAAGATGCGACGATTGTATACCGCGCAAGGTGTGCAGCCGTACCGAGTAAATTCCCGCAGGCAGTTCTGCCGAAGATATATCAATGGTTTCGCCCGACGAAACGGTTAGTAATCGGCTGAAAACGATACGGCCTAAATTATCCGTTATTTCAAGTGCAACGTTGCTTGCGTCCGCATCGAAACGAATATTTATTTCATTACCGGCCGGGTTCGGAAAGACGGAAAAATCATTGGCGGCCGATTCTTGAACCGAGCTTGGCGAATCGGCGCGGGCCGCATCTATTGCCGCTATAAGTTGCTGAAAATTTATCGTGTTATTTGCATTATAATAAACCTTTTTATTCGGCCCGATAACTATCGTTTTGGGCATTCCGGTTGAACCATAGTCGCGCATTTTAATAGACGAGCAAGAAAATTGCGTCATAAAAGATGCAGGCGGCATATTGTAGCCAGTAGCCCACGAGGTTACGAAGCCGCAGTCGGTGTCGGCAAAATCGTCAACCATATAATAGACTACGCGCCCACCGCCTTTTGATTGATAATTATTGACCACATTATAGCAGGTAAGCGCAGGCCCTACGCATGAGCCGCAAGGCATTACCCAGCAAATAACTACGGTAGAACCGCTTGCAAGCTCGGCATATAAACTTTTTTGTTGTCCGTTGCAATCTTTGCATTGAAAGTCCTTTGCTTCATCGGCGGCGGCGGTGAAAATTGCGCTTAATGAAATCAACAGCACGATTAAATTTTTCATCTTTGTATTTATGTAGTGAGTTCTCAAAAGTTTAGCGCGAAATTAACAATCATATTGCATTCTATCAATGATATTTGTCAAACCGTCTGCAATGTACATCGGTTATTGCTTAATTGTTATCGCTTGCTTTGAAGTTGTTCGGGAACTCCGCTTGGGTAAAAAAAATACTGCAAATCGGGTGATTTTATTAGAATATCTCAGTCTGCATAATCTATGAATATTTGCAGTATAGAGTGCAAAAATATCATAGAATCTCGCTCTCAACTTTTGGCAATTTGTTTGTTGTGCGAATACTCTACTTTTCCCACGAAGCGGTTACATTAAATTCAAGAAGCCCTCTCTTAGTATTTCGTTTGCGAATTGTTTCTATTCCAATGTTGCTGTAACTAAGTTGTGATAATATTTCTACAAGAATTTTTTCGGTCCGAACAAAGTGTCCGTAGAAAGAAGAGTTGCCTACAATGTAGTTGAGTTTTGCGTTTGGCTTTAGGAGAACTTTAAGATTTTGTAAGTGCAAATACATATCGTCAAAATATTTGTGGACATAGTTGCACATCAATCCTGAATTTTTGTCTCCGCTTGACTTTATTTTCTCGCACACCTCATAAAGTTGTTCAGGTAAATTTTTATTTGTGGGTTTCCAATCTTTTAAATTGCTCGTTGCAGTTCCCCAAGTTCCTCCAATGGTTTGCCAGTCCAAAGCACCCGCATCATTTCCGTTGTGAAGAAACTTTACCCAATACATGTATGGTCGCAACTCGCGTATGTAGCTAATGCGATTTGGATAAGGGGGTGATGTAATTACTGTGTCAAAAAGTTTGTTGTCCTTGCTTGACAAATCTCTTGAATCTCCTTTCAAAACTTTTGCTTTCCCTGTGAGTTGAGTTTTTGAAGAAGTAATAATGTGATTGAAAATTGCTTCAAAGAGCAATTTGATTTTGGGGAGTTCATATTGAATTGAATTGCTTTTGAATGACATTGAAACATGATTGAAAGCAGCAGATGATGTTTCAATTATCAATCTTGAAAAAGCAATCCAAACAAGATTGTGATAATGGTTTCCGTTTGGTTCGTCAAAATTGTTTGCAAGAGAGTTTCTGATGCTTGCTAAAATTTCAAGTGTTTCGGGATGCCACCACCTTTCAATGTTATGAATTGGCGGTGTCCAGTGATTTTCTGACAAACGAACATCGGCAAGGCAGTTGTTAAACTGCTCTTGCAGTTCTGCAAGTTTGTTTTGAGAAAAGTGATAACACTTTGTATTGCCTAGCCAAATCAAAAAGGGATTAATGTCAAAAAGAGTTGCATTGAAACCTAACTCGGCTGCAACTAAACCTGTTGTTGCAGTTCCGGAAAATGGGTCAAGAATATGTGAATTTGCTTTGCAATCCTTTTTGATTATTTCTTGCACAAGTTTTACAGAGTAGGCAGGAGTTAACCTCAGCCAACCATGCCGTCCAAAGTGAGAGTTGTACTTGAAAGTATAATCTGTTCTTCTCTCTATGTCAAGTTGTAATTCAGCTTGCATCTAATAGAGTTTTTAGAACTGAATTAATTTCAACTTTGAATTTCTTGGAGTTCTTCTCAAAGAAACCCACAAGGTCATAGCCCAAGACATTTTTTGAAAAAGCGAAAAGAGAAATATTTGAATTGGTGGAAGTTGAACCAATCATAATACCGCAACGATGGTTGCGGTATCTCAAAACAATGTCGGAATCAATTTGTGAGGAGAAGATTGCAAACACAGGCAGGTAACTGTTTGCCCATGCAACAGTTGCATTGTCAATGTCTGCGTTTTGCCTTTTGCTGTCCTTGCTTTTATATCCCTGACGAACTTCAAAGACAATTCCATTCTTTGGTGCTTTCTTTACTGAAATTTCTTTGCAGTAGGCAGCAATCCAGTCCTGTAATCTTTGTTTGAGTTTGGCGTTCTGAATTTCGTTTAGCTCTAATCTGCCGTCAAGTGAAAGAGTTTTTACTTTTCCTCCTGATGTTTTTGTGTCATAACTCCAATGCGCAAAATCCCTGTCCTTGTATTGGGTAGTGTCAATGAGTATTTCTCTGAAAAGATGCTCGCAACCAATCCCAATTTGTCGGTAGATTGAAGTCATCGTGTAGAATTTAAAATGCTCAAGTCAGTAGGGAATATATTTTGAATTTATTTTCAAGCTTTGTGCTCGAGCTGGTTCCTGCAACGAAATCTAACAAAAATCAAACACTCAAAACATATTACATAGAGTTCAATAATTTATTACACAAATCTTCTGCAATTCATTGTTTGGTTTCTGATAGTGCGAAAACATAGTCCAAAATGCCTTCTTCCT
>JAANMT010003712.1_pt1 | contig 10422 bp, 5 predicted proteins | sample 7279711 | NCBI WGS metagenome assembly JAANMT01 (sample SAMN14094538, study PRJNA606508) | bioreactor metagenome | isolation source: A lab-scale SPAN reactor treating ammonium-rich wastewater day 1 | place: Ireland: Galway | collected 2017-01-16 | reverse complement strand
CCACCGCCTCGACCCGCGCGCGGCTCTGGTCGGAATCGGCCTGCTTCAGGGCGCTCTCCAGATCGCCCGCGGCCTGCTCCAGCAGACCGGCATCGTACAGCCCCGGCACCTGTTTGGGCGGGTTGTCCGAGTACGACTGTCCGGTCTTGAGCACCGACTCCTCGACGCGCCGGTAGAACGCGGTCATCGCCTCAGCCGCGGCGCCGTACATGTGCCGGCACCAGTCCGCCGCCACGGCGTCGGGGCTCAACCGCGGCTCCCACAGCAGTTTGGCGATGACGTACGGCATTGGGCCGTCGAGGCTCCAGTCGGACAGCGCGCTCTGGGCGTAGTAGCGGCGGACGCCCAGCCCGTGGAGGGACTTCACGTCACCGGCGAACTGGTGCAGCACCGGACGCGGCAGCCGCCACCACATGCTCTTGCCGACGTAGCCGTAGTAGAGCAGATCCGGCCGGCGCTCGACCCAGCGCAGCAGCAGGGCGCTGAACAGCTTGTTCGGCTCCGAGGTCGGATCGGCAATCGGCCGGCTGTAGTCCGCCGGCGCGTAGTGGCACAGCCAGGGGACCACGTTCGGCTCCAGCCTGACGCTGTCCGGCGGCTCGGCGTAGTTGACGTAGGCCAGGCAGACCAGCTTGACCTCCGGGTACCGACCGCCCACCCGCCGGGCCACCTCGTTGGTGAACCAAAACACCCGGTCGCCGACGAACGGCCGCTCGCCGGTCAGCCCCAGCGAGGTCGTCCGCCCGCCGCAGAGCCGCTTGTCCAACTCCAGACAGGCCTCGCACTCGCACCAGCGCATCCCGTCGTTGGGCGAGATCGAGACGTACTCGAGGCCGGGGTTGTCGTCGATCAGCGCGCTCACGTTCTTCGCGAACTCGTCCGCCAGACCGGCCGCCGTGACGCACAACTGGCCCTCGTGCACGCCGCCCGGCCGCCGCTCGCCGGAGAGGACGGGGAACCACTCCTGGTGGTCGGCGAAGTACCGACTCGGAGCGATGAAGCGGTGGTAGGTGTGGGTTTCGGGCAGAAGCTGGTGGGCGTCGTAGCGGGCCGCGTCCTCGGCGCTGTAGAAGCCGTTGAGCCCCAGCTTCACGCCCCACGCCGCCCGCGCCGCCTGCCGGCCGACGAAGGTCCGCAGCTCGAACGCCGGTGTGGAGACCAGGTCCAGGCCTTCGACGGCCACCGTCTTGAGGCTCGGCAGGTACTCCTGGTCGGGCGCCAGGAAGCGGCAGCCGAGGTGCTCCAGCAGCCGGTAGACGGCATGCAGCGTGGCGAAGTCCCCCCGACCGGCGACCACCAGCCGCCGGCCGTCGGCCAGCAGCGCGATCGTGTCCCGCTCGGCGTGATCGAGCTCCGGGAACGCGGCCCGAGCGGCGTCGGTCGGCCCGACGTGGACCACCGGTCCAGCGGGTTGGGCGGCCTCATCGACCACCGGCAGGCGAGCGCCGGACACGCGTTCGAGGTACCGCGCCAGCTCTTCGGCGGCCAGTCGGACGGTGGCCGTGGCGTCGGCCGGCAGGACGATGCTCGCGGTCGGCTGACCGTCGCGGGCCAACTCGACCCCCGGCGCGGCGCCGGCCAGGGCCAGGACCATCAACGTCGTGCGTTTCATGCCGCGCTCCTCGGCGCCCAACCCGTTCCGGCGGCTACTGCAACCGGACCAGGCTGACGTCGTCCCAGTAGACCTTGCGGTCCTTGAAGCCGTCGATGATCGGGCACACCCGGAGGCTGGCGATGGGCTTGCCGCCGGCTTTGTCGGTCAGATCGCCACCCACCATCAGCAGCTTCCACTGCCCCGGTGTGGCGGTCAGCTTGGTGCTGAAGCCGGGCAGGTTCTGGCCCTTCTCGTCCAGCGGGGTGAGGGCCAGCTCGAGCGTCCCCTTGGTCGCGTCCTGGTGCTCGGCGACATAGACCCAGCCGAGGGCCAGGTACTTGCCTGGGCCGGGGTACTTGACCTGTTGCAGCGGCCCGCCGCGGGCCATGCCGTCGCACACCAGGCTGGCCTTGCCGGTCCGGGCGAACTCCTCGGAGCGCAGCATCTTGCCGATGATCGGCCCGTCCGGGACCTCCCACTTGACCCAGTAGCTCCAGCCCGCGGCTGCCGCGCCCTGACCTTCCTCGAACGACGCGTTGGTCGTCAGCGCCGCGGTCGTGCCCTCGGCCACGGCCATCATGAACGTCGTCTGCTGGGCCAGCAGCGGGTTGTCCGACCGGGTGTACTCCACCACCTGCCGGCGCACGGCGTTGTCGCCCTTGAGCACCCAGTCCATAACCGCCCAGACCCCGTCACCGCCCCAGGTGTCGCCCTTCAGCGCCGGGAACCGGTCGATCCCCAGCGGGTTGACCAGCACCGGGTCCTTGGGGAACACCTCGGTCGCCAGGTGCTGCCGCTTGCGGGCCATCAGCAGGGCCGTGGCGGACTGCCGCAAGGTGGCCAAAGCCTGTTCTTCGGTGTCCGCCGGGGCCGGCGATTGCTGGTTGGCCAGGTACGCCAGCGCCGAGGCCTCGTAGTACTGGAAGGCGCGCTCCAGCAGCGTGGCGCGCTCGCGCTGCCCGGCGGTCTCGCAGTTGGCCAGGACGCGGTCCAGGAGGCGCCGGCTTTCGGCCACGTCCTCGGGACTGACGTCGGCCAGATAGCCCGGGTGGCCGAAGTTGCAGTACTGCCCGCCGGGCACGGCGAACCAGCGGGAGCGGAGGACGTCCTGCGTCCAGAACTTCTCCCAGATGGCGTAGTACCGGGCCAGGTCCGGCGCGGCCCGCGGGCCGACGCAGCGCTCGTACCACTCGGTGAGCAGCGCGTCCACGTCTTGGTCGGGGTTCCACCACAGCTTCAGGAAGAGGTACGGCTTGGGCCCCTCGCCCCAGTTCGGGTAGAGCTCGGCGTAGTGCGCCTTGACGCCCTGGTCGCGGCCGTAGCGCAGGTACTCGCCGGACTTGTGGAACCAGACCCGTGGCAGGCAGTAGGGCGTGCCGTAGATGTAGTCGTACCAGCCCAGCGCCGGGCTGGTCCGGTGCCAGGCCTCCGTGGCCTGGTGCCCGCTGGCCTCGATGTCGGGGTGGACCCACTTCATCCGGTCGTAGGTCATGTAGGGGATCAGCCGCTCGTGGACCTTGACCTGGCGCGGCGGCGCGGCCACCTCGCTGTAGGCCAGGCAGCCGAACCACTTGTCGGGATACTGCTTGAGCACCCCCTCGATGACCTTGTTGCACCAGTCGTAGTACAGGTCCGAGTAGTCCTCACGGCCGAGGAAGTTCTTCTCGGCCGGCAGCTTGGCCCGGCAGTCCGGACAGTGGCAGTGGCCGCTGCTGTCGTTGACGCCCAACGAGAACGACGGCGCGCCGGGATTGGCGGCGAAGAAGGCGCAGATGGTCTCCACGGCGACCTCGACCGTGCCGGCGGCGCTGAAGCAGGGCTGCCAGCCGTGGTAGTTCCTGTCCTCCGGCAGGTACCGGGTCTGGCCGTCCTTCATCGGGAAAAACTCGGGGTGGTCGGCCTTGTACTTCTCCGGCCGGAAGATGTTCTCACCCAGGCTGTGGTGGAAGCTGATCCGACCGTGCATCCGGTTGTAGCGGGCCCAGGCGGCCTGCGGCGCGCCGCGCAGGCCGCTGAACAGGCGCGAGAAGAAGACCGGCTCGTCGCGGACCAGGCCCTCGGGCACGGCAATGGTCTGGCGGGCCGGGATGTCGGTGCCGCTGTCGCCCGGCAGCAGCCAGCGCACGCCGACATGGCGTTCCAGGAAGTCGTACAGCCCGAACTCGGTGCCCCAATCGGTCGGGCCGACGACCACGATGGCGCGGCCGCGGGCCGAGATCACGAAGCCGTCGGGGTCGAGCTCCTTGGGCGGCAGCCCGGCGGCAGCCGCGAGGGCGGTGGCGCCCACGGCGATGGTCGTGGCGCCGGGCTCGGCCGCCTCGCCTTCAGTGATCACCGGCAAGGCGGCCCCCGACGACGTTTGCACACACTCGACCACGGTGGCCGCCGCGGCCTTGAGTTGGTCGGAGGCGTCCTTGGGCAGGACCAGGCACGCCTTGGGCGCGCCGCGGTCGACCACCAGCAGCTCGGCCGGCCAGGCGGCCGACCCCACCAGCAGCACCAGGAGAACGGTCACGGTCCGCATCGCCATCTCCCCGGAGCGGGCAGACCCGGACTCCGTTTACGCCGGTCAGGGCAGTTGATGGAGGCCCACTTGATCGAAGTAGACTTTGCCTCCGTCGCGGTCGAAACCGTCCACGATGGGCACCACCCGGACCTTCTTGACGGTCCGCTGGCCGACCTTCTCGGTCAGCTCGAGGCCGGTCACCATCAGCACCCACTGCCCCGGTCGCGGCTCGATCAAGGCACTGGACGCGGGCAGATTCTGCCCCCGCTCGTCCACCGGGGTGAGGCTCAGCTCGATGGTCCCCGCGCTGCGCTGCCCCTCGGGCACGTAGACCCAGGCCATGGCCAGGTACTTGCCGGGACCCGGAAAGTCCACCGTGAGCACCGGCCCGCCGCGCTGCATGGCGTCGCACAGGACGCTGTACTCGCCGTCCAGCGCCACGTCGCGGCTGCGCACCAGGCGGCCGATGGGCGGCACGCCGCCGGTGTCCGGTTTGCGCCAGAACATCCAACCCGTGGCGGCGGCGCCCTGACCCTCCTCGAACGACGGGTTGGCGCTGACCAGCCGGGTGGCGCCATCGACCACCGCCAGCAGCAGCGCCGCCTGGTCGCGCACCACGGCCTCTTCCGCGCGGGCCAGCTCGGTCACCCGCCGGCGCACCGCGTTGTCGCCGCGCCGGAGCCAGTCCGCCACCGCCCACAGCACACCGCCGCCCCAGGCGTCACCCTTCAGGGCCGGGAAACGGTCCAGGCCCAACGGGTTGACCAGGACGGGGTCCTTGGGGAACTCCTCCAGCGCCAGGCGCCGCCGTTTGGCCGCCATGGCCAGGCCCTGCACCCCGTTCTCGACCGCGGCCAGGGCCTCGGCCTCGGTCTCGGTCTTGACCGGGTTGTAGCGCGGCTGGGCCAGATAGGCCAGGGCCGACGCCTCGTAGTACTGGAAAGCCTTCTCCAGCAACTCGGCGCGGGCCCGCTGCTCGGCCGTCCGGCAGCGGGCGATGGTCTGCTCGAGCAGCTGCCGGCTGTGCGCGATGTCCTCGCGGCGGACGGTGCCCAGGTAGGCCGGACTGCCGAACGGCAGCCAGGTGCCGCTCTTGGGGAACCACTCCGACTGCTTGACGTCCTGCGTCCAGAACCGCTCCCACAGCGCGTAGTACTCGGCCAGCGACGGCGCCGCCTCCGGACCGACGCAGCGCTCGTACCACTCGCTCAGCAGCGTGTCCACGTCCTGGCGCGGATTCCACCACAGCTTGAGGTGGACGTACGGCTTCGGCCCCTCGCCCCAGTTGGGGTAGATCTCGGCGTAGTGCGCCTTGACCCCGGTCTCGGCGCCGAAGCGCAGGTACTCTTGCGCGTGGTGGAAGTAGACGCGCGGGAGGCAGTAGGGCGTGCCGTAGATGTAGTCGTACCAGGCGAAAGCGGTCACCGACTGCTGCCACTGGCGGGTGGCCTGCTCCCCCGCCGCGCGGGACTCCGGATCGATCCACTTCATCCGGTCGTAGGTGATGTAGGGCACCAGCCGCGGGTGGACCTTGACCCGGGTCGGCGGCGTGGCCACGTTGAAGTAGGCCAGGCAGCCGAACCACTTGTCCGGGTGGACCTTCAGCACGCCCTCGATGACCTGGTTGCACCAGTCGTAGTAGAGGTCGGAGTAGTCCACCCAGCCGAGGTAGTTCTTCTCCCCGCCAAGGTGCTTCAGGCAGTCCGGACAGGCGCAGAACTTGCCGCTGTCGTTCATCCCCAGCGAGTAGGACGGCACCGTCGGGTTGTCGGTGAAGTACCGGACGATGTTCTTGACCGCCTCGTCGACGATCCCCGGGGCGGTGAAGCAGGGCTGCCAGCCATGGTCGTCCGAGCCGCGGGCCAGGTAGCGCTCCTTTTGGTCCGGCAGCAGGGGGAAGAACTCCGGGTGCGACTTGGTGTACTGCTCGGGCGGGAAGAGCCGGTTGAGGTTGTGGTGGAACGAGACGCGCCCGTGCATCCGGTTGTGGCGCGCCCACTGCTCCTGAACCTGGCCGCGCAGGCCGCTGAACAGGCGGGAGAAGAAGACCGGCTGGTCGCGGTGCTCACCCTCCGGCACGACGATGCTGGCCCGCCGCGGCACGTCCGTGCCATGCTCCCCCGGCAGCAGCCAGCGCACGCCCAGGTACCGCTCGAGAAACTCGTACACGGCGAACTCGGTGCCCCAGTCCGACGGCCCGCAGAGGCTCACCTGACTGCCCTGAACGCGGATCAAGAAGCCATCCTCATCGAATCCGTCGGGGAAGCTCGCCGGCCACCGTTTGGTCCGCCCGACCAGGACCAGCGGTCGCGCCGCGTCCGTCAGGGCAGGCTCCTCGACCACCGGCAAGGTGGCGCCCGAGGCCTGGAGGACATACGCCACCAACTCGGCGGCGGCCATCTTCACCTGGTCCGAGGCCTGACCCGGCAGCACCACCGTCGCCAGTGGCCGGCCATCGCGCACCAGACTCACCTCGGCCGCCACTGCGCCGCTCAGACAGACCATCACCATCAGCAGAATCGGCAGGCACCGCATGGCCACTCCCATCGACCTGAAGACTTCACCACCCTCCCCGCCCACCCTCCCCGCCGCCCAAAGCATCGCAGAGCAACTATAAGTGTTGCAATACCCATGGGGTCAGGTCTTGCAATCGCACAAATGGGCGATTGCAAGACCTGACCCCATTCGCGCCTGACCCCATTCGCGCCATTCGCGTTCGCCTCTTGACTCCGCCCCTGGCGGAACCGATAATGCAAACAGATGTTTGCATGACGAGTGGGACATGGCGCGGGCGGTGCTGCATCTGGGACTGCCGGGGATCCACGCCGCGGCGGCGGTGGAGTTGGGGCACGCGCGGGCGGAGGACGCGCTCGTCGTCTACCGGCGCGAGCGGATCGTGGATCTGGCCAACCTGCCGCTGCTGACTCGCGGGCAGCCGTTGCGGCTGGCGCGGAAGCTGGCGCCCGGAGCGGTGCTGGTGCCGTCCGGCGCGCTGGCCGGGGCCGAGACCTACCGGGCGGTGTGGGACCAGTTGACCGAGGTCGGGCCGGCGCTCGAGCCGACCGCCTGGCACGCCGGCTATGTCGACGTCACCGGCTGCCTCCCCCGCCGGGGGGTGAAGACCTACCTGGCCGCGGTGGCCAAACGGCTCGAGGCGCTGACCGGCAAACCGCCGGCGCGGGGAGTGGGGACCAACAAATTGATCGCCCGCCACGCCTCGCCGTGGGGCCGGATCGTCGCCGCCGACGAGGCGGTGGCCTTCCTCCACAGCCAGCGGCTGCGCACCGATCAGGGCCTCACCGCGCCGATGATCGAGCTGCTCGACGAGCTGGGCTGCCACCGCTGGGGCGAGGTGGCCGAGGTCCCCGAGCCGCGACTGCGCGCCCTGTTCGGGATTCGCGGCACCATCTTGCACCGCTGGTCGCAGGGGCTCGATCCCCGGCCGGTGCAGTCACGCTACCCGCCGCCCACGGAAACGGTCAAGGCCGAGGTGGACGGCGACGGCGAGGGCGCCTGGCTGGCGGTGTTCGAATCCCTGGCGGCGACGCTGGCCGGCCGGCTGCAACGCCGCGGGGAGGTGGCCGGCGAGGTGCTCCTGGCGTTGGGCGGACGTTCGGGCTGGCGCGGCTTCCGCCGGCGGCTGGCCCGCGGGATCGACGGCGCGGAGCGGATCCACGCCATTTTGCTCGGTCTCCTGCCGACCGACCTCGATCCCTGGAGCATCGACGAGGTGCGGGTGACGTTGCGCGGACTGCGGCTCCGCGACGCGTTGCAGGGAGTGCTGTTCCGCGACGCGGAAGAGGAGCGCCGCCAGGTGCTGGAAACCGCCCTGTCGCGGGTCCGGGCCCGGTACGGGCTGACCAGTCTCGGCTACGGCGGCGAGATTCTCGCCGAGCGCGAGCGCCTGGCCGAGGCGGTGTGGCGGTTGGAAGGAGTGGTCTGATGCGGCGCCTCGATCATCCGGTGACGGTCCTCACGGACTCTTCCGGCCGGCCCCGGGCGGTGGACCTCGGCGGCGGCCGGCGCCCGGTCCGCGAGATCCTCGACCGCTGGCTGGAAGCCGGCCGCTGGTGGGAAGGCGAAGCGCCCCACCGGTTCTACCGGATCGAGGCCGGCGGCCGGTTCGACCTGTCCTGCGACGAACAGGGCGAATGGCGGGTGCGGGCGGTGTGGGATTAGGGGCGGCAGTCGGCAATCGGCAGTCGGGACGGACAGGACCGATCCGACCGCTCCGTCCGATCCCGTTGGGTCAGGAAACCACGTAGACCGCCAGACATCCCGCCTCGTACCGGACCGTGACCGCGCCGGTGGCTTCGTTGCTGATGGACACGCGGCCGTCGAGACCCAGTGTGGCGTCGGCCAATGGCCAGCGGACGCCTGACAGGGTCACGCCCCCGGCACTGGGCAGAGGCAGGAACGAAACCGTGGCGCCGGGAGGCAGGTCAAGGGTGTGGCGCGCGTGCGGCCGGAGCACCGTCAGCCAGCCGTGCGCGTCGCCGGCCTCGATCCGGAGGCGGTCGGCGTAGCGGGCCAGCAGGCTCAGGTTGCCGACGAAATGGTCCCACCGCCGGCCGCCGGCGCCGAGGATGACCGCGCCGGTGCAGCCCCGGTCGAGGGCCACCAGCAGGGCCTTTTCCAAGTCGGTGGTGTCCTGCTCGGCGAGCCGCAGCCGCTCGCCTGGCACCGCGGCGTCGGGCGGCAGGGAGTCCATGTCTCCGACCACCACATCGGGCGTCAGCCCCGCCGCGAGGGCGGTCGCGACAGCGCCATCGGTGCAGAACAGGAGGCCAATCCGGGCCGCCCATCCACGCAGCAGGTCGGTCGGCGGGGGCTCGCCGTTGGCCAGGATCAGGACCGGGCGGGAGGTGGTCATGGGGACGGCGCGGTCCGACGCCGCGCATAGGACTTATGGGACGTATCGGACACGTCCATCCCGTCCGCGATGGGTCTCACTCACTGACTCCTCAGGGTCACCGCCACCACCCCGGCCGCCGGCAGGGAGACGGTCAGCTTGTGGCCGGCGAGCTTGGTCGTCGTCTCGCCGTAGAGCAGCGACACCGTCGGTCGGCTCAGGCCGAGGGTCTTCAGGTCCAGGTCGATCTCCGCGGTCTGCGGCGTCTTGGCGCGGTTGTGGACCACCAAGTGGATCGTGCCCCGTGTCCCGTACCGCTCGAGCCGTACCTCGGCGGTGGAGGTGGCGGCGGTCAGCGGGTCCCAGCCCGCCGCCGAGAGGGTCCGGATCAGCGGCGTGTAGCGGGCCACCACCGGCAGCTCGTTGCCCATGCCGGGGTAGATGCCGTGAACCAGCTTGTCCGCCAGCTCGGCCTCGGGTCGAGGCTGGTAGGGCAGATCGGTAAGCGTCTTCGGACCGGCGATGGCGCGCAGGAAGTCGGGATCGGCCACCGTCGGCGCCTCGGCGCCGAAGACGTCCAGGTACGGCGCGGCGAAGGTCAGCCAGGCCGGGGTCTCACCCCACGAGCAGTTGGTCATGAGGAACATCCCGCGCGCGTGAAGCGTGGCCGCCAGCTCGCGCAGCCACTCGACGGAGGCGAAGGCAGCCACGCGCACCGGCCGGCTGTCGAACGCGCTGAACGACAGCGGCGTGTCGGCGTACCGGAAGTTCTCTCTACGCCGGTCAGCGCGCTGGTACTGGCCGTACCCGCCGAAGCTGTCCAGCGCCACGCCGTCGTAGGGCGTGCCGGTCCGCTGGGCGTCGTCGAACTCCGGGAGCAGGAACACCTCCCGCGCGAACCAGCCCTTGCCCTCCGGGATGTCGGGGTCGAGGTTGCAGGGGATCAGCCCGCCCCACTTCGATTCGCTCATCCACGAGTACTGGGCGATGCCCATCACCGGCTCGCCCTCGTGCTCGTGCTGCATCGAGACCAGCGCCGACCGGGTCACCGCCTGGATCGATTCGGCCAGCGAGTGCTGCTTGATCCAGGCCGGCGGGACGTACGAGTGGGCGTAACCCAGTTTGGCGAACGCCGCCAGGGCCTCGGGCTCGCCGGCGGCAAGCTTGCCCAGGCGGGCGAGGATCTCGTCGCGGGTCGGGCCGTGGTCCCAGTCGCCCATGGTCTGCTGGTACATCTCGGGCTCGATGTACAGGAACGACAGCACCCCGTGCTCGCGGTCCCACTTGACCGCCTCGCGTCCCTGCGGGCCCCAGTGCAGGGTCAGCCCGGCCTCGGCGGCGGCGGGGTTCTTGGCCAGATCGCCCCAGCACCACCACCCGCCCTCGCCCGGCAGGCGCTTGACGAACCAGTCGGGGAAGAAGCTCCAGTACCGCTTCAGCGCCGAGCGGAAACCCCAGGCCGGGTCGTGG
>JAANMT010003711.1_pt1 | contig 10422 bp, 7 predicted proteins | sample 7279711 | NCBI WGS metagenome assembly JAANMT01 (sample SAMN14094538, study PRJNA606508) | bioreactor metagenome | isolation source: A lab-scale SPAN reactor treating ammonium-rich wastewater day 1 | place: Ireland: Galway | collected 2017-01-16 | reverse complement strand
CGGCTGCTCACGCGCACCCAGGGATCGGCGCTGGTGTTGTAATTGATCGCGTTCGAGACCAGGTTGATGAACACCTGGCTCAGCCGGTCGGCATCGGCGCGCGCGATCGCGCCGCGCACGCGCGCCAGGCTCTGCAGCCGCACGCCCGAGGTCGCGGCCAGCCCCTGGCAGGTGCGCATCGCGCTCTCGAGCGCATCGTCCGGATCGGTGGGCGCGAGCTTCAGCGGCGCCTCGCCGCGCTCGACCAGGCTCAGGTCGAGGATGCTGTCGAGCAGGCGCGTCAGCCGGATGCTCTCCTCGTGGATGATGCGCACGAAGCGCGCGATCTTCTCGCTTTCCAGGTCCTTCGAGTCGAGCAGGATCTCGGAGAACGAGCGGATCGAGGTCATCGGTGTGCGCACCTCGTGGCTCACCTGGCTCAGGAAGTCGTCCTTTTCGGCGTCGAGCCGCGTGAGCCGCTCGTTGGCGTCGCTCAACTGGCGCGCGGTCGCCTCGAGTTCGCGCGACTTCTGCTCGAGCTGGCGGCTGTATTCGCGCACCCGCTGCGTTTCGTCGGCGATCTTCATCAGCGCGTCCAGGCTGATCGTCTCGCCGGTGACCACCTGCGAGATCATCGCGTGGGCCGAGGCGGCTCCGATGCTTCCCGCGAGCTTGCGCTCGAGCTGCGTGATGAAGGCGTCGTCGGCCAGCGGCGCCTTGCTGCCGGCGTCGTGCGCGCGGCCGGCTTCCCGGAACAGGCGCGTCGCCTCGTCGGCGCCGAGAATGCGCTGGGCGAGGATGCTCAGGTCGTAGGTCGTTGCCGAGCGGCGCACCAGTGCGCTGGCGGTGTCGGCCGGGGTGCGGAACACGTCGACGAACAGCGTGCCCTGCAGCCGCTCGAGGGGCCTGGCCTCGCGCACGAGCGACAGCAGCACGAACAGCAGCGTGTTCACCGACAGGCTCCAGAACAGCGCGTGCATCAGCGGGTCGAGTCTTTCCAGGCCGAACAGCGTGTGCGGACGCAGCATCGACAGGCCGAACGGCCCCTCGGCGATCACCTGCGAGGACACGAGGAAATCGCCGCCGAAGCTCGGCAGGAACAGCGTGTAGGCCCAGAGCAGCGCGCCCGCGCTCAGGCCGGCCAGTGCGCCGGCGCCGTTCGCCCGCCGCCAGAACAGGCCGCCCACCAGGCTCGGCATCACCTGCGCGACGCCGGCGAACGAGATCAGTCCGATCGAGGCCAGCGCATCGGAGTTGCCCTTCACGCGGAAGTAGAGGAAACCGAGCAGCAGCATCAGGCAGATCCCTGCGCGCCGGCTCGCGAGCAGGAAGCGGCGGATCTCGCCGCTCGCGTTCAGCGACACCCAGCCGAAGCGCAGCGCCACCGGCATGATCAGGTGGTTCGAGACCATCGTCGACAGCGCGATGCAGGCGATGATCACCATCGATGTGGCCGAGGAAAAGCCCCCGAGAAAGGCCAGCAGCGCAATCGATTCCTGGCGTGCCCACATCGGCAGCGTCAGGACGAACATGTCGGGATTCGAACCCTCCGGCAGGAAACTCAGCCCGGCAATCGCGATCGGCAGCACGAACAGCGAGATCAGCATCAGGTACAGCGGGAACAGCCACGACGCGGTGCGCAGGTGCCGCTCGTCGGTATTCTCGACCACCGTCACCTGGAACTCGCGCGGCAGGCAGACGATCGCCACGGCCGACAGCAGCGTGACCGTCACCCAGCGCGGGCCGAACACCTCGTGCGCATGCAGGATCTCGGGCGAGGCGCGCGCGAAGATGTCGCGCGGGCCGTCGGAGATGCCGTAGACCACCATCAGGCCCACCACGAGCAGCGCCACCAGCTTGACCACCGCCTCGAGCGCGATCGCCGCGACCACGCCGTGATGGCGCTCCTTCGCGTCGATGTTGCGCGTGCCGAACAGGATGGTGAACACCGCCATGCCCACCGCGATCCAGAACCCGAGGTGGAAGTCGGGCGTCGCCGCCGGAATGCCCGACAGCGGATCAGGACCGGCGTTGCCGATCACCTGGAAGCTGACCGTCACCGCGCGCAACTGCAGCGCGATGTAGGGCGTGGCGGCAACCACCGCGATCAGGGTGACCAGCGCCGCCAGGCTCGAACTCTTGCCGTAGCGCGACGAGATCATGTCGGCGATCGAAGTGATGCCGTGCACGTGGCCGATACGCACGATCTTGCGCAGGAACACCCACCAGCCGACGAAGACGAGCGTCGGTCCGAGGTAGATCGTCGCGAATTCCAGGCCGTTGCGCGCGGCCGAGCCCACCGCGCCGTAGAAGGTCCACGACGTGCAGTAGACCGAGATCGACAGCGTGTAGACGAGCGGCGACTGCAGCCCGCCGAGCCGCCCGGTGCGGGCGCGCCGGTCGCCGAAGAACGCCACTGCGAACAGCAGCGCCACGTACATCAGCGCGATCGTCAGGACCAGGTTGGCCGACAGCATCAGCCGGCTCCGTCCGCGGGTTCGGCGCCGTCGCGCGCCGGGCCGGCAGGCCGGTTGCTGCGCGCGATTGCGCGTGCCAGCAGCGCAGCGCACACGATGAGCGCGATCCACACGCCGAACAGGTAGGCCACGATCAGCGGCACGCCCGAGACGTCGTACCGGTCGACGAACAGCGTGATCATCGGCGGCATCAGCAGCAACAGCCCGAGGATCGGCAGCACGACTGCCGCGTCGCGCAGCCGGGGCGAGGGGGGCGGCGTGTACACGGCTCGGGTGGATCGGCCGGCGCCGGCGCGTCTCAACCGCGCACCAGTCGTCGCACCTGCTCGACGATCTCGCGGTTCGAGAACGGCTTGGTCATGAAGCCGTCGACGCCGAGCTCCTCGGCCATACGGCGGTCGTGCACCTGGCCCTTCGCGGTGAGAACGATCACCGGAATCGACCTGAGTGCGGGGTCGGCCTTCGCCTGCTTGAGCACTTCGAAGCCGTTGACCCGCGGCAGCATCACGTCGAGGATCATCAGGTCGGGAGGATCGGTGCGCAGCCGTTCGAGCGCCGACTGGCCATCGAGCGCCGCCGACACCTCGAAGCCTTCGCGGCCCAGCACGAAACTCAACGATTCGACGATGTTGGGCTCGTCTTCGGCGATCAGCACGCGCGTCGCCATGCCTTTGCTCCTCCTCGCGGTTCCGCTCCCCGACCCCGGGGCGAGTGTAGCGCCTGGCCGCGTCCGCGCGCGAGCAGGCCGTGGCTGCGTCCCCCGTGTGATGCCGGCTCACGCATCGATGATCGGGTCTTCCTCGCGGTAGACGCAGTCGCGCCGCACGCACAGCCGGCAGTTCGGCCCGACCGGCACCGCCGGGGCCGACGACGAGAGGTCGAGCCCGTCTGCGTAGACCGTGCGGTCGGCATGCAGCGCATGGCAGGCGAGCATCACCGACACCAGCCTGCGCGGCATCGTGAACGCCGGCCGCGGCTTCTCGATCGCCCGGGCCAGGAACAGGTAGCGATCTCCGGTGGGGAAAGCCGCGAGTTGGCGAACGATGGCGCCGGGGTTCTGGAACGCCTCGTAGACCGCCCACATCGGGCACGCCGTGCCGTGGCGCGGCAGCAGCAGGTGCGGCAGGGGGAAGCGCTTGGTCACGAAACCTGCCGGATCGGCGCGCATCAGCCCGAACGGAATGCCTTCGGCGCCGGGCCGGCGCAGCGTCACCACGCGATGGCAGACCTGTTCGTAGCTCGTGCCGAAGCGCCGGCCGAGACTGTCCAGGTCGTAGCGCGAACGCTCGGCCGCGTCGAGGAACGCGTCGTAGGGCATCAGCACCGCCGCGGCCAGGTACGAAGAGAGCGCGCGCTGCGCGCGCCGGCGTGCGGCCGCGCTGGTCAGGCGTGCGGCCGCGTCGACCTCGGCGGCTGCCGGCCGGCCCTGGCGGAACAACTCGACGGCCGCGCGCGCGAGCAGGAAGCGCCGCGTCGCACGCGGCGCGGTGTCGGCGAGCATCAATGTGCGGCCGTCGGTGGAGAAGGTGGCCGAGCGCCCCGGCGCGATCGCCTCGACTTCGGCCGCGGCACGCAGTTCGGCGCGCACCGAGTGGGTGCGCAGCAGGTAGTGGGCAAGCTCGCTTTCCCGGCAGTCGCCCTCGATCGCCGCGGCCGCGCGCAGGTCGGTCGCGGCCTGTTCGAGCGCGGCGAAGTAGTTGTCGTGGTCGAACAGCAAGTCGTCGACCTCGTCGGCGGGCGTGATCGAGCGCGTCGCCGTGTGCGCCTGGTCGAAGAACGCGGCGAGCGCCTGCGCGAGGTCGGACAGGCGCGCGCTCTCGGCGCCGATGATCGAGACGAAACGCTCGCGCTGCGCCGGCTCGAGGTCCTCCACCGTTTCCAGGATCTCGGAGGACGAGCGGATGGCCGAGACCCGGCTCAACACGCTGTGCACCGCGTCGCCCAGGAACGGATCCTGGCTCAGCCGGTCCGACAGCGCGGCCACCGTGCGGTCGCGATCGAGCAGCGCGCGTTGCAGCACGACGAGTGCGCGCGCCCAGCCGGGGTGTCGACCGGCGAGGTCGGCGATGCGCGCCGGATCGAGCCGCAGATCGGCCAGTCGGAAGTCGCCGGCGAGTTCGCCCAGGTCGTCGAGCAGGCGCCGCCCGGCCGCGCCATCGAGTTCGTCGAGCGCCATGTCGAGGGCGCCTGCCACGCGCTTGAGCAGTGCGCCACCGATGTTGCGCTTGTTGCGCTCGATCAGGTTCAGATACGAGGCCGAGATGCCGATCGTCGCCGCCAGCCCCGCCTGCGTGATGCCCAGCGAGCGACGCCGCTCGCGGATGCGCGCGCCGATCAGCGAGTGCGGCATGACCCCGCCTGCGGCCCGTGATGCTGCGCCGCAAGGTAAATTATCGACAGATTTCCATTTCGCACGAATGATTGTTGACAAGATTATCCAATCAAGTCAATCAGATATTGATGCCTTGACTGTGCGAGAACATTCTTGCGCCAAGTTCCGGCGCAATCAGGGGCGTCCACAGCCCATCCGGGCGCCGGGTGAACCATCGACACAGTCACCAAGGAGGCGAAATGAGCGGATTCGACGGCAAGGGCCGCCGCAAGTCATTCGACGCGGTTGCGGCAGCCAGGGGAGAGACGAGGGATCTCGAGTCCGCAGGCGCAGCAGGGGCCGAGCCTTCGCGCCGCCGCGTGCTGCGCGCGGGTGCGGGCATGGCTGGCGCGTCGCTGCTGATTCCCGGCCTGGGTCACATCAGCTGGGCCTACGCGGCCGACAAGCCGGCGATCGGCACCTGGCCCGCCGGTTCGCAGGGCGACACGGTCTATATCGCTGCCGCAGTGCCGCTCACCGGCACCTATGCGGTGCAGGGCGCCGACGAGCTCAAGGGCTGGGAGCTCGCGGTCGAGCACATGAACACCAATCACGAGCTGATGAAGAAGATCGCGCCGAAAGTGAACAACGGCGTGCTCGGCAAGAAAGTCGCGTTGCTGTCGGCCGACTCGGCGGCGAAGCCGAACCAGGCGGTGCAGGCGCAGCAGACCTTCATCAACCAGAAGAAGATCATCCTGATGACCGGCTCGACCTCGTCGGCCGTCGCGGTCGCGCTGAACAAGTTCGCGCAGCGCGAGAAGATCATGTACATGCCGGGCATCTCGGGTTCGAACGACACGACCGGCAAGGACTGCGTGCGTTACGGCTTCCGCCAGGGCTACTTCGGCGAAATGGCCGCCAATTCGATCGGGCCGATCCTGCTCGAGACCTTCGGCAAGAACCGCAAGATGGCGTTCATGACGCCGGACTACACCTACGGCCACACGACCACCGAGTCGACCGAGCGCTACCTGCGTGACAAGGGCGGCTGGAAGACCGTCACCAACCAGGTGTCGCCGCTGGGCACGCAGGACTTCAGCCAGTACCTGACCAACATCGCCAACTCGGGCGCCGAGTTCCTGATGAACGTCAACTGGGGTCGTGACGCGGTGCTGTCGAGCCAGCAGGCCAGGCAGTTCGGCATCCTGCCCAAGATGACGCTGGTGCTGCCCTACCAGATCCCGTTTTTCGCCAAGGAGGCCGGGGTCGACATCAGCGAGGGCGTGTTCGCCGCCACCGAATTCTGGTGGACGCTGGAAGAGAAGTACCCGCTGGCCAAGCTGTTCGTCGAGTCGTTCCAGAAGAAGTATGGCTATCGCCCGGAGTGGGGTGCCGAGAACGCCTACGTCAGTTTCGCGCACTGGGCGCGCATGGTCACCGAGGCGGGCAGCTTCTATCCCCCCGATGTCATCAAGCAGTGGGAGAAGGGCGAGACCATCCCGTCGCTGTTCGGTGACGTGCACTACCGGCCCCAGGACCACCAGTGCGTGCGCCCGGTGTTCGTCGTTCGCGGCAAGGCCAAGAAGGACATGCGCAACAACGAGGACTTCTGGGAGGTCGTCGACCAGGTGAAGGGCGAGGACGTGATCCAGGCACCCGATGCATTCGGCTGCAAGCTCGGCGACTACACCTGAGACGCAAGCGCGCCCGCCGGCCCGAACGGGCCGGCAGGCACTTGCCGCGCGCCTGCCGTCGTCGCTGACGGCAGGCGTTCGTGCGCCCGGCCGTTCGCCGGGCGCATGAGCAACCTCGATCCGGGTGAAACGGCGTGATCAACTGGGGCAACTTCATCTCGCAATGCTTCAACGGGCTGGTGCTCGGCGCGCTGCTGGCGCTGATCTCCTCCGGCCTGACGATCATCTACGGCACGCTCGGCGTGCTCAACCTCGCGCACGGCGCGTTGTTCATGCTGGGCGGCTACGCGGGCTGGGTCGCGTTCACCCACACCGGCTCCTTCGTCGTCGCGGTGATCGCCGGGGCGCTCTTCGTCATGGTGGTGGGGCTGCTGATCGAGCGGACGATCATCCGCCATTTCTACTCGCGCCCTGCCGAGGACCAGCTTCTCGTCACCTTCGGCCTGGGCATCGTCTTCGTCGAACTGGTGCGCTTCTTCTTCGGCAGCCTGTCGCAGAAAGTGCCGCCGCCGGAACCCCTGATCGGAATCACCAATCTCGGTTTCATGGTCTACCCGACCTATCGGCTGGCGCTGCTCGGCATCATCACGGTGGCGCTGCTGGTGCTGTATTTCGTGCTCTACCGGACGCGCATCGGCATGATCGTGCGCGCCGGCATCGAAGACTCGGTGATGGTCGATTCGCTCGGCATCAACGTCTACCGGATCTTCATGCTGGTCTTCGGCATCGGCGCGATGGCAGCCGGCTTCGCGGGTATCGTCAATGCTCCGGTGGTGGCGATTGCGCCCGACGTCGGCGACGCGATCCTGGTGCAGACCTTCGTCGTCGTGGTGATCGGCGGCGTCGGCTCCTTCCCCGGCGCGGTGCTCGGCGGCCTGATCGCCGGCGAGATCATCAGCATCACCTCGATGTTCGACCCCGCCTATTCCTACGTCATGCTGTTCATCGCGATGACGCTCGTGCTGGTGCTCCGTCCCCACGGACTGCTCGGCACGGTCGGCCGCGAGTAGACGCGATCCTGCGATGCCTACCAGACAACGCCCCTTCGTCGTCGAAATCCTGACGCTGCTCGCCCTGATCGCGGCGCCGTTCGTGCTGCCCTATCTGGGCTTCTCCCCGACCACGATCAATCGCATCCTGATCTGGGCTCTCGTCGGGATCGGCTTCGACCTGCTGTTCGGCTTCACCGGCCTGCTCTCGTTCGGCCAGGCCGCGTTCTTCGGCACGGGCGGCATGTTCGCGGCCTGGCTGCTGACGCAGACCTCGTTCACCAACACCCTGGTCGCCCTGTTGCTCGGCACCGTGGTGGCGGGTGTCGTCGGCTACCTGGTCGGCCTGATCGCGCTCAGGCGCACCGGCATCTACTTCGCGATGATCACCGTGGCGATCGCCGAGGTGTTCTTCTTCGTCGAGTTCAATCCGCTGTCGGCCTACACCGGCGGGGAGAACGGACTGCCAGGGGTGCCGACGCCGAACCTGATGCTCGGGTTCACGACGATCGAATTCGACAGCAACATGTCGATGTACGTCTTCTTCGCGTTCTGGTACTTCGTCGGGCTGGTGCTCGCGCTGCGCCTCGTGCGCTCGCCCGTCGGGCTGTTGCTGCGCGCCATCCGCGACAATCCGCTGCGCGCGCAGGCGCTCGGCCACGACATCCACGGCTACAAGCTGGCGGTCTTCGTGGTGGCGGCGATGTATTCGGGCTTCGCCGGCGGCCTCCTTGGGATGATGCAGGGCTTCATGCCGCCCGACGCCTTCATGTTCGCGACCTCGGGCGAGATCGTGATGCAGACCGCGATCGGCGGCGCGGGCTGGCTGTTCGGGCCGCTGCTCGGCGCGACGACCTGGCTCTTCCTGAGCGACTTCTTCCAGACGACGCTGAACCTCGGCGGCACCTGGAAGCTGGTCCTCGGCGTGGTGTTCGTGCTGCTGGTGGTCTTCCTGCGCCGCGGACTGGTCGGCGCCATCGTCGATCTCTATCACCTGGTGCGGCGCGACAAGACGCCGGCGGAGCCGGAAGCGGCAACGACGCAGGCTGCCGCCGTGCCGGCTGCACACTCGCCTGCCACGGTCGTGGCCATGCCCGTGCGGCGCAAGGCAACCGCCGGCAAGTCCGGACCGATCCTGCAGGTGACCGGGCTCACCAAGCGCTACGGCGGCCTGGTCGCCAACCTCGACATCGACTTCAGCGTCGACCACGGCGAGATGCGCGGCATCATCGGGCCGAACGGCGCCGGCAAGAGCACGTTCTTCAAGATGCTGACCTGCGAAGTGGTGCCCACCGCCGGCAGGATCGTCTTCGATGGCCGCGACATCACCGGCCTGGGCGTGGCCGACGCCTGCCAGCTCGGGCTCACCAAGAGCTACCAGATCAACCAGCTCTTCGACCGGCTCACGGTGCGGCAGAACCTGGCGATCGCGGCGCTCGGCGAACTGCGCGGCAAGTTCAAGCTCGACATGTTCAAGTCGCTGCCGAAGGTTCCCGGTCTCGATCCGCAAGTCGAGAGCACGGCGGCCCTGGTCCATCTGGTCGACCGGCTCGACACGCCGGTGGCCGAGCTCGCCTACGGCGAGAAGCGGCGCCTCGAGATCGGGCTGGCCCTGGCCACTTCGCCGAGCCTGCTGCTGCTCGACGAGCCGCTGGCGGGCATGAGTCCGCAGGAACGCGTCGAGACGGTGGGGCTGCTGAAGTCGATCGCACAGGGCCGCACGATGATCGTCATCGATCACGACATGGATTCGCTTTTCGAACTGGTCGAGAGGGTCACCGTGCTGCAGGAAGGCCGCGTGCTCGTCGAGGGCACACCCGAGGAGATCAAGAGCAACGCCAAGGTCCAGGAAGCCTATCTCGGGGGCGTCGGCGAAGAGCTGGCCTTCCATGGGGGGGTGGCATGAGCCTGCTCGAAGTCAGCGGCCTGCACAGCTATTACGGCGACAGCCACATCCTGTTCGACGTCTCGCTGCGCGTGGAAAAGCACGAGGTGGTCGCGCTTCTCGGTCGGAACGGTGCCGGCAAGTCGACCACGTTGAAGAGCCTGATGGGCGTGGTGACGCCCAGGGCCGGCAGCGTCAAGCTCGACGGCCAGGAACTCGCGGGCAGGAAGGCGCACGACATCGCCCGTGTCGGGATGCAACTCGTGCACGAAGACCGGCGCATCTTCGGCAGCCTGAACGTCGAGGAGAACATCATCCTCGCCGGCCTGACCGCCGAGAACAAATGGCCGCTCGATCGCATCTACGCGATGTTTCCGCGCCTGAAGCGGCGGCGCACCAGCCGCGGCACCGATCTCTCCGGCGGCGAGCAGCAGATGCTGGCGATTGCGCGCGCGCTCGTGCGCGATCCGAAGATCGTCCTGCTCGACGAGCCGTTCGAGGGACTCGCGCCGGTCATCGTGCAGGATCTCGTGCGCGCCTGCCGCGACCTGGCGCAGTCCGGCCAGACGATCGTCCTGGTCGAGCAGAACCTGGCCGCCACGCTCGCGCTGGCCACCCGCGTCTACATCATCAACAACGGACACATCGTGCACGAAGGCCCGGCTGCCGAGCTCAAGGCCCAGCCGGACCTGCTGCAGCGCTACCTGGGCGTGTAGCGCGCCGAGGCGGCGGCGCCTTGCGCGACCGTCATTGCGCGCCGCGCAGGCACGATCGATACAGGTCGACGTATTGCCGGGCGGCGGCGCCCCAGCCCCAATCGCGCGCCATGCCGCTGCGCTGCAGCCGCCGCCAGGCGTCGGGGTCGCGCGAGAGTTCGATCGCGCGATCGATCGCCGCGAGCATTGCCTCGGCGGTGGGCGGGCCGAAAGAGAAACCGTTCGCGCTTCCGTCGGCCAGCGCTTCGGGCGTGCAGTCGACCACGGTATCGGCCAGTCCGCCGGTGGCACGCACCACCGGCGGCGTGCCGTAGGCGAGGCTGTACATCTGGTTCAGCCCGCAGGGCTCGAAGCGTGAGGGCATCAGGAAC
>JAANMT010003708.1_pt1 | contig 10426 bp, 5 predicted proteins | sample 7279711 | NCBI WGS metagenome assembly JAANMT01 (sample SAMN14094538, study PRJNA606508) | bioreactor metagenome | isolation source: A lab-scale SPAN reactor treating ammonium-rich wastewater day 1 | place: Ireland: Galway | collected 2017-01-16 | reverse complement strand
GGCGTGCCCGTCGCCGCGATGGACACCGGCGGCACGCGCGACGTCGTCCTCGACGAGATCACCGGGCTCGTCTCGACATCGCGCCACGAGCTCGCGGCCGACCTCCAGCGGCTGGCCGGAGACGAGAGGCTGCGCCGGCGGCTCGGCGACGCGGCCCGCCACCACGTCGAGCGCACGTTCGAGGCGGGCGCGGTGGTGGCGCGCATCGCCGCGCTGTACGACGAGCTCCGGCAGACGCCCCGGGGAGGCGCGGCATGAGCGGCGCGCCGCTGCGGGTCGCCGTCCTGGCGCGCGCGGTGTGGCCCCTGCACGGGCACGGCGGCCTCGAGCGTCACGTGCACGACCTCGTCGTGCACCTGACGCGCCGCGACGTGCAGGTCACCCTGATCGTGCCGCCGCCGCATGGCGGCGCGGCGTGGAACGACGCCGCCGCCGCGCCCGTCGCCCTCGAGCTCGTGCCCTATGTCACCTTCCCGTATGCCAACCGGCGAGGCACGACGATCCTCGATCGGGACACGGCCTACCCGATCTTCGGATGGCGAGCCGGGCGCCGTGCACGACGGCTCGTCGACGCCGGGCGGATCGACATCGTGCACGCGCTCGGCGCGAGCGGGCTCGGGTACGCGCACGCGCGCCGGGCGCGTCCCGAGACGACGGTGCCCTTCGTGCTCAACCCGCAGGGCCTCGAGGAATTCGGCGCCACCGACCCCCGGCGCGCCCGCCTGAAGCGCTGGGCGTATCTCCCCCTGCAGCGCGCCGTGCTCGCGTGCGCCCGGGCGGCCGACCGGGTCATCGCGACCGACCGCGCGCTCGTGCCGGTCGTCCTCCAGCACCTGCGTGTCGACACGGCGCGCGTGCCGGTCGTGCCGAATGCCGTCGACCTCGTCCGCCTCGACGGCGTGGCGACGGCCGGCGACGGGCTCGCCCAACGCGGCGCGCACGGCATCGCCGACGACGAGGTCGTCATGGTCTCGGTGGGGCGGATCGAGGAGAACAAGGGCTTCCACGTCCTGGCCGATGCCCTCGCCGGGCTCGACGCCCGGCACGCCGACCTCCCGCGGTGGCGATGGGTGCTCGTCGGCGACGGCCCGTTCCGTGCGCGCCTGGAGGCCCGTACCGCGGTGCGCGCCATCGGCTCGCGTATGATCGTCACCGGCCGCGTCGACGACCGCGCGCTGCACGCGTGGCTGGAGGCCGCCGACCTGTTCGTGCACCCCACCTTGTACGAAGGCAGCTCGCTCGTGACGCTGGAGGCGATGGCGCACCGGCGGGCCGTCGTCGCGACCCGCGCCGGCGGTCTGCCCGACAAGGTCGACCCGGCGACGACGGGCTGGCTCGTGCCGCCCGGCGACGCACCAGCCCTGGCGGGCGCCGTCGCCGAGGCCCTGCGTGCGGGGCGGGACGAACGGCGGCGCCGGGGTGAAGCGGGCCGCGCCCTTGCGGAGCGCGAGTTCGCGTGGCCGGCCGTGGCCGCGCGACTGATTGCGGTGTACCGTGAACTGACGGTCGCCGGAGGCCGCTTCTCGGAACCGCGAGAGCCGGGCCCGCGGCGAGACGACGGGTGACGAGGTGTTCGAACGCGAGTGGCGCGAAGCCACCGACATGAAGCCCGCGACGCTCTGGCTGGCCGTCGTGCTCGCCACGGCGGCCCTGCTGCGCTTCTGGCATCTCGGGCACGGCCTCCCCGGCGCCGGCGCCGACGAAGCGGACCTCGTCGCGCGCGTCGTCGCCATGATGCGCGCCGGCGATCTCCACCCGCAGGTCTTCGACCAGCCCGGCTTCGCTTTCTACCTCCACGTGCCCGTGGCCGTGGCGCGGTTCCTCTGGGGCGCGGCCGGCCAGGAGTTCCGGTCGCTCGCCGCGGCGGGTCCCGAGCACTTCTACCTGTGGAGCCGCGCGGTCACCGCCACACTCGGCGTGGCAACGGTGCTGGTCGTCCATCAAATTGGCATGCGATGGGGCGCACGCCACGCGCTGCTCGCCGCCGGTCTGACCGCGGTGCTGCCGGCGCACGTCCGGGATGCCCATTACGCGCTCGCCGACGTGCCGGCCACGTTCTTCGTGACGCTCACGGTGTTGTGGGCGCTCAAGGCCCACGAGGAGCGACGGCTCGGCGCGTTCGTGGTGGCCGGGGTGACGACGGGCCTGGCGCTGGGGACGAAGTACGCCGCGGGCCTGGTCGTGATCGCGCCGCTCGTCGCGGCATGGATGACGTTCGGCGCCAGGCCGTCGCGCGCGGCGGCCGCGGCAGGCGCCCTCGCCGCCGCAGCCGCCACGTTCGTCGTCGTCGCGCCCTATACCCTGCTCGATCTGCCCGGCTTCCTCGACGCGTTCGCGCGGATGATGACGGCCGCGCCGGCGTCCGCCGCGGGCACGACGGGCTGGGGCGGCGCGGCGAGGCTCGTCCTGGTGAACCTGCAGTGGCCGGCCTTCCTGCTGATGCTGTCGGGCATCGCCCTCGGCCTCGTGAGGGCCGCCCGCGGGCCAGGACAGGCGCGCTGGGCGCTGCTCGTCGTGGTGCCGGCCTTCCAGGTCTGGATCCTCGGCGATCGCGCGGCCCTCGGCGACCGCGACCTCCTGCCCGTCCTGCCGCTCGCCTGCCTGCTCGCCGCGATCGCCGTCGTGTCGGGCGTCAGCCTGCTGCGGCGGTTCGACATCCCACGCGCGGTGCGCACGCTGCTCATCGTCAGCCTGACGGTGGCCGCGGTGTTGCCGCCCGCCCTGCGCGCCGTCGACGTGGTCCGGGCGCTCGGACGAGGGGCGGCACACGCCGCCGCGGGGCTGGCGCCTGGCGAGGCCGGCCCGCCCCGACGCTGACGCAGCCGGCGGCAGACGCCCGTCGTGCGAGTTCGCTTCAGAACTCGGCGCCGAAGGCGCCGACGACCACGCCCAGTTCTCGACCGTCGCCGGGAGGCCACCACGTCGGCGACACCTGCAGGTCGACGCGGTGGAAGCGGGTCGCGCCGCTCGCGCTGCGCGGCGTGAGATATCGCAGCGTGTGCCACACTCCGGGCTCGAGATCGACGGCGTCGATGGCGCGCCCGTCGAGCGTCACCGTCAGGCGCTGGGCGAACGGCGCGAGGCGCCGGACGCGGACGGCGAACGCGCGGCTGTCGATCGGCACGTGGAAGGAGGCCTCGGGCCCGGTCCACTGGAACCGCTCGCCGCGGGCGTCGCGTTCCTCGCCGTAGAGGCCGCCGGTCACGCGCGACAGGTCGACCCGCTCGAGTTGACGCCCCAGCCGCGGTGGCAGCGTCACGGCCATCGCGACGACGGCGAGCGCGGCGGCCCCCGCCCGCCACGGCGTCCGCGCCCCGGCCGGCGCGCGGACGCTCGCAAGCCACGCGCACGCCGGCAGCACCCAGAAGGTGAGCTGCGCATCGCGCAGCAGCAGCGAGTGGCCCGTGAGGCACGTCGCCAGGAACGCCGCCGTGCCCGCCGCCGCGGCGAGCGTCAGCCGGCGCTGCTCGGGTGGCCGCGCCGGGTCGCGGCTGGCCCGCAGTCCGGCGCGGAGCGACAGCCCGACGACCGCGAGGAACAACGCGAGACCGGGCAGGCCCGTCTCGGCGGCGAGCTGCAGGAAGTAGTTGTGTGCGTTCTCCTGCGGCCGGATGAGCGACTCGGCATCGGCGGCGTACAGCGACACGTCCTTGAAGTAGCGGCCGAGGCCGATGCCCTCGACCGGCTCGGCGCGGACCATGGCCGCCGCCGCGGCCCAGAGGGTCGCGCGTCCCTTCAGGCGCTCGTCGACGGGCGCGCGGAAGTTCAGCGTGTAGAGCACCGTGTCGACGTACGAGTCTTGCTGCGCGTGCCGCACGTCGCGCACCGTCGCGACGAGGCTGAGCACGACGAACCCGGCCGCCACCGCGGCCGTCGCCGCACCCGCCACGCGCGAGACACGTCCCGCGGCGGCCGACGAAAGCGCCACGAGGCGGTACCGCAGGAGCAGGGCGCCGTAGAGGCCCATCCCGACGATGAGCGCGACCCACGCCGCACGTGACGCCGTGAACACCGCGGCTGCCATGACGAGCACGAAGCCCGACGACCACGCCACGCGCCACCAGGCCCCCGCCGACAGCGCGGCAGCGGCCACGAGGACGGGCGCCATCGAGGCGAGGTAGGCGCCGAACGCGTTCACGTCGGTGAACGTCGCGTTGATGCGCGTGATGTGCGGGTCGACCTCTCTCCAGAAGGGCAGCAGGTTCCAGTGGGTCCACCACTGGACGACGCCGATCGCCGCGGCGAGGGTCGCGCCCGCGGCCGCGGCCACGAGCACGCGTCGCCGCCAGGCGTCGCCGGCCTCCTCGAGCGTCGAGCGCACCAGCCACAGCAGCGCGAGCCCTTCGAGGAACACGGCCCAGGCGACGACCGGGGCGAAGAGATGACGCTGCGACACGGCCACGAGCAGGTCGCGGCTCGCGAACGCGTGCACGTCGGCGAGCAGGCCCCACGGGCCGCCGCGCGCGAGCTGCAGCGGCCACAGGGAAGCGACGAGCGACGCCGTCACCCAGCCGGCCAGCAGGAGCACGGTGGCGGGCGGCGCGCTGACACGTCCCCGGACAGCGGCTCGCAGGAGGGCGGCGACGAGCAGCGCGGTCATCGCCGCCTGGGCGAGCGAGAGCGCCGGCGGCCAGCCGACGAGCGACGGCACGATGGGCAGCAGCGGCGAGACGGCGACGAGCGCGACGAGCGCGACGCGCGGCCGCCAGCAGGCGCCGGCGACCAGCACGGGCCACACGAGGCGCAGGCCGATCGGGAGCATCCCGGCGAAGAGCAGCGCCCGCACCGGGTACGCGACGACGAGGACGAGGCCGGCCATCGCGAGCAGACGGTGCCAGGCGGCCGTCATCCCGTGCTACCTCACCGTCGCGCCCGGCGCGTCGAGCACCCTGACGTCGGTCCGGCGCCGGAGGTTCTCCAGCCAATCCGCGACCTGCACTGCCAGGCGTTCGGCCGCGAGCATCTCGCGCAGCCGCGGTCCGGCCTCGGCCAGGGTGGGAACGCGGCCGTCGACAACGAGCTCGTCGCGGCGCGTCGTGTACGCGCGAGCCACCTCCTCCTCGGTCGGCTGCGCGGCGGCGCCGAAGCGCTGCGACACGTAGGTCTGCAGTCGGAGGTCGTCGCGCAGCACCACGACGAGCATCGCGTCGGTCAGGCCGCTTCGTGCGAGCGCCGCGCGATAGCGCGCCTCGCCGACCCGCTCGCGGACCCGGGCCACGGCCGCGTCGACGGCCGCGTCGGGCGGGGCCTCGGGCCCGTAGCGCTCGACTTCGATCAGCATGAGCTGCCGGTCGATGAGCGCCGCGAGCGCGGTCGCAGCCGGATCCTCGGCGCCCGTGACGTCGACGAGCTCGAGGTCGAGCGCGGCCCGCACGTCGGAGAGCATCACGGGACGGTCACCGACGACGGCGAGCACGCGGTCGAGCACGACGGCGGCCTGCGGCATCGCGCCGGCGGCGAGCCATGCCTGCACGACGAGCAGCGTCAGGCAGGTGCGGCGGTGCAGCAGCGGGCGCAACATGATGCCGTCGTCAGAACGCCTGCCCGATGCTCAGGTGCAGCGCGTACGCCCGCTCGCGCCCGCCGCCTGCGACGACCTGCGGGTCGAGCTTCCACCCGACGTCGAAGCGAATCGGACCGATGGGCGAGCGATAGCGCACGCCGAGGCCGGCGCTCGCGCGCAGATCGGTCAGGTCGATGTCGGTCGCGCGCTCGAACACGTTGCCGGCATCGACGAAGACGACGCCCCCAATCGACCGCGCGACGGGGAAACGGAGCTCGGCGTTCAGGATGAGCAGGCCGTTGCCTCCCGTCGGGAACCCGTCCTGGTCGATCGTCTCGGGCGTGCCCACACGATCGAGCGCGTAGCCCCGGATGGTCGTGTCGCCGCCGGCGTAGAAGCGCTCGCTCGCCGGCACGTCTTTGACGACGTCGTCGGTGGGCCGGCCGTCCGGCCCGGTCACGACGTCCACCTCGCGCGCGAAGCCGGTCGCCAGGCCGAGCCGGACGCCCGTCGCCAGCACGACGCGCGCGGTGCCGGGCACGCGGCGGTAGACGAATCCCTGCCAGAACCCCTTGACGTAGCCCACCTCCGACCCGATGGCGCGCGCGGCCACCTCGCCCTCGAGCCCGACGAGCGATCCGCGAAGCGGGTCGAGCGGGTCGTCGCGCGTGTCGCGCACCGAGGCGGCCGAAAAGCTCGACAGCGTGAGCTGCGGGAACAGGCGATCGATGAGCGGTTTGTCCTCGGGGTTGTATCGCTCGTCGAAGAGGACGGTCTTGCCGTAGCCGTACCGGCCGATGAGCGTGAGGTCGCCGCCGAGCCGCCGCGAGATCTCGGCGTTCACCTGCCGGCGGCGGAAGTTGAAGCTCGATCGAATCGCCTGCTCGAGCAGCGCCGAGACCTGCGCGTCGGCCGCCGTGCCGAAGACACGCGGCTCGCGGAAGGTGCCGAGCACCCGGTACTCGTTCAGGCCGAAGCCCGACCCGCCGTCGGCGGCGTCGGCGGCGTCGCGCCGCCGGAAGCTGGCTCGCGAGAACAGGTTGACCGAGCGGTTCTTGCCCCACAGGTTCCGGCGGCCGATCTCGAAGAACCCGCGCGGCGCGAACTCCAGCCGCTCCTGCGCGGGCAGGGCCTCGTCGCCCGTCGCCCGGCGCAGGCGGCGTCCGCCCTCGAGTCCCGCGCCGTAGCCGATGCTCGTCGCGGGGGCTTCCTCGACGTCGACAACGACGTCGCGCGCCGTGCGTCCCGGCAGCGGCACGTCGTCGACCTCCACTCGGCGGAAGAGGCCGAGGGCGCGCAGGCGCTGTTGCGACTCGACGAGCGCGTCGAGCGCGAGCGGATCGCCCGGGGCGAGCACGAGCTCCCGCTGGATGGTCCGCACCGACGTGCGCCGGTTGCCGACGATGAGAATCTGATCGACGCGGATCTGCTCGCCTTCCTGCACCTCGTAGACGAGATCGAGGTCGCGCGCGCCCGACTGGTCGGCCACGCGCAGATCGACGCTGGCGTCGCCGTACCCGCGGTTGAGGTACTCGATCAGCACGCTCTGCCGGTCGGCCTCGAGCCACGCCGGGTTGAACGGCACGCCCGGGACGAGCCTGAGCCCCGCCCGGAGCTCGGCCTCGGTCACGCGGGCGACGCCCTCGAAACGCACGGCACGGACGACGCGCTGCTCGCCCTCGGTCACGACGATGCGCGGCACCACGGTGGCACCCGCCGCAGCCGGTGTCGAGGCATCGCTGCCGACGAGCCGCTCGACACGGACGCCGGTGAACCCGCGCCGCTGGTAGAAGGCCCGGATCACGTCGACGTCGCGGTCGAGCGCGGCCTCCACGAACGGCTCGCCGGGGCCGAGCGACACGAGGGCCTCGACCTCGGCCCGGGGCACGGCGCCGACGCCGGCGAGCTCCACGCGCTCGACGGTGAAGACCTGGCCCCGCATCACCCGGAAGACGACGGTCAGGGCCCCGGGGGCCTCCTGGCGCTCGTAGTCGACCTCGGCGCGCCAGTAGCCCTGCTGCCGCAGGAAGTCCTCAATGCGGCGCTTCGAGTCCTCGAGCAGGTCCTCGTCGACCGATCCCTCCCGGGCCACCGGCACGAGGTCGCGCAGACGGTTCTCGGGGAGGGGATCGCCTTCGAAGCGCAGCGTCACGAGCGGGCCGGGCGCGACCTCGACGGTCACGTCGACGAGCGGCTCGGTCTCGCGCCGGGCGAGCGTCGTCTCGACCGACGCCTGGTAGTAGCCGCGGTCGCGCAGCGACTGCACGTAGCGGTCGACGCGGCGCTCGACGCCGGCGCCGTCCCATGGGCGGCCGCTCGACAGCCCGAGCCGCTCGACGAGTCGCGGGCGATCGGCGGCGGGCACCTCGCCCGCGAGCTCGACACGGCCGATCCGGAAGCGCGGCCCCGCGGCGATCTCGAAGACGAGCCGCGCCCGATCGGGCTCCGGAAGGGGATCGAGTCGCGGCGAGACCGCGGCGTCGAAGTGGCCGATCGCCTCGTAGTGCGCCTCGAGGACGGCCGCCGCGGCGGGGGCCCGCCCGGAGGCCGTGATCCGGCCCACGCGCTCGGTCAGCACCTGGCGCAGCCGCCGGGCCGACTGGCCGAGGTCGCCGCGGAAGTCGACCCCGACCACGGCGCGCACCGGCACGAGGTCGTAGGTGAGCGCGACGCCGAGCTCGGTGCGCTCGGCGTCGACGCGGATGTCCTCGAAGCGTCCGAGGCTGAAGAGCCGCGCAAGCGTCTCGCGGACGCGGGCCATCGCCAGCGGCTGCCCGGCCCGCGTCGAGATGATGCTCGCGAGCTGCGGCTCGTCGGCGGGCCGGCCCGCCACGCGCACGTGGACGTCGGTCACCGGCACGCCGATGAGCGCATCGACCTGCGCGAGGGCCGGCGTCGGCCACAGGCCGATCCACACGAGGAGGACGGCGGCAGCCGGTGTCGCGAGACTCCGCATCCCGATCATCAGAACACGCGCCGGACGAGCACGTCCACCGCGTAGGTCTGGTCTTCGTTCTGCGACACGATCCACGCGAGACGATCGCTCTGGTTGTACTCGAGCAGCACGATCTGGTCGCGCGTCGAGGCGTTCAGCGCGCGCGAGTAGGTCAGGTAGGCCCGATCGCTGATGCGCTTGCCGACCGTCAGCCGGGCCGAGGGCGTCAGCCGGGCCGACTGCTGCGCCGACAGGTCGCCGAGCCAGGGCGTGATCTGCACCGAGTCGACGCCGAAGGTCTCCTCGACGACGCGCCCCACACCGGAGGAAATGGGGCTCGCGAGCAGGCTCGCGGCCCGCGTCGCGAGCAGGTCCTGCTCGGCGAGGTCGGGCGACCGGAGGGCGCGCAGCTCCGCGTCCTGCAGGTCGCGCGCGCCGCCGAAGAGCAGCGCGAGGATCTCGACGGTGGCCAGCGGCGGATCCGACGAGAGGTCGAAGACGAACCGGTCGGGAGTGCCCGACACGCGGAAGGTCACGCGGTAGATCTGGCCGGGCACGCGGGCCCGCGTCTCGGCCTCGATGTCGAAGAACGGCTCGATGCGCGTCGGATTGACGAAGTCGATGGTCCCGCGCGTGACCTGGTAGCGGTTGCCCTCGAAGAGCACCTCACCCCGGTCGACCTCGACGCGCCCGGTGAGCAGCGGCCGATCGTAGCTGCCGCGCAGCGTCAGCTCCGCGCTCGAGACGAGGCGGGCGACGCGGTTCTCGATGCGCAGCGTCGATGGCGCCACCACCCGCACGTCGAAGCGAATCGGGATGAGCGAGGGCTCGACGGGCAGCGGGGCCGGCGCCGACGCGCCGCCCGCCGTGAGGCCGAGCCAGCCCGCGCCGGCCGCGTCGAACTGCCGGTCCCACAGCGCGCTCCTCACCGACACGGTGCCGGTGAGCAGCGGCGTGTAGAAGTCGCCGCGCAGCGCGAGGTCGGCGTCGACGAGCGACCGGAACCCCTCCGGGTATCGCAGCCGCATGTTGGTGCCGACGGCGGTGACGGCGTACTCGCCCGGCGTGAACCCGCGGAAGCCGAGGCGGCCGCCGAAGCGTACGTCGCCCCCGCCGAGCCGGCCCGTGAGCCCGTCGAAGCGCACCCCCTCCGCGTCGAACTCCACGCGCCCGTTCATCGCCTCGATGGCGTGCGGCAGCGAGAAGTGCCGCACGCGGCCGTCGGTCACCGTCGCGCTGCCGACGACGACGGGCCGCTCGAGCGTGCCGCCGATCTGCGCCTGGACCTCGGCCGATCCCGACGACCGCAGATCGCGGAAGACGCCCTGCAGGATGCCGAGGTTGGCGTCGCCGAGGCCCCGGATCGCGAGCCGGTTCGAAGCGAGGTCGACCTCGCCGGTCATCTCGAGCTCCGTGCCCTCGCCGACGAGGCGCAGCCGGTCGACGGTGAGCACCTCGCGGTCGAAGGCGAACCGGATGTTGCCGTCGTTGCGGACGCCGTAGTCGAACAGCCGCAGGTCGGCACGCTCGACCACCGCCTCCGCCCGCACGTGCTCGCGGTTCTGCAGCTCGCCGGTCACGCGCAGGGTGCCGCTCGCCACGAGCGTCGTGAACGGCGAGAGCCCGGGCAGGAACGTCCGCACGTACGGATCGATCGAGGTCTCCGAGAATCGAACCGTCAGCTCGCCGTCCGATTCGGGGGTGAGCGCGACGCGGCCGCTCACCGACACGGCGAGCCGGGGCGAGGCGGCCTCGAGCAGGTCGATCGACAGCGTCTCGTCGCGCACCGACAGCCGGGCCGTGACCTCGCCGACGCCTTCGTCGCGCAGGAAGAGGTCCTCGATGCGCGCGCGGGCCTCGTAGCGCGGCGCCACGAACTCGCCCGCGCCCGACGCCGTGAAGTGCAGCATGCCGGAGAGGGCGAGCTCCGGGTACTGGAATACCTCGACGGCCTCGACGGGAATCCGCCGCCCGTCGGCGTTGAACGA
>JAANMT010003702.1_pt1 | contig 10440 bp, 10 predicted proteins | sample 7279711 | NCBI WGS metagenome assembly JAANMT01 (sample SAMN14094538, study PRJNA606508) | bioreactor metagenome | isolation source: A lab-scale SPAN reactor treating ammonium-rich wastewater day 1 | place: Ireland: Galway | collected 2017-01-16 | reverse complement strand
GGGCGCACCCGCCAGCACAGATGCCAGGCGTCGCTGCCGATGGTATACTACCGAACCATGGCCAATGACAAATCCGCAGAACTGACCGGAAAGGATGTGGCCCCCGCAGAGGCCGGGCCGGAGCGGCGCGCCAGCCCGGACTGGCTGCCGCGCTGGGAGCTGGCGGCGCTGGCCGTGGGCGACCTGCTCGCGCTGGTGATCTTCGCTGCCATCGGCGGCACGAGCCACGGAACGCTGAGCGGGGACGCGCCGCTGCTGCGCGTGCTGAATACCGCCGCGCCCTTCATGCTTGCCTGGCTGCTGGTTGGGATGGTCGTCGGAGTGTACCAGGGCACGGCCCTCTACCCCGTCGGGCGTGTCGTCGGGCGGACGCTGGTGGCGGGCATCCTGGCCGGGCCGCTGGGGGTCGTGCTGCGCGCGCTGTGGCTGAGCGTCCCGGTGAGCTGGTCATTCATGCTGGTAGCAACCGGCACGAGCACGCTGGCGCTGCTGATCTGGCGCGTCGCCTGGTCACGCCTGCGCCGTGTGTGGTGGCCGGAGCTTCCCTGACTCCCGCCCGGCGAGAAAGGCCCTGCAAGGTGAGCGAACCGATCCGCCTGCTGCACTTCGCTGATGTGCATATCGGGATGGAGAACTACGGGAAGATCGACTCGTCAACTGGCGTCAACAGCCGGGTGATGGACTTCCTGCATCGCCTGAACGAGATCGTCGAGTACGCCGAGACGCACGACGCCGACCTGGCGATCTTCGCCGGGGACGCCTTCAAGACCCGCCAGCCCAACCCGACCTACCAGCGCGAGTTTGCGCGGCGCATCAAGCGGCTGGCGCAGCAGTGCCCGGTTGTCCTGCTGGTTGGCAACCACGACATCCCCGCCGTGGCGCAGAAAGCTTCGACGATCGAGATCTTCCACACGCTTGAGGTCGAGAACGTGGTCGTCGGGCGGGCTGACGGGCTGCACCTGGTCGAGACGAAACGCGGGCCGGTGCAGGTAGCCACCATCCCCTACCCGGTGCGCCACCGGCTGCTGGGCGAGCTAAACACACGCGGCCTGGGGATCGACGCGCTCGACCGGCTGCTGCGCGAGCAGGTCGAGGAATTGATCCACAACCTGGCGGAGCAGATCGACCTGGATATTCCCGCCGTGCTGACCGGGCACTTCACCGTGATGGGGGCGCGCGTCGGCTCGGAGAAGGGCGTCATGCTGGGGCGCGATGTGGCGGTGCTCAAGAGCACGCTGGCCGACCCGGTGTGGGATTACGTGGCGCTGGGGCATATCCACAACTACCAGGATGTGAACGCCAAGAGCTACCCGCCAATCGTCTACAGCGGCAGCATCGAGCGCATCGACTTCGGCGAGGAAGGCTCGCCCAAGGGCTTCTGCTGGGTGAACCTGGCGCGCGGCGAAACGGCCTACGAGTTCGTCGAGCTGCCCGCCCGGCCCTTCAAGACAATCCGCGTGGACGTGCGCGGCCAGCCCGACCCCACCCAGGCCATCCTAGACGCCATCGCCGCGCACGACGTGGTAGATGCTGTCGTGCGGGTGATCATCACCACCGCGCCGGAAGAGGAGCCGCTGATCCGCGACCACGACATCGAGGCGGCGCTTGAGCAGGCGGCCTTTATCGCCGCCATCCAGCGCGACATCGACTATCCGGCCCGCTCGCGTCTCGGCGTCGAGCGACCGGAGGGACTTTCCCCGGTCGAACTGCTGGCGCACTACCTGCGCTCGAAGGACATCACCCCGGAACGAGCGGAGACGCTCAGGCAGGTCGCCGAAGCGGTGTTCGAAGAGGGCGACACGCCGCCAGAGGCGTGACGAAGCCCCCCTCTTGCTCTACTGCACCTCCCGCGTGCGGCAGCTCAGGCAGCTTGGCCGCCGGCATAGCATAAAATCAGGCTCGCTGCGGATGCGCTCCTCGGCATAGGCGAGCATCGGCCTGAGAGGGATCAACTCGCAGCGCGCCAACCCGATCTGGGTGACGCGCGTGATGCTCTCAAGCTCCGGCCAGATCGCGTTGAACCCCTCCGCGCAGCCGGGGATGTGGTGAAGCTCCTCGATGTCGTCCAGCGTCAGCGCCCAGCGCACGAAGCCGCGCCGCCCGGCGCGCTGCTCGGCCAGGTGCAGCGAGAAGTTGTGCCGCTGGTCGAGGCCCATGAGCAGCACCGCGCCGTCGCGCGCCTCCAGCCAGGCGATCGGCCCCAGCGGGTTCTGGCGCGTCTGCGAGGCGAGCGCTTCGCGCGCTGAAGGCCCCTGCGCGACGAACGACAGGATCGGGTGCACGCTGCGCAGCGTGTCGTTGTCCTGGCGCAGCGCCTCGGCTACCGAGCCACAATCCGGGTGTACCGGCATATCGGGCCGGAAAATCTCCGCCTTGGCGTTCTGCGCATCGCCGGAGCCGTACACGATGGCGTTTTCGGGCGGGCCGGACTGGGGGATCACCTGGGTCTGGTAGGTGAAGGCGGGCATCACCACCGTGCCCGCTGCCGCCAGCAACGCCCCGGCAACGCTTTCCGCGCCACCCTGGACCGGCTCCAGCGGGGTCAGGGCCGCGTGCGCGATGATATTCAGACGCTTGTGAACGCCCAGATCATCTTCCAGCTTCTTCTGAATCTCGCGATTGGTCAGTTCAGGTGGCATGGCGCCATCCTTCTGTGCGTTTGGTGACGGTTGGTTGGCTGCCGCATCACTCGCCTGTCCAGCGTGGCTCGCGCTTGTTGAGGAAGGCATCCATCCCTTCCGCCTGATCGCGGGTGCTGAACAGGAAGTAGAAGCTGCGCCGCTCGAAGGCCAGCCCCTCGGCCAGCGCCATCTCGTAGGCTTTCCCGATCGCTTCCTTGGCCAGCCGCACGGCGAGCGGCGCGCGCGCGGCGACTGCGTTAGCCAGCTTCAGCGCCTCGTCCAGGTACGTCTCGACCGGGTAGACGTGGTTGACCAGCCCGTAGTGAAGCGCTTCCTCCGCGCTCAGACGGCGGTCGTTCAGGATGATCTCCATCGCCAGCACCTTGCCGACCGTGCGCACCAGCCGCTGCGTGCCGCCCGCGCCGGGGATCACGCCCAGGTTGACTTCGGGCTGGCCGAAAACCGCCGTCTCGCTGGCGATGACCATATCGCACATCATCGCCAGCTCGCAGCCGCCGCCCAGCGCGAAGCCTGACACGGCGGCGATGACCGGTTTCTTCATCGTCGCCAGCCGGTCCCAGCCGCCGATTGCGTCGGAACTGAACATCTGGGCGGGTGAGGAAGCACTTGCCATCTCGGCCACGTCTGCCCCGGCAGCGAAGAAACGGTCGCTGCCGGTGACGACCATTGCCCCGACCGCCGGATCGGCGTCAAAGGCGGCGAGCGCACCGGCCAGCTCGCCCAGCATGGCGGTGCTGAGCGCGTTGAGGGCACTGGGGCGGTTGAGGCGCACCAGCCCGGCCCCGCCAACCACCTCGGTCATGATGAACTCGTAGGCCATGTTGTCTCCTCCTGACTGCCTGCGCCTGGGAGAGCGGGCCAGCGGCAAGGGGACGGCTGCGCCTGCTATAATCAGGCTGGGAAGCTGACCAGCCACCTGCTGCCAGGGCGGCAAGCCGCCAAAGGCCAATGGGTTCCGAGAACCAGTTTATGCCTGTCTTCAGCCTTGTCAACCAGTACTCGTTTGTGATCGGCTCGCTCGCAGGCGCGGGGCTGCTCGGCCTGATCCTGTGGCGCGTGCGGCGCGTCCCGGCGGTATGGCGCGTGGCGCTGTTCGGGGCTTACCTGCTGGCTATCCTCGGCCTGCGGCTGGCGCTGAACTACCGCGAGGGCTTCGACGGCAGCCTGGCGTCAGCCGAGGCGACGCTCAATAATGGCCGCCCGACTTTCCTGATGCTGTACTCCAATTATTGAGCGGGCTGCATGGCCGATCTGCCCGCCGTGCGCGGGCTGCAACCCCAACTGGAAGCGGAAGGTGTCGACGTGCTGCTGGTCAGCATCCACGGCGAAACCGGGCAGGTGCTCACCGCCCGCTACGCTTTTGACCTCTCGCCTACCTATATCCTGTTCGACGCAGCGGGGCAGGAGATATGGCGCAGCCACAGCCTGCCCACTCTCGACCGGGTGCTGGGTCTGCTGGCCGACCTGTGAAGCATCGTCAGGTTAGCTGCGGGGTGGGGAGCGACCGCCGGGCCGATCACTTCTCAGTCTGCCGAGGTTCCCGTCAACGTGTAACGCCGGAACCAGCGCAGGGCGACAAATCCCAGGATGAACGGCAGCCAGAAGCTGATGCCCCGGTAGGCAAGCGTGATGACGGTCGCCTCGTGCCCGCGCACGCCGAGCGTCGTCAGCACCAGGATCAGGGTCCCCTCGACGAAACCAATCCCGCCCGGAGTGGGTGAGACGACGAAGAACAGCACGCTGATGCTGTACGCCGCGACCAGTACGCCAAATGGAAGCTGCACGCCGAAGGCCAGCGCCATGAGGTAGAGCATCATGATATGGAGCGTCTCGTTCAGCAGGGCATGGCCGACGGGCGCTGCCAGCCGCGGCCAGCCAGCCAGCCGCATCTGCGCAACCGCCCGCCCCAGGTCGGCAGAGAACGTCGCCAGTTGGCTTTGCGTCAGGGGCGGGCGCCGCTTGAGCCAGGCGAAGGCGCGCGCCAGCGCCGCTGCCAGCCAGCGCAGCACGGCATCGAACGCCTGAGGGGCTACCCAGGCCAGCACCAGCCCCGCGATCATCACCAGATCGGCGGCCAGCATGACCAGCGCCGCGCTCACTTCGAACCAGGCCAGGTCGTGCGAGACAAACAGCACGAGCAGGCCAACCAGCAGGAAGATGAAGAAGGTGCTGTACCACAGAATTGTGTAGACCAGGTTGGCGACGAACATCGCGCCGACCGCGATATCACGGCGGCGGGCGAACTCCATGAGGGGAACCCAGCTTGAGAACCCGCCACTGGGCGCGGCCACCGTGACGAAGCGCCGCACGAGATACAGCGGAACCAGCTCGCGTTTGCTGGCGGGCAGGTCAAGCAGGCGGTAGATGCTGCTGTGGAGCAGCGCCTGGTTGTAGACGGACAACCCTAACACAAGCAGTGTGACCACCACCACGTACCACAACCCCTCTTGCAGCACCACGTAGATGTCAATGAGCTGGTCGCGATAGGTGTAGATCGCGTAGGCGAAGGCCGCCGCCAGCAGCAGGTAGACTATTGCCTGGAAGGTGACTCTGGGTTTGCCGGGCATCAAAGAAAAAACTCCCGCAGCGCGTCGCTGATGTCCTCGATCAGGTTGTGCCACTCGACGCCCGGCGCGCGCCGCACGAGCAGGTCGCTCCCCTCGACGCGCAGCGCAGCCAACCCCGGCACGGCGAACAGCGCCTGCGCCAGCGGCGAGCCTTCTTCCCCCTCCTCGACGGAGGCGTAGACCTCCGGCTCGCCGCCGGTGACGAGCGTCAGGTTGGTGACCAGGCGCACCACATCGGCGTCACCGGTCGGCTCGCTCTCGATGTGAATATACTCAGACATGGTAGGCGAACCTGCCCTGGCCTCCCGGCTTATGGCGACGGAATATCGACCGGCTCACCATAGGCGAACAGGTCGATCAGCCAGCGGTCGCCGCTTTCCTCGGTGACCACTGCCCGCACCACCTCGCCGCTGTCTTTGGCGACCCACACATCGAGCGTCGCCGGGCCGGGCTGCACCGCCCCGCCGACCACGGCGGCAATCTCAGCGCCGTCGGCCTGCGCGGTGATGTGATAGGCGGTGATGCCATCCACATCTTCTTCGCCGATGAGTTCAGGGCTTTCCAGGCCGCGCAGGATGGCGGGCAGCCCTTCTACCGCATCGAAGATGTCTCCAGCGTCGAAGGTGTCGCCCAGGTCAATAGGCTGGTAGGATGCAATAAGCGGCGGCAGCTTGAAGAAGATGCCTTCCGCCACCCACAGCACCTCGGCTTCGGCTACCATGCCACGCGCATCGACCCTGACCCGCGCGTGCACGCTGTCCGGGGACTGGTACGCGCCGGTCGCGCCGAGCATCGCGATGCCCGTTGCCGGGTCGATGACCACGGGCGGCCCTTCGCGCTCGATGGCGAACTGCACGGACTCGGCCTCGGCCAGTTTTCCGGCAGCCTGGTCAAGCAGATCGCGGGCGGAGAGTGCGCCACCACCGCACGCAGCGAGCACCAGGGCGAGCGCGATCGCTACGAGCAACGTCCCTTTCTTCATCGTCCGTGCCTCCTTTGTCATTCCCTCTGTGCTCGTCTTGCCCATCCCACCCTTGCCTGTAAAGACGACGATCCGCATGGTAATGCGATCCTCGCCGGCTGCGTAGCTGACGATCAGGGGCGGAGATTGCCAACCCTATTATAGCGTTTTGTCGCCAGGCGCTGAATCCCGAATCTGCGTCCATCGGACAGGCCGCTGGCGGCCTGATTACCGTGAGAAGCGCAGGGCAATTGCATCAAATCGTCCGGAGCGGTCGGCGCGCGTACGCCGGGTGCTCAAGCACCCGGCTAGCCAACCCCAAGCCTGCTGATCCAGGCTGTTCGAAGCAGATTTTCGCCCCGGAGTGCCCTGCAGGGCACTTGGTAGTCTTGTAGCCAGGCGTTTGAACGCCTGGCGGGGCCGATCTGGCGGGCTACCTGATTCTGATGCGATTGCCCTGGTGAGAAGCGTTGTTGAACAGACATTTCCACGGTAAGCTGTAGATGCAGCAACAAAGCATGGCCCAACCGAACAAAGCCAGAATAGACCGCTGAGTAATGCCCTAAGAGAGCGGCCCATGACCCCGGTTTGCCCCAGAGAAGGGCGGAGCAACGCCATGACGGCTATCCCGACCAGTCGCGCCCGGATCGCCCTGCTGGGCAGGACCAGCAGCTACCGGCTGAACGCCTACGACGATGCGGCCATCGCGGGGCGGCTGGTGCGCTACGTCGCGCACGGGGAAACCCCGCAGGGGGCCGACCCGATCAGCCAGCGGGCGGCGGCCTTCATCGCCAGAACGCCCGAAGCCCGTCACAGGCAGCGGCTGATCGCGCAGGCATACACCCTGCATCGGCTTAACGGCCTTGCTGACCTGATGTGGGCGCGCGTCATCGAGCGGTGGGCAAGGCTGCCCGTGCTGGCGCTTGAGGAAAGTGACGCGGGGGACGATGGCTACAGCGACCGCGAGGACGGGCCGCTCGACCTCACCTTCTGGATACCGCCGCTCGTGTTCGGGAACCTGGAGACGGTGGCGGCTTACGCCCGCGAGCGGGCCGGGGAGGAGTTGACGCTCTCGGCCCGGCAGTTTGCGCGGGAGGTGGCGCGCGTGCAGCACGCCAACATCGGCTCCAACCGGCAAACGCAGGCGCTGATACAGGCGCGCCTGGGCACGGCGGCTCCAGCCGCGCACCCCAAGGTCGAGCGGCTGCACGCGCTGGCTGAACGAGTCGCGCACCCGGCGACCTTTATGCGCGCCGCAGCCCGGACACAGATCGCCGCCGCGCGCTGGGACTACGTGGTGATCGCCATGCTGTGGCTGCGCTGGTGGTTCGGGGACGCGTGAGAGCGCGCAGCGTGCGACGAGCGGCACGGACGATGACCCGTCTGGATTGCCTGACAACCCGATCTGGTATAGGATGGCCGCCTACCCGGAGCAGGACGCAAGGAACCGCATCATGACAATTACCGCTGAGAATTCATCCTCAACCAGCCTCACCGATACCAGGATCAAAAGCCCGGCGGTGCTGTGGGCAGGGCGAGCCTTCTACGCGCTGGTGGCAATCTGCGTTGTCTGGACCCATGTGGCATCCTTTCCATTTACGGTCGATTTCTACCGGGCAGTAATCGACGCCGATCCCGGCCTGCTGCCGCCGGGTGTTCTCATCCCCATTCTGCTGACGTTCAACGCGATCCTGATGCTGGCGTTCTTTGCCACCTCACTGCTGCTGTTCTGGCAGCGTTCGAACAACTGGATCGGGCTGTTCTCGGCGATCTGGACAATGGGCTTCGCCGGGGCGGGGTTCACCATTGTTGACATCGCACCTTTTGCCCCCCATCTGGTCGATCTGGAGGCTCTGAACAGGCTGGCCTCCTCATTCCCTTTCATGCTGGTAAGCATCGTCACCTGGGGAGGAGTTGGCTTCTTCATCGCGCTCTTCCCGGATGGACGCCTGGTTCCTGCCTGGAGCTGGCTGCTGGGGGTGTTCGGCTTGGGGATGGCGTCGGTGTGGGGTTTCACACCCATTGACTCGCCGCTTTCTCCCCCCAACTGGCCGCCTGCGCTGCTTGCCGGGCTAATTCTGTCTTGGGCTGGCCTGATGCTCTATGCCCAGGTCTACCGCTACCGCCGCGTCTCCACCCCGGCTCAGCGCCAGCAGACCAAGCTGCTGGTGTACTTCTTCGCTATTGGCATCCTCGGCGCGATAGGCATGCAGTTTATCCTGGTAAGCCCGCTGACTCTTGCATTCCTGCGTCTGACACTGCTTATCGCTGTTCTGGGGGCCACCTTCCAGTCCTTCATCGCGGTGGGGCTGCTGGTGTCGATCCTGCGCTACCGGCTGTGGGACGTTGACCTGGTGATCAACCGGTCGCTGGTGTACGGGGCAGTGACATTGGTGGCGGTGGGGTTGTTCTTTGCCGCGCTGCTCGGCGTGCAGGTCATCTTCGGCAACCAGCAGCCGCTGATCGCGCTGGGCATCGCCGGGGTGGTGTCGGCGGCCATCTTCAACCCGCTGCGGCGCTGGCTGGGGCACCTGGTCGACAGGCGGGTGTACGGGCTGCGCTACGACCTGAGCGACGTGCGGCGGGCGGGCAAGCTGCCGGAGGTGGCGCGGCCTGGGCTGTACACCGGGCGGCAGGTCGGGCCGTACACGGCGCTGGGCGTGCTGGGCAAGGGCGGCATGGGCGAGGTCTACAAGGGCGAAGGCGAGGGGCAGACTGTCGCACTCAAAATCCTGCCCGCAGACATGGCCGAGCAGAAGGAGTTCCGCGAGCGCTTTACTCGCGAGGCGCAGACGCTCTCCCGGCTGAGCCACCCGAACATCGTGCGCCTGCTGGAGGCGGGCGTCAGCGAGGAGCTGTACTACATCGCCATGGAGTACATCTCCGGCCCGGCGCTCAATGACCGGATCAGGGAAGTGGGCCGCTTCACCCCCGAGCAGGCGGCGGGCATCATCAGGCCGCTGGCCGACGCGCTGGATTACGCGCACGGGCAGGGGCTGGTTCACCGGGACATCAAGGCGTCCAACGTGATGCTGCGTCCGGCGGGTGAGGACTTTGAGGCGGTGCTGATGGACTTCGGCATTGCCAAGATACAGGACGCCTACACGCGCTACACGGCCAGCGGCGGCGCGGTTGGCACGATTGACTACATGGCACCGGAGCAGATCAGCGCAGCGCGGCTGGCCGATCACCGGGCGGATATCTACGCGCTGGGCGTGCTGCTCTACGAGATGCTGGCAGGCGAACGGCCCTTCAAGGGCAATCCTACCCAGATCATGTTTGCACACATCCAGCAGCCGCCGCCCGACCTGCGCGACACCCTGCCCGACCTCCCCAGGCCGGTTACTCAGGCCGTGCGGCGGGCGATGGCTAAAGACCCGGAAGAGCGCTTCCAGTCGGCGAGCGAGTTCGCGGAGGCGCTCAGCCCCGCGTGAGCTTGCCGGGCCGGTCCCCGCTAACGGGCGGGCAGCCAGGCTCTGAACGGGTTGCGCTCGACTCCGGTCACATGGGGGCGGTACAGCCACTGCCGGGCGACTTCCCCCAGTTCAGCCTCATGATCGACGCGGGCGGGGTTGCCGCACAGCGGCCCCACCACCGACTCCGGGATGAGATCGTCCGGCAGGCATTCCACCAGCTTGATGTCAAGCTCCTTCTCATCCGGGCTTAGCTCGATCAGGACAACCTGATCCCAGGGGTAGTGCCTGCCAGCCAGCTCGACCCCCTCTTCGCTGATCACCGAGATGCTGGTGATGAAGCGGCTGTGCCCGATCGCCTCACCGGCCAGCGTCGGGTCGTCGTAGAACAGCTTCAGGTAGGACGACTCGTACAACTGGCCGCGCAGATGTTCGGGGCGGGGCGGGCGCAGGAACAGGAACAGCGTGTCCGGTTCGACGCCGGGGGCCGCCTCCAGCACGCCGCGCCATATCTCGGCTTTCTCTAGCCAGTCTTCCCTCAGCCACATCATGTTGATGCTGATGTGCCACAGCATGCTGAAGGTGGCTACCACGCTGATCGCCCCCCAGCCCAGCAGGAGGTGCAGCCGCCCCGGCAGGCGCAGGTAGCGCCTGGCAAGCTGGCTGGCGATTAGCGCAAGCGCGGCCACCGCCAGCGCCATGAACGGGCTTGGCATGGCGTGGAAGCGGGGAACAAAGCCCAGGTTCTTGCCGACCGGCGGGTCGAAGGCGAGCGGCGGGGTGAGATAAGCCACGCCCATCATGGCCAGCCCAACAGCGATGGCGACCAGCCCCACCCGGATTGGCCGGGCGTCGCC
>JAANMT010003701.1_pt1 | contig 10447 bp, 9 predicted proteins | sample 7279711 | NCBI WGS metagenome assembly JAANMT01 (sample SAMN14094538, study PRJNA606508) | bioreactor metagenome | isolation source: A lab-scale SPAN reactor treating ammonium-rich wastewater day 1 | place: Ireland: Galway | collected 2017-01-16 | reverse complement strand
CGAGGAGGGCCTCCCAGAGCGCCTCCCAGTCCTCGCACTCGAAGTCGAACGGGACGATGTCTTCGTACTTTTTCGGCGGGTTTTCGGCGTGCCGAATCGAACCATCAGGCAGGTGCTCGAACCACTCGGGGTGCTCGGTAACCCAGGGGTGGTCGGGCGAGCACTGGAACGCGATATCCAGGGCAATTTCGAGGTCGAGTTCCTCGGCTTTCGCGCGGAAACCACGGAAGTCGTCGAGCGTGCCCAGCTCCGGATGGATCGCGCAGTGGCCGCCATGGCTCGATCCGATGGCCCACGGGCTGCCCGGGTCCGCCGGCCCGGGCTCAAGGGTGTTGTTTGGCCCCTTGCGGTTCGAGATGCCTATTGGATGGATTGGTGGAAGGTAGACGACATCGAAACCCATGGAGCGCACATACGGGAGCATCTCCGCTGCGTCAGCGAGGGAACCATGCGCGCCATCCTTGCCGAACGAACGGGGAAAGAACTCGTACCACGCCCCAAAGCCGGCCCGTTCGCGCTCGACATCCAATGCGAGCACGCGCGCGTAGGCGGCAACGGCACCCTTGTCCTGGTACCGGCAGGCCTCATCCGCAACGGCGTGCGCCAGAGCGACGCCGGCCTCGGGGTCGAGGCCGGGGAGCTGCGAAGCTGCGCCGCGCAACCCGGAGGCTCCGGGCTTGCCTGCGCCCGCGGCCGCACTCGCAAGCAGGCGGGCGCCAACCTGGAACTCGACGGCCAGGTCCTGGCCAGCGGCGTGACGCTTGTCCAGGCGCTCGAGCCAGGATGCGTACCGGTCGACCCAGGCCTCGACGGTGTACTCGAAGCGGCCGGGCTCGGGGACATCGAACGCGCCTTCCCAGCGGTCGTTCCCGAGGAGCTGCATGGGGGCGCGGGACCACGCGCCCGCGCCATCGTGGCGGTAGAGCACCTCCGCGGCGAGCACTTCATGGCCATCGGCAAAGATGGTGGCCCGGACTTCCACACGATCGCCGGCGATGCGCTTCGCGGCGAAGCGGCCCGCGTCGACCTCGGGCGAGACCCGCTCGATGGCAACACGGGACGGGCGTTCAGAAGGTGGTGGAGTATCCGGTAGTCCGGGAGCGGGACTCACGAAGCGCCACCACCCCCACGGGTCGGCCGCGGCGAACGTCCCGTCTCCTGGCGCACAACGCGGTGCGAAGCGAGATCGACAACCCACCGGGCGCGCCCCGGCTCTGACGGGAAGTCACGTGAGGGTGGGGCGCCTTGCGAATCGACAGGGGCAAGCGCCTTCGGGATGGGTTCGCTATTCATGACATTGCCTCCCAGGCTCAACGAAATCGATGCTGACGTGGTCAGCGGGAAGCGGTGGCCGACTCGAGGCGAGAACCCGCGGCGGCAGCAGACGCACCCTTGATGCGGCGAAGCGTCGTCGCCCCGACGCAGGCATGGCAGAGGAGGGCGCCGTTGGCGAGCCGGGAACCGTCGGCGAAGGCACTGGCTTCAGGGTCGAAGTATTCGAGGTGGTTGATCGCGCCACAGGCGCAGCATTCGTTCATTCGCGGTGTCCTTTCCTGGGCCGTGGTGATGGCGAGCCACCATGGCCGTGGGCGACGGGTCCGCTCCCCGATGGGCGCTTAGAAACGGTGGACGGAAACAGGCACTTCGCCACGAGCCACGTGGGCGGCGACGGCCTGCCACGGGCGAGAGGTGGCGAGGAGGCGTGACCGGCGAAGCGTTCGCGCCCCGTAGTGACAGCAGCCAGTCCCGCGGCCGGCCTCCACGGGGAGCAAAAGCGACTGTCCGGTGCGGATCATGGTGTCACTCCGTCTGTCGCGGGCGACGAAGGCCAAAGCCTTCCGATCTGTCTACGAGGTTAGCTGACGGGTTCGGCGCGGAAGTCGCCTACGCGCCTGTGCGCGATGCACCCCAGAAGTTGGACCACCCGCTTCGGCAACGCCTGCCGAATTCGACCCTTTAAGTATACCCCCGGGGAGAAGCCCCTGACCGTCCCGCGGCTTGCAAAGGCATTGCAACCGAAGGCGAAGTCACCCCGCACACATCCGCCGGGTGACTTCGTACACCATCTGGCAATTCAGCCGGAAGCTTTCGATTGGTACGCGCTCATTGTGGCCATGCACGGTGCGTCCGAGCGCCGGGACGTTCAGGCCGCCCGAGAAGCCGTAGGAGATGACCCCGCGGTTCCGAAGGACGCTGCTATCGGTGAAGCCGACTGTCATCCCGGGGACGACCACGGCGTCTTCGATGTGGTCATGCACGACTTCTTCGATGGTCCGGAAGAGTTCGGTGTCGAACGGGTTCGAGTCAGACCAGCCGATGTGGACGCGCTCGACCTTCACCTTCGGGTCGTCGATGACGCGCTCCAGCCCGGCGATGAAGTCATCGAGTTTGACGCCAGGGAGGAGGCGGCAGTCGAGGGTGGCCTCAGCCCGAGCGGGGATGACGTTGTGCTTCATGCCGGCGCCTGCCGTGGTGGCGCTGATGGTGTCGGAAAGGAGCGCGCGGATACGCGGATCGCCCGCGGCCGCAGCCTGCAGGCCCTCCGCGGTGGCGTCGCCCCGGTAGATACCGGCCTTCGAAAGCCGCGCAAAATACTCCTGGAGAACGGGGGACACGGTCAGCGGCCGCTCCCAGGTCTGGACCCGGTGCATGGCGCGGACGAGCCGGTCGAGCGCATTGTCCTCGTGGGGTACGGAACCATGCCCGGGCGCCCCTTCGGCGACAAGCCTGAGCCAGACAGGCCCCTTCTCGGCGACAGCGATGTTGTAGACCGGGCGTTCGACGCCGAAGAGCTCAGTGGTGCCACCCCCACCCTCGTTGATGACGAACTCAGCATCGAGCGACTCAGGGTGGTTGCGTTCGATCCAGCGCATGCCGAATTCGGAACCCGCTTCTTCGTCGGCCATCGCAAAGAAAACCAGGTCCCGCTCAAGGGAAATCGCGTTGCGTTTGAAGGCGAGGAAGGTAATCAGCTGAGCGACCCCGAGGCCCTTCATGTCGAGGGCGCCGCGTCCCCAGATGTGCCCATCCTTGATGAGGCCGCTGAACGGTTCTTCGTCCCAGTATTCGCGCTGGACGGGAACCACATCAGTGTGGTTCAGGAGCATGAACGGCCGTTTGCTGCCATTACCGCGAAGCACCGCCCGGAGCGAAACGCGCCCACCGCCCGCGTCAAACGTCTCAAAGGGGATGCCCTCGCCTGTCAGGATTTCACCGAGGAACTCACAGGCCACGACCTCGTTACCAGGCGGGTTCGAGGTGTCGACACGGGTGTAGCGGCAGAGGATGTCGATAGCTTCATCGAAAAGGACATCCCAGTTGAGCGGAGGGTTGGCAGGCATGCGTGGGACCTCGAGCGGAGTGGCGGAAGCCTACCAGACGGGGCTGGTGGAATCCCGCCAGGGTGGTAGGGCGCGTAATGGGGGACGGCCCAGGAAGCAAGACAGCGGCTTCCCTGACCCTGCTGCCCTGAGGGGGAGTTACTCGGAGACCGCGGCCGTGGCGGCGGCGGACCGGCGAGCCTGGAGCCCAAGCCGGTAGAGATGGGACCAGCCTTCGCGGTAGGAGGCGAACAGGCCGGTTGCGTGGTAGGAGATGCCCAAACGGCGGCAGAAGTCCTCGACGATCGGCTGCGCCTTACGGAGCTGATTGCGCGGCATGGTGGGGAAGAGGTGGTGCTCGATCTGGTAGTTCAGGCCGCCGTACCAGAAGTCCGTGACCGGGTGGCCCGAGACATTTCGCGAGGTGAGCACCTGTTCGCGAAGGAAATCCATGCGGCCGCCGGCGTCGATGACGGGCATGCCCTTGTGGTTAGAGGCGAAGACTGAGCTGTTGTAGAGGCCGAAGGCGAGCTGGTGGACGGCGACGAACCCGATCGCCAGCGGCCAGCTGCCGATGGCGAAGAGCAGCACGCCATAGAGGGCGAAGTGACCTGCCATCACGGTGGCCTGGAGGGCGGGCCTCTTGGCGCTGCCGCTGAGAAGGTGCTGGATGCTGGTAATCCGCATGTTCGCCGCCTGGAGCGGCAGGAGCATAGGGAAGATGAACGCCTGAAGGGCAATCAGCGGCCGGAGCTTCTTCGAGCGCGACGCAAGCTGCCCGGCCGAGAAGACGACCATTGGGAACTGGATGTCGGGGTCGAGGTCGACGTGGTTCGGGGTGGCGTGGTGCTGGTTGTGCTTGTTGCTCCACCAGGTGTGGCTGATGCCAAGCAACAGGTTGCCGAAGACGAAGCGAGCGATGAGGTTTGTGTGGTGGCCACGGAAGCCCTGGCGGTGGCCGACATCGTGGCCGAGCAGCGCCACCTGGGTGGAGGCAAAGGCCAGCAGGAGCGCACCGAGGAGGACGATGGCGAAGTGGCCGGCGGCCAGAGTCACCCACACGGCGAGGGCGATGCCGGTCAACGCAGCGGCCGCCTTGAACGCGTAGTACCCGTTTTGGGGGGCAAGAAGTCCCTGGTTGGTGACGAGCTGTTTCAGTTCGCGGTAGTCAATGGGTGGCGCGGGACGCTGGTTCGACATTCCCCTCCGGGGGTGGAGGCTGACGCCTCAAGAAGTCATTCACGGGGTCTCCCGCAGCGTCCACCGTACCACACAGAAGTTGGGTTGGCTGCAAGCAAACCGCTGAATCAGGCTGCACCGGTCAAGGCCGGGGCCGGAACTCCGGGGAAAACATCTGTCTCCTTCTCCCGTCCGCCGTTGACCAACGCTCATTGCAGGGTAGAAGTCCCGGCTCGCCCAGAGGTAGGGGTGGCGATCCTTCTGTGCGCTGGCGGGCTCGCCGCCGGTATGCCAGTATCAGGCTGCCTTGCACCTGGACGGACGCACGCTGAGGAGGTTTCAGTCATGGGTTTCGCGCTTTCGAAGATGCAGCTGACGAGCACGGCATTTGAGCAGGGTGGCCGCATTCCGGCCAAACACACGGGCGAAGGCGAAGACGTCTCTCCCGCGCTGGCGTGGAGCGCCGCGCCGGACGGCACGCGCTCGTTTGCAGTGGTCTGCCACGACCCGGACGCGCCGCTGGTCTCGAAGGGCACGTACGGCTTTGTGCACTGGGTGCTCTACAACATCCCCGCCTCGGCATCGAGCCTTCCTGAGGGCACGAAGGAGTACACCAGCGGGAAGTCGGACTTTGGCAAGCAGGGGTACGGCGGACCGATGCCGCCCAATGGCCACGGGACACACCACTACTACTTCTGGGTGTTCGCGCTGAAAGAGGAACTGAACCTGGAGCCGGACCTCACGCTCTGGCAGCTGCTGGAGAAAATCGAGCCGCACACGCTGGGGATGAACCGCCTGGTGGGGACCTACTCGCGGGCGTAGCCCGCCGCGGGCCACCCGGCCACGTGCGGCTCCGCGCGGAAACGCTACTCTTCTTCCATGTGCGGGCGATTCACGCTGACGCGCGCCGAACGGTCGGACCTTGAACAAGAGCTCGGGGTACCCCGTGGGTCCTTGCCGGCTGAATACCGGCCGCGATACAACATCGCGCCAACCGACTGGCACTTCATCGTCCGCCAGAGGTTCGAGGACCGCGAACTGGCGCCGGCGAAGTGGGGCCTGGTGAACCACTGGGCCCATCCCACCGACCGGGTGAACGCGCCGATCAACGCGCGGGCCGAGGCCATCGACCGGCGGCCCGCCTTCCGCGAGGCGTTCCTGGCGCGAAGGTGCGTGGTGCCGGCCGACGGGTTCTTCGAGTGGGTGGGCCCCCAGGACCAGCGCCGCCCGCTCTGGTTCCACCGGCCGGACGGCGGCCTGCTCCTGCTTGCGGGGCTTTACGAGTCCTGGTACCCGGCGCCCGACCAGCGCCAGCGTACCTTCACCATCATCGCAACACGTCCCAACGAGCTGATGCGCCCAATCCACGACCGCATGCCCGTTGTGCTTTCCGACGAGCAAGCGGACGCATGGATGAACCCGAACGAACCAAACCCGCGGAGCCTCAAGGGGCTGCTGGGGCCCCCTCCAGATGAGTGGCTCGTCTACCGCCCGGTTTCGCCGCTGCTGAACACGCCGAAGAACGACTACGCGTCGCTCCTGGAGCCCTACGGGGAGCCAGACTGAGACACGGCAGCGCTCAAGCCCAGCGCGTCGAGTCCATACCCACGTCCTGGAACGGGGCACCAGCAGGGTCGAGGAGGCGGGCGGCGGTCTTTTCGCGCATTCCTTCGAGGGCGGGGAGCGCGTCCGGGCGAATCGGGTAGACACCCGGGTAGTAACGTTCGGTGAGGCGGGCGAGACCGTCGTTGTCGGTGGCTGAACCGCTGAGCGCGGTCCGGTCGACCACGTCGATGACGATGGCGGCAAACCGTCGCTCTGCCTCCGATTCGGCAACAAGGAGCGCCCCGGCAGCCCGGATACCGGCATGGAGCGAACGCTGGTGTGCTTCCCAGAGCGCGCGCTGGGGCTCGGCCGCCGTGGTGTAGTCGACCCAGGCTCGAATCGCCGGTGTAGGACCTGTCGCCCCCTGAGCTGCGGCCGCAATGTCGAGGACCATCATGCCGTTGACCGCCCGCCACCAGTCCGAGCCGCCGTTGCTCGTGGGAATCCGCCCGGACGCGATTTCCCATGCCTGGAAGTCGAGAATTGCCCGCCCGAGGCCGGACGATCCTTCGGATGAGCGGGGACTGGCGGCGAAAAAAGCCTCGACGGTTGCCATGCGGGCGGCCGGCGTGAGGGCGATCGCTTCGGCAAGGGGCTCGGCGGTCGCGTGCGGAGTGAGTCCAGTGCCCATGCAACGGTTGTACATCCGAGCCGCCCGCTGCGCCATGATCGTGGTCACCAGGCCAACTCGCCGACAAGCGCGGGGGCCCGGTCAGTTCTCGCCAGTTTCGGCCTTTCGCCAGCGTTCGAGCAGATCATCGAGGTAGCGCCGCTGATCGGGGGTGAAGGGGGCGTCTACGAGGAGTCGGTGGATCTCGGCGGTGTCGCCCTCGTTCATGGCGGCGGTGAGCGCTGCCCGGTGGGGCGTGTCCTGGAGCCGCTGGCTTGCGAGCCATTCGCGAAGGGTAACGACGAAGAGTGCGGTACTGGTCATGGTGGCGCCTCCCGCCATAAATGGTTCGATCATAGTCCCGGGATGCAACGGCCCGGGACAGGGCTCATCGCTCCAGGGAAGCGGGCCCAACCGGTCCGTTATCAGTACAGGCCCGTCGCGGCGTGTTCGATCTCACGCCGGCCGGCGGCCGACAGCTGCGTGTAGCTGGTGGCGGTGGCGACGTTCTCGACCACCCGGGACGGGTAGCGCGCGCCGAGGATGGCGACGGAGACACCCGGGTTCGAGAGCACGTAGCGGAGCAGGTTCGCCGGAGTGAGCACCCCGGCGTCACCCGTCGCGATCCTTCCGCGCATGGTGCTCGTCCGGCCGGAGCCACCCAGCGGGCGCATGACGATGACTCCCACCTCGTGGTGGGCCGCGAGCGTGATGAGTCGGGCTGTCTGGGGAAAAAACGCGGAGTACTCGAGCATGACGGTCTCGAACTCGCCACAGGTGATCGCCATCTCCGCGATCTCCAGGTCGTGCGACGAGATGCCGATGTGTCCGATCAGCCCGCGGTATTGCGCCGTCTTCAGCCCGGCCAGGGCGCCATCGTCGCGCATCACCTCGTCCCAGGATTGGGGCGTCGAGATGTCGTGCAACTGGTAGAGGTCGATGTGTTCGACGCCCAGCACCTTGAGCGAGCGGTCGATGTCGTACTGACTACCGCTGATCGAGTGGCTGAAGGTCTTACTGGCGACCGCGAAGTCCTTCCCGCCGCGCCGGCGGATCACCTCACCGAGGAGGTGTTCGCTGCCCTCGTACTCACGAGCCGTGTCGATGAAGTCGATCCCGAGGTCGAGGGCGGTTGTCACGGTCTGGACCGCTTCCGGCGAGTGAGGCGTGTCCATGGCCCCGAGGCCAAGTGCGGCGACAACGAGCCCGGTGCGGCCGAGCGGGCGGTGATTCAGGCCTGCCATATTCGCTCCGAAGCGGATGGTACGTGGAGAGGGTACAGCGCCAGGAGAGGCAACGGCCCGGCGCCTTTGGGCGGCCTTGCTGGGCTGATCCAGGGGCGGCGATGATCTGCGTCATATTCGCGCCGCGTCAATACGTCCAATGTACGGGGACTATGGCAGAATTCAGGCATCTCTTCTCCCCTCTCCAGATCGGGTCGTTCACGGTCCGCAACCGCATCGTCAGCACGCCCCACCACACGCTCTTCACCGACGACGACGGGCTCCCCGGCGCGAGGGAGATCGCCTACTGGGTTTCGAAGGCCCGCGGCGGGATTGGCCTGGTCGAATCCCACGTCCACGGGATCCACTGGTCGATAGGCGACACGTTCGCGCAACCAGCCGCGGTCACCAAGTTCCGGAATGCGACCGAAGCGATCCACGCCGAAGGGGCGAAGTTCGTCGGGCAGCTCTGGCACCCGGGAGCGCAGGGCAACGCGGCCATCCGCTCGCCGTGGGCGCCGTCCCCGGTCTCGCAGCCCGATTCGTGGGCAGTCCCACACGAGATGACCATTGCCGAAACGCGCGAGGTCATCGGCGGGTACGCCCGGGGAGCCGCCGTGCTCCGGGAGGCCGGCGTCGACGGAGCGGAGATCCATGGCGCGCACGGGTACCTGATCACGCAGTTCCTTTCGCCGCTTTCGAACAAGCGCGAGGACGAATACGGGGGCGACTTCGAACGCCGGATGACGTTCGCGCTGGAGATCATCGACGCGATCCGGAACGAAGTTGGCCGTGACTGGACCGTGGGCATGCGGATCTCGGGCGACGAGATGACAGAGGGCGGCTACACCTCCGACGACTTCGTGCGGATGATCCCGTTCCTGACAGCCGATGGGCAGCTGGACTACCTCAGCGTGAGCGTGGGTACCTACCGATCGAAGGACACGGTCATCGCTCCGTCGTACTACCCGAACGGGGCGTTCGTTTACCTGTCGGCACTCGCAAAGGAGGTGCTGGACATCCCGGTCTTTTGCATCGGGCGGATCAACGACCCGGTGATGGCTGAACAGATCCTGGAGGACCGCCAGGCGGACATGGTCGGCATGACCCGGGCAAACATCTGCGACCCCGAACTGCCGCGGAAGGCGCGCGAGGGCCGGCTGGATGAGATCCGCCACTGCATTGGCTGCAACGAGGGATGCTGGGGGCACGTGGAAACGCTCCGGCCGATTAACTGCGCCTTCAACCCGTCGGTCGGGCGCGAGGAGTACTGGGGCGATATCCGCCAGACGGCCAGCCCGAAGCGGGTGGTTGTCGCTGGCGGGGGACCCGCCGGCTGCGAAGCTGCCCGGGTGGCCGCCGCCGCCGGGCACAGCGTCACGCTGTTCGAGGCCGGAGAGGAACTTGGCGGCCAGACGCTGACCGCGGCCCGGGCGCCGGGACGGTCGGACTGGGGCGAGATCGGCCGCTACTTCAGCGCGGAACTCCGCCGCCTGGGTGTCGACGTCCGAGTCGGTTCACGCGCACAGGCCGGCGACATCCTCGCATTAAAGCCGGACCACGTGATCGTGGCCACCGGCGGCACGCCACGCGTCCCGGACGGGATCGAGGGCATCGAACTGCCCCACGTTGTCCAGGCGTGGGAGGTACTCAACGGCCGGGCGGTCGCGGGCGACCGGGTGCTCGTTCTGGACGACGAACACCACATCCAGGCAGCCAGCGCAGCCGAGTACCTCGCCTCCCAGGGCAAGCAGGTCGTGATCGTCACGCGGGAGTTCCAGATCGGGCCGAACATGGAGCCCAACACGCGCATGGCCACGCTGCGGCGTCTCGATGGGGCCGGCGTCGCCGTCTCGGCGACCACGTGGGTCCGATCGATCGCCCCGGGCTCGGCCGTGCTCTACCACTTCTACAGCGAGCAGGACCGCGAGGAATCCTTCGATGCAGTCGTCATGGCCTGCGGGATCATCCCGGAGACGGCGCTCTCGCGGCAGCTCACAGAGAGCGGCCTGCAGGTGCGCAGCGTGGGCGATTGCGCGGGCCCGGGGCGGCTGGAGATGGCGACTTTCCAGGGCCACCTCGCCGCTCGCGAAATCGACGGCGACGTGCCCCGGGATCGCCCCCTGGTTTCGATGCCAATCAGGAGGGGGTGACGGTGACCGCCGTCCTCGTGCTGGCGTCGCGCGCGGGGTCGGGCGCGGTCAGCCTGGGCATGGAGTTCTGCCGCCGGGCGGGCGCCGAGGCTGATCTCGTTTGGGCGGGCGGGGACTCGCTGCCCGCCGGGGCATGGCGCCAGGCATGGCGCGCCGGGGCGCTCACGGGGGCTCAGGCAGCCGATGTACTCGGGCAGACCGTGAGCGGAGCCAGCTACGACCTCGTTCTCCTCGACGAGGCGGATGGTGGCCGGGAGGCTGCCGCCCGGGTGGCAGCCCGCCTCGACCTGCCCGTCATCGCTCAGGTTGTCGCCATCCGCGCAGATCAGGCAGGAGTGCGCATCACGCGCAGCATCG
>JAANMT010003694.1_pt1 | contig 10476 bp, 8 predicted proteins | sample 7279711 | NCBI WGS metagenome assembly JAANMT01 (sample SAMN14094538, study PRJNA606508) | bioreactor metagenome | isolation source: A lab-scale SPAN reactor treating ammonium-rich wastewater day 1 | place: Ireland: Galway | collected 2017-01-16 | reverse complement strand
CATGGTGACTACGGTATTCCGTTTGCCGACCGCGATGGAGATGGTTCTGCCTCCGGACACTGGTGAAGAGTCAATTGTGAAAGTTCAGGAAGAGCGACTCTTGACATTCTTTGTATTGAATAATGATTCTTTGGCAATGCAGATTGGAAATGCAGGTCCCAGACCGCTCGAGTGGGGACACTTGCGGGACTCATTGAAAACACGCTATGACGCATTCGGTGACAAAGTGACTGTTGTTGCACGGATTCATCCCAAAGCGCGTTACTCGTCACTCGTTAATTTGGTCGATGAGTTCAATTTGGTTGGTACGACTCGTTTCTCGATAGATCGCTATACGACGTGGGAAGACTCGCTTTTGCGTGCAGCCGGCTTTGAAACTGCAGGACCCGAGGGTCTTGCGCGGCCCGATGAAAGCACATTCTTTGAATCGGAACAGCTCTAACCGACCGCTGGACCGCAATCAGGAAGGCGGAGGAAAATGAACTATATTGAAGAGCTTGAAAAAGGCAAATACGGCTCAATTGAGCTGAAGAGATACGTCGGCAAGAATCTGCTGCGCGGTCTGCTGATAAGTGCGCTGATTCATACCGTCGTCGTGGCCTCACCGTACATTGCTACCCTGTTCCAAGAGGAGATTCCTCCTCCTGACCGGGTCATGGTGGTTGACCCGTCCATTCTGAAGAAGCTTAAGCAATTGGATCCGGGTAAAACACCACCTAAAATCGCTCGTCCCAAACTCGCACCACCCAAGGTGGCAATTCCGATTGCCGTCAAGGAAGAAGAAGTGCCCGAGGAGCAGCCTGAGATGATGAAGCAGGAAGAACTCGTGCAGGCCATCGTGGAAGAGTACGGCGACGAGTCGCTCGAAATCGGTGAAGGCGTTGAGTTGGTGTTTGGTGACGGTCTGGGCGACGGAGAGATCCCGAGCTATGACACGTTCATTCCTTTCGAAGTGCCGCCTCAGCCGCTTCCGGATTTCAGCCCGCAACCCGCATTCCCGGAAATGGCGCAACGAGCCGGGGTGTCCGGAAAGGTGACTGCACAAGTCTATGTGGATGCCAAAGGCATGGTGAAGAAGTGGCGCATCGTTCAGGCCAAACCAGAGAAACTTGGTTTTGAGGAGGAAGTCGAGAAGATCCTGCCTAAGTGGAGATTTACCCCGGCGATTCAGCAGGGGAATCCGGTAGGTGTATGGATCGCGATTCCTTTTAATTTCAAGGTTCAGTAGCTTAGTCGCGATACCTCCAGACCGCGCGGCTCATGTCGTGCGGTCTTGCGCTCTGATAGCTTTCACGAGAGGATCGAATGCTGAACGGCGAGACATTGTCATACTTGAATGTTTAGAGTGCAGTATCGCCGAGCAGCGTATCGACCGCAGAATTGTAATCCTATCATAGACAGATGAGCAAGGGATGTTGACACGCTGGGTATTGCCACTCGGATTTCTACTACTGGGAATTCTCATCCTATCTGGTGTGCTGTTAAAGGAAATTCCGCCGCAGACTGGCCTTCGCACTTTGCTGGGTGTCGTCGTAATACTTTTGGGCGTGCATCGATTCGTGGTCTCGAGAACTCCGAAGTCAGACCGTCGGCGATATGGCGGCGAGTACTCGCGGCCTTGGGGAAATGAGAAATGATGATCAAGTTCTGCCACCTTTTTATGATAGTCGCTTTTCTGCTTGGCTGCAAGAGCAGTGAACCGGATCAGACTTTTACGAAGGGATCCGCGCGAATTGGTGCCAGCGACGCAGTCTTTGAAATGGCTTCATACGTAGCTTACGAGTACAATCGCATCTACCCGCAAGCTTTCGTGACCTTTGAAAGGCATTCAACACTGCCGCTCATGGACTCACTATTGTCCCAGCGGGTTGACGAGGTGTTTATTGATCGTGTCGTGACGAGCGCAGAATCCGCGTACTTTGCTCAGCGACAGTTAAAGCTCTTTACCTATCCGGTAGCTCACTACCCAACCTACTTGCTGGTTCCTGAGAGTCTTGCCATCGACGACATCGACAGCACGAACTTGAAGAAAGTTCTGGAAGGTGTCGTCACGAATTGGAAGGAGATTGGAGGTCCGAATGTCGCAATCACGCCTTACGCTCCCTTGGAAGGAGTTGGCTCGTGGTTTTCTCTTGTTAACTTCTATGGCGAATTGGATTCGGTAGCGGCTGTTATCTGTTCGTCGGCTACGCGAATGCTGGAACTATCAGCACATGACCCGGGCGCATTGCTGATCTTCTCCCACAAGCCGGCCGACGCCAGAGGATTCAAGAAACTCCGCTGGTCGCAAGGTGAATTGCGGATCCCCGCAAACGCTAAAACGATCTTGGAGTCGCCGCGCTGGCCCTTCATGACGACGTATACATATGTAACAACGCGCATGAAAAGCGACGTAGCGGCAGGTTTCCTAACGTTCCTTGTCTCGAACGATGGGCAGAAGATGGTCATGAAGGAAGGCTATCGTCCCGCATCGATTCCGGTAAGAGTGATTCAACTTAAGTCGCCCCCGGAAGAGGAACTTGAGGCTAAGGTGGATACACTATCGTAGGCGAGGCCATGACAAGGCGCTCGCCTTTCTATAAGCACGAAGCTCTTTTAACCTAGTTTATTATTGGAGTAATACTTGAAAACGACGGCGCTGACAGCCGAGCACGAAGCTTTGGGCGCAAAACTCGTGGAATTTGCCGGCTATAGAATGCCAATTCAATACCATTCGATTCGCGCTGAACATCTTCGCGTCAGGAACACGGTTGGCGTGTTCGACGTGTCACACATGGGCGAATTTGTGGTAAAGGGAACAGATAGAGAGAAGTTCCTGCAGTATGTTACCGTGAATGATGTGTTGTCGATGGTGCCCGGGCAGGCGCAATATAACTGTATGTGTCGTCCCGATGGCGGGATTGTAGATGACTTATTGATCTACAAAGCTGAAGACCATCTGATGGTTGTTGTCAATGCTGCCAATCTGGACAAGGATTGGAATTGGATCAGCAGCCACGTCAAAGGGGACGTACAGCTTGAGAATCGCTCGGACGCGATTTCGTTGATGGCCGTTCAAGGCCGCAACGCACAGGTTGTCGTGCAGAAGTTGACTGATACTGATCTCGCAAAGATAGAATTCTATCACTTTGCGCAAGGTAAAGTGTTAGGCCACGATGCAGTGATTTCGCGGACCGGCTACACCGGTGAGGATGGTTTCGAGATTTATCTCGGTAACGCCGCAGCAGTTCCGGTTTGGCGCGCGATTCTCGAATCTGGTAGACCTTTTGACATCGAACCTATCGGATTGGGCGCACGGGACTCTCTTCGACTCGAAATGAAGATGTGTCTCTATGGCAATGATATAGATGATTCGACTAATCCTCTGGAGGCAGGCTTAGGCTGGATAACGAAGCTGGGGAAAGAGGACTTTATTGGGCGTGACTCACTATTGAAGGTGAAGGACCAAGGAGTTAATAGAAAGCTCGTTGCAATTGAACTTGCCGAATCCGCGTTTCCAAGGCACGGCTACCCTATCCTCGATGACTCTGGCAAAGAGATCGGCAAAGTAACCTCCGGTACGGTCTCGCCTGTGTTAAACAAGGGAATTGCACTTGGCTATGTGCCGGTCGAATACAGTTCTGTCGGCACGAAAGTCGCGATTTCGTGCCATGGGAAGCCAGCCGCAGCCACAATTGTGAAACCGCCGTTTTATAAGCGTCCTTACTGAACGGCGGAAACACATGCTGAAGGTTAAGGTCTTTGCCACTCCCCGCGAGTGGAGCGAAGATGATGTACGCGGTACGACTGCGATCGTCATTGATGTACTCAGAGCCTCGTCGACAATCATCCAAGCGATCAGCAACGGTGCGCGTGAAGTTGTTCCAGTCGCATCTCCTGCGGAGGCAGGCGAATTTGCGATCAAAGCTGGTCGAAGTGACTTGGTTCTCGGGGGTGAGCGCGACGGCAAGCTGATTGAGGGATTCGATCTCGGGAATTCGCCGTTTGAGTATACGTCCGACCGCATTGGTGGTCGCACGATTGTATTTGCTTCGACAAACGGCGCACCCGCATTGGTTCGATGCAGGACTGCCGAGGACGTGTTGGTTGCCGGTTTTAATAACTTTTCCTCTGCGGTTGCTGCGGCGCGTGGTCTCGAAAGAGATGTGTCCATTATCTGCTCGGGGCGGCAAGGCAAATTCTCACTCGAGGACTTTGTGTGTGCGGGGAAAATCGTTGAAGGGGTGTCTGGGCCGGGCGCAGTTCAGGATCACGACGGCTCGCAGGCCGCACTCGATCTCTTTCGATACTACAGATCTCAAATCCGTGAAGTCGTTCGCAGTTGTTTTCACGGAAGGTACTTAGCGTCAATTGGATATGCTGATGACCTTGACCACTGCGCAAAAGTGGATTCTCATCAAGTCGTGCCGGTACTCATAGAAGGCAAAATCAGGTTACCGAAGACAAATGGCAGTACGTAGGAATCCTGGCCAGAAAGCTGAGCCAACTCAGTCCGCCGCTCCTGTGGTAGGTGGACTGGTACTGTTGTGCTTGGGTGTGCTTTTGTTTGTCGCCATGGCAAGTCACTCGATGAACGACTACCCATATCGGGACTTCAGCTCGCATCCAGAGAATGCAGCAGGACGCTTTGGCGAGTACATGTCTGCGCTGATGGGGCCGTTGTTTCTGGGACAGTGGCCCGCAGTGGTATTCCCGCTGCTTCTTTTGATTTGGGGCTGGACAATCTTACGTCGTCATTCGGCACGAAGTGCCCTGATTCTATCAGTCTGGCTATTCGCGCTGGGCCTTTGGAGCTCAACGAGTATCGGAGTGTTTGGTGAATTCATCCATCGCGATTCCCCTTCGACTTATTATGTTCACTCTGGGCAGTTTGGCTACTGGGCCGCAGGTCAACTCATTTTGTTGACTGGACGCATCGGCGCCTTCCTGTTGATGTTTGTACTCTTGATTGTTGGGTTGTCAATGACGATCGCAGGGTTTGCTGAGTGGGTCGAGCGTCGCGCCGAGCAGACTGCCCAATTAGCTGGCAGAGCACGAAACCTGCCCTTGCCTTCTGTTGTTCCTGCATGGCGCTGGATTCGATCGTTAGTGAGTAGACATGGTAACCGTGAACCGTCCGTTCAAGAGATTGACATCGATCGTCACCTTGAGTTTCCTGTCTCGCAGCGTGAAGGTGAGATACTCCCGCAATCTGCACAGGCGGATGGTCGACCAGGCAAAGTGGCTCATAATCTCAACGAAGAGATTGACCCGCTTACTGGTGCGCGACGGGCGGTCGAGAGGCCTGCTACTCAGCTTGTCATGCCAGTGGATGACTTGACGGGATACGTTTATCCATCAGCAGATTGCTTTAACAGTCCTCCGTCCGATCGCGTAGGGGGGATGACGCAGGAAGAGCAGCAGCATAACGCCTACTTGCTCGAAAAGAGCCTTGAGACATTCGGCGTCAAAGCAAGTGTTACTCAGGTGAATCCTGGACCTGTGATCACTCAGTTTGAACTTGCACCGGCACCCGGTGTGAAAGTCTCACGGATTGAGGCGCTGGCGAATGACATCGCCTTAGCATTGCAAGCTCGGGGATTGCGAATCCTCGCTCCCATTCCCGGCAAAGCTGCGGTGGGAATAGAAATGGCGAATCCTAAACCGGCTCTCGTGACGTTTCGAGAAGTCGTTGAATCACAGCAGTTCCATTCATCGCCATCGAAACTGACGATCGCGCTTGGTCGAACTGTAAATGGCGAGATTCTTACAGCCGACCTTGGTGCACTCCCGCACCTGTTGATCGCCGGCACGACAGGTTCAGGCAAGTCTGTCTGTGTGAACGCAATTATCACGTCGATCCTCCTCCGCGCAACTCCGGAAGAGGTTCAGTTTGTGATGATTGACCCGAAAAAGCTCGAGCTATCGGCCTACAACGAGCTTCGAAATCATCATCTGACGCACCGACCCGATTTGAGCGAGTACGTTGTTACCAAGCCCGACGAAGCCGTAAAAGTGCTGCGAAGCTGCCTTGTCGAAATGGAACAGCGCTACGATTTGCTTGCTGAGCGCGGGGCACGCCACTTGGCCGAGTACAACTCGATGGTACGGGAAGCCCCTCGAGAAGGGGACCGAATCCTGCCGTACATCGTCGTAATAATCGACGAACTTGCAGATCTTATGGTCACTGCGCAGCGGGAAGTGGAGGAGCCAATTGCTCGTCTCGCACAGCTCGCTCGCGCTGTCGGCATACATCTGGTTGTTGCGACTCAGCGTCCCTCCGTCGACGTGATCACAGGCGTCATCAAGGCAAATTTCCCTGCGCGCATTGCATTTAGAGTTGCCATGAAGGTTGACTCGCGCACGATTCTGGATACGAATGGCGCGGAAATGCTTTTAGGTCAAGGAGACATGCTATTCCAGCATCCGGAAGAACCGGCGCCGCAACGCGTGCAGGGCGCCCTTCTTACGTCAAAAGAGATAGCTCGTGTAATTTCGCACATCCGAATGCAGCCGTCGCCGAGAAACAAACTGGTGCTCCCGCAGGATCCGCAGGAAGACCGAGAAGGATCTGATGCTTCCGATGCCGTTCTGGAAGGTCGCGATCCATTCTTCCTCGAAGCGGCAAAGATTGTCGTACGCACTGGGCAAGGAAGTGTTTCGATATTGCAACGCAGGTTGAAGGTTGGGTATAGCAGAGCCGCACGCCTGATCGATCAACTTGAACGCGCCGGAATCGTCGGCCCCTTCGACGGTTCAAAGGCACGCGCAGTGCTAGCCGATGAACAAACCTTGATGGACCTTGAACAACTTTCATAAGCTGACAGTACTATTCCTGACCCTGGCCGTTCCCGTTTGGGCGGACACTCGAGCTAATGAGTTCTACGCCGACGTGGAACGGCATTTGCGTTCATTGCCTTCGCTGGAAATCGGCTACCGTGCCACTGGATCCGATTTCCCGGAAGGAGGACTTGAAGGTCGGCTGGTCTTTCGTCGACCGGACGCATTCTACCATGATACGCCGGAGTGGACTCACTGCGAAGTCGGCAGCATGCAGTGGAGGCTCTTGAAGGGACAGCAAACACTATTGATTGAGGATGCACTGGGTCGCTCTGAGTGGTCTCCCGAAGCAATTCTGCTAAGTCTTGACAGGGAACTGCTGCCGCATCGACTGATCGAAGCGGGCGGTGACACGATTCTTGTTCTCGATGCTGCGTCTCCGCAAGTGGCGGGCGAGGTTGAAATGGTGTTCTCTGGAAACAAGCGTGTGCCCAAGGAGATTCGCTTTGTGGGTGAGGATGGTGTGAGCAGCCGGTATGAGATTCTCATGTGGCAGGAGTCTGTGAGGCTGGATACCTCATTGTTCTCTCCGCCCGCCGTTCCGGATGAGAATCGAATTGACTTTAGAACCAGATAGCTTCTGATTATTGCATGAATAAGAAACTAACTCGGATTCTGGTCAGCCTCGGCATCAGCGGATTCTTCCTCTTTCTGACAGCATTCAAGCCGAAGTTCGGAGCTCTCTTAACAGGTAAGATGGGGCTTGCCGAAGCGCTGTTCGGCTACCCTAGATTCAACCTTGCTGAATTGGGAAGCGCAATAGCCCATGCGGAGTGGAAGTACATTCTCATTGCGGGAGTGTTCTTTTTTACGACACTATTCATCCGTGCTTGGCGTTGGCAGTTGACCTTGAATACATTGACGAACATAAGGTTGGTTCCGACTTTTGGCACGATGACGATTGGCTACATGGCAAACAATCTTCTTCCAATGCGATTGGGGGAAGTCTACCGCGCGCAAGTCGTCAATCAACTGACCGGCATGTCACGGTCGGCGGCTTTTGGCACGATAGTCGCCGAGAGACTCATTGATCTTGTGTACATGGTGCCCTATATTGGCGCCGCGCTGATAATTTATCCACTCCCTGACAAATTGCGAAGTGCTGCGTACTTACTGTCGGCCGCCGCGTTTGTTCTGGGCGGATTCTGCGTCTGGCTGGGAGTTGACCGCACACGCGCACTGAAGTGGACAGGCAAAGTGCTGAGCGTTTTGCCTTCAAGACTTGGCAGCAAGATTCTCTCTGTTCTTTCCACGTTCAGTGCTGGTTTAGGCGTGATGGGGCGGAGGGAGTTAGCATGGAAGCTTGCGATTTCTTCACTGGTGCTATGGGCGATGTACGCAATCATGGTTTATCTGGTGATGGCAGCTGTCAGACTGACTGGCCCGGAGTATCCGCTGATCTATAAAGACGTGGTTGGTTCGGTGCTGGTCATGCTGGTAGTCACTACAATCGGGTTTGTAATTCCGGGTGCACCGGGCGCCGTTGGCACTTATCACGGTGTTGCGGTATTGGGACTTAGTCTTTTTCAGGTGCCGGGTGACCGCGCAGCGGCGTTTGCCGTCCTGCTTCACGCTTTGAACTACTTGCCGTTGACAATCATGGGACTGGCATTCTTCTGGAAATACGGACTGTCATTTCAGACTCCTGTGGATGTGGATCCCCGAAGTTCGGGAGTCACCGAAGTTAGAACTGTTAGCGGTAGTTCGCCTTAAGAATAGAGGTAAACTTGAGTTTTCAGGAATCCCAGAATCGCTTCTCCGAGTATTTCCGCGTCTTGTTTCGCGGCCGCTGGATTATTATCGGGTGCTTTTTCGCAGTCGTTGCCGCAACGACATACCTGACATATCGAATGCAGCCCGTGTACACTGCATCGGCAAGCATGCTGATTTTGGATGTAGATCCGGTCGACGCGTCTATACTTAATACTGAGCCACTTCCCTATCGAAAGACGAGGAACTTGAATGAGACGGAGTTGCTGCGCAGCAGGCGAATAGCCGAGGATGTGCTTCGCTCGCTGGCCGACTCTCCGTATCGCAGCGAACTCGAAATCATGCGGGAGGCGGATACTGAAGGCAACACGATTACTTTTGACGATCGTGTTCGAATGCTGCGATTCAACACAAGTGTGGAAAACTTGAAAGATACCGACATTCTACGCGTATCTGTTCAAGCGCACTCTGCCTTTGAAGCGGCATTCCTTGCAAATGCGATTTCGGAAGAGTATTATCGTTACAAACTACGTAGTGCTCGCGGTGAAGTATCCGAGATCAGACAATTTCTTGAACAGCAGCTTGAAGTCGTTCGAGATCAGCTTTCCCAGTCCGAAGAACTGGAGCGTTCGTATAAGGAGAGTCGTGGCGTGGCCGCTCTTGACGAGGAATCAAGGAATCTGGTGACTCAGTCCGCGGATATGCACGCCTTGTACAATGCAACTGAAAGTGACCTGAACGCCGAGCTCCGAAGAAAAGACTATCTGAAAAGTCAGCTTGAGGATGTTCGCGGGGCGTTGGTCGAGGATATGACGAACGTCACAAGCCCGATTATTGAAACGCTTCAACGGGAAATTGCAGACAAGCAAAGCCGTCTTGCTTCGCTCGTGTCCAATCCAGGGCCTGGCACCGATGTTACCATTCAGGCTCTCGAGAACGAAATCGAGACGATCAAGGGCAAACTCGTTGAGGAAGTTCGCAAGATCGCCGGATCGGGCGGGTCAATTCAGCCGCTCAAGACTTCGCAGGAACTCTTTGACAATATTCTGAAGAGTGAAGTTGAGATTAAGGCGCTGACGGCTCGGGCCGAGGCACTTCGCGCTGCAATTTCGAACATTGACTACCAGCTTGAGCAATTGCCCGAGAAGACTCTCGTGCTTGCGCGGCTGACCCGTGACCGGAAGCTTAACGAAGAGTTATACTTGATTCTCAATGAGAAGTATGAGGAAGCGAGGATCAGCGAGGCAGCAAAGTCGGCAGGTGTAGAGATCGTGGATACTGCCAAGCCGCCTGAAGAGCCGGTTAAGCCGCGCAAGAAGCTCAACATTCTCTTTGGGATGCTCTTTGGTCTCGCGCTAGGAGTTGGCATCACCTTACTGATTGATCTTCTCGATGATACAATCAAGACGCCTGAAGAGCTTGAGAGAATAGGTTTGACTCCGCTTGGAACGATACCTGTTGTAAACGTTGACGAGATTCGCCGTCGCATGAAACGCAAAGGCAAGTCTTTGACGAGGGCCGACGAAGTTCGGATAGAGTCGAAGATGATCACGAAGTTTTCTCCAAAGTCGCCAATCAGCGAAGCGTACAGGAGTCTGCGGACCAATATTCAGTTTTCTGATATTGATAACCCGAAGCGTGTGATACTGATGACGTCGTCGGCGACGAAGGAAGGAAAGTCCACGACATGCGTCAATTTGGCGACAACGTTTGCGCAAATGGGATCTCGTGTTCTGCTTGTTGACAGCGACCTGCGCAGGCCGACGCTGCACAATTTCTTCAACGTTGACAGGATGTATGGCCTCACGAACGTATTGATAGGATCCTTGTCATTCAACGATGTGATCAAGCGTACGGAAGTTGAGAATCTGGATTTGATTACGGCAGGCGACATTCCTCCAAATCCTGCCGAAATGGTTGGTTCAGAGCGTATGAAGGCGTTTCTGG
>JAANMT010003692.1_pt1 | contig 10488 bp, 14 predicted proteins | sample 7279711 | NCBI WGS metagenome assembly JAANMT01 (sample SAMN14094538, study PRJNA606508) | bioreactor metagenome | isolation source: A lab-scale SPAN reactor treating ammonium-rich wastewater day 1 | place: Ireland: Galway | collected 2017-01-16 | reverse complement strand
AAAGTCGGTTGGGTATGTCAAATTCTAACGATTGAATATTTGTCAAATCGTCAAGTTTCATCCGAATCATTTGTTCTTCGGATGGACAGTCCATTTTTGTTATCTTAAATGTCGTTTTTTGCATATCACTTCATTGTCTGTTGGGTCGTCCTACCATTACTGCTAACGGTTTGCAGATTTGCGATGGGCGGGCTTTTTACCAATGAACTTTATGCGGAGCACAAAACTTTCGGCTACCACTAAATTGTCTGCGAAGCACGAAACCCCGCCTATTGCAAATGTGCTGTTATGTGCCGTATTTTTCATTGTCTCGGTTTAAGATGTTTCCAGTCAACATTCGTATTATCGAATTGTGTCAGGTCGGTTTGATAAACACTCAAATCAACGAATTTTCCAATCAAGGCAAGTTGATTGTCTGCTTTTTGAAAAGTCGGTAATTGAGTGTGATAAATGCGAAGTCCATCATAGTCAACTTGTGTTTTTATTTTCATAAATCCGTCTGCGTCAAGATTGGATGTTTCGATGTTAAAGTCAACAGCCATTTTTAATTCAATGTCAAATGTCGTCCCATTAAGTGATAGAAAGGTTATCTGAGAATTAAATTGGCAATGTTCCGTTCCAAGATATATTGAGCCTTCAGCATTTTCATCGTCATAGGATAAATTAAATTGTCTGCCAGCGAGATTTTTCCAATTACGCTCCTGGTGTCCGTTTTGCCCGTCATTAAAATTATCCATTCCAACATAATTGAAGTGCTTGTCGGTTGGTCAACATAATCGTGTCCACTGTTAAATGGTTGAAGTGGAATTTCAATAGAATAGTAAACTGTCAAAGGAAGATTGATATGCGAATTCTCCCAGAGATTGCAACTCATTTGTCCTTTTAGTGGTTGGATATCTTTAATGTTTAATATCATTCTCGTAGTCGTCTAATATGGCACATAACGGTTGGGTATTTCTGTTGGCGGGGATTATTATAAATGGTTTTTGTAAATATAACAAAAAGAACAATTAGCGAAAATCTTTATGATGTAAACGTCAACCCCGCTAATAGAAATACCGTGTTATATGCCGTTTTTCTATCTATTTACTTTTAAGTCGGTCAATATTTTATCAATTCTATTAAGTTCGTTCCCGTCAGTCATGTCCAAAACAACTATTTTGTCAATTGATACCTCCTCATGATGAGCCGCAAATATTGCAAACCAAATTCCTTCATCAAAGTCGGTGTGCCAAGTGGTCATAATATGATGATTTGGCAAGTATAGTTTTTCAATGTCAACTTCTCTAAAGACAATTTCTTCGTCCATTAAGTCGTGCGTCTTTTCACAACTTTGTCCAACCGTGCAGACATAACAAACATCATTATTAATTATTTTGGATATTACTTCGTCCAAATAATTTCTTTGTCTGCCGTTGTCAACCAGAATGCAAAGCCAGTTTGACTGAGGAACGTTCTTAATCCAGTTTTGTTCAGTCGTATATTTTACTGTAATTATTTCTCTGTCGTTAATGTTCATGCGCTCGGTTTAAAATGGCATATAACTCTCAAATATACGAAATATGTAATTACTAAGTGAGAATATAGAAATTGTAACAATTTGATTTATAGATTTTTTTTCGTTGGTAAATGTTTACAAATACTTACAAATATTGCGTATTATTTTTTTATAATGAAAAGCTTAAATAAAACCAAGCACAATTAAGTAAATTCCCTGTCATTTTACAGCTGCTTAATTGTCAATATTTTTTTAGTGAGAGTTGCATGGTAGTTTTAAGACTGCGAATTTCCCAAGCAAGTACGCTTATAAAAATTTCAGGTGAATTGGGGAGGTTTTTGACAATTACTACGAACTATGTTTTTTATCCTCATAGAGTGTACGGTTACTAGTTTTTTTTCTTATACTTCAAGGGCCATGTTGAGAATTATTTGTAATTCACGTATTCAGTAGTGTGTATTATCACGTAAAGATCGCTATACTCAAGGTATCAAAAATGGTATATGGCCACAGAGAGTACCCATATACAGAACATGCCCCCCTATGTAATGGGTATTTGAGGGTACCCCGTCTGTTTCGAGGTTCTTGCTTTTTGTAGAAATTTCGATAAATTCTTCAAAATCTATTTTGGTTATTTTTGAAGTGTGGGGAAATGGTGGGAACAAGCGCAGATAAACAAAAAATAACCACCTGTACAACAGATGGTTATTTTAAAGTAATGTGGAGTTGGAGGGATTCGAACCCTCGTCCAAACAAGCAACACATAAGATTTCTACATGCTTATTCTGCGTTTGATTTTCGACAGTAAACAGAGCACAGACACCCAATTTACTGCTTATCTTCTGAAGTTTTCGAGCTTTGGCCGAAGTATCCAAAACCTTATTTCCGCATTGCTATACCCCGGAATCAGACGTCGCGAAACAGAACTTCTGCGGGATATCTTACCTCCTTACTGTGCTTCGGGAGAGCGCTGAATCCTACTGTAATTCGGATTAAGCTGCAAGAGCAAACTCTTGGTCGCCAGTTAAAATTGTGTAGCAAGGGATTAAAGAGATCGCGCTACGGTTCTCTGCATGCTTACTTACCCATTGATCTTGCTGTCGAAACCAGTCAACCCCATGTTTTTGTAAGAGCACAAAGATAAGCAAAAATTATTCCTAACGGCAAACAAGTGGGGCGTGTCCTTCCGTCGGTCATTTTGCCGCGCCCGCCGGAGGCGGGCGCGGCGTCATTTCCTCCTTCAGGCCGGGCTCTCCGCTTTATCTTTTTCAGTAGCGGCGGCGGAGCCGCCGCCCCCAAAAAAGGATGCCGCTTCTATCCCTCACGCGGGAGCAGTTATTCTCAGATCACCTTGATTCCCAAAATACTTAACATTTCCATTATTCCAAACTTCTAAAAAATTCATAAAAGCGTTAACGGAGGTTAAACTTTGAAAAGCTACTCAAAATAAATTTACTTTTAGTAAAAATTTTAAACCGTGAGAACAAAACTATTCCTGCTTTCCCTCCTTTTAACAGCCCTTTCTGCCTACTCTCAGGAATACATTTTCGGAAAAGTGCGTTCGGAATTTGGGTCCGATCTGCCCAACGCGGTCATCATCAATACCCGAACGGATGAAAAGGTTAGTTCGGATAAAGATGGTAATTATATGATCAGCGCAAAACCTTCAGACGAACTTCGTTTTGTAAAAAGCGGCTATGAAAGAGCCTCAACAAAAATTTCAATTGATCATTATTCCCAACCCCTTAATATTTCCCTCGCGCAATCCGCTTATCTGATAGAAGAAATTGAACTCGCCTTTCAGGCCACCGGTAATCTTAAGAAAGACTCCAAATTATTAGATGCGCCTAAAAAACTGGTCGCATTACAGAGTTCTCTAGATGCATACATGAAGTCTCCGATGCAGGAAGCGGTTCCTCAAGCTACTACGATTCCATCTGCATTTAAACCCAAAGATCTAGGGGAAGGAACAATAAGTTTATTATCAGTTGGTAGCGGAGGTTCCTCAGGTTTGCTTTCAGCAGTTGCAGGTTTAATCAAGCCTTCAAAAAGAGATCAACTTACAGCAGCCAATTATTCCGAAACCCAAGCCTTTTACCGACGGGTAAAAACAGAAATCAATTTAAGTTTTTATTGGTCGAGAGGCTGGACCGAAGAGGATATCGACCGGTTTTTAATTTATGCCGATAACAGTTATTCGCTGGCCAAAAAATACCGTAAAAGTTTTAATATCGCTGCAATCACTTCCGATATGAAAATGGCCTATCAGGAATACATCAAGACCCATAAAGTTGGAACGTGATTTTTATTAGAGGGATTATAATTAATGAAGTTGTGTTTAATTTTTTCTTACCTTTAAAAATAAACCATTACCACCAATGAACAGAACTATTATTGCCATCGCCATTGCTGCTGCAGGTTTTATAATCGGTGTGGCCTTTTTAGGAAGCGCCATTAAAAATAGAAATCAGTCGGAAAATACCATTTCAGTAACCGGATTGGGAACCAAGAAATTCACATCGGATCTTATTGCCTGGAGCGGAAATTTCTCGCGCAACAGTTTCGAACTCAAATCCGCGTACGACGAACTGGCAAACGATAAAAAAGTAATTGAAAATTACCTGGCTTCCAAAGGAATCCCGAAAAACGAGATGGTTTTTTCGGCGGTTGATATTCAGAAACAGTTTAATTATTCGACGGACAATATGGGAAGAAGTCAGCAGACATTTGCGGGATATCAGCTTTCTCAACGGGTTTCGATCGACAGTAAAGATGTCGCTAAAATTGAGAACCTTTCGCGTAATATCACAGAAATAATCAATCTAGGGATTGAATTTACCTCTTCGCCGCCCAATTATTTTTACACCAAACTTGCCGATGTTAAACAGCAGATGATCGCCGACGCGACCAAAGACGCAAAACAGCGCGCTGAAAGAATTGCTGAAAATGCAGGCTCAAAATTGGGTAATCTAAAGAAAGCTACAATGGGCGTGACCCAGATCACCGAACCCAATTCGACGGAAGAATTCTCGTACGGCGGAACTTTCAACACTTCTTCAAAGGAAAAAGAAGCAAGTATTACGATAAAGCTGGAGTATCAGGTCGATTAGGTGGAGGTTAGCGCATGGCTTTTAGCCTATAGTTTCAGCGGATCATCTTTCCAACCACGTGGTTCTTTTTACTTTGTACCTTGGGTATTTGCTCAGCAGTACACGACGTCGTAAATTTCCTCCTTGATCCAGTCGGTTTTTTCCGGCTGCCAGTTGGCCAGGAGCCAAAGGCTGAGTGAGTTTTTATCGGGTGCATAACATGGCTGAACGTAATTTTCATCAATCACCATAAATCCGTTTCTTTCATAAAAAGAAATCCTTCTTGCAGCGGTTTCATCCTGATCTGCAGGTTCTGCTTCCAACACAATATGCGAGTAGTTTTTATAAAGATGACCAATGATTTCCGAGCCGTATTTCAAGCTGCGGAATTCTGAGAATATTTCGAAATGTTCGATGAACACAAAATTAGTGAGTTTCCAGGTAATGAGGTAACCTATGTTTTTTAAGTCTTCAAGTACAGAAAAAACTTTAACCCGCGGGTGAGAAAAAAGCTGTCGGAACTGCTGTTCGCTCCGTCTTTCATCTTCAGGAAAAGTCTCACAATAGGACTTGTAAATTTCTTCAACGCGATAATCGTCGAAAGAGGTAATGTGTAAATATTCCATAAAAAATAAACGCTGTATCATTTATGCTCAATACAAGTTTCAAGCCGTTAAAAGATTACAATGATGCTGGTGCTGAAATATGTTTACAGATCGAAAACACTTGGCCGCCTGGTGATAAACATATCTTTAATCCACAGTGTAAAGGCGAGTCCGAGGTATATCAGAAAGAAAACACCTGCTGTTGCAAAAGTTGAGTAAATAAAGAATACGCGGAGTTTCGACACGGGGATCCCCAGTTTTGCGCCCATTCTTGTGAGGACGCCAAACCACTGCCTTTCCATGGTATGTCTGAAGTTTTTGAACATATCTGAATTTGGCAATAAAGATACAAATTTTCAGGTTTATAACATTTACCCGCCCGCAGGTAAACCCTTTTAGTTTAGTGCTGTTTTCTTTCTTCTGAAACGAAAAAATATTTTGTCGGATCAATAAATATATTAACTTTGCAATTCAAAGTGCTTTTTTATGGAGTCAAAAAATTATCAGGAAGACCTTTCGCATATCCGCAGCATGATGGAGCGCAGTTCAAGATTCATCTCCCTCAGTGGACTTTCCGGTGTTTTTGCAGGGCTTGTCGCTTTGCAGGGCGCCGGCTATGTTTATTATATTCTGAAGCGTGAGGGCATTGATTATTTTGAAGGAAAGGCGAATCTGTACTCCGGCGATCTGGTCTCTGAATTGGTGCTTGCGGGTTTTGTTATTCTTGTACTTGCCATTTTATCCGGTTATATCTTTACTGCGAAAAAAAGTAAAGAAAAAAACCTGAAGATATGGGATCAGACTACCAAAAGACTGCTTTTTAATTTTGCAGTCCCGCTTGTAACCGGCGGATTCTTTTGCCTGGGATTGCTGTATCATGGGATGTTTGTATTTATTGCTCCTGCCACTTTAATTTTTTATGGACTTGCTTTAGTCAGTGCTTCAAAATATACCTTTACGGATATTCAGAATTTAGGGTATTGCCAGATCGTTCTGGGACTTCTTTCATTGTTTTTCCTGGGATGGGGATTGGTTTTCTGGGCCATCGGGTTTGGGGTTTTGCATATTGTTTATGGTCTGGTAATGCACCAAAAATATAAATAGCAGGGAAACGAAAATATTAGAACAGCAATCGGTAATAGTCTATAATGATCAACATCAGTAAACTCAATAAAGAATTCGAAAGCCGTGTCAGACTGGGCATTATGTCTGTTCTGATGGTGAATGAATGGGTTGATTTTACCGAAATGAAAAATTTGCTGGAGATTACCGATGGTAACCTGGCAAGCCACAGCACTGCTCTTGAAAAATCAAAATATATTGAAGTGAAGAAAGAATTTGTCGGCAAAAAGCCGAAGACTTCTTACAGAGCGACAGAAGCCGGTAAAGACGCGTTTAAAGAACATCTTGCCGCGCTTGAAAAATTGTTAGGACATTAAACCTATTTTTTTTGTTTACTTGCTTTGTAATACAAAGTTCTTTGAAAAAAAATATATCTATGTATAAAATTGATATTAATTCCAATGTAAAAATATATTTCATCATCAGCTGGATCTTGGGGTTGGTTTCTCTTTTCCCTTTATTTTTCCGTTCAGAATCTGGAATATTCTATCTTCTCATTTTCATCAGTTTCTTTAATTTTTTTTTCAATGTTTTGGTAATTATTTTTCTGGTGATCATGTTTTTCACTTTCACTGAGAACAGGACACAATTTCTACATTCCATGATTCTGCTCTTCATTAATTTCCCTTTTGTAATATTTTTTTGTTTAGTCATATTTATAATCACAGATAATCTTTAATATCATGAAAACACATCAGTTAATTCTTCTCACTACCGTTCTGTTTGTCACTCTCTTTTATGGTGAAGAAATGGGCGTTAATTTTGGATTTTTAGGCGTTGCATATGCATTGCTTACCCTCATTCACACTCCGGAAGAAAACCGGACGCGTGCTTTTATTATGGTTTTTGTTGCCTGTATTCTTTCCAGCGTAGCGTTTGCCTGGTACGGAGATTTCGCTTCGTTTCTGGCGGTATTCACTTCTCTCTTTCTGCTGGCTTTTAAAGCGAAGAACCGCGATCTGAAGTCATTGTTGGTGATTCCGGTGTTTGCAGTAAATTTCGTGACCTTTATTTACCGGTTTTTTAAGTTTGAAGACTGGCTTCCGAAGAGAAATACTTCTGAAACGGTGAAGAAACTGATCGCTATGTTTCTGATTCCTGCTTTTTTCGTGGTTGTATTTTTTGGAGTTTACGCTTTAGGAAGTGAACATTTTTCAGGTTTTTTCACCGGCTGGGAGTTCAGTTTCGATCTCTGGCAGTTTATTGTTCTCGGCACACTTGGATTCTTCGTTGCATTCAATTTCTGGAATTTTAAAATTGAAAAGTTCATCTTCAGTTTAAACCATCATTTCAAGAATGATTTTTTAAATGAGGATAAGGAGATTCCAGTCTCCGGCTCTTTTCTGGATATTGATTCTGAAAGAATGAGCGGCGTCATTTCCTTTGTCGCACTTAATATTTTGCTTTTGGTCTTTATTTTCACCTTTAATTATGAACAGTTTGTTGAGGTTCCCAAATCGCCCAGCGAACTTTCCGTTGAAACCCACGACAGGGTAAACGCCGTAATTTTATCGATTGTAATGGCAGTTTTGGTGATTATGTTTTATTTTAAAGGCAAGTTCAATTTCGACCGCAAAGCCGGAACCTTAAAACTTCTCGCTAAGATCTGGATATTCCTTAATGCGGTATTGGTGATTTCCGCCTTTGCTAAAAACTCTGAATATGTTCTCAGTTCAGGTATTACCTATAAAAGGCTGGGCGTTTATGCTTTTATGGTTCTTGCATTTATCGGGCTCATTTTTACTTTCATCAAAATCAAACATCAGAAAACCAATGCTTTTATGTTTAACCAAATGTCATGGTATTTTTATGGAACGGTTTTGGCCACGTCTTTCATCAATTGGGGAAATCTGGCGACGGTATATAATATCACCAATGATAAAGGCTCTTTTGATTTTTACAAAAGCCTGAATTACAATAATGAACTGCTTATTAAAATGTATCCAAATGAATTTGAGAAAACTACAAAACCAAGCGAAATCTCTAAAGAACAGGACAAAAGCTTCCTTTCCAAAATCATATACTACCAAACATTAAAACCTCAGAAGTAATGAAAAAACTAATCCTGCTCGTACCAATATTGCTTTTGTCCTGCAATAAGACGGAGTCCGTGAAGATGTCAACTTCTACTGCTGATACTGCCGCACAAAACCCAAAATTAAAGAACGATACTGCGAATGTGGCTGAAACTGCCGCAGGAAGACAGGGGATGATGAGAGAAGTTGACGGAAATAAGATCATTAGAACCGCAGATGCACAACAGATTCCTTTCAGTATCGGTGAAGAATTCACTGAGGAAGACCAGCAGTTCATTCTAAAAATTAAAAATTTCAAAGGTCAGAATATAACCGGAGAAATTATGCCTGAGAAACCTGAAATGAATATCCGTTTCAATCAGATCAAACTGCCGGATGGCTCATTCGACGGTCCCTTTGGAAGGCAGATTAATTATGCTGTAAAAGACGGTGGAGAATTGTGGCTCATCATCGGGAAAAGCAATATGGCTTCGGGAGATGTTAAAGGAAATTTTTCTGTAGATATCAGGTAAATTATAAAAGCGAGCCATAGTTAATCTTGTGTTAATTCACTGAGTTGGTATAATTTCTGAATGAAAGACAGAAATCAAAATTTACTATTATGAAAAATTTATTTTTATCCGCGGTTGTTGCTACAGCTACTTTAGCGAGCTGTTCCACCGTTTCATCCATTTTACAGAACACATTTCCATACAATGCGACAGTTTTGGTAACTGCAGGTTCTCCGGCAAACACCACTTTGTCTAATGTGTCCCCGGCTCAGAGCATTAATCAGCTTACAGGAGCGGGAGCTAATGTAAGAGATATCAGAGTTTCCAGTGCTACGATGACGGTTCCGAATAATACCAGTATGGGAATTTTCAAATCGGTACAGGTTTATCTTTCTAACAACGGAAGCAACGAAGTTCTGGTTGCCTCAAGAGATGCGATCGGCGATAATGTTGGAAGTTCACTTTCATTAGATGTGAATACTTCTCAGGCTCTGGATAATATGATGAAATCGGGCGCGGTACAGGCAAGAGTCGTTTATGTTTTGAAACAGTCACCAACATCAGATATTTCACTGAAAACTTCCATAGGGTTCAGCAGTGTTCCTGTTACCAATCCTTAAATTTAAGAGATTATAATATAAAAATGTCCGCTAAAAAAGCGGACATTTCTGTTTACATCTGTTATTTATTCTTTTTGAAGAATTCGATTCCACAGGTCAGGAAGTTTTTGAAATCTTCTTTCGGCATATAACCCGAAACCGGTGTATTAATCACTTTGCCGTCGGGCGAGACCAAAACATAATGCGGCTGCGAATTATTATTGAAATTTATCTGCTGGAAAAGGCTCCATTTGTCACCGATTGTCTTGATTTTTTTCTTCTGTCCGTTACCCATGTCTACAGAAGTCTGCTCGCTTTCAGGCAGTGCTTCCTTATCATCAACATAAAGAGAAGCCAGAACTACATCATTCTGAAGAATAGGTAAAATATCGGGTTCGCTCCACACGAATTCTTCCATTTTACGGCAGTTTTCGCAGCCGTAACCGGTAAAGTCAATCAGCAACGGCTTGTTTTCTTTTTTGGCAATTTCAATCGCTTCAAAATAATCATGGGAAGGATGCATTCCTAAAATACCGTCTTCTTCTTTGTGGAGATAACTCACATTAATCGGAGGCAAAATTCCACTCAGATGCTGAAGTGTTGGTCTTTCGGCAGGGAAGAGTCCCTGAACCAGATAAATGATAAAACCAATTCCGAGGAAGCCAAATATTTTTCGTGCTAAAGATATATTCGGTTTTTTATCATCATGTGGGAAGCGGATCTTTCCAAATAAATAAAGAACCAATCCGATTGCGATTAAAATCCAGAGCGCAATGAACAGTTCTCTTTTCAGGAAGAATGTTTTGGAAACCAAATCTGCTTTAGATAAGAATTTCAACGCCAATCCGAGTTCGATAAAACCTAAAACCACTTTCACGGTGTTCATCCAACCGCCGGATTTCGGTAAACTCTGCAAAGCCTGAGGGAACAATGCTAAAAGACCGAAAACGATCGCCCAGCTCAGTCCGAAACCTGCCAGAGCAAAAGTGAGCAACATCGGTACATTGGCGGAGCCTGTCACTGCACTTCCCAGCAAACTTCCTAAAAT
>JAANMT010003683.1_pt1 | contig 10510 bp, 9 predicted proteins | sample 7279711 | NCBI WGS metagenome assembly JAANMT01 (sample SAMN14094538, study PRJNA606508) | bioreactor metagenome | isolation source: A lab-scale SPAN reactor treating ammonium-rich wastewater day 1 | place: Ireland: Galway | collected 2017-01-16 | reverse complement strand
AGATCGGCCCGCAGAGCTTCGACGCGGTCAGCCGCTACAACCGCAAGCCGGCCTCCGGCGTGGCGGTGTCGCTGGCCACCGGCGCCAACGCGCTGGCCACCGCCGATGCGGTCGCCGCCAAGATCGAGACGCTCAAGCCCAACTTCCCGGCCGGCCTGTCATGTTTTTCCTTTCTTTGATGTTGGTTTTGGTGAAATAACGCTGCCAAAGTTTCTGGTATTTTTTCTCTTCTTCGTGATGAAGAAGTTCGGAATTTCTAAGAGTACTGAACTGTTCCGTTTCGGGATAGAAGAATTCTGTATGTTGCAAATCATACACGATACCGAAATTTCTTTTCAGGTCATAAATCATCCATTTCTGGTCTGCGTAGCGGTCTTTGAAAAACTTAAAACCCACAGGAAGTACGTTGAAATCAGGCTCAATCTTCGCAAAAAATGTTCCGTCTTCCAGTTTTTCAAAACGCACAAATGCATGCAGTCGGTGAATTTCGCGACCCATACTTTTGCATATTTTCGAAATTTCCATGATATCGGAATCGGCAAAGTTCTGCAGAATATTTTCCTCCGGATTTTTAACCGACTGTTTTACTGCGGAAAGAATTAAATTTCCCGAGTCAGGTCTTTCGGAAAGATAGACAAGCAGAAGCTGCTTCACGCCGTTTTTTCCTAAATTGTTTTCTAGTTTTTTAATGACACGGTCAGCTTTTTCGCTGTCGCTGATGGCTTTATGAAACTCAGAAAACATATCTTCAGCGTAATGCTCCGCGCTTACGATTTCCACAGGTTCGAACCGGTATTCGAAAACCTCGAAAACAGCGGTCATTAAACCTTCAAAAGAACCGTCGTACACTAAAGTCGTCATCAGAAAAGCGAAAGCTGCTGGGAAAAAGGATTCTGGTATTTCGAATTCATTCCGGACAGGATAATTTTCCTGAAATTCTGCTCATCGATAAACCGGTTGAAAATATTGGTGCTTTCAAATTCTACAAAATATTTGGCGCGGTTTACGGCTACGCCCATTTTTTTCAGGTGTTCAATATTCAGTTTCTGGAATCTTCTTGCCATTAAAATTTTGCCAACAGATTTAGTTCCGATGCCCGGAATTCTTAACAGCATCTCTTTGGAAGCGGTATTGATGTTCACGGGAAACTGCTCACGGTGTCGCAATGCCCAGGCCAGTTTCGGATCAATCTCCAGATCCAGAAATGGGTTGCTGGGATCCAGAATTTCATTGGCTTCAAAACCGTAAAATCTCATGAGCCAGTCCGCCTGATATAAACGGTTTTCCCGCTGCATCGGAACCTGAGAAAATATCGAAGGCAGTCTGCTGTCCTCCAACACGGGCACGTAACCGGAGTAATAGACCCGTTTCATATTGAAATTCTGATAAAAATGATTCGCAACTTTGATAATTTTCAGATCGGTTTCATCCGTTGCGCCGACAATCATTTGGGTGGATTGTCCTGCGGGAGCAAATTTCGGAACTTTCCTGAAGATTTTTTTCTCCTCTTTGTATAAGATCAGTTCATTTTTTACCAGACTCATCGGTTTCAGCATTTCTGAATGCGACTTATCGGGAGCCAACAGTTTCAGGCCTTTTTCCGTAGGAATTTCAATATTGATTGAAAGGCGGTCGGCGTATAATCCAGCTTCTTTCATGAGTTCGTCGCTCGCGCCGGGAATTGATTTCAGGTGAATATAACCGTTAAAATTATGTTCGAGTCTCAATTTTTTTGCAACGCGAACCAGCCTTTCCATCGTGGTGTCGGAGTCTTTAAAGATTCCTGAACTTAAAAATAAGCCTTCGATATAATTCCGGCGGTAAAAATTAATGGTAAGATCCACGACTTCTTCCACGGTAAAAGCGGCGCGTTTTACATCATTGGTTTTTCTGGAAACACAGTATGCACAATCATAAATACAGTGGTTGGTCAATAGAATTTTGAGCAGCGAAACACATCTTCCGTCTTCGGTATAGGTGTGACAAATTCCGGAAGCATGGCTGTTGCCTAAACCTCCCTTGTTTTTCCGGTTGCCTCCGCTGGAAGAGCAGGAAACATCGTACTTGGCAGCATCTGCAAGTATTTCAAGTTTTTCCTGAATGCGCTCAAAATTCATTTTATTATGTTAAGTTGAAAAAACAAAAATAGTAAAATAATATCTAATAAATTAAAAATTAGAATATTATTATACCATTTATTTACGCGTGTCAAACTTCCTTAATTATACTTTTTAGGAATGTATTTCGCTATCTGGTTTTGGAACCCAAACACTCACATTTCCCGCAGGTACCGGAAAGATTCCCCAGCCGTTTTCATCAATGGTTACCTCATCGGGAAACCAACCCAGGAAATCGTAAAAGTTTTTACCGGCATACTGCGAGCCCATTTCCATGGGTTTTTCATACGCCTCTTTATTGCTTAAAACCACAGCGCAACCCGGATGTTCATTATCACCTTCGCGAACCCAACCCAAACAGTTGGCGTCTTCAAAATAATCACGCTGAGCGCCATAGGCAAACTGCTTTCTGGCTTTTAAGAGTTCTTCAATTTTTTCAACCTTATTCAGAAATATTTCCTGGTCGTTGCCTTCTTTGTCTTTATCGGTATAATGACTTCCGAAAAGATCCGGATAAAATACACAGGGATACCCGCTTTCTCTGAGTAAAATCAGGGCATAGGCGATAGGTTTAAACCAGTATTCTACGGGCGCTTCCAGTTCCTGCAGAGGCTGCGTATCGTGATTATCAACCACGGTTACGGATAAAACCGGATTGGCCTGGGTAAGGGTTTCATCAAAAATCGTCCTTAAATCATAATGTTCGCCAGCCAGCGAAGCCTGATGAAAATTATGCTGAAGCGATGAATCGAACAGACTCATACAGCCCTCAGTGGCTTCAATATATTTTTCCAGTAAATACAGTTCGCCGGGCGCCCAGTATTCACCAACGGCAAAAATGTTCTTGCCGGTATTAGACCTCAGCAGCTGAAGCCATTCTTTGTAAAATTTTGGAGACTGGTGTTTTACGGCATCCAACCTGACGCCGTCGAACTTAATCTGATCATGATACCAGACTGCCCAATTGTTCAGTTCTTCCCGCACGAAAGGGTTTCGGTGCTCGATGTCGTTATACATCAGATAATCGTAATTGCCTTTTTCGTCATCAATCATTTCTTCCCAGCCGTCACCGTGATCGTGGATAATCTGGAAAATTCCCGGTTCTTCGCCTTCAGCATAATCTACGCCGGAAAAGCAGTTGAAATCCCACTTGAAATCGGAATATTGGTCGCCACGTCCCGGGAACGTAAATTTCGTATAGCTTTCAATCTCGAAAGGTTCGGAAATATTTTCCTGGCGGTTTTCGGGATTTACTCTTACGGCGTGAAATTTCTCTTTTTCGTCGCCTCCGGCTTTATGGTTCAGCACAATGTCGGCGATGACAGAAATTTCTTTTTCCTGAAGCCTATTACATGCTGCAATATACTGTTCTCTGGTTCCGTATTTTGTGGGGATGGTGCCTTTCTGGTCAAATTCACCTAAATCGTAGAGGTCATAAGGATCATAACCTACGGAATAACCGCCGCCATCGGCCTTGTATGCTGGCGGAAACCAGACCGCTGAAATTCCCAGTTCCTTCAAATAGTCGGCAGCCTTAGCAGCTTCGTCATATAATTTACCATCTCCATCGGAATACCAGTGGAAAAACTGAATCATCGTCGCATTCATAGTTAAAGTTTAATACCACCGCATGAGCAAAAATCATCCCAATGTGAAGTTATGTACCGCAGCAGTTTCTTTTATATTCTTTTCAGTTTTTTATTCGCTATCGTATCCTTGCTTTCTGGAGTTATTGCTTTTTATCAAAATTCATCAGTTTATATGAGTATTATTCTGTTCTGTATTCGCCGTCGCCGTGTTTTCCCCAAAACTGAATCCGGTGAGCCGATACTTTGATCAGGCAGATGCCTTCGGTCTCAATCCCATCCGGGAACCACATTTCAAGACCTTTTACCCATTTTTCCTCAAGCATTTTTCGGTTTTCTGTTACGCTTGCCATGCCATAGCAGTCGACAAAAGTCATATCATCCGTCTGGAAGATCAGTGAAATCATCGGATTGTTTTCGATCTGTTTGACTTTGTTGGAATCCCGGTACGAAAAAAACCACGAATCTCCGTCGTATTCAACTTCTCCGTTGTTGCTCATGGGGCGGGAGTGGAGCGTGTTGCGCCCGTCTTTGGTCACCATCATGCAGAAATCAAGGTTTTTCATCATGGCTGCTACTTTTTTTAACGATACTTTTTCCATTGGAATGAGGTTTTTAGTGTTATTGATTGCTTTTGCAATAAAAGATTATTTTATCCGTAACAGTAATCAAATTTTTTACCAAAAATTAAAAAATAGTCTGTTAATGTACCTTAATGTCTTCAAGATGCTGAATATAAACCATAAAAAAAGACCACAAAAAAGCGGTCTTTATGATTTTGGTTAACAGGAGATTATTTACCTGCAACTACGTTAAGTTCAAGATCAACCTCCTGAGAGATCATCCAGTCTTTTGGATCTCCTTCAGTACCGTAAGCAAGTCCCCAGTCCTGTCTGTTGATGGTGAAGTTTGAAACAAGGGTTAATCCGTTTTCAGTAACCTCCACTTTTGCAGGGAAGCTTACGTTTACGGTTTTATCTTTAATAGTAAGGTTTCCGCTCACTGTTTTGTTGGCGCCTGCCACTTTGCTTTCGGTACCTGCAGCAAGCTCCTCTACTTTAGTGATGTCGAATTTCACGCTTGGGTATTTTGCAGTATCAAAGAAATCTGCGCTTTTCAGGTGACCGTCTAAATCAGCAGAAGTTTTTCCGTCGCTCATTGCAGGATCAACCGCAGCCGGGTCAGTAGTTAAAGTGTTCAGGTCTGAAGTAAGGCTTCCGGATACCAGGTTTCCGTTTTCTACAGAAAATGTTCCTGCGGTTTTAGTAGTTCCGAATCTTGGGTTCAATCCGCCTTTATGATAAGCCGTCCATTTTACAGTAGTGCTGTCGGTGTTTACGGTAAAAGTTTCTCCGGTTTGTTCAGCTACAGCCTGCTCAGTTGCAGTGGTAACGGTATCGGTTTTTGATTCTTTACAAGATACAGCAACCAGAACTGCAGAAAGGGCCAAAATTGATAATTTTTTCATTGTATAAATAATTAGTTGTTAATTCGGTTGCAAAAGTAGCCTAAGGAATCGGTCCCCAAATTGATGTATGATAAGAAACGCTCAGGAATTTTTAAAGTTTACATAAAAGAACCCGCAGCATCTTCCAGTTCTTCAACCCGTTTCCGAAGGATTTCTTTATTCGCTTGTCTCCGTCTTTTCGATCCATTGAAGCGTGCTTTTGTCCAGCGGAATCTTGTGAATCTCAGTTTTCCGAAATGATGCTGAAGCACATAGATCATCATTCCAATGGCAGCAATCGAAATCAGACCGTATATTTTTTTGTTGGCGACCAGGATCGCATTGAGCTGTAAACTTTTATAGCCCGACAGCACCATTTGCGGTGACATCAGATTACCGTCCATGTAGACGGCGAGATTATTCACGCTTTGCCACTGGAACTGATACTGCAGCCAGGAGAAGAATGAGGAAAATACAGCCGTAGCCACAAAACTCCGGAAAACCAGAATAAGCCCAATCGCCTGAAGCATTTCTTCCATCTCCAGTTTGTCCAGAATATAAAACCAAACAGCGATAAAGAGCGCACTTAAACCGTAACCTTTCAGAATCATAGGCAGCAGCCAGCTTTCGTAGTTCAGTTCCGAAACCATCATAAAGTACATCATCACGGTATTCAGAAAAAACGCCGCAAAACCGGAGAAAATAAACATCTTTAAAGGTCTTTCATTTTTAAACCAGTAAAATGCAACCACTCCAGCCAGAATTACCCCCGGAACCATCATCAGATTCAGCGAAGCATTGGTTATCATATCATAGCCCAGAATTCCAATAGTATAGGTATTCTGCAACGAACCGGCGCCCAGAAATACACCGGTGAAAAGCAGCATTAGCAGACCGCTCTGGACGTTGCTTTTGGTGAAAATTCCGAATGAAACATAACTTCTCCTCAGCGTAAGCTGCCTCAGGGCGAGCAGTACAAAACTGATGAGCGTTCCCCAGAATGAAATACGGATATGTTCGGCTTCAAACCAGTTCAGCGTCTTGCCGAATGACAGAAAATAGGACATGAAGAGAAAAGTGGCGGCAAAAAAGACCGTGCTCAGCCAGTCGATCTGGGAGAAGGGCATTTTGCGGGCAAACCGCTGGTTGTGCTGGAAGATCACCACAATCAGGATCATAAGCAGACAAATGCCTGCAGTCAGCAGATGAGCGTATTGCCAGGTTGTATGGTAGGCGAGTTTGGCCAGATAATATCCTGAAATATTTCCTGCGATAATAGAAAACGGATAAAAGACCGCATAAAATTTACCGCGTTTTCCGTCCGGACTCAGAATAAACATCAAAGGCAGAATGAATTCCATCATCATGAACATTTTGAAGAATCCCATAAGGAATGAAGCGGCCACAATAATTTCAGGGACTTCCGTTGTACCAATCACGAAGGACAGCAGCGCGGTTACTGCCAGCGAGACAATCATAATCTCCTTAGTGCGGAAACGCATTTTCACCCGTAAAACCAAAGGCATCGAGGTTGCCATTCCGATAAACGATGCAAAATTAGCCATCATCATAAACTCCGGCATGATGCCCAAATCGCCTACCATCAGGCTGATGTTTCCCGTGTTCACAGGATTGATGGACATAATGAGCGTGGTAAAAATAAGGATGAGTAAAAGCTGTACCGGTTTGGGAACCCAGTCTTTAAACAGCCCTTTGTTGTAATCAGACATTTATTTGGTTTTGTTTACGGTCACATTCACGTTCATTCCTGCACGCAGCTGATCCAGATCTTCTTTTCTGTTAGCTGAAGTAAACTCAATCCTTACCGGAATCCGCTGCTGTACCTTCACGAAGTTTCCTGTAGAATTGTCCACCGGAACATTGGAATATTTGGATCCCGTTGCCGCCGAGATGGCTGTGACTTCACCTACAAGCTTTTTTCCGCCCAAAGCATCCACAGTGATATTGATTTTTTCACCGATTTTCACACCGGGCATCTGGCTTTCCAGGAAGTTCGCGGTCACCCATTTCTGGCCGTTCAGTACAATGGTTCCCAGTTGTTGTCCGGGTTGCACCAGCTGCCCTTCATTGATGAGTCTTCTGCCCATAATCCCGTCGTAAGGTGCGGTAATTACGGCATAGGACAGGTTGATTCTTGCCATGTCGAGCATGGCAGCGGTTCTTTTGATTTCCGCATCATTTACCCCAAGGCGACTTCGGGTTTCACCGGTGGCAAGCGATGCGGTGTTTTTCTGGCTGATGAGGGTTTCATAGGCGGCGCGCGTGGCATCGTATTCGGTCTTTACCTGATCAAACTGCTGTCTGGTCACCGCTTCGGAAGCCAGAAGGTTTCTGTACCGGTTCAGATTCTGTTCGGCATTCCACAGTCTGGCTTTCGCGCCCGCAATATTGGCATTGGCCACATTCACGTTATTTGAAACTGTATTCACGGCAGATGAGGTAACATTTCTCGAAGCCAGCGCATTCTGGTAGGCTGCTTCTGCCTGCGCAAGCTGGGTGCGGATTTCCCTTTCATCCAGAATCACAAGCGTGTCACCTTTTTTTACGGCCTGGTGTTCGTTATATTTAATCTCTTTGATATATCCCGCCACCCTTGTGTTCACAGGATTGATGAATTCTTCTACCTGCGCAGAGTTCGTGAAATTATCTTCGTTCAAATGGAAATAATTCGTAACCAGCCAATAAAATCCGCCCACTGCAACGGCGAACACGAGGAGATTGATGACGGTGGTTTTCACCCGGTTGGATTTTTTCTTTGCTTTTTTTGAAGCGGTGTACGCTTTTTCCACACCCGGTGTGGTGGAAATCTGTGTTTCAGTTACTGACTGAACAGGTTCTGTAGCGGTATTTTTTTCTGACATCTTAAGTAGTTTTTATAAGGTTCCTGTAGTTTTTATTAAATTGTAGTACTGGTACTGCACGTTGATTTCGCTGTTGGCGTACTGAAGCTCGGCTTCCAGTTTGGCGTTCGTGGCATCGGTCATATCGGCCTGAAGCGCCAGTTGGTTCAGGTATTTGGCTTCAATGATTTTATAGTTTTCATTCGCCAGTTCTTCGCTTTCCTTGTAGAGCTTTGCCTGTTGTACTGCTTCCCGCCATTTCAGATATGCCGCATTGGTCTGTACATCGAGATTCTGCTGTTGAAGGACGAGAACGTCTTTGGCCTGAGTCAGCTGAAACTTTCCGAGCTGTTCTTTTTCTTTGGTCTTATACAGGTTGTCGATGTTGTAGCTGATAGAAACTCCCGTTTGCCACGTATTGGTGTAGAAATCCTGCGCAGGTATTGTACTGGTCACCGGTCTGGCCATGCTGTAGCCGCCAAAAGCCGCGATGGTGGGCATTTTATTGGTTCTGATGATTTCGATGTTTTTACCCGCCATCTCGATGCCGGTTTGGGCCGATTTCAGAGCGGGGTGGTTCTGATGCGCCAGCTCCTGATAGTACTGCAGTTCCCGGGATTCACCCGCATCACTAAAAGAACCGGAAGGTTTAATAAGGACATCGGGTGCAAGGCCGATGGCGGTGGCCAACTGGTAGTTCAGCGCGGATCGGTTATTGTCCAGAACCAGAATTCCCTGTTCCAGATTTTTCATTAAAAGTTCCCCGCGGATGATTTCATTGCGCGTCACCATGCCCTGTTTGTAAAATTTCTTTACGTTATCCAGCCTCTGCGTAGCGAGTTTGCGGTTGTTGAGGTACACGTTTTTCTGGTTGATGATTTTCTGGATGTCCAGATACGTCGACATCACCAGAAATTTGATGTTCTGCGCATCTTTCTCATGATCGAGTTCCGCGAGCTGTTCCCGCAGTGCTGAGATTTCAATGGATTTTTTTACGAGTCCGCCTTTAAAGATCAACTCAGAAGCCTGCACACTGTAAGTGTTGCCGAAATGCGGCATGTTGATGGTGGCTACTTTAGACAGGTCTTTGTCCAGAATCAGCGCATCACCAAGATAAAACGCGTTGGCGGAAGCGGTAATAGAAGGCAGTTTCTGCAGTTCCGCGATTTTGGTCTGCTGTCTGGCGATCTGTATGTTTTCTTTCGAAAGTTTAAGTTGGGTATGGTTTTCCAGAGCCAGCTGCACCACTTCCTCCAGAGTCATGGTTCGCTCTGTAAGCTGGGCGTTGGCGGTGGAAAAAAACAGACTCAGGACTACCAGAGTCATTTTATTTTTTAGGATCATAGGTTCCGTGATTTTTAACGGGACAAAGGTACTTCAGCAGCACACCCGATAAAATGACGGAAAGAATGAATGAAATGTTCAAAAGTAAGATTTAACCCCGGAAACGTTTTCGATAAGCGTTGGGGCTTTCGCCGGAATGTTTCTTGAAAAAGTGTCCGAAGGAATACTGGTCACTGAATTTCAGGTTAAGTGCAATCTCGTAAAGTGACTGTTCTGTGGTGGATAACTGAGCTTTGGCCTCCTTCATCACAAAAGCTGCGATGATCTGTCCCGCGGTTTGTCCTGTCACCTCTTTTAGAACAGCGGTAAGATGTCTGGAAGTAATAAACTGCTTATCAGCGTAGAAACTCACTTCCCGTTCCTCCAGATAGCATTCGCCTACGTTTTTAAGGAACTGCAGCGCGATTTCCTGCTTTCTTGAAATTTTATCTTTGGAGAATCTTGAGGCATGGGCAATCATATCGCCAAACATGTAAACAGTTGAAGAAAAAAGGTGACGGATGATTTCGTCGTGGTGCGCGGAGGGTTCCTGTTTCTCCAGCACACTTTTCAAAAGATCGGTAGTTTTCCAGATACTGTCGAAAGGCTGCCGCTCCAGCCGAAAGTGGCGCAGGAGTTCGTTACGGAAATATACGAAGGCATTCAGGCGGTTGATTTTCAGAGGCAGTTTTTCGGTGTATTCCCGTGAAAATGCGACCAGCAGCAATTCCAGATCATCGCTGATTTCCAGAATTTCATAGACCCGGCGTGAATCGATGAGGGCTACATAATTTTCGTTCAGTTCAATCCTCTCAACGTTTTCAGTATAAACAACCCGTCCTTTTTTCAGGATGAAAAACGCTGGATTTTTAGGGTGATAGGGATATCCGATTTCAATATAATCGAAGATGTTCTGCGCGTCAAATATCTTTATTGGGTTTTCCAAGATCGGCATTTTAAGCAAAGTTAAGAATTTAGCCCAGAAGTCTTGAGAGCGGTCACTTCAATCCTTCGATCCCTCCAGGGTTTGGGTCATGCCCAACATTCCGTCCCACGATGCCTGTTTCGCCCGAAGGCCGGATACCGGCTCCATTAGACTGTAACCTCAAACTCGACCTTAACCTTAACCTCTCCAAACAAAATATTTTATATTTTTATCACGGATAAATATCCTTA
>JAANMT010003677.1_pt1 | contig 10521 bp, 9 predicted proteins | sample 7279711 | NCBI WGS metagenome assembly JAANMT01 (sample SAMN14094538, study PRJNA606508) | bioreactor metagenome | isolation source: A lab-scale SPAN reactor treating ammonium-rich wastewater day 1 | place: Ireland: Galway | collected 2017-01-16 | reverse complement strand
CTCGGGACGGGGAAGTCCCTTTCATTCGTTAAGGCGCAGAAAGCGATGTCGCCACTCACCAAAGCCCGTTTCCAAGTGGCATGGGCGGGCCTTACTAACGTTGCCAAATTCAACCTCGATAAATGGCGACGCGCAACGCCGGCAGTTCGCGCAGTCTTCGTATTCTGCGTAGCTTGCTCTGTCTATGCTTGCTGGTATGTTGTCGAGAACCGCGGGCTGCGGGTGAGTTTTTCGGAGGCATGTAAGGCGAAATGTGTCCCTTTGTCGTTTCGTGTTGAAAAGACTCTGCTGAATCCATTTATAGGGGAGGATCAGCGACGAAACATCCGGGAGGTGCGCTGTGTCTGCGGTACCTCCCCTTAACATGCCAATCGACTCGGACCTACAACACCAAGTAGCTGCTTCGCAGAGTATGTTGGTGGTCCGGTCATTTTTACGTTAAGGCTTGCCGAATCAAATGCTGTTGGCACTCAAACGTCGTATCGCGGATGGCCTCTTGGTCGCGGCCGATGTCGCTGGCGTTGCGCTGTCTGGATCGGGCGCTATCGTTGTCGCTGTTCTAGGCAAGATCATGCTGGCGGTCGTTCTCGGCGCCATTGCATTGGGGTTCTTCCTGCGGCTAGCTGGCCGGGGACGTGGACAAGTCGTAGTTTCGCCTCGCACGCCAGCATGGAGTCGCGCCGTTTCGGCGGGACTGGCTACCGTGGAGGTTGCCTTGCTCGTCGAGGCCACGAACTTCCCTGTGCGCTTCGATCAAGCGGGATTTGAGCCGTGGCATTGGATCGTTGTGCTGGTGGCACTTGCTGTCACTTATCAGCTCAATCTGCGGGTGATGGGCCGCCTCATTCGGAGACGTCATGTCACACCGCAGCCTTAACAGGTTCGTCGAATGGACCCACAACGGCGGCCAGCGTGGTCGACACTCTTCATTCCTGAGTGCGCCGTTGCGGCCCATTCACGGCCAACGTCAGATCGTATGAGCACGCTTGCTGAAAAAATTGGCAAAGCTGACCGACTGAACGTAATTGCTGAGCGCATTGGATTCGCACTTTGGCAGTTGCAAGAGTTGGAGGGCGCTGCAGCCCAGTACTACGTGCTTATAGAGAAAGCGTCTCCGGGTATGGGCATCGAGGCTGGACAAGAGCTGCTTGACGAAGCACTTAGCAAGACCTTTGGGAAGACGGTAACCCGTCTTCTAAAGTCAGGTCAGGTTCCTACTGAATCCATGAAACGCTTTCAGGCACTGCTCAATGAAAGAAACTGGCTGGTCCATAACTCTAGGGCTACCAGTACGTCGGCGGTGCATGATGAGTTGGCTTGTATCCGGCTTATTGAGCGAATTGATGCGATTGCAGATGAAGCATTGAATCTTCTTAGGGAAGTTTCAAAGCTGGCTGAAACCTTTATTCTGTCCAAGGGTTTCAGCCAGCAACACATCAATGCCGCAGTACACCAAGCACATAAGCAGGTGCTGAGTAGAAGCGCAATCTAACCAATTCTTCCTTCCAGCAGACCACCTCCGGCGCCCGCTGAACTCAAACGTTAACCCTCAATGAAGCGCATTCTTGTTCTCACATTGCTGTTTTTCGGATTGAGCTCAAACTGCTTTTCGCAATCATGGGCTTTAGCAACTTCAACCCACCCCAATAGCGGCAGGCAAATCGTTTTCCGTTACATGGACACATTTAGTCCTGGTTTTCAGCGCGCAAGCCAACCTGTTCGAATCATCTTGGCGTGGAATTACCAGTCTGAAAATGGGATGCCAATCTTGACGGAGAGACAGCGCATGGATTCGATGGAAGATTTGCTTGGACCAGTGGTTGAAAAAGATGGTTTCGCATCTTTGGCGCTTGTGTCAACTGGCGAAAATCTACGTGAATGGACTTACTATGCAAAGTCGGAATCTGAGTTCATGGCCAAGCTAAACAAAGCATTCGCCGGAAAACCCGCATTTCCAATTGACGTGCATCCAGCTCACGACCCTGCTTGGACCATGTACGAAAAATTCAGAACATGGGCAAAGAAATGATCGTGATGGTTAACATGGCAATCGACGCGGACCCACGACAGCAGGTTGCGGCTTCGCCGCGCGTTGTAGTGGTCCGGTCATCTTCGCGTTAGGCCCCGCAATGCAGTTGCTCGCGATTGCAGGTTCATAGGTAGAGCGCCGTGCCCTCAGATGCAGCACAAAAGGTGAATGTACTAGTCGTCCTCGTTTCAGGCGGTTTGACTACGGTTTCTGGCATCTGGGGCTACGACGCCATTACGTGCAACGGTATCCTCGCGGGCGCTGTCTCGGCCGTCATGCGAGCGGGCTTTCTGGTGTTCGTCCATCCGCCGACACTCGCGGCGTGCCTTGGCTTGCTGGCACTATTCGTCGGAATCTCTTATTCGCTCGTAGCGTCCAGGCTATTTCGGGGCCGGCAAGAATTGGTGGCGTTCGTCCTTCCCGCCCTCGGCCTCACAGGTGGCGTCGCCGTCGGCCAACTTGGCCACATCGGGCTAAGGTGCGCCTTGAGTCCTTGGGCTTAGGTACTCGCGAGTCTTGTGCAGCGGGGCCTAAAAATTCATATGTGGACTTCCCCACAACAACAAGAGCCTGACCGATTGGGGACCAAGGGGTAAAAAACCTGCAGTCGTATATCCGGCATCTGTTGTGGACTCTGTGGTGGTCCGTGCCGACATGGAATCTGCGTCACCGCGTCGCCAGACGTTACAAGCGGCAGGCAAGCTGCCGGAAGAGTTATCGGCGTAGTGCGGTGTGGGAGGAACCCGATGGGCACACACACATCACACCGCAGCGCTTTCCGAAACGCCCGCCGCTTCAAAGCTGGCCATCTCGCGCAGGATGGCGCAGGCCGATGGCAGCAGCGGCCAGGCCAGCGCGGCGCCGGAGCCTTCGCCCAGGCGCAGGTCGAGTTGAAGCAGCGGCTCGGCCTGCATTTGCGCGAGCATGAGCTGGTGGCCGCGCTCGCCCGAGCGGTGGGCGAACACGCAGCGTTGCAGCACATGGGGTTGCAGGCGGCTGGCGACGAGCACGGCGGCACTGGTGATGAAACCGTCCACCAGAATCACGCGGCGCTCTTGCGCGGCCTGCAGCACGGCGCCGACCATGGTGGCCACCTCGTAGCCGCCCAGCGCGGCCAGGGCTTCGAGCGGCGTGGTGGTGGCGGCGGCGTTGGCGTCCAGCGCCTGCTGCAGCACGGCGCGCTTGCGCGCTATGCCGGCGGCGTCCAGCCCGGTGCCCGCGCCCGTGCATTCGGCGATGGGCAGGCCGCACAGGCGCGCCAGCAGCAGCGAGGCTACCGAGGTGTTGCCAATGCCCATTTCACCCAGCAGCAGCACGTTGCCCGGCAGCTCGCGCACCAGCGCCATGCCGTTGTCCAGGGCCTGGGCGCATTGCACGGCGCTCATGGCCGGGCCGGTACTGGCGTCCTGCGTGCCCGGCGCCACCTTACGCAGCAGCAGGCGCGGCTGGCCGGGCGCGGCTTCGCGCGGGGCGATGTCGCGGGCCACGCCGCAGTCCACCACGGTGAGCGCCAGGCCATGCTGGCGCGCCAGCACGCTGACGGCAGCGCCGCCGGCGAGGAAGTTCTCGACCATCTGCCAGGTCACGTCGCTCGGGAAGGCCGAGACACCGCGCGCGGCCAGGCCGTGGTCACCCGCGAAGACGACCATCTGGGGCTGCTCCAGCCGGGGCGATTCGGTGCCCTGGATCTGGCCCAGCATGAGCGCGAGGTTTTCCAGGCGCCCGAGCGAGCCCAGTGGTTTGGTTTTGTTGTTCAGCTTGTGCTGCAGGGCCTGGGTGAGCTGTGGGTCGGCGAGGTCGGCAATCAGAGGGAGGTGGGCGGTCATGGCGTGTTCAACTTTCAGCAAGGATTCAGCGCGGCCCGCAGACGGGCCTGCGCGTGGGGTCGTGGTTTCGCGACGGGCTTATGCCGTGGCGAGGGTCTGGCGGGTGCGCTGCGCCACCGCCTGGTCGCGCTGCAAATGCGCGATGAGCGGCTGCTGGTCGTCGCGCTGGCCCCATTGCTCAAAGTACACGAGGTCTTCCATGGGCAGGCGCGGCAGCCAACCGGCGGTTTCCAGCTCGGGCTTGTCGTGAAAGTGGCTGACATAGCCGACGCACAGGTAGGCAATGGGGGTGATGCCCTTGGGGATGCCCAGCGCCTCCTGCAGGTCGGCCTGGTGGAAGATGCTGACCCAGCCCACGCCCAGCCCTTCGGCGCGCGCGGCCAGCCACAGGTTCTGCACGGCGCAGACGCTGCTGTACAGGTCCATGGTCTTCATGTGGGTGCGCCCCACCACCACCGGGCCGGTGCGCTCGCGGTCGCAGGTGATGCAGATGCCGATGGGCGACTCGACGATGCCTTCGAGCTTGAGCTTTTGGTAGGTGGCGCGCCTGTCGCCCTCGAACATGCCGGCGGCCTCGGCGTGGGCCTTGGCGAAGGCAGCGTGCACGCGGCGCTTGGTCTCCTGCGACTGCACCACCAGAAAGTTCCAGGGCTGCATGAAGCCCACCGAGGGCGCATGGTGCGCGGCGGTGAGGATGCGGCTGAGCACCTCGTCGGGCACGGGCGTGGGCAGAAACTGCCCGCGCACATCGCGGCGTGAAAAGATGGCGTGGTAGATGGCGTCGCGCGCTTCTTGCGTGAAGGCGTGCGCGCTGTGCGTGGCTTGCGCCACTGCGCTGGTATTCATGGCAGTCCCCTGTGCGTGAATAGTGGCAGCGCTGCCCGGCCTTGCAGCGCCAAAAATGGCTCAGGCCGGTCTTCTGGCTTGGAGTCGTCTGCCTTGGCACACCTTCCCGGCTGGGCAGCCAGTGGCATTTGTGCGCGGCATCGTCCTTACAGCGTTGGGCACGCGGCGGATTTGCACCGCCTTCCCGATTCTCCCGTTGCCATCATGGCATTGGGCACCTGAGGGCGGGGATGATAGCAGCCGTGGGCAGCGTGTTTCTTACGCGATGAGCGCGTCCAGCACGCCCGGGGCAAAGTGCCGGGCCACGCCATCGGCCAGGCCGTCAAACACGGCATCGAGCGTGGGCGCCTGGGCGCCAAACAGGGCGTGCAGCACGGCGGCGTCCTCGAACAGGCCGTGCAGGTACACGCCCAGCACATTGCCCGCCGGGTTCTGCCAGGCGATGCCCGGCATGACCTCGCTCGCCACGTCGCCCTTGGCGGCCATGGCCGGGTGCTGGGCGGTCTGGCCGTGGTGGATTTCGTAGCCGCAGGCAGCCACGCCCGAGAGCGCCGCCCAGGCGCCCACGAGCGGCCCGAAGGCCGCACTGGTGCGCCGCACGGTCTTGGCGGGCTCGAACACGGTGACCAGCGGCAGCAGGCCCAGGCCGGGGCCGTTGCCGTCGATGCCCTCGGGGTCGATCAGTGCCTCGCCCAGCATCTGCAGGCCGCCGCACACGCCCAGCACGGTGCCACCCTGCCCCGCGTGCGCGGCGATGGACTGGTCCAGGCCCTGCGCGCGCAGCCAGGCCAGGTCGGCGGCGGTGGCTTTCGACCCCGGCAGCACGATCCAGTCGCTAGGCCGCAGGGCCGCCACATCGGCCGGGCTGCGCACCCATTGCAGGCGCAGGCCGGGCACGTTCTTGAGCGGCTGGAATTCGTCGAGGTTGCTGATGCGGGGGTAGGCCACCACGGCCACGGTGGTGTGCACGGCGCCGGGGGTGGTGCTGCGGTCGTCAAAAACACCATCTTCTTCCGGCAGGCCGTGGTGCCACTGCATGGGAATGGTGGCCACGGTGGGCACGCCGGTGCGCTCCTGCAGGTGCTGCGGCGCGGGCGCGAGCAGGCTGGCATCGCCCCGGAACTTGTTGAGCACGAAGCCGTGGATCAGCGCACGCTCGTCCTCGGGCAGCAGCGCCCAGGTGCCGTAGAGGTGGGCAAAAGCGCCGCCCCGGTCGATGTCGGTGACGAGCAGGCAGCGCGCATTGGCATGGCGCGCCACGCGCATGTTCACGATGTCGCTGGCGTGCAGGTTGGTCTCGGCGGGCGAGCCCGCGCCTTCGATCACCACCACGTCGTTCTCGGCACGCAGCTGGTCGAGCGCGGCGGCGATCTGCGGCCACACCACGGCGCTGCGGCCGCGCCAGGGCAGCGCCGTGAGCGGCTCGCTCACCTGCCCCAGCAGCACCACCTGGCTGTGCGTGTCGGCCTCGGGCTTGAGCAGCAGCGGGTTCATGCGCACCTCAGGCACGGCGCGCGCGGCCAGGGCCTGGAAGTACTGCGCCGAGCCGATCTCGCCCCAGGCGCCGTCGATGCCCTCGACCACGCGCGCGTTGTTGCTCATGTTCTGCGCCTTGAACGGCGCCACCTTCAGGCCCAGGTTGCTGTAGTAGCGGCACAGCGCGGTGGTGAGCCAGCTCTTGCCGGCGCCGCTGGTGGTGCCCAGCACCATGACGCATGCGGCCGCCATCAGCCGTCCACCTCCGCCCAGCAATTGGGCGTCTCGTACAGCGTCACCTTGGCCAGCGACAGGTGGCGGCCGAAGCGGTCGTGGTACACATTCTTCAGGATGTCAAAGGCGGCCTGGGCCAGGTTTTCCACCGTGGGCACGCGGTCGATGACCACGGTCTTGTGGCCCGGCATGCTGTCCAGGAAGGCGCGCACGGCGGTGTCTTTTTCATAGACGATGAAAGCGTGGTCCCACAGATCCACCAGGTGCGCCTTGGCCAGCGCCTTGATGTCGCCGAAGTCCATGATCATGCCGTTGTCGGATTCGCCGTCTTTCTGCACCACGTCGCCCGTGAGGGTGATGAGCAGCGTGTAGCGGTGGCCGTGCAGGTTGCGGCACTGGCTGTTGTGGTCGGGAATGCGATGCCCGGCATCGAACTCCATTTTTCGGGTAATGGTCAGCATGGGTGGGTCCGTTGTTGCCTTCAGGGAATCTGCAGCAGCTTGTGGGTCTGCACCGACAGGTTCCACAGGGGATGGGCTTTGCAATAGTCAATGGCCAGGCGCAGATTGGTGGCCTGCAACGGCCCGTCCATGGCCTGTACAAAATGGTGTTCAAAATCCAGCGCAGCGTATTCATCCAGGGGCTGCCCGGGCTGCGGAATGACGACCTTGATTTCGTTGCCCTGGCTCACCACCAGATCCGAGCCCATCTTGGGGCTGACGCAGACCCAGTCCACGCCACGAGGAACCGGCAGCGTGCCATTGGTTTCAATCGCCACCGTGAAACCGGCGGCGTGCAGGGCATCGATCAGCGGGGCATCGAGCTGCAGCAGCGGTTCGCCGCCGGTGCACACCACGTATTTTTGCGCGGGGTAGCCGGCAGGCCACAGCGCATGGATGCGCGCGACCAGGCTGGCAGCGTCGGCAAACTTGCCACCGCCTTCGCCGTCGGTGCCGACAAAATCGGTGTCGCAGAACTGGCACACCGCGCTGGCACGGCCCTCTTCCACCCCGCTCCAGAGGTTACACCCGGCAAACCGGCAAAACACCGCCGGGCGCCCGGCATGGTGGCCTTCGCCTTGCAGGGTATAAAAAATTTCCTTGACGCTATAGGTCATGGGGGGCCTCGCACATCGACACAGGGGGCGTATTGTCACCGCCCGGGGCCATGCACCGCCGCCCGCAAGGCCTCTTGCGCCTCGGGCGCCAGCACGCCCAGGCGCACCAAGCCGGGAAGGCCGAACGAGGCGCAGTCGCGCAGCTTGATGCCCTGCGCCCGCAGTTGGTGCAGCAGCGCGGGCAGGTCGGCCACCGGGGGCCGCGCGCAGAAGTAGTTGGCCTGGCTGCCGGGCAGCACCTCCCAGCCCAGCGCGGCGCACAGCGCCAGCTGGCGCGCCTTCCAGTCGCGCAGCACACCCAGGCATTCGGCCAGCCAGTGCTGCACGCGGGGCTGCACCCAGGCCTGCAACAGCGCCACGCCGTGCGCGCCCACGGGCCAGGACGGCGCCAGCGCAACAAGGGCTGCCGCATCGGCCTCGCAGCCCTGCGGCGCGATGGCGTAGGCGGCGCGCACGCCCGTCAGGCCCAGGGCCTTGTTGGGGGTCCACAGTTGCCAGACGCTTCCCAGGCGCCCCGGCGGCGGCGCATGGCCTTCGAGGCGCAAGGGGTGGTAGGCGCAGTCGAGCACGCGCAGGGCGTCCTGCCCACTGCCGTCCAGCAGCCAGGCGGCCAGCGCCGTGTCGCTCCGGCCCAGCGGACTGGAGGGCTCGCAGGCCCATTGCAGCGCGGCACCGGTACCGGGTGCGTGACAGAAGGCCAGGCCCCAGGCGCGGGCGGCCTGGGCATAGTCGCCATAGCCGTGCGCAGGCACCGCCACGGCGCCTGCACCGCGCCGCACGGCCAGCGCCGTGATGCGGTGGATGAACTCGCTGGCGCTGCCTGCCAGCACGATGCGTGCGGGCGCCACGCCATGAAACACGGCCAGCTGCGCGCGCAAGGCGGTGTAGGCCGGGTCGGGATAGCGCGTGGCGTCGGCCTGCTGCACGGCGGCCAGGGCCATGGGGCACGGGCCGCAGGCGTTGCTGTTGGTCGAGAAGTCATGCGGCGCCGCGCCGAGGCCGTCGGTGCCGCCGTGGCAGGGCATGGCTGCGGCATCAGGCATTCCAGGCCCCTTGAATAGCTACGATAAAAATAGCTGACACCGCAATACCAGAAAGGGTCCAAGCCACTTTTGAAGCAAATTTTTTCGCCCACCCCACATCCCGTGGCGTGGGCGCCCGCCCCTGCGCATGCAACTGGTACACGCCCGGTTTGGTGAGCCGCACACCGAGCGCCAGCGCCATGGCCGCCATGGGCCAGCCGCTGTTGGGCGACGGGGTCTGGCGTGCCTCGCGCGCCAGGGTGCGCAGCGGCACGCCGCCGCCCGCCAACGCCAGCAGCAGTGCGGTGATGCGCGCGGGCAGCCACGAGAGCACGTCGTCCGCCCGGGCGGCCCATTTGCCGGCCCACTCCCAGTAGCGGCCTTCGCGCATGCCCCGGTAGCCCCACATGGCGTCGGCGGTGTTGGCCAGGCGGTAGAGCGCGGCGCCAGGCAGACCCGCCACAGCGAACCAGAAGAGAGGCGCCACCACCGAGTCGTTGAGGTTTTCGGCCAGCGATTCGATGGCGCTCTGGCGCACCTCGTCGGCACTGAGCTGCGCGACGTCGCGGCTCACCAGCCAGGCCAGGCGCGCACGCCCCTCGTCGAGCGAGCGGGCCAGTGCGTCCTCGACCGCGCGCACCTCGCGCAGCAGCAGCCGGAATGCGAACAGCGGCTTGAGCAGCAGGCCCAGCAGCAGCGCGGCCAGCAGAAAGCGCAGCACACCCATCACGGACGATGCGCCTTCCAGGCCTAGGCCCGGCACATCGACGACCACCTCGCACACCTCGGTGGGCGCGCCCCACACATACAGCACCGCCGCCTGGAGCAGCGCAGCCACTACCAAAACAATAGCTGCCAGCGCACTCCAGAAAAGCGCTCCAAGCCAAAAACTCTTCAAATCCCGGGCCGTGGATTCTGTCGGCGCGATGCGCCGGCCGCAGGCGCCCAGCACGTGGCCCATCCACACCACGGGGTGCCAACGCGCGGGCGGCTCGCCCCACAGGCGGTCTACCGCCAGCGCCACCAGAGCAGCCAGCGCGAGGAAGGCCGCACCCTGCCCGGGGCGGGCGACGAGCGGGTGCAGCCAGTGCCAATGCATGGGAGAGAACTCAGTCCTCGATGCCGCGCTGCGCCGGGATGCCGACCTGGAAGGCGTGCTTGATGAGCTTCATCTCGGTCACCGTGTCGGCGATGGCGATGATTTCCTCGGGGCAGCGGCGGCCTGTCAGGCACACATGCACGTCCTTGGGCCGCGCGGCCAGGGTATCGAGCACGTCTTGGAGCGGCAGCCAGCCGTAGATCAGCGGGTAGGTGATTTCATCGAGCACCACCAGGAAGCGCTCGCCCCCCAGGATGTCGGCACGCGCTTTCTGCCAGCCGTCGCGCGCCAGTTGCGCGGAATGCTCCAGGTCTTTGCTCTTCCAGCTGAAGCCGTCGCCCAGGCCCTCGATGGGCAGGCCGATCTGCTCGAACAGGCGGTGCTCGCCAAAGCGCGCGCTGGGCACCTTCATGAACTGAAAAATCTTCACCGCCTTGCCCCGGCCGTGCGCGCGCAGCGCCAGGCCAAAGGCCGCCGTGCTCTTGCCCTTGCCGTCGCCGGTGTTGACGATGACCAGGCCCCGGCGCTCGCCCTCGGCCTTGTCGTAGCGCTTTTCGGTGGGTGGGGTTTCGATCTGCATGGAGGTCTTTCAAAAAACAAAACTACACGCGCGGCAACGCCAGCCACTGGCCCGCCAGGCCGTGGATGGCGATGCGCTGGTCGAACACCTGCTCCAGCGCGCGGTGCGTGGCGGCATCGTGCGCCGCGCCGTGGTGGCACAGGCGCCCCTGGGCCACGATGGCCACATCATCGGCCTGCAGCGCCATCGAGAGTTCGTGCAGCACGCTGACCACCGTGTGGCCGCGCGCAACCAGCTCGCGCACCAGCAGCAGCCAGTCGGCCTGGTGCGGCGGGTCGAGGTTGGCCAGGGG
>JAANMT010003669.1_pt1 | contig 10539 bp, 7 predicted proteins | sample 7279711 | NCBI WGS metagenome assembly JAANMT01 (sample SAMN14094538, study PRJNA606508) | bioreactor metagenome | isolation source: A lab-scale SPAN reactor treating ammonium-rich wastewater day 1 | place: Ireland: Galway | collected 2017-01-16 | reverse complement strand
ACGTAAAGTTTGGAGCATTGGGTTTTTTGTCATTTGAATTTGTTTCGTATTTCGATATTCGTATTTTGAATTTGGTTGCGGCCAAAGGCCGCGCCAAGCATTTCGTGGGCGAACATAAAATGTTTACAAAATTTCAGAAAAGTTTTCAAACTGGTATAGCAACCTCGGGATATCCATGGAAAAAAGAACCTGCTCCTTTGCATTTCCGGGGCAGGATTGAGATAGATAGCGAAAAATGTAAGGCATGTAACGTCTGCGTGGAGACATGTCCAACAAATGCTTATACATGGATAGAAGAACAGGGAAAACGATATCTGCAACTCTCTCACGCAAAATGCGTATTTTGCGGCATGTGCGAGGAAGTATGCCCTTACAAAGCTATCAGGATTACGAATGATTTTGAGCTTGCGGCAACAAATAAGGAAGACCTTTTAGTTAAGGCAGGGTTTAATACTGAAGAATCCGTTGAAACATTAGGTAATAAACTCAAAAAAAACATATTTAAAATGTTCAGACGCTCATTGCATGTACGGGAGATTGATGCCGGTTCTTGCAACGGATGCGAATGGGAGGTCGTTGCTTTATTAAATCCTGTGCATGACCTCCAAAGGTTCGGAATTGACATTGTTGCCTCTCCGCGCCACGCAGACTGCCTGCTTGTGACGGGACCTCCGACAAGGAATCTGGAAACCGCCCTCATCAAGGGGTATCATGCCACCCCGGAACCAAAGATGGTCATAGCCTTGGGTACGTGTGCGTGTAGCGGCGGTATTTTCAGTAATTCCTACGCCACTAAAAACGGGATCGACAAAGTCGTTCCCGTAGATGTTTATATTCCTGGCTGTCCTCCAAGACCACAGGCTATTATATACGGATTTCTGTTGGCGTTAGAGAGGGTACAAAAGTGAGTATCTCAGGCTAACGGCTTTTTTTGTCAATCATGGGACTACGTCAAAGATGTAGCCAAACAAATTACTGATAAGGTGCTAAATCTTGCAATGCAACGCAAAAGCCTATGAACAAACGGCCAGACAGACAGATTTGCTCCGATAAATATGGACAAGGCCAGGCATTATTTCCCCGCTCCCTTAATGATACTGTGTACCCGTTTTCTTCCGGGTTCGATGGCACTTTTTAAATAACAACAAAAGATACAGGAAATATTAAACACTATGAATTTTTCTCTTCCCTACAAAAAAATTTCTTCTCTACTGGAGTTAATTAAATTTTCACACACTATTTTTTCCTTCCCTTTTGCCATAATGAGTGCATTTATTGCTGCCGGCGGGATGCCTACTTTGAGGCAATTACTTCTGATTGCCGGGGCGTTGGCGATGGCGCGCAGCGCCGCAATGTCTTTTAACCGCATTGTTGATGTTGATTACGATATCAAAAATCCCCGAACGGCATATCGTGTTGAATTGCAGAAGAAAATTGGCAAAAAAAACGTATGGATATTTACGCTGGTATGTACGGGCCTTTTTATTCTATTTGCGGGGCTGCTTAGTCGTCTTGCCCTTTACATGTCTCCACTGGCAATACTTATTATTTTTGGTTATTCTTTTACCAAACGGTTTACCAATCTATCGCATTTTGTGCTTGGTCTGGCATTAGCTCTTTCCCCTGTAGGGGCATGGATAGGAATTCAGGGGAGATTCGGCATTACACCTTTCCTGCTGGCATTTGCCGTGGTTTTATGGACGGCAGGTTTCGACATTATTTACGCGTGCCAGGATATTGAGCATGATAAAAAATTGGACTTGTATTCACTGCCAAAAAAAATCGGGCTTCGATAGGCACTGGTACTCTCCGGTATTTTACATTTTTTTATGGTCTTACTGTTGTTTATCGTTCCCAGATACTCAGACCTGGGGATTATTTATTTGATAGGCGTATGCCTCGCCGCTGTTTTGCTTTTTTATGAACATTTACTGGTAAAACCAAAAGACCTTTCAAAAATCAACACGGCCTTTTTTACCGTAAATGGCATTATAAGCCTGGGGCTTATGGGGGTAACGCTCATTGATATTTTTGCTTAAGAGGGTTTCGGGGTATCGCGGGCAAAAAATAATGTTTGTCCATGCTTAATGAGATATCCGGCACGCTTGCAACTTCAGGCTTTCAATTTTAAGCCCATAATTAATATCGTGACCACGATAGGAAACGGCTAATTTTTTATATTCCGTTGCTGCAGGAGTTTTCCCCTGCCGCCCCATTGGTACCAAGTGGATTATTGAGCAAAGCGCACAACAAAACAATGGCAAAATAGTTTTTGCCTATGCAAAAATCGGGAATAAATCCGATATAGGTCGTTAAGCGACAAGGAGTGGTTATGTCTGAACTCAAAGATCCACGGGTTTTTTTTGCGGCAGAAAGGACATTGTTAGCATGGAGTAGAACCAGTATTGTCATGATCGCATCTGGTTTTGGGATAGAGCGAGCCAGTGTCCTTATACAGGCGGTTACCCATGGAAGAACGACTGCCGATAAAACCGGGGTGGTATTCTGGGTGGGGCTTGCCTTTATTGCATTGGGTACGTTTGCCGCTTTTTGCTCTTCCCGTCAGTACATCGTTGTTCTTAAAACGCTCACACCCGAAGAGTACCCAATGGGCTATGGGACAAAATGCGGGCTTGCGATAAACACTATCGTAGCAGTTCTGGGTATATGTCTGGGCATCGCCGTTTATGTGGGACATGTTTCGTAAAATTCCTGAACGCCAAATAATTCTTTCAAGTTAAATCTTTCAGTTTGTGGAATTTAAAATGCTTGGTGTAAATACAAAACTGTTGATTTTATTTATTGTTCTTGTGGCAATGCTGGTTTTGTTCGTATGGAACCGATGGCGCTATGATATAGTTGCGCTGGTTGCCCTGCTGGTTGTTGCGGTTGCAGGACTCGTACCGCCTAGCCAGGTGTTTGCTGGTTTTGGGCACCCTGCAGTCATTACTGTGGCAGCAGTCCTGGTGCTCAGTCGCGGCTTGCTCAATGCCGGCGTGGTGGATTCACTTGCACGCCAATTGACGCGTGTGGGTAACCAGCCCATGATCCAGGTGGCAACCCTTACAGGGATTGTAGCCCTGTGTTCCGGATTTATGAACAACGTAGGCGCTTTGGCGCTACTCATGCCAGTTGCCATATGGATGTCGCGCCGGGGCGGTCGTTCACCTTCATTCCTGCTTATGCCACTTGCCTTCGGGTCGTTGTTTGGAGGTACGCTCACATTGATCGGTACTCCTCCAAATATTATCATTGCCGCGTATCGCGAACAATCTGGCGCATTGCCATTCGGCATGTTTGACTTTATTCCGGTAGGTGCAGCCATAACGATGTGCGGCCTCTTCTTTATTTCAATCATCGGCTGGCGACTGACGCCACAGCGCAAGGAACAGGATTCTGCCGAGGATCTGTTCGAGATCAGCAGTTACCTGACCGAGCTTATTGTTCCGGAAGGCTGCAAATTTGCAGGCCGGACGCTATACGATCTGATTGCGGCTGTCAGGAATGACGCCGATGTTGTGGTAATAGGCCTGGTTCGCACAGGACGAAGACAGCAGATGCCATCAACATATGAAGTCATAAAGGAAAATGACATACTGCTGGTCGAAGCCGATTCAGACAGCCTCAAGACGTTGATTGATGTTACCGGACTTAAGCTCGCTGAAGCCAGCGGTAATGAGGATAAAGAAAAGGCCCGCGAGGGTGGGCCTAATCTGGTTGAGGCTACGGTTGCCCCCGGATCAATGCTCGCCGGAAAAACGGCGAGGAGTCTCGATTTGCGAGAGCGTTATGGCATCAATGTACTTGCAGTTGCACGTCAGGGGCGCCGCCTGAGGGAGCGGCTAGGCAAGATTCGTTTTGTCACCGGAGATATCCTGTTGATACAGGGACGCGAAGAATCTCTTCCGTCCACGCTGAACGACCTGGGATGCCTGCCACTTGCATCGCGTGGATTGCGTATCGGCAAACCGCGTAACGTTCTCCTGGCAATCTGCATCTTTGCCGTCTCGCTGGCATTGATCGCCTGTAAACTCCTTCCTGCGGCTACCGCACTGGCTGGAGGCGCAGCCGCCATGGTGCTTGCCGGACTCATTTCTCCTGGAGAAATCTACAAAAGCATTGATATGTCAATCATCCTGTTGCTGGCGGCAATGCTGCCCATAGGCCATGCATTGGAAAGTACAGGCGGTTCCCAGTTAATTGCTTACAAATTACTGGCAGTAGGCCGTTCCGCATCGCCGGCAATGACGCTCGTTATCCTGATGACGGCTACGATGCTTCTGTCTAATTTGGTCAACAATGCTGCTGCCGCAATTCTGGCAGCACCGATAGCGATTAATCTTGCGAAGGGTATGGAGTTATCTGTCGACCCTTTCCTGATGGCAGTAGCCATAGGGTCTTCCTGTGCATTTCTTACCCCGATTGGACACCAATCTAACACTCTTGTGATGGCGCCTGGAGGATACAAGTTTGGCGACTACTGGCGGATGGGGCTGCCCCTGTCTGTACTGGTCGTGGCAACCGCTGTCCCTGTGATCCTTTGGATATGGCCACTGTAGTTGTCATTTGTCCGAGAAATCGCCAGCTTGGGTATGAATACATTTATAACAATTTATGGCAAATGCTTCGCCCCGACATCAACCTTACCCTCAGATGAATCACCCGAAGGGTTTTCATGATTTCAATTCAACATGCAATGGGGATTCGATAAAGATATTTATGAATCTGTTCCGGGTAAAAAACCTTATGGTCTGGACGGTCATAATGCCAGTCATGTTTGTCCGGAACATGATTTTCATGATATGGCCATTTGCGAAAGGGATCAAAGCCTAACGCAGCAAGAAGTTTTTTATTACTCATGGCGACATTCCCTGCCCGGGGAGGCATAGGTCCCGCTTCTATGCGCATACACCCTTTCAGCAAGCGGGGAGAATAGCCTCCCACCTTATTGACTATCTGTCCAATTTGATAGAGGCTGAGGTAACGATGAGAGCCAAGGTGGTATATTCCGCATATTTTGTTCTCTAAAGCAATTTCTGCAATGCTATTAAAATCTTCGCAATAAAAAGGAGACCGGATTTCATCGTAATATAACGTTGCCGGATTATTTTTTTTAAAACGTGACAATATCCAGTCTATTGCTCCAGCATGCCCATTAACACTAATTCCCATGGGGAGCGATATCCTGAAAATCACCGCAGAAGGGTATTCGTGCGCTATAATTTCTTCTGCCATAACCATGGTTTTCCCATATACCGTGACAGGAGAAACGGCGTCACTTTCCGTGTAACAGCCCGATGATTTCCCAGGAAATACTAAATCGGTGGAAAGAAATAGAAGACGAATGGTACGGTCTCCGATTATCTTTAGTATGTTCTTCGCCGATTGAACATTCACCCGGTACGCCATTTCAGGATTCAACTCGCAGGATTTCAATGCACATGACCCAGCCGCATGCAGTATAGAATTAAACTTCCACGTCTTCATTAAGGCAGCAAGTCCTTGTACATCTTCTATGTCAAGCGGAATTATTCCCTCCCCGCGCAATGGCCAATATCGGGTGGGACGAATTGCAACTACATGCTCAGGATATTGAGAATGAAAATGCCGAAATGCATTGTAACCTGGAACGCCATTTACCCCGGTAATTAAAATAGGAAGATACGCTGGTAATGTCATAACCTAAATTATCTTTAAGAAAGAGTGTTGTTTTTTCAGTAAGTCTAAATAAAAAAGGGAAACAGATAATCAATTATCCATTTCCCTTTTAATGTAGATCATATTTTGTCTCTAAACACACATTAAAGCGTTACTTCAGCCTTTTTAAGGTGTGTTCCGCTCTGGAAATCAATGTGCTGACTTCGGAGAGCGACATGGTCGGAGAAGATATCCTTTCGCGGAGTAATGTAAACGTCTTGTCAAGTTCTCCCGTTAGATTCAGATCCCACTGTGTTTGGCTTGCCGTGCGTGTTTCTACCGGCGCTGAAGATGTTTCTTCACCGCTTTTCAACCTTGCCAACTCCGCTTCCAACTCCTGAATAATTTTCTTCTTTTCCTCAACTTCTATATCAGAAATCTTCTTTGCTTCAGTATAGTAAATAAGCTGGTTTTTTACCTCTTCCTGTCCGCGCTTTATATCGTCTATCTGCAACTTAAATTTCTCTTCGGTGGCACTGTGCATTTCCTGAAGGGCGGCAATCTGTCCCGCAAGATCCTCGCTGTTCTTTTCCGCCTCAGATACCTTTTGTTGCTGCTCCTTTATTACGGTTTCTAGTCCTGCAATCTGAATTCCAACCGCGGCCTTCACTGCACCAAAAGACCCCACCTCAACCTCTAGTTCGCTAAGCTTTTCGGACAACTCTTCTTTTTCTTCTGAACATTCCGCAAAAGTACCCTCTATTTCCTTCTTAGATGCCTCAACCTTATCTAATTTTTGCATCAAATCGGGAACTTTTAATACCTCCGTACGCCCTGCCCGAAGCTGTCTCTCAAGACCGTGTACTCTTTCCTTCTGCAGCCGGTACTTTTCAGTGACAGAAACCGCAAAGCCAACGCACAATAAACCGAAAAGCCCTACAAGCACAACCATTATCGCCTTAGATTTACTACAACTAGCCATAGAAAACCCCCTTATTCTGCATTTATTCTAAAACCCATTTGATGTTATATAAATATAAAATGATACATCTACCAGAGAAATATAGAGAAATATTAATGAATATCGCCCAATTACCCTTCTCCACGAAACGAAAAATGCGGCGAGGGTTATGCTAGCAAAATATAAAACAAGTTTCAAGTAAATTTGTCATTAAAATTTGGATGTCTGTTTTCATAATGATGTTGCTAACTAATCGAATTTCATATTGACTTTTCAGTTGTATGGCTATAAACTGAATTCTTATATCGGTTAGGGTACAACATCTTGCGTTTACAATGAAATATTCATGCTCGAATTATAAGGCTTTTCCAACGTTCCACATCAAATTCAATCGGGTGTAATTTATGGACACAAACAACTTCGTTCATCTCCATGTCCACAGTGAATACAGCCTTCTTGATGGCGCCTGCAAAATAAAAGACCTCGTTAGCAAGGCATTGCATTTTAAAATGCCTGCCCTTGCTCTTACAGACCATGGTAATATGTACGGCGCAATCGAATTTTACGAAGCCGCGCAATCCGCTGGAATAAAACCTATTATAGGTTACGAAGCATACGTTGCGCAAGGCGGTCGCCTTGACAAGGAATCAAAAAACGGGAAGGAAACACTTAGCCATATAACACTCCTGGCGGAAAACTATGAAGGATACCGAAATTTACTAAAACTTTCCACCTCTGCATATCTGGAAGGCTTTTACTACAAACCGAGAATCGATAAAGAACTATTGAAATCCCATTCAGCCGGGATTATCTGCCTTAGCGGATGCATGGCTTCTGAAATCAATCGCCACTTGTCCTTTGACCGCCATGACGATGCCATGAATCTTGCCATAGAATACCTGGAACTCTTTGGCGAAAACCATTTTTACCTTGAAATACAAAACAACAAAATCCCACTACAGGAAAAATTGGTGTCCGCGGCGTTCAAAATAGGGAAAACACTAAACATTCCCCTCGTCGCAACCAACGACGTGCATTATATGAATATCGACGACGCAGTTGCCCATGACGCATTGTTATGCATAAATACCGGCAAGCGCGTATCTGACAGACAAAGGCTTCGTTTCGATACGAACGAATTCTACTTTAAAAATTACCAGGAAATGCACGCCTTGTTTAAGGAAATACCTCACGCTCTTGAAAACACCTTGCACATTGCAGAACGCTGCGATGTAAAAATGGATTTCGGGAAGCTGCATCTCCCAAAATTTACGCCTCCCGAAGGAATAAGCAACAAGGCATATCTGAGAAAACTCTGCGAAGAAGGGGTGATAAGAAAATACGGCGCCATACTCCCCCATATCAGCGAACGACTGGACCATGAACTTAAAGTTATAGAAAAAACGGGTTTTGTCGAATATTTTTTAATTGTATGGGATTTTATTCATTATGCAAATACCCTCAACATCCCCGCAACGGGAAGAGGATCAGGGGCGGGCAGTATTGTCGCCTATGTATTGAACATCACCAACATAGACCCTATAGAAAACGATTTATTGTTTGAACGATTTTTGAATGCTGAAAGAATATCAATGCCTGATCTGGATATTGACTTCTGCGCAGAAGGCCGTGAAGAAATTATCCGGTACGTAAGGGAAAAATATGGCGGCGATAGCAACGTTGCACAGATCATTACATTCGGTACGATGAAAGCAAAGGCTGTCATCCGGGATGTTGGGCGGGTGCTTGACATTCCTCTTTCTGAAGTCGACAAGATAGCAAAACTGATTCCCAATACCCTCAATATCACCTTAGAAGAAGCCCTGGAACAGGAACCGGCTTTAAAAGCGATCTGTCAGGCCGAAAAACAGTTTAAGGAATTATTCGACATTTCAAAGAAACTGGAAGGATTATGCCGTCATGCCTCAGTACATGCGGCAGGCATCGTTATTTCCGATGAACCATTAACAGAATATGTTCCACTTGCTAAAAAAGGGGATGCCGTCACCACTCAATATTACGATGAAATACTGGTAGATAAAATAGGGTTGCTAAAGGCCGACTTCCTGGGTGTCCGGAAATTAACGGTAATAAAAAGGGCTCTTCAATTGATTCACGAAACAACAAGAGAGATTATTGATCTCGCAAAAATACCCGTAGACGACAAAGCAACCTATCAGATGCTTTCCAGCGGCAACGTAAAAGGGGTCTTTCAGGTAGAAACCAGCAAAGGGTTTAAGGAGTTACTTAAAAAACTGAAACCGGACACATTCGCTGACATCCTGCCTTTAGTGGCACTCTACCGCCCCGGACCATTACAAAGCGGCATGGTTGATTCATTCATCAACAGAAAACACGGGAAAGAGGCTGTTGAATATATCCACCCAACCCTCGAATTGATACTGAAAGAAACATACGGCGTCATTTTATACCAGGAACAGGTAATGAGGATCGCCAATCGCCTGGCAGGATTCACACTGAACGAAGCCGATAATTTGCGCAAGGCGATGGGGAAAAAAAAGCCTGAAATTATGGCAAAATTCAAGGACCAGTTTGTAAACGGAGCAATTTCAAACGACATCCCGAAAAAAACAGCGATAAAAATATTTGAACTCATGGAATTTTTCGCCGGATATGGCTTCAACAAATCCCATTCAGCGGCATATGCCGTAATTACTTACCAAACCGCTTATTTAAAAACCAATTATCCCCTACAGTATATGACTGCCCAATTGAGCTGTGAAAAACAAAATACAGAAAAAATCATTGATTATATTGAAGACTGCCGCCGGATGAATATCGAAATACTCAAACCGGATGTCAATGAGAGCCTCAGCGATTTCATCATCTCTGAAGGAAATAAAATACGTTTCGGTCTTGGCTCTGTCAAGAATGCCGGCGATAAGGCAATTGAATCTATTGTTTCTGCAAGGGAAAAAGGCGGTAAATTTTCTTCAATACTGGATTTCTGCAAGAGAGTTGACCTGCGCACCGTAAACAAACAAGTCATCGAGAGCCTTGTTAAATCAGGAAGCTTCGACTCTCTGTCTGACGACAGGGCAAGACTGCTCGCCTCTCTTGACTCGGCAATGGAACTGGGAAGCGCAGTAAACAAGGGGAAGCGTAAGGGACAAAGAGCATTATTCGATATCGGAAGCGCTATGGATGTTATTGAAACAGGAAACACCGCAATAAGCAACACTACGCCATGGAACGAAAATGAAATTCGCCAGGCGGAAAAGGAAAGCCTCGGATTTTACTTCAGCTCAAGCCCGCTGAGCGAGTATGAAGAAAAAATCAAGCTATTGGCCACCAATTCTTCCTCGGAAATATCTGAACTGCCGGAGGGGACTGATGTGATTATTGGCGGTATTATCACCGATATCAAAAAAAGCTCCACCAAAAAAGGTGACCCGATGATGTACATTACACTTGATGATATGGAAGGCGCGATCAAATGTATCGCCTTTAGCAAAGAACTGAAGGAATATGAGCCATTGGCAAAAATAGACGCCGTCGTTTTTATCTGCGGTAATGTGGGGTATAAAGGCTCAACGCCGAGTGTAAAAATAAATGAACTAATCGCGGGGAAAAACGCTTTCCAGCGCCTGGTAAAATCTTTTGGATTGCGCCTTGAAGCTGCTCATTTTGACGAAACCAAACTGATACAGTTAAAAGACCTTATTAAAAAACACAGGGGCGCGTGTCCGTTTTTCATTGAAATTGCCACTCCAAACAACGGAAGCGTCCAAATCAAAACCTCCAGCCAATATTCTGCAGCAATCACAGATGATTTCCTTTCCCGCACCAGGGAGCTTTTCGATTCACAAAATCTGTTGATTAACCAAACGACAATGGCAGTACTCAATTGAATACCTAAAAGGGGCCATGCCCGATTTTTTGTAACGTGTCATTTTTGAGCAGGATGACCGAAACGTTAG
>JAANMT010003659.1_pt1 | contig 10564 bp, 9 predicted proteins | sample 7279711 | NCBI WGS metagenome assembly JAANMT01 (sample SAMN14094538, study PRJNA606508) | bioreactor metagenome | isolation source: A lab-scale SPAN reactor treating ammonium-rich wastewater day 1 | place: Ireland: Galway | collected 2017-01-16 | reverse complement strand
ATATTATCCTTGTATTCTGAATTTGTCTACGCTTAGACTTAATGTTATACATATTTCTTAGCACGTAAACATACGATCTAATCTTCATTCTAAACCATCCATTTTTCAGAGAGTAAACTATCATCAACCCTTCAATAAAGATAAAAATTGGTGATAAGAGGAAAAGTGTGGATGACTGATAGTTTTGCATCAGCATTTGCATTCTATTCTTCTCTGAATGATACATCTTGTTCGGATTTTTACTAAATGAATACTTATGAAAAATGACTGAGTTTACAGATAAAACGTGATTATAGCCGTGTAACAGACCCCTCCAGGAATAATCTTGATCTTCGTTGTACATGAAAAATAACTCGTTAAAATCTCCCACTTCCTGATGATATGATTTACTAACGAGCATAGCAGCACCACTGACTGAGATTATGCTTTTATCCTGTTTAAAATCCTGCTTATTGAATTTTTTGCCATTATCCTTACAAAAACCAAATCCAAGATAATGCAGTGCATTACCGACTGTGTTAATCAGGTCTTTATTTTGTAGTTGGAGAATTATTGGTTGAATAAGACCAACTTTAATGTTTTGACTATCTGAGTGAGAAACAATTAGTGCTGAAAGAGAATTTGGAGTAACCTCAGTATCGGGGTTTAAAAGCCAACAAAAATTTGCATTATTTGAGAATGCATGGTGCATGCCCTGATTGTTTGCTTTGGCGAATCCAGAATTTGAAGAATTTTTGATTAAAAATATGTTTGAGTTTACTTCTTTAGCTTTGATAAGAGTCAAGTCATTCGACGCATTATCAACTATGGTTACAGAAAAGTTGGGGTAATTTAGCTTTTGAACGCTCCGTAAGCAACGAACAATGTCAGCTTGATTATTGTAGGTGACGATGATTATCTCGACTTTAGGTTTAATCATGAAAAGTTCAAAATCTTAGTAAAAAATATTCATCACAATTTAGCACTTTTGATGGCATCTTGGCGGACCATGTCTTCCAGTTTGATACGGATTTCTTTGAGTGTGAGATACAGATACAAAACCAGGGCGGACAGGATCATGAAGGCGATGACCGTGAGGAGGTCAAAGACGCGGCCAAAGTTGAGGATGCCGACCACGCCCAGGAGTAAATTGGGGAAGAGAGCCAGGAGGATGAAGCCACCCCAGATGGCGTACCAGCCGTAGGTTTCTAGGTGGGACAGACGGTATTTCTTACTTTTCACCCTCACCACGTAAGTCATAAATATGGCAAAAGCAATGGCGATGAGTTGAAAGATGCTCATATTTGGAGTCTCCACTTCAGTAAGTCTACCATGAGGCTGAGCGTATCCAAAGGTTGAAAGCCTCGTTCTAGGTCATGATAGATGGTAGTAATGGGTAGGGTGGTAAACTGCAGCCGTTTTCTGGCTATCTTGACGGCTATCTCCAGTTCAATGTTGTAGCCAGAGGACTGCAAACGAAGCTTGTGGTAGGCCGATTTGGTCATAGCTTTATAACCAGAGGGAATATCGGGAATGTAACGGCCAAACAGGATTAAGACTAAGACCGAACTTAAGCGATTGCCCATGATCCGAATCAAGGGCATGGATGAGTCAAAGGCCCTGACTCCAAGGACCACTAGATGACCTTCTGTGAGTTGGTGACGAAATAAATCTAGTTCCTCTGATTTGTGTTGAGCATCGCTGTCCATAAAAATGACTGCCTGTGCGTTGAGACGTGTAAAGGCATACTCACACCCTGTCCGTAGAGCTGCGCCCTTACCTAGATTGATGCGATGGCGAATACTGTGCTTGGTGTACCGCTTGGCAATCGTGCTTGTCTCATCTGACGAACCATCATCCACCACCACATATGGGTACTTAGTGGCGTTCAGTTCTTTCAGTACAGATGCTAGATACTGAGCCTCGTTATATGCTGGTAGCACCACACAAATATCAGATTTCTTCACAAGCCTAATTGTAACTGAGGACTGAAGATTAGCCTAGGGGATGCTGGGAATGAAGTTGACTGCCGTTGCAGTGCTACACTAGAATTAAGTATGACAGAAAATCAATCAGTTAGCGATCAAGGACATGCAGATGGCTTAGACCTGCCTTATGTTTTTACTCCAGACGATAGGCCAAAGACTGGTACCTCTCCAGCCGACCTCAAATTACAAGCGTGCTAGTAAGAAAATGCATAAAATTCGTAACTGGTATGGTACCAGCCACGTGATCCCAGTTGTTTGGTCAGAAAAAAAAAGGTCAAATCAGACGCTCAGATGACTTGATCAAAAGCCGATTGACAAGGGCATTACTGTTGGCAAAGGGGAAGGTTAGGTTGGAGGTTGATGAATAAGGCGAGTGGTGCTCACATCAAATCCCAGGCCATGATTGATCTTTCCACGCTAGTCAGATTCCTGCCAACCAGGTAACCTACCGTGATTTTGACTGATGCCAAGCGTTTTTTAAGGGTGGCCAAATTGGCTAGCAGGCGTGCTAAACCCGTATCAGAAAAGTACAGCTTATCATCTCCCGCTACTTTATTATCTAGACTAGACTTTTGAGAGATGGTACTGTTGGGTTGGGCAGTCGATGCTGTAATCCCCACCCCGCTATGCCAGCGATAGCGGTGTTGATCAGGCGGAGAGGAATTCCAATAGCAACCAGTGCCAGGACCGCGGGCTGGTTGGCGCCCAGCAAGTTGGTGAGATAAACCAAACTGAGTTCTGTCGTGCCAAAACCGCCAAATGATATGGGTAAAGAAGCGACAATGGCGGTCAGGGAAGTCACCATAATTAACTCGGGGAAAGATAGGTTAGCACCAACAGCGGTGAAGGCCAAGTAAGTCAGAACAATGGCGAGGACTTGATTAACCAGGGAGATGCTGGTGGCAGTGACCAAGGCTCGGGGGGAGGCTTGAAAAAGTAAAAACAGCTGGATTAATTTTTTGGGCAAAGGTAAGTTGCTAACCATCTTAGGAAACCTCATGGCGATTAGCCAGAGAATAATAATCATCGTCACGCCGGCTGAAAGAATCTGAACGGCACGGGTGATTTCAGTCGAGACAGCTTGAATTTGTGATGTGTCAACTGCTGGCAAGTTGATAATCGATTGGGAAACTGGCCACGATTGTAAATACAGTAGTGCCCCCAATGACAAAATACTAGCTGCCACCAGACCAATCAGGCGATCCATGACAATCGAGCTAGCCAGTTTAGCCTTGGAGGCTTGGGTGCCAAAAGATAAGCCCCACTTAATAACATCACCACCCAGAGTAGATGGTAGAAACAGGGTATAAAAAGCGCTCAGGTAGGAGGCGGCGGTTAGACGGTGAAGCGTGGATCGAGTTAAGGGGAGGGGGATAAGAACCGCCCAGCGGATGGAGTTGATAAAGAGAAGGAGGAGGCTGGAAGTAGTCATTAGGAACAGCAACCACGGTGGTAAAAGTTGTAGAGCGAGTTTTACCTCTGACCACTCTATTTGGTTAAACACCACGCCAAGCAAGCCAATCGAGACAAGAATTTTGACTCCAATAGGGATTTTAACGCGTCGAAGACGATCGATGGACTTTTTTATAGTTAATTGAGACATAATGCTCAACCATTGTAGCGTACATTTTCTTTACCAATCATCCTGAACCCAATATTTGTCTCTGCGAATTAATGAACACTCCATGCTGGGAAGATCGTGCATCGCTTTGATTGGGACAGGATGACGTTATTTAGCCACTGTTGAATTTTTCAACCGTTTCATTTTCGACCGCCTAGAATCAATCAGGTACAGAGGTCGTCCTTGTGCCTCGGTATACATCCGCCCAATGTACTCACCCATCACTCCCAGCATAATCATTTGCACCCCACCCATAAAGAAAATAGCAATCACCGTCAACGTCCAGCCACTAACCGTAATATCTGGTCGGAAAAACTTCATGTAAAAGGCATACACAATACCCAGCAGGCTTAAGAAAGCCACGGCAAAGCCAGCCAAGGAGATTAACTTCAGTGGTACCACCGAAAAACTCAGGATACCATCAATGGCAAACTTGAGCATTTTAGAAAAGGGATACTTGGTTTCTCCTAGTTGGCGGGGTTGCCGATCAAAAAGAACAGAAGTTTGCTTGAATCCTAACGAAGCAATGATGCCTCTGAGAAACCGATTGCGTTCTGGGTAGTTTTGTAAAGTTGTCACAACTTCTCTATCAAGTAACCGAAAATCACCAGTATCTGGCGGGATGTCGACTGTGGCGAGAAGATTGAGCAGGCGATAGTAAACATAAGCCGTCCATTTTTTAAAGGTCGAGTCCACTCGAGAACGTCGCTGGGCATAGACAATTTGAAAGCCCTCATGCCAGCGAGCGATTAAGTCGGGAATTACCTCAGGTGGATCTTGCAAATCAGCATCAATAATTACGGCGGCATCAGCAGTAGAGTAATCTAAACCAGCGGTCAATGCGACTTGATGACCAAAGTTACGAGATAAGCAAATTAACTGATCGTTTTCCTGCAGTAAAGGTCGAAGTATGGCCAAAGACCGATCTCGACTGCCATCATCCACACAAATCAGGTTAAAGTGATAATCAGGATTAGCCGTCTTTAGCTTTTCCAGTCGATCAATTAAAAGGGGAATCGTTGCTTCTTCGTTGTAGATAGGGATGATAATATCAATTGACGACTTCATGAAGTTATATTTTACTCTATTTGATCAATTAGGTCATCTGGCATGTTCGTGACCAGGGCGCGGGGTATGACAGGCATACCAACATCGGGTCAGCAGCCCAAAATGCTTACACCAAACCGTTCCTAAGAAATCAGGAGTGGTGGTCTAATGAAATTAGGCCTGGACAAACGTCAGTTGTCCTGGTCGCTAAACTTGAATCAATGTTCTGTTGGAAAAAGTAACAAGATTGATACTGCAGACTTGCCCACTCTGCGAAATTGAGACCTAAAGCTTCATTGGTCTGTACGTAATAGTGAAATTTATAAAAAACTTATTCAGAATTGGCTGAACCCAGATCATAAATCATAAGATGAGGAGCAAAATGGCTTCTCTGGAACAACACCATGATTCAGGTATGCAACTGCCGCTTCAGTCCTGGATCGAATTGGTAGGCACATAATTAAGTTATGTACATTACTAGGTATCCGAGAATAATCTACTCCTTGAACTTCCCTAGCATATACAATGGGGTTGTGATCAGCTGATTCAAATTTCATAAATATACATATCTTTTACACACTGTGTATAATAGTAAATTTCACATCTCTGTCAAGCCTCAGTCGCTGTACCGAGCAACTAGCCTCAAGTCCCCTAAAAAGTGCAGCTAATAAAAGAAATACGCTTTCCAACCAATATCTGAAATGTTTGACGAAATATTTACAGATTCTGTCATCTCAGCCTATTGGGAGGTAGAAACACCTAAGCGAGGCATGATTGAGGCACTCGGTGAGGAGCGTATCAAGAAAAAGCATGCGCAACGGAAACAGCCCCAGCAAATTAACATGAAAGAGACTGACTCTAGTCAGAATTGAAACGTTTTATAGCATCTAACTACTTAAAACAACAATCCTTTAGTGTTCCTGACTCTCTCCAGTAGAATCTGCCCACCAAACCGACTCCACGCCTCTTGAGGGTAACTACCCCCCACCATCCTCCACCAGTTTTTTGCATCTTGTTTCTGTTTAAATTTACCCATGTGACTTGAAGTGGCGTGTTTTTCGTGATGAACAATCGCTTTGGCCGCCCAAACACAACGAAAACCAGCCAGCCGAGCTCTAAGTGCTAGGTCGACGTCTTCCAAGTAAGCGAAGTAGCTCTCGTTAAACAGTCCTATTTGGTCAAGCATTTTTCTGGTATACAATGCCGCCGCTGCATCAGGACCAAAGGGAGATTGGTGACCGATAATAGCCTGTCGTTGCTTATGATCGATACTTGGCAGTAAATCAAGATTCTGCCGCCAATTATCCAAATCTTTGTCTAAAGCTGATGTCAGCGATAGTTTGTCTTCATTAGGGACTGACCGACCTCTAAGTAAGCGGGAGTCCACTATCGTCAAATCATGCTCAATCCCACTCTCAGACTTTAATTGCAGTTCAGCCGGCTTCTGCGCCACTGCTTTACCCCTCCAGGCGAAGTCAAACCCACAAGAATCGATCTCCTGAGTTCCCCCTCGATAAATCGTGCTCGCCACCATGTCCGCGCCCAATTCTTGCTGTTTTTTGATCATTTCTGTCAAAAAATTTGGCTCCACCCAAGCATCATCATTTAGAGTCACGATGTACTCCGCATCTGCAGCCATAATGCCTGCATTGGTCGCCGCTGCAAATCCCAGGTTTTTGCCCATAGTGTAGAGACTGATATTGAGATGAGCAGGGAAACCAGACACTAATTTTTCTAAATCATGATTATTTTTATCATTCAAAACAACTTTTATATCTAGGTCCAATTGTTGACTTGAACACTTAGCGAGACTTAGAATTGATCTTTCCAATAACTGTAGATCACGACCAAGGGTAGGAATCACCAGACTGCAGCTTGCTTTTTTCACACCTTAATCATAGCACTCAAAAATATATTCCGACTCCCTCTTAAACCCCTCAATCGTCCTAATCAATCCCTGCTCCAAATCCACCTGTGGCTGATAGTTAAGTAATTGCCGAGCCTTGGTCAAGTCAGGACAGCGCTGTTTGGGATCGTCTGCGGGTAGGGGGAGGAAGTGAATTTCTGGCTCAGTCGCCCCATCATGGATCAGGCGATGAATTACTTTGGCTGTCTCCAGCACCGTTATTTCCTGATCATTACCCAAATTTATAGTTTGACCAGATATATTTTCAGCCGTGGCCAAACTCATAATTCCTTGGGTTAGATCGTTGACGTAGCAGTATGACCTAGTTTGCGAACCGTCACCAAAAACTTGTAGTGGTTGATTGGTCAATGCTTGCTTGATCAAACTGGGAATAACTCGGCCATCATCTGGATCCATCCGCTCCCCATAAGTGTTAAAAATCCTGACTATTCTTACATCCAGTCCCATATCCCTTTCATAAACTCCACAAATCGCTTCGCCCGCCCGCTTGCCTTCGTCGTAACAAGAGCGAACACCATTGGGATTGACATGGCCCCAGTAGGCTTCAGGTTGAGGATGAACTTGGGGATCGCCGTAGACTTCGCTAGTGGAAGCAAAAACGAACTTGGTCGCCGGCGAGTTTTGATGAATCCAATCTAGTAGTCGTTGCGTACCAAGCGTATTGACTTGCCAGGTTGCAAGTGGGGATTTTTGATACCTTGGTGGAGAGGCGGGAGAGGCAAAATGCAAGATGAGGTCAATTTTGTCTTTACTGCCAGGTAAATAAGTGTGAGTTGGATCAATGACGTTAGCTTTAATAAACTGGAAATTAGGGTGATGAGCAAAGGAACGTAGGTTTCTTTCGTGGCCAGTAATCAAGTTGTCCACCCCAATGACCTTAACACCTTGATTGAGCCACACCTCACACAAATGCGAGCCCAAAAAACCGGCTGCACCCGTGACAAGAACTGCAAGATCTGGCATAGTACACTTAGTATACCAAAGTATGAAACATAAATTCAGACAACATTGGCCTTTATTGGCAGTTGTGATTTTGGCAATTTTACTCAGATTACCGTTACTCAATGGTTCATTCTGGATGGATGAGGCCGCCCAAGCTCTGGAAAGTGCACGATCCTGGTCTGAACAACTGCAAATCAAAGACGACTTTCAGCCTCCTTTATTACACTTAATCGTAGCCTTAGCAATGCGGATCGATGACAGCGAGTGGTGGTTGAGAACTTGGGGTGCCCTCATACCAGGGATTTTAACCATCATTGGTAGTTATGTGGTAGCACTGGAAGTGGGCAAGTGGGTTTTTAAATCACCTCTCGTCAGGCTTAACACAAAACTCAATGGGCTGAACCGTCACACAATTTTACTCGCCTCATTAACCGCTCTCCTGCTGGCTACCAGTTCTTTTCACATCCTCTACAGTCAGGAACTCCGCCAATACTCCCTACCTGCCATGTGGGGCATCTGGAGCTGGTGGGTGTTAATCAAAACGTCAGCTATCACTACAGGCAGTCGCCAGTGGTGGGCGTGGGGGTCAAGCTGGGTCGTTTTATCTGTTCTTGGTCTCTACTCCAGTTATCTCTATCCATTTTTGTTGATCTCTCAAGTCGTCTGGATCGCGTCAAGATTGATCCGTCAGGCTGGAAGTCAACAATACCAAACCGATCCGACAATCTCACCCTGGCGGAAGAAGAGTCCTAATTTCAGCCACTCAACCATCAGGCAAGCCAGCGTTAACCACTCAATTACCTACACCCAGCATCTAAATACCATCTGGCCCCAGCGCCTCTGGCTAATTTTGGGACTGCTCATCATACTGGCCTTTCTACCTTGGTTGCCATCATTTAGAGATCAACTTCACGCTGGTCAAGTATTACGTCTTTCTTTACCTGGCTGGGAAACAGTGGTCTCGACACCTCAACTCAAAGCTCTGGCGTTAGTAGGGGGGAAGTTCTTGTTTGGGGTGGCGGATATTACCCCTAATCCTGACTTTGTCATTTATACCCTGATGTTTTTTGGACTGCTTGGGGTTTGCAGCTACGTGTCCAACCTGATTGGCCGTCATCCTGAACCAACGACCCCACCTAGGCGGGAGAAGAGTTCTGAACTTGTCGAGGACCCCGCTGAGGCGGTGGTTTTAGCACCTAGGCTAGGTGCGGCAACCTCCAAGCTGATTGAGATCTCTCGTTCAGGATATGCTAAAGCTATATTGTTGATTCTAATGGCTTTTTTGTTACCTTTACTAACCGCCTGGCTAGCTTCATTTATCGTCCCTGTTCTTCAGCCGAAACGCGTTCTCTATCTACTGCCTTTTTGGTATCTAGGCTTGTCACTGTTGATTACAGTTGTTTTGACTACTTATCAAACATGGCAAGTCAAAATCTGGCCAACCATGCTACTCGGTTTGCTACTGATTCTTAACCTAGGTAGCACCAATGCCTACTGGTCTGATGCCACGTTACAAAGAGAAAACTGGCACCGAGCTTGGCTAGAAGTTAATCAAACCTATGGCACACACACACCCAAGTTGTTTCTGTTTGATGGCCCATTTGCCTCCTGGGCTTGGTATGACCGACAGTACTCTAATTTTGCCAATATCAATAATTTTAGTTTTACAGGCGGGCGAACTGCCGATTACAATCAAGCCTCCTCGATCCTTGAGGTTGCATCCAATCACTACACCCATCCCACCATCATTTACTTTGACTACTTAACCGATCTAACTGATCCCAATCGATTAGTGTTAACTGAACTGGCTAGGCAAGGTTACCAGCCAGCAGAAGTTCTAGACTATCCCAATATTGGTTTTGTCAGGGTCTTTCGCAAATAGTATACTCATCTTATGTACGCCGGTATTGACATTACCTCCATCATCTACGGTCGTGGTGTTTCTCGTTACACCAGCAGTCTTGCCCTGGCATTAGCAAACCAACCCAATCTCAAACTACATCTCTTTGGTAGTTCTCTGCGTCAAAAATCACAACTGCTAGATTTTGCCAGTAATTTTCCCTCAGCCACGACTCAAATTCGTTCCTGGCCACCAACACTGCTTGGCTGGTGGTGGCAACATGGTCGTGGTCAGGTCGCTACTCAGCAGTATAAATTAGATGTTTTTCATGCCTGGGATTATACTCAACCACCCGATCATCATCTTCCCCTCGTCTCCACTATTCACGATCTGGCTATGCTCAAGTACCCAGAAACGGCCCATCCCCAAATACTCAAAGCCCACGTTCACGCTTGGTACCACTTAAAGAAACGCCAGGCACACATTATCACCGTTTCAGAAGCAGTCCGCACTGAAGTCATAGCCAGATTAGAGTTTCCTGCTAGTCACGTCCACACCATTCACTCAGCCATTCCCACTGAACTAACTCAAGCCCCAGTCCAGATGACAGAAGAGATTCATGAAGCCATTTATCTTAAATTAACTGGTGGTCGGCCTTTCATGCTCTGTGTTGGCACTCGCGAACCAAGAAAAAATCTACGACGAATGATTGAGGCTTGGAGCCCGTTTGCCAGTGATTTTGATTTATTAATTGCGGGTGAAGCAGGTTGGGATGACTCAGCCGAGTTGCGGCCGATCAAGGGTGTAAAGCTGATAGGCAAAATTAGCGATCAAGAGTTGGCAGTTCTTTATACCGAAGCCGCCATGCTGTTATTTGCCAGTCTAGATGAGGGTTTTGGCTTACCTATCTTGGAGGCCTTTTACTTTGGTACGCCGGTAGTAACGAGCAATCGGAGTGGCATGAAGGAAGTAGCGGGTATTGCTGCTGAGTTAGTTGATCCAGAATCAATCGAATCAATTCGTGATGGCATGACCAATATTTTAAATGAAACTCTGGCGGAACAACAACTTCGTCTGCAACGCATGATAGTGAGACAACACTCTTTTTCTTGGCAAATTACTGCTAAAAAAACCATCAAGGTCTACAACAAAGCAATTGAGTCGTCGTCATGAACAACCACCGTGTCCGGCTGAGTCAACGATCTCGACTGGTCGGGAAA
>JAANMT010003658.1_pt1 | contig 10565 bp, 10 predicted proteins | sample 7279711 | NCBI WGS metagenome assembly JAANMT01 (sample SAMN14094538, study PRJNA606508) | bioreactor metagenome | isolation source: A lab-scale SPAN reactor treating ammonium-rich wastewater day 1 | place: Ireland: Galway | collected 2017-01-16 | reverse complement strand
GGGCTGGTGAAGTCCCTCCGGTGGTGGTGGGCCGCCTGCTGCGCGGTCGATGCCCGGCTGGTAGGTGTCGTCGAAGCGGGAGTAGGTTCCGCCGGGCCGCAGAACGGTGATCACCGGTTGGCCTGTGTGCCAGCCGACGTTGGACTGCCACAGCAGGTAGCCGCGCTCCATCGGCTGGATGCGTAACACGACTCGCCATACCTGCGGCTGTTCGCCCTGCTGGGCGGTGACGCAGCCTAACGCCGCCGCCAGTTCGGGATCGCTCCTGGTTACTTGCCTGAACATGCCTTCCGGCTCGTCAGGGCAGGGTTGTGGCGTGGGTGTGCCCGCCGGGCTGCCCGTCACGGTGGCTGTCTCGGCAGGCGTGGCATCTTCGCCTGGCGTGGCCGTAATGGTCGGGGCAGAGGTGGGGAAGGGCGTGCTGGTAGGCGTCGGCGTGTGGGGCGTCTCAGTCGGGCGCGGCGTGGCGGTGACAAAAGGGTAGGGCGTGTTGGTGACGGGCGCAAGCGTCTGCGGCTCAGCGCGCGCAGCACAGGCGGAAAGCGCCAGCAGAGCAGCCCCAAGGGCAGCGCTCCGGCGAAGTGACAGTAGCATCACAGACAGCCCGCGCCTGTCGCCGCTCTATTCGGCGGGCACGAAGTAGATATCGGTTGGCGAGAGCTTGCTGTTGCGCCGGTACTGCGCCCGCACCGTCATCCCGATCCAGTCAAGCGACGCGGCATCCGGATCAACCCCGGTCAGCCTCGCCAGGAAAAGGGTATCGACGCCCTCGTAGGCGATCAGGGCGAGAACGAACGGTGTCTCCGCCAGAAATGCCTCCGAGCCGAAGTGACAGACCGTGAAGGCGTGGACAACGCCTGTCTCCGGCAGCACAATCCAGTCCGTCTCCTCGCCGGAAGCCATGTCATGGCCGCGCGGGGTAGCATAGGTGTACCCTGATTCCGGGTCACGGCTGCCAAGCTGCACCCGGTTAGCCAGCCCGGCAAAAAACGGCGAGTCCTGCCCGTAGGAATGCAGGTACTCGATGTGATAGGGCTGACGCACGCGCAGCGGTGACATGCGCTTGAGGCTCGCCAGACCTTCCGCATCCAGCACGAGCGGGAAGGGCAGATCGTAGACGACGGTGCCTTCCAGCGTCTCGTCGAACTTGCGCGGTAGCTTCGCCATGGCTCTACTCCTCCGCTTCCAGGATTGAGACGGTCACGTACGTGCCCGTGCCCGCGTGCGAGTGGATCGATCCGCGCCGCGCGCCCTTCACCTGGAGCGTCGCGTCGCCGAAGTGCTTTTCGATGGTTCCCTGTAGCTGCCAGATGGCGAATACGCCCTGCATCAGGCCAGTCGCGCCGACCGGGTGCCCGCAGGCGATCAGCCCGCCGGAAGGGTTAACCGGGCAGACTGGCTCATCCGGCAGGGGCAGGCCGTAGTCGACGCCGGGCATGAACGCCTTGCCGGACGCCGCGAAGGGGCCGCCCTCGCCGTAACGGCACAGGCCCATGTCCTCATACGTCTGCACCTCGGATGAGGTGTACGCGTCGTGCAGTTCGATGAAGCTCAGCTCATGCAGTGGATCGACGATGCCCGCGTGGCGGTAGGCTTCCTTGCTCGCCATGCGCCCCGCGCGGAAGGAGTGCACGCCGGGGTAGCGGAAGCCGCGCGCCCACAGCTCGCGGTAGTAGGCTGCCGTCTCGGTGCTGTCCTGCTCGTGGGGCAGGGCGTTGGCGCGCATGAAGTCGTCATAGGACTGGTGCGGTCGGTCGGCCATCCGCATCGCGTCGGTGCCGCGCCCGATGCCCGTCACCAGCACACGCGCGTAGCGTCGACCGCTGGCTTTCTCCAGCCTGGCTAACCCCTCCTCAGAAGCGAGGATGGTCACCGCCGCGCCATCGCTCATCACGCAGATATCCAGGCGCGTCAGCGGCCAGGCGACCATCGGCGCAGCGCGCACGTCGGCCACCGTGTAGCGGTTGCGCTTCTGGGCGTAGGGATTGTGGTAGGCGTTCAGGTGGTTCTTGACCGAGACGTGCGCGAGCTGCTCGACGGTCGTGCCGAACTCCTTCATGTGGCGGGTGACCATCATTGCGTAGTAACCGGAGTAGAAGCCGCCCACCGGGTAGTCAAAGCTCACGTCCGAGGCCAGCGCGATGAACTCGTTGCCCTTCCACGTCTCCACGTGGCTCATCGTCTCGAAGCCGAAAGCCACGCAGATGTCCATGTAGCCGCTGGCGACAGCCTTCCACGCCTCCTGCAAGCAAATGCCGCCTGTCGCGCCACCCCCCTCGACGCGGTGGCTGGGCTTGGGGCACAGGCCCAGGTAGTCCTGGGCCATCGTGGCAGCCTTGAGCTGCCGTGTGAAGTGGTCGGAGAAGTAGCTGGCGACCGAGCCGTCAGCCAGCTCGTTGAACTGGCGGAACTCCAGGCCGAGGTCGGCCAGGGCGTAGTCATACGCCTCTTTGACGACCGCCTGGAAAGTTTTGTCTGGCCGGGCCTTGGCGAACTTGCTGACCCCACCCGACACGGCGTACACCTTGCGCACTGTATCACCTCCTTTGGCTGTGAACCAGCCTCAAACGAACGCGACTCTAGTGATCGGTAGGCAGCGCAGCGGCGATGTCTTCCATATCGCCGCCGGGCGACACATCCCTGAGCACGTGCCTGACGATCAATCCCCCCGCAACCAGCGTGGCGACGATCAGCGCCAGCGCAAACCACAACGCAGTGCCATAGCGCGGGATGCTGCCGATGGCCCACAGCGCGAAGGGGAGCAGGTAGAAAAGCGCAGGGTCGATGGAGGCGGCAGACATGAAGGCGAACCCGCGCAGCGGAGCGCGCCGCACCAGGACACCGCCCGCTACGGCGGCGGCCAGCGCAAACAGCCCCGTGCCGAGCGTGGCAAGCACAATCGGTGCAGTGAGGTAACTGCCTGCATTCGGCGCAGGTGACATGATGGCGGCCACCAGCCAGCCGATCCAGCCGGGGATGACGAGCGCCAGCAGCCACAGCTTCCGCCAGGGGGTGATCAGAGCGAGCGTGCCGAAAGCCAGGAAGACCAACACCAGGGCCAGGAAAAGCTCGCCGCCGAGAATCCCCCAGACCTGTCCGAAGCGCCTTATCTCTTCAGGGTAGTAGTCGCCCACAGCGACTGCCTGCCACTGCCCGTCCGGGGTCCGGACGAGCACGCCCTCATGCCCCATCGCAGCGATCACAGAGCCGGTGGCGGGGTGGATAGCTGCGTCGAGCGGGCCGGGGATGGCGTCAAAAGACGCAAGAGTCGACCGGGTTGTGGTGTAGTAGACCATCCGTGCTTCGATCCCGGCGAAGCTGACCTCGGTCTGCCAGGCCTGCCCGCCGTCCAGGCTGCGCTCAATGCTGACACCCCGCGTGAACTGGTAAACGACCTGCGGGTTGTTGGGGTTAGGAAGCTGCCAGGAAGTGTCATACAGGTAGTCGCACCCGTCGAGCGGGGCGCTGCCGGGCGGGAGCGACCGCCAGGTGAGGCCGCCGTCCTGGCTGGCGTACTGCTCGTCACGCCACGAGCCGGACGCGGCGACGATCACTGTTCCGTCCGGCTGCGGCAGCACGCAGTCAAGCCCGTAGTTAGGCGCAGGCGAATTGGCGATGGTTGCCAGCGCGCCCAGCACGAGCACCGGCCAGGCCACCGGCTGGCGCATGGCCTGCTGCTCAGGGCGGGGCGCTGCGCTGCGCTGCCAGACCCACCACCCGATACCCAGCGCAGGCAGCGTGAGCAGGTCGGTCGGGTCGAGGCGCAGCGCAGAAGGCGCACCGGTGAGCGCCGCGAGGGTCGCTGTCGCAGCCTGGTGCATGGCAGGGACGGTCTTCGCCAGCGCGAACCCGGCTCCTACCAGCCCGAATGCCAGCGCCGCAACAAGCGCCTCCTGCCGCTTCAGGCGCGCCGGGACGAGCCAGGCGATCAGCACCGCCAGCATGAGCGGGGCAAAGACCAGCCAGGCAGCGTCGCCCAGCTTACCCGTCCACCAGGACGGCCACAGGCGGCGCAGCAAGTGGTCGTTCGCAATTAAGAGCACGACCGCGCCCAGAGTAATGGGGTGGGCGAGGCTGCGCAGCGCCCGGCGGAAAGCCAGGTTGGACATCATGCGCCTCCAGTCGGGGCTGGTTACAGGGTCAGGATTCAGGTGTGGCGAAGGCCGCGTCGAAGAAGGCGACGATGCGCGCCTCGTATTCATCAGGTGCGGCCAGCGCATAGTCGCCATGCCCGGCCCCCGGCACGATCCAGAGCTGTTTGGGATCGCGGGCGGCAGCGTACAGCGCCCGGCCATGCCGTGCTTCATGCTCGCCGTAGATCAGGAGCAGCGGGCGCATGGCAATCTGGTCGATCACGTCAACCGGGCGGGCTTCTTCGGGTGGCACGCCTTCGAAGGGCATCAGCCAAAGCACCATGCGGCGCACCAGATGTTCATGCCAATTGTGTTCGACCTCCGGCTCCAGGATGTCGTCCTCCAGGCTGGCGTACCCGCCCATCGCCACGACGGCTTCAATGCGCGGCTCTTGCGCTGCGGCCAGCAAGCTGGCCGTGCCGCCCTCCGAGAAGCCGAGCACGCCGATGTGGTCAATGTCAGGCCGTGCGGCAAGGTATTCGACTGCGCCGAGCAGATCGCGTGCCTCATGCGGGCCAGTGCTGGCGGCAAGGGTCGAGTCGGCGCAGGCGCGATGCTCGTAGATCAGCGTGCTGTAGCCGGCGCGCGCCAGCATCGCGGCATCCGCCAGCGTGAAGCAGGTGTTGCCCGCGTGCCCCGGCAGTACCACAATGACGACTTCTGGGCGGGTTTCCCCTTGCGTGAACCAGCCGCGCAGCTCCGGCCCCTGCCGTGAGGCGAACGTGACTGCCTCCGACCCAAAACCGAAGCGGTCAAGGTTGGTGTGCTCGCCGTGGCAGCCAGGGTAAAGCACCTGGTGGACGAAGAGCTTTGCCTGCCAGCCAACGCTCAGCAAGAGGAGAAGGGGAAGGGCGACCAGGGCGGCTGCGCCCAGGCGCAGCGCGTAGGGCCATTTGATTGAAGGCTTCGCCACGCTATACCAAACCTTGCTTGGACCTGCCGTGTGCTACACTGCCATTATAGTCGAGGATTCGGAGCAGGAACAGGAAAAGGGGCGCACCCGCGCGCCCCTCACTCTCCCACCCGTCTGCCAGAACCCCTCTGAAACGCCGCCTAGCCGCCCAGGCGCTCGCTGAGGATGCTTTTGAGGGTGGGCGTACCGATCACCTCTAATTCATAGCGCACGCGCTCCATCGGCAGCTTGACGTTGACGACACGGCGCAGGTCGATGGGCGTGGCGGCGATCACCAGGTCGGCATCCGAGCGGTTGATTGTCTCCTCCAGGTCGGCCATCTGCTGCGCGCCGTAGCCCATCGCGGGCAGCACATTGCCGGTGGAAGGATACTTGGCGTATGTGTCGGCAATCGAGCGCACGGCAAAGGGGCGCGGGTCGATGATCTCCGCTGCGCCAAAGCGCTGCGCTGCGACGATTCCTGCCCCGTAGGCCATCTCGCCGTGGGTGAGCGTCGGGCCGTCCTCGACGACGAGCACGCGCTTGCCCTGGATCGCGCCGGGGTTATCGATGAAGATGGGCGAGGCGGCCTGCACGATCACCGCGCCGGGATTTGTTTCCCGGATATTCTGGGTGACGGTCAGCACGTTCTGGTAGTCCGCCGTGTCGACCTTGTTGATCACGACCACGTCAGCCAGGCGCAGGTTGGTTTCCCCGGGATGGTAGGCCAGCTCGTGGCCGGGCCGGTGCGGGTCGGCGATTACGATGTGCAGGTCGGAGACATAGAAGGGCACGTCGTTGTTGCCACCGTCCCACAGAATCACATCAGCCTCTTGCTCGGCTTCGCGCAGGATCGCGCCGTAATCGACGCCCGCATAGACGACAATGCCCCGGTCAATATGTGGCTCGTACTCCTCGCGTTCTTCGATGGTGCACTCGTGCTTGTCCAGGTCGGCGTAGTCGGCGAAGCGCTGGACGGCCTGTTTCGCCAGGTCGCCGTAGGGCATGGGGTGGCGGATGGCGACGACCCGGTGCCCCATCGCCTGGAGCGCACTGGCGACGTAGCGCGTAGTCTGGCTCTTGCCACACCCCGTCCGCACCGCACCGATGGACACCACCGGCTTGCTGCTCTTGATCTGCGTCTCCCGGATGCCCATCAGGCGGAAGTCGGCCCCGGCAGCGAGCACCGCCGATGCCTTGTGCATCACGTACTCGTGGCGTACGTCGCTGTAGGCGAAAATCACCTGGTCGATGGTGTGCTCATGGACAAGCTTGAGCAGATCCGCCTCGTCGTGGATCGGGATGCCGTTGGGGTACAGCCTGCCGGAAAGCTCCGGAGGGTACTGCCGCCCCTCGATACCGGGGATCTGGGTGGCAGTGAATGCCACCACTTCATACGAGTCGTTTTCACGGAAGTACACATTGAAATTGTGAAAGTCGCGCCCGGCGGCGCCCATTATGATGACACGTGTGCGAGACATAACCGGATTCTCCCTGTTCTGAATCGCCCTTGCCATCGCACCAGCGGCGCGACCGGGCGGCTAAGATATGTGAGGAACTTACGACGACTCCTCTTCGTCCAGCTTGCGTCCACGCTGGGCGAACACGGCCAGCACGATGCTCAGCAGATACAGTCCGAACAGCGGCGCAGCCATGATTCCCATGTTCACGGGGTCGGGGGTAGGGGTGATCAGGGCTGAGAGGATGGCGATCAGCACGATGGCTATGCGCCAGTTCCTGGCCAGCATCCCGGCATTGACGATGCCCAGCCGGGCCAGGACAAAGGTAATGAGTGGCATCTCGAAGCTAATACCGACCCACAGCAGCACCGTCGTTACGAACTTGACATAGTTGTCGAGCGTCGGCGTGGCGTTGACGCCCATGAAGGTGACCAGGAAGGGCACGGCGACGGGCAGCATCACGGCGTAGGCGAAGGATACGCCAAACAGGAAGAGGATCACGGCAAAGGGCACAAACAGGTAGAAAGCGCGGCGCTCAGAGGGCTTCAGCCCGGCGGCGATGAAGATCCAGATCTGGGAGATGACAAAAGGCGCGGCCAGGATGATGCCAAGCGTGAGCGCGATGCGGAAGAACACCCCGAATGGCTCAGTGACGCCGATGGCCTGGAGTTGATCTACACCGCCGACCGGCTCCGCGATGACGTCGAGGATTGACTCGCTGAGCATCGTCGCCACGATGGTCCCGACGCCGATGGCGATCAGGCTGTTGACAAGCCGCACACGCAGCTCGATGACGTGGGGCAAGATCGACGCGGGGCTCTCGAAGATTGTGCCCAGGTCGGCGTCGCCGTCCTCCGTGCCCATGAGGAGCCGCCGGTTGCGGATTAGCGCCAGAAGCGCCACAGCGAGGCTGACGACCAGCACAGAGAGAATCAGCGATGCCTCAAAGCTGATCGGCAGGCGCGGGAGCCACTCGAAAAAGTCCAGGATCATCGCTCTTCCCCGGCAGTTGGGTCGTCGGTATCCGGGCTGGCAGGGGGCGGCTCAAGGCCATCTTCCTCAGGTGCAGCTGGTTCCGGCTTGCGGGGTGGGGCAACGGGGGCTGAACTGCGTATGCCCCATGGATCGCTGTCGGGGCCTGGGTCTTCCGGGCGGGCCGGCTGCCCGGCCTGCTGGACGGGACCCGTGGCCGGCCTGGCCGGGTCGAAGTCAATCTGGGCTTCCTGGTCGATGTCATGCAGGCTGCGCTGGATGTCGCGCTGCGCTTCCTCCAGTTCGGCCATACGCACCAGCGTGGTAGGCATCTCGCGCAGCGCCTGGGTGATCTGGTTGAACTCGCGCCACCAGGGCGAGCGCATCAGCTTGCTGAGCCAGCGGCCCAACTGGAGGGCGAGGCCTTTGGAACGCTCAGGCCCGATCACGACGAAGGCGAGCAGGATGATGATGATAAGCTCGGGTAGACCAATGCCACAAAAGGTATCCATAACACTTTCCGGTTGCTATCCCGCCGGTTGGGCCGCACTTGAGCCATAAGGCGGCTAACCTCTCAAGCCGGGCCGGGAGCATCCCCCTGCTCGCTGAAGGTGGCAATAAGCTCGGCCTGCTTGGAGGCAAGCGTGCCCAGCACGCCGTTGACGAAGCGGGGCGCGCTGTCACTGCCGAAAACCTTAGCCAGCTCGACTGCCTCGTTGATCGCAACCTTGAGGGGGGTATTCTGGCTGATGACCAATTCGTAGATGGCCATCCGTAAGATGTTGCGGTCGATGATAGCCATCTGCTCGACGGGCCACTCCGGCGCGTGCTGCTGGATCAACCGGTCGAGGCCAGCCCGGTGGCGGATCACACCGGTCACAAGCTCGTGCAGAAAGGCTGCCGTTGGCTCGTCGAGCGGTTCTTCTATCAGGCGGCGCTGAATAACCTCACCAACGGGATGCGCTGCACAGTCGATCTCGTAAAGGATTTCCAGGGCGGTGCGGCGGGCTTTGCGGCGAAGGTGCAAGGGCATGATCCTCTGGCGATTCCAGTTGCAGGCAGGACGCTCAGTCAGTCGCCGCCGGTGAAGTCCACATCCTCGATGTGGACGTTGATGGCGGTCACGTCCATGCCGACCAAATCCTGGATAGCGCGCTTGACGGCTTGCTGCACCTCATGGCTGACGTCGCGCATCACAGCGCCGGGAGTGACGCGCAGATAAAGGTCCAACTTAACGGCGTGATCCTCGATGTCCAGGACAATACCTGAGCCCATCGGGTTGCCGCGCAGCAGCCGCCCGACATCAACCGGAATCTGGCCCATGCGGCTAACGCCTTTGACTTGCTCGGCAGCGTGGCGGGCAATTGTGATCAGGACGCTGGGCGCGATGGTAATCGTATCCTGTGGTTCCATGTGAAACCTCTCAGCTGGCTCGGATTGTGCAGGCCGCGTGCGGCCCCGCTACGCCATGACCATACCGCCGTCAATCGAAAGCACCTGTCCGGTGATATATGCCGCCTCATCGGAGACGAGAAACGCGACCGCGTAAGCTACTTCGTCCGCAGTGCCCCACCGGCCCAGTGGGATTGCGCGCAGCGACGCCTCTTTGAGATCATCCGGTAGATCGCCGGTCAGGTCGGTTGGTACGAAGCCGGGCGCGACAGCGTTGACTGTGATGCTGCGCGCAGCGACCTCGCGGGCCAGCGCCTTGGTGAAGCCGATCAGCCCGGCCTTGCTGGCGCTGTAGTTGGTCTGCCCGGCGTTTCCGGTGATGCCTGCCACCGAGCTAACGTTGACGATCCGCCCGTAGCGGCGCCGCATCATGGCTTTGACTGCTGCCTTGGAGCAGTTGAAGGCGCTCTTGAGGTTGGTCTTGATCACCTCGTCCCAGTCACTTTCGGGCATCATCATGATCAGCATATCACGTGTGGTGCCCGCGTTGTTGACCAGGATATCGAGCTGGCCGTACGCGCCAATGGCTTCCTTGACGAGCGCCTCGGCCTGCTCTGTCTCGCTCACATCGGCCTGCGCGGCAGTCGCCTCACCGCCTGCGGCCCGGATGGCCTCGACCACTTCCGCGGCAGCATCGGCGCTGCGGTGGTAATTGACGACTACCTTAGCGCCCTGCCGGGCCAGCTCTTGGGCAATCGCCCGGCCAATGCCACGCGAAGCGCCGGTCACCAGCGCCACCCGCTCGTCCAGACGGCTCATCGTCTACCCCTCGTCGTGATATGGCTTGGAACGGAGGCGATTGTACCATTGACCCTGGTAGACTTCAAACGCGCAAGCAGCAGGGCTGCGGTGGGCAACTATCGGCTCTGAGCCGGCTCACAGCCCGTCGGTGCCACCTACTGCGTCAGCGCCGTGATACCGTCTGGCGAGTCGACCACGTAGCCGCGCACCTGGCGGTCGATGCGCTTGAGCAGGCCGGTGAGCACGTCCTTGCTGCCCAGCTCCACGAAGCTCGTCATTCCGGCATCGATCATTGCCCGCACGCTCTCCGTCCAGCGTACCGGCGAGACAAGCTGCGCGCCCAGCTCGGCCCGGACCTCCTCGACGGTTGTCAGCGGGCGGGCCTGGGTGTTGCCGATGATTGGGATCATGGGCGGGTGGAAAGGCGTCGCGTCCAGCGCGGCGTGGAATTCCTCCTGCACACGGGCCATGAGCGGCGAGTGAGCGGCGATGCTCACTGGCAGCCGGACGACACGCTTCTCACCAAGCACCCCAGCGGCGAGGGCCATCGCCCCGGCCAGCGCAACCTCATCCCCGGCGATGACGACCTGGCCGGGGCAGTTGTCGTTGGCGATAACGACCACGCCGCCTCTCGCCTCGCGGGCGGCAGCACACCACGCCTCGACCTGCTCGATCTGCGCGCCGAGGATGGCTGCCATCCCGCCTGGGCTGTGCTGGCCCGCATCACGCATCAACTCGCCACGCCGCCGCACCAGCGTCACCCCGTCGGGGAAGCTGAGCGATCCGGCGGCGGTGAGCGCGGTCAGCTCGCCAAGGCTGTGCCCGGCCAGATAGGCGGGCTGAAACGCTTCGCCAAGCACCTCGTAGAGCGTGCGCAGCGCGGCGATACCGGCGACGTAGAGCGCGGGTTGCGCG